>JAABUN010008401.1_pt1 | contig 10576 bp, 11 predicted proteins | sample 5559311 | NCBI WGS metagenome assembly JAABUN01 (sample SAMN10711877, study PRJNA513370) | rock metagenome | isolation source: Antarctica rocks | place: Antarctica: Victoria Land, Siegfried Peak sud
TTCCCAATTTTCACGGTTTTGCTGTTTGGAAACCGGGAAGTAGATGGTGTCTTCAAAGCGCTCGAGGTCGGTATCAGGCTCTTGGACGGCTAATGCCTCGAGGTCCTTTTGCTCAACGGCGCGCAGCCGCACCTTCTCGCCACGCCAGAAGTCGGGCGGTGGCTCAGCGTTCATGTGCAGAGGCCCCTTGCTCCCAGACCGTCATGGCTCCGGCGGGCCATCTTTTGGAAAACTGGAGTAGTCGAGGTATTGCCAGGTAAGCCCTTCCGGCAGTGGCCCCGTTGTCAGCGATAGCGTCACACCCCTTAGTGAGCTTGTATCCGTGGCAATGACTTTATTCCAGCCCGCTTTCAGCGTGAGGTCGTAGCTGTCGCTCGCGTCGTAGCCATCTTGATTTTCACCTACCGACGTTGTGCAGCGGCCTTTGACCGTGCCATCGGTAGTGGCGTAGAGGTACACAATATCCTGACCCGTATTTGTGTCGGCGTCATAAGTGCTGTAAAAGATGTCACCCTCACGGTTCGCGTCGGTATCAGGTAGAAACACGGCGAACGCCTCTAGGTATACGTAGTTGAGGGCTTCGGGGACGACCTCGACGCTCCCTGTCTCGCCTTGATGACCTCCAGGTATGCCTTTTATACATGAGAAAAGAGACTTGGCAGGGTAGAAGACCTCGTCGGGTATCTCGTCGGCAGAAGGCAACGTGAGCAAAAAGCTGCCGTCGGCCTCGAGAACACCTTCTGCAAGCGGCACGTCGCGGTAGACCCTGCCGTAGTCGCCCGCGACTGCTCTAACGGTCGCTCGCTTCCCCACCCATTCCTGCACCGTGCCGCCCACCTCCAGCGTAAGCGGATTCCTCTCGTTCCGGTTGCCCACGCTCTCACCAGCACAGGCCGTTAAAAGCATAGAGATGAATAAGTTGCCAACAAACGCTCTACGGTGTATTACAACGCCGCCGGACACGATGACCTCCCTCTGGTAACACGTGTTGCAAAAGCATAAAGCTGTTCGTCAGTGATGTGCAAGCACCGTCCCGAAGGTTGAGAGTTTACAGCTCAGCCACAGGCGCGAAGTTCTCCCCTGCGGCACGCTCGAGCGCCCCCGCTACCCTTAGCAGCCGCGCGTCTTGCAAGGCCGGAGCCATAAACTGCATCCCGCACGGCAGGCCCTCCTCCGCGGTGCCCGCCGGAACGCTGATGGCCGGAACGCCCGCCAGGTTCGCCAGCACCGTGTCCACGTCCCCCAGATACATAGCCAGCGGATCGCCCTTCTCGCCCAAACGGTACGCCACCGTCGGGGCGGTCGGCGTCAGGAGCAGGTCAAAGGACGCGAACGCCCGCGCCATGTCGTCGGCGATAAGGCGGCGCACCTTGAGAGCTTTGCCGTAGTAGGCGTCGTAGTAGCCTGCCGAGAGCGCGTAGGTGCCGGTCAAGATGCGGCGGCGCACCTCGGGGCCGAACCCTTCGCCGCGCGAGCGCATCATCACCTCGGCTTGACCCAGCTTGTCTTCGCCGCTGCGGCGGCTGTAGATCATCCCGTCAAAGCGCGCCAGGTTCGACGACGCCTCCGCCGGTGCGACCAGGTAGTAGGCCGCCGTGCCGTAGGGCGCGTGGGGTAGCGAGACCTCACCGATTTCAGCGCCGAGCGCCACCAACGTCGCTTCGGTGCGGGCTAACGCCGCCCTGACGCCGTGGCTGTTGCCGTCGCCGCAGAGCTCACGCACCTTACCGATACGGACCCCCGTCAGGTCAGCCGCAGAAAGTGCGCCGCTCAGGTCAGGCGCAGTGGTCAGGCTCGTGGCGTCGCGCGGGTCGTGACCGAACATGACGGAGAGGCAGAGTTCGAGGTCTCGAGTGCTGCGCGCGAGCACGCCGACCTGCTCGAGCGAACTCGCAAAGGCGATCACGCCGTAGCGCGATAAGGCTCCGTAGGTCGGCTTAAAGCCCAGCACCCCGGTGAATGAAGCGGGTTGCCGCACCGAACCGCCCGTATCGGTGCCGAGAGCCAGCGGCACGATTCCCGCTGCTACCGCCGCCGCCGAGCCGCCCGACGAACCCCCCGGTACATACTCCAGGTTCCAGGGGTTGCGCGCCGGACCAAAAGCCGAGTTCTCGTTCGAGCTGCCCATCCCGAACTCGTCTAAGTTGGTTTTGCCAATGATAATTGCGCCAGCAGCCTCGAGCCGCTCGACCACCGTCGCACTGTAGGGCGGCCTGAACTCGGCCAGACTTTTCGACCCCGCCGTTGTGCGAACACCCGCCGTGCAGATGTTGTCCTTGACCGCCACCGGCACCCCGGCAAGCATCCCCAACGTCTCCCTGTCTATTCCTGTGCGCCGCTCGGCTAAAGCCGAGGCTTCCGAAACGGTGGTGATAAAGGCGTTGAGCGCCCCCGCCGCCTCGGCGCGCCTCAGCGCCTCACGCACGGCGGCCTCCGCACCCGAACCCGCCTGCACCGCCGCTGCGATCTCAAAAGCCGGTTTCATAGAAGCCAGCATACAGGCGTTTACGGTACGTGACGCCGAGGCGTCATCAGGGTGTCATAATTATCAGGTGTCGACCCTGCCCCCTCGCATTTCGCTGGCCGGTGACAGCAGCGCCGGGTTGGTACGGACGACCAACCAGGACAGTTTTTTTGTCGGCCTCACCCCCCAGGGGGCGCTGGCACTCGTTGCCGACGGCATGGGTGGGCACGTGAGCGGCGAGCTGGCGAGTCAAAAGGCCCGCGACACCCTCGCGCAGACGCTCAGCCGGAGTCAGCAGCATCCGCCGCTGGCGCTCGCTAAGGCGGTGCAGCGGGCCAACCTGGACATCTTTGACTACGCCGACGCGCATCCCGAAAGCCGCGGTATGGGTACGACGCTGACGCTCGTGCTGATCGACGACCAGCTGGCGCTCGTCGGGCATGTAGGGGACTCGAGGGCGTACCTCATCCGTGACGGCAAAATCGCTCAGCTTACCCACGACCACTCGTGGGTCGCCGACCGGGTGCGGCAGGGGCTCTTAAGCGAAGACGAGGCGAAGCAGCACGGGTGGCGCAACGTCATCACCAACGCGCTGGGAACGGCTCCGAGTGTACGGCTCGAGCTTTCAGCTCTGGTGCTGCGTCCGGGCGACCGCCTGCTGGTCTGTAGCGACGGCCTCACGCTGCTCTTGCCCGACGATCTCATCTTGAAGGTGGTACTGAAGGCCGCTCCCGAAGACGCCGTAGCCGAACTTTTGCGCCGCGCCGACGAGCGCGGCAGCCCTGACAACGTTACCGCGGCCCTGCTCGTCATTGAAGAGGTGGTAGCGCGGCCCAAAGCGTACACGCTCCCGAGCACGACGCCCGTCACCGTCGTTTTAGGTGAGGATACTGAAGCGTTGGGGGCGGTTGAAGCGGCGTTTCCGTACCGGGGACGCACCGCCAAACTGCGCCGTCATCCGCTCTTTCCGTACCGCTGGTGGTTGCTGGGCTGCGTGGGTCTACTCGCGCTTTTTATCCTTTTCGGCCTGCGCTGACCCGCCAGGCGGTATCCTCTAAGCTATGCGCGAAACCATCTCAACGGACAAAGCCCCCGCCGCCATCGGTCCCTACGCTCAAGCTATCCGTGTGGGCGACCTGCTGTTCACCTCCGGTCAGATACCGCTCCTCCCTGACGGGACGCTTCTCGGTGGCGACGTCCGGGCGCAGACCGAGCAGGTTCTCAGCAACCTTCAGGCGGTGCTGGAAGCGGGGGGCTCGAGCCTCGCCCACGTCATCAAATGCACCTGTTTTCTGGCGGATATGAACGATTTCGCCGCAATGAACGAGATTTACGGGAGTTTTTTCAGCAGTGAGCCGCCTGCAAGAAGCGCGGTCGAAGTAGCGCGGCTACCTAAAGACGTGCGAATCGAGATCGAGGCGATAGCCAGCGTGTCGTGAAGTTGGGAAGAGCCCGGTCGATAAAACTTCTATACAGGGGCAAGCAACCGTGCCGAGTTCACAAATCGGTGGTCTTTAGACCGGTTTGATGCCACGGAACCGCCTGTTTGGCAGGAAAAGGTGGTTTTTTAGGCAGTCCTCGCTAGGCTGGTTTTGGCAATTTATCATCCTGTAACACCTCTAAAGGCACACGGCAATTTGACCGCAAGAACCGGATAGTAGTCAGCAGCCAGCCTCGTCATAATCAGCTGGAGCGAAAGCGAGGCGCTTGGGGCCTGCAAAACCACGACCCCAGAGCAGCTCCGGAGAGAGGATCAGGGTTATGTCACACTTTGCGACCGACACCCAACGCTGGGACGCCGTACAGCGCCGCGACGTCCACGCTGAAGGGGTGTTCTTTTACGGCGTCAAGACGACCGGCATCTACTGTTACCCGACCTGCGCCGCACGCCTGCCCAAACGCGAAAACGTCGTGTTTTTTGTCTGCCGGGAAGACGCTGAAACCGCAGGGTTTCGGCCCTGCAAGCGCTGTACCCCGGACGCCACAGCGCCGAGCGCAGCCCGTTCGGCGCTGATCGTCCGAGCTTGTCAGCTTATCGAAGCCGAAGAACCGCAATCTCTGAGCGAGCTGGCTGCCGCCGTGGGCCTGAGCCCGGCACATTTTCACCGGCTCTTCAAGGCCGGGGTCGGCGTTACCCCGAAGAGGTACGCGGCGGCGCTCCGCGACCGGCGTTTCAAAGAGAGCTTGGCAAACGGCGTGGCGGTGACAACGGCTATCTACGACGCCGGTTTTGGTGCCTCGAGCCGTTTTTATGAAGGCGCGACCGAGCGTTTGGGTATGAGCGCGACCCGCTACCGAAAAGGTGCGGCAGGTCTCACGATTGGCTACGCCCACGCAGAATCGTCATTGGGCTGGCTTATCGTTGCTGCGACCGAGCGCGGCGTGTGCGCGACCGAGTTCGGGGAGACCCCAGCCTCGCTGATAAACGGATTGCAGAAGCGTTTTTTCGGGGCTAAACTGCACCTGGATACCGCTCTAGACGTTTGGCTCGCACAAATTATAGGCGCAGTAGAAACCCCCGGCAGCGCCCTCGACTTGCCCCTGGACATTCGGGGGACCGCGTTTCAGCAGCAGGTGTGGAGAGCGTTACAGGCTATCCCCAGCGGTGAAACGCGTAGTTATACCGAGGTTGCCGAGCTGATCGGACGGCCCACCGCCAGCCGCGCTGTGGCGCAGGCGTGCGCGTCAAACGGGGTGGCGGTAGCGGTTCCCTGTCACCGCGTCGTGCGGAGTGACGGCGAGCTGGGCGGCTATCGGTGGGGTGCGGAGCGGAAACGGCAGCTGCTCAGTCGGGAAAACCAGGCGAGGCGGGGAGCAAAACATGTCACAACCTGAAATCTACCGGGCGGACGCGTCACACCTCGCGGCCCTCACCCCATTGTTCGACGCCTACAGGGTCTTCTACCACCAGCCGTCCGACCATGACGCGGCTCGAGCGTTTTTGAGTACGCGTTTGGCGCGAAACGACACCGTGATCTTTCTGGCTGACAGGGGCGGACCGGTCGGCTTTACTCAGCTTTTTCCCTCGTTTTCGTCGGTTTCGGTAAAGCGGCTCTGGATTTTGAACGATCTATTCGTGAAACCGGAAGCTCGCCGGGGGGGCGTCGCCAAGGCCCTGCTCGAGCGCGCGGCAGCACGCCCTGGACACGCGGGCCAAAGGTTTGGTGCTCAGCACTGAAGTCACCAACAAAACCGCGCAGCGCCTGTACGAAGCTCTAGGCTGGAAACGCGACGAGGCGTCCTACACGTATGGGCTCGAGGTGTGACCAATATTTGTCTATCGCACCCAAACGTTTAGCAGCTACGTTTCTCCGCAGGCATCATCACCTAAACTACGTCCTGAACAACTCTTCTCGAATTGAGTGTGTAGCTGACCAGATGATACCTGCTATACGTGCAGGCTTAAAGATACCAGCCATCCGGTCAGTCCACGCTACCGACATAAACGGTGACACCGGATTTTAAGTCGGGATTACCGGCTGCGTCGGCGATGGCCTCAGCAAACTCCTTGGTGGTTGGCAAACCACCCGTTTCCTCACGTCTCGCTTCGATAAGCCCCGGACTCGCCCGCTGCAAAAGTTTGGGCGTGATCGTACCTTCGATAAGGTCACCGCTCACTACCACCAGCTCGACGCCCCGTTTACTCAGCGCCGGAATACGCGCCCGCAACGCGTCCTCACCCGCACGCTTGCCTTCGGCTACCGGCTCGTAGCCGGGAAGTACCGGCTTTTCTCCGTAAAAGTGCGCCAGGTGGCTGGTGACAAAAATGATCCGGCTCCCTCTCGGCATGAGCGGTAGCGCATGTTCAACGAGGTCTATCTGAGCGTCTCTGTTAAGGCGCATAGCGTAGTCCGCCGCTTGGTTTTTCTCGAGTCCACCCGAAGCGTTGAGCACCAGCACGTCCAAGCCACCTAGAGCATCGGCTTCTCGCACCATGCGTTTAACGTCCCCTGAGACAGTGATGTCCGCCTGCGCGAGCACCGCACGGCGACCGAGCGCCCGCACCTGCTCGGCGACCGCCTCAGCGCGGGGACGCTTATTTCGGTAGTTGAGCACCACATCCGCGCCACGTTGCGCCATAATTTTAGCTAAGACCGCGCCTACTCCACGCGAAGCACCGGTGATGAGAACGCGTTTATCGGTCAGGTCGTGTTGCATGTAGTTACGGTAGCACAGTGCCTTCCAGTGCCCGCGTGAGCGCCGTTGCCTGTTATATCGGACCTGATCGTCGCAACGAAGTGTTCAGTTTTTTAACCGTCTGTAACCACGTTCGTCCAACCCTCCAAAGGTCTGTCCGCCAATCCCTGGCAGAAGCGCAGCAGGTAGCCGTCCGGGTCCTGGACCCAAAACTCCAGTTGACCTGTGAGCAGGTTTCCCGCCTCCCGCCACTCGTCCTTAATGTCGCGGTGTAACGCAATCTTGCTCTTCAGCAGCCGTTCGTAGACGGGCTGAATGTTTTTCAGTTCCATCTGAAGGTTGACGCCTCGCCCGTAAGGTTTCTCTAGCGTGCCGCCCAGCCAGTTTTTATCCTTTTCCTGAATGAGCATAAGCTGAAGCTCTTCTTGCTCCAAGTAGACAAACTCCGGGTCGTGCCTAGCGTACAGGACCTTAAAGCCGAGAATCTGGGTGTAGAACTCGAGGCTCACGGAAAAGTCGGAAACGTCGAGTTCCGGTACCATTTTTCTCCAGGTGATAGTCATGCGTCACCTTACCTGTGAAGCGGTCAAAAAAGCTGAGACGTGAGCGTCTAGCAGTCCCTAAACCTAAGGTAGGCTAAGGTTATGGGAATGACAGCCACTATTATTTCAGCAGTCTTGTTCGACTGCGACGGCGTGCTCGCCGACAGCGAACCCGTCGCCAACAGGGTGGTCGCAGCCGACCTGAGCGCACGCGGCTGGCTTCTGACGCCCGACGAGGCTGGCGCGATTTTCTTGGGCATGGCACTGCCCGACATGGTGCCCCTTATCGAAGCCCAGGTCGGTGCGCTGCCAGCAGACTGGACGCAGTATCTTAAAGAGCGAACGGCAGGGGTGATGGCCAGAGAGGTCACTCCTATTCCCGGTGCCGCCGACCTGTTAGCTGTTGTACGCGCCGCCGGGCTGCCGTTAGCCCTCGCCTCGAATTCGTCGCGGCTGGAACTCACCACTAAACTGACACGTCTGGGATTTACGGAGGCTTTTGAGGGTCGCATCTTTTCGTTTGAAGACGTACTGCTGCCGAAACCGCAGCCCGACATCTACCTGGCCGCGGCCTCCGCTTGTGGCGCTGATCCTACCGAGTGTGTGGTCGTTGAGGACAGTGCAGCGGGTGTGCGCGCCGGTGTGGCAGCTGGCTGCACAGTGTTTGGCTTTGCCCACGTCACCGACCCGGAGATGCTGCTCGCCGCCGGTGCCCACACGGTTTTCACCGAGCTTTCGCAGCTCCCGGAACGGCTCGGTTTGTAGGTAAGCCGCTGAGTATGTCGCAGCATACAGCGGTAGTCTGGTCGAAGCCGGACTTACGGTTTGGCTCTGGGCGACCTCGAGCTTACGCTTACAAGCTTGGCGTCGGGTCCTCTCTATAGCTACGGCTACTACTCACGGCTCACCGGGTTTCTCGTGGAGGGACCGTCAGCCAGAAGGCGCTTTTGCCGCGACGCCTCAAGCAAGGCCTGCCGGTTCGTATCGGGGCGGCGCGGCGCAGCGACCAGACGGTAGCCCCAGTCGAGTAGAGGCGGCGGCACGACCAAAAAAAGAACAAATGTGTAACTCCGCGCACCCGGCAGGGCTGCGCGCGCGATCAGCGCCGCCTCGCTACGAATGAATACCCGCTCCTCATCACCTTGCCAGACCGCGACGAGCGAGTCCGGTACCTCCATGTAGGGATAACGCCTCTGCAACGCGTGAAAGGCGTCGCTACGGCGGCTTCCGAAAAACACTTGGCGGGGTAGCTTGCGTGTGAGCATACGCGATGCGAGATGGTTGCTTAAGCGGTCCTCACCGGGATACAGAGAAAGGGCGTAGCCGTCACGTGAAAGCTTTTTGCGTCCCTGTAGTTTGAACCGCAGGGCCGTTACAAAGGGTCCTATCATGGGTACGTCGTGGAGTGTCGCCCAAAACTTAAAGGTGACGGGGACAAAGGGCGAAGCCACTAGAAAGAGCGCCACGGTGAGCACCTGAGTGCTGAAGAAAAGCCCTACGGTGGTTGCGATGCCGATGTGCATCCCCACCATAAAAACGCCGTAAATACGGTGTAGCGAGGGTCGGAAAGCAATGTAAAAGGCAAAAAATTCGACAAACACCACCGTCGTTAAAAGCAGAAAGCCGAGCTCAGAGTGCTGAATAAGAAGTGGCCCCAGCAGTGTTTTGTTATCTTCAAAGTTGACCGCCGCGATGTATCTGACGAGTGTTTGCGGATGAAAACTGGTGAGCCCGCCACCTGCAAAGGATTTGGCCGAGATAAGCAGCTTGGTCAGGCCCGTCATCGTATACGTAAGAAAGATAATCGCCTGGGCACCGAAAAACGACAACAGATAGGTGCGTTTAGCCGTTTCATCGCTGTCGTGCGGCACTCGAGAGAGTAAGACCAGCATAAACGCAACCAAAATGAACGCGTGGTCGCGGTGCGAGATGGCGTTAAACGAATAGTACAGCGCGTAAAACTCGAGGCAGCCTAAAAAGGCGAGGGCGCGCGCCCAACGCCGTTCGGCAAAGATAAGTGCGGCGGCTGCGCCCACCACAAAAAGTCCCAGCACAATGTAGAGCGCTGTTTGCCACGGCACTAGCGAAATCCACGCGACCGGCCACAGGGTACTAACGGGCTCGAGCTGTTCAAAGAGCAGCCACCTCTGAAGCTGGCTGAGGGCGACGTAGAGCATACCCGCATAGAAGCAGCGAACGATAACCTGGGCGTGAACAAAGGAACGCTCGACATCAGCAAACAGGTTATCGCGCGGCGCTTGCGCCTCTCGCCAGAACTGAAGGTAGAGCCACGTCGTAATGGCCGAAAGGTTTAGACGTTCAGGGTTAGCGCTCCGCGACATCTCTCTCCTTTGAAAAAACGCCTACGGTACTCGCCGTCATGACCCTGCCGGTGCGGTAGCGCTCGAGCGCGTCGTACTCAACTCGGAGGATTTTGTAACGCACCTCGTCGCCCGGCACGAAATTGTGCTCGAGCACCCCTTCAAGCTCCGCCGCCCGCTCTGCTCGACCCGCTTCGTAAGCGCGGCCAAACGACTCGATTACACCCAGAGAGTTATAGATGTCGTAGCTGGCAGCCAGCCACTCTTTATACTCTTCAGTGTTCTGGAGTAGCACAGGTGAGGGGAAACGCTGGCCGTCTTGTTCAATGATATAGAGTTCGTATTCGATTTTCGTCTCGGGGGCATTGGCGAATAGCGCCCAGTGAAAAACCGGGAAAACCTCGCCCGTGCGCTTTGTTGCCAGACCTGCGAAGAAATAAAAGGCTAAAACAGCCGGAACCACCCAGTAGGTCCAGCCAAGTTTTGGCGTGCTCACGTCGTCCCCCTAAGCTCTAAACTCCAATCCTGAGATTGGTAGGTTAAAACCGACGGTTCAACTATAACCCTCGGGCATTAGAAGGTCAGTGAAATAAGCGGGAGCGTGTCAGAAAAAAGGGGACGCCGGTCTCCCTGCGGCGTCCCCTCTCTGCACCTGCTCGAGCCTACGCCCTGCGCCAGAGCAACTCGCGTTTTACATCTTCGATGGCCCGAGTTATAGGGATACCACGCGGGCACGCCTCGGTGCAGTTGTACGCCGTGCGGCAGCGCCAGAGACCGTTTGCCTGACCCAAAACCTGCATCCGGTCAGGCGTGCCCTCGTCGCGCGAGTCGAAGATAAAGCGGTGCGCGTTGACAATCGCCGCCGGTCCCAGATAAGAACCGTTCGTCCAGAACACCGGGCACGAGGTTGTGCAGGCCGCGCAGAGGATGCACTTGGTCGTCGCGTCGAACACGTCGCGGTCTTCCGGGCTTTGCAGCCGCTCGCCCATCGGGGCCGGGTTGTCGTTGATAAAGTACGGCAGCACCGCCTTGTACGAGTCAAAAAACGGCTCCATATCGACGATCATATCTTTGATGACCGTAAGGCCCCGGATCGGCTCAACCGAGATGGT
>JAABUN010008403.1_pt1 | contig 10575 bp, 8 predicted proteins | sample 5559311 | NCBI WGS metagenome assembly JAABUN01 (sample SAMN10711877, study PRJNA513370) | rock metagenome | isolation source: Antarctica rocks | place: Antarctica: Victoria Land, Siegfried Peak sud
GGTCTACAACCAGAAGCGATTACATTCGAGTCTCGGGTATCTGCCCCCGGTAGAATTCGAGGCAATACATGACCTGAAGGTGAGAAGTTGACTTTGGGTACTGTCCGGGATTATGGGTTCATACCAGGTTCTTCCGCACGATGCGCGACGCCGACGCGCCGGTGCGTACCGACAGGCCGGTGCCGAGGCTGACCACTGAGGGGTCGTTCCGCCACACCCGCAACCCAGGATACCTCTCTATGGCGATGATCTACGCCGGGATAGCCACCCTGAGGAACGCGCTGTGGGCCATGCTTCTCCTGCCGTTGGTGCTGTTCGTGGTCCATCGCAAGGTAATAGGGCCCGAGGAGCGTTACCTGGAACGGGCCTTCGGGGAGGAGTACCTGGATTACAAGACGAGGGTGCGGCGCTGGGTATAGACATGTAAAGGCCGAACCACGACGATCTCTACGCATATTGGGCGATGCGCGCCGCCTCGAACGGGTAGATAGTGCTCGGGTAGCTTGGCATGCGCGAGGGACCGGGCGGGTGGCGGCTCAGAAAGGAAGGCAGCATGCAGACCGAAAATGGGGGGCTCTTCGTCGGCCCTGACGATGGCAATGTCCTCACGAATCCGATCGGCGGGCAGATGGTGGCCAAGATCCGTGATGCGGATACCGCCGGAGCCTACTCCGTCCACGACAACACGATCCCGCCGCGCTCCCCGGGGCCCAGGCCCCACCTCCACTGCCACCACGAGGAAACATTCTACGTGCTGGAAGGCGTGCTCACGGTGCGGGTCGGCCCCCGCACCATCGAGGCTCCTGCGGGCTCGTTCGTCACGATCCCACGCGGCGTGGTCCACCAACCCTCGAATCCGGGACCCGAGCCGACCAGGGTGCTGCTTGTCTTCTCCCCCGAGGGGATGGACCGTTTCTTTGAGGAGGCCGCCAAGGAGCGTATGCCGCTGCAAGGACCGCCGCCCGTCGATCCGTCGGTCGCGGAACGCCTCGCCGCATTCACCGAGAAGTACGGCTACGAGTTCGCGGCAGGATCTTGTTTCATGTAGTGACCCCTTTGAGGATAGGTTCGATGATCTCCCACGGCTCGTCGGGAGTGCGCCGGATACAGATAGTGGGAGGCGGCTTTTGCTCCGGCGTTGGCGCCTCTTCTTCGGGGGCAGCGAAGATGATGCCCGACAAGAGTTTTGAGATAGCTAGTTAGTCGGGCCGGGGCGCTAGTGCCTGCGGGAGAGCCTGGATGACATCTTCGGCCAACGCGTGACCCGCGCCGGCTCGGGTAGCGGCCAGTTCCCCGGCGTCGGACCGCACGAGCACCGCCGCCGCCGCGGCCGCGAACGGGTCCATCCCCCGCGCCACCAGCGTCCCAACCAGCCCCGCCAGCACGCTCCCGGTCCCGTTGGCGGCCAGGGCGCCGCTCGCGCCAGGTCCGAGGGCTATCGGGGCGCCGGTCGCGGCGATGACGCAGCCGTCCCCCTCCAGTATGACCACGGCACCCGTCCGATCGGCGAGCGCCCGCGCGGAGGCGAGCCGGCGCGCCTCGACCTCCTGCGGTGAGAGTCCGAGCAGACGCCCGAGCCCTGCCTCGTCCGAGATGAGGACCGTGGGACCGGGGCGTCCGGCGAGCGCCTCCGCGGCGGGGTAAGCGGACAATCCGCCCGCTTCGATGACCATCGGTACCTCGACGGAGGAGCCGACGGCTTGGGAGAAGGCGCTCTCTTGGATGCCTAGACCCGGACCAAGCACGACGGCTCCGGCCTCCTGCGCGAGATCGGCGACCGCCCGCGCTCCCGCCTCGACGTGGCGACCGTCTTCCTCCTCCAGGCCGTGGATCAGGGCTTCGAGCAGGAGCAGGTCCATGAATGGGGAGACCGAGGCGGGGACGGCCACCCGCACGTAGCAGGCGCCGGCGCGCATCGCCGCCCGCGCCGCCATCGCGGGGGCGCCGGTCGAGCCGCGCCTCCCGCCTACGATCAGGACGGTGTCGCGCCTGGAGGTGTACAGGGGCCGGGGCGGCACGAGACGCGACACGCGTCGGGAGATCAGACCGACGAGGCCAGGGCTGGGGGAGCCGCTGGGGATGCCGATGTCGACCACGCGCACCGCGCCGGAGTGCCGCGCGCCCGGCGCTACGTACAGGCCGATCTTCGGGGCATGGTTCGTGGCCGTGGCGCTGGCGTGGATCGCCGGTCCCTCCACCTCGCCGGTCGCCGCGTTGACCCCCGACGCGACGTCCGCGGCGACCACTGGCGCACCCGCCGAGTTGATGGCCTCGATGACCCCGGCGAGGGGTTCCCGAACGGCGCCCTCGAATCCCGTCCCGAGCAGCGCGTCGACGACAACCCCGGAGCCTACGAGAGCCGCCGGATCGAACGGGCGCGGCTGCTCCCCGGGAAGGCGGTCGAGGTTCGTCCGCGGCACGTCCACGAGGCCGTCCAGCGAAAGCGGGGCGAGCACGTCGACTTCGTGCCCGGCCTCGCGCAGCAGACGCGCGGCGATCAGGCCGTCCCCCCCGTTGTTACCCGGTCCGACCACAACGCGGATGGGTCCCCCTCCGGCGGCCTCGGCCGCGGCGGCCGCGAGCCCCGCACCGGCCTTCTCGGCGAGCTCCAGCTCCAGGATGCCGCGCTCCTCCATCGCGAAGCGATCAGCCGCCCGCATCTCGTCCGGGTCGTAGAGCCAGTCGAGCCATCCGGGTAAAGACTCCCGCGTCCGCTTTTCTTCTTGCATGTGTCTCTCCCCACTTATCGCCCAGCCCAGAGACCGACCGGAGTCTTGAGTCCCCCGAATTGTAAGGACCCCCGAGGCTCCGCGCTTGTTTCATCCGGCCCTCACGCGCCGCCCCTGAAAAGCAGTCCGCCCCGCGGGCTTGATCGGGGTCACGGTACCGGATTGGGCAGCCTGTTGAAAAACTCCCCGACGCCCGCTCGCGACCCCCGATTAGACTCCAAAATCGGCCGTTTGGGAGCTCTGGAGCCGACCCAAGTGCCCATAAGCGTCCCCGAAAAGGGTTTTTCAACAGGCTGCGGGATTTCTGTACGGTAAGGCTGCTTCGCTTTGCAGGTCTTGAGCGTTAGCAACAATCGAAGATATGCTTACGGAGAGTTGGTGATGCTCACTTTGGCCTCTGCCTCATGTGCCGCCTGAGGGGGCCCGAAGTCGGGAAGTGCTGCGCCAATATTTGTAGGTCGTCGTCGGACAACATCCTCAAGTTGTCCTGTTGCGAAGAACGGCTCCTCCACTGATATCGCGCATCCAGTCAGCAAGCCCATTCTTCGCCTCCATCGAAGCCGAGGCAGCCAGGCTACGCAGTAAAACGCCAGCCAAAGCGTTCCTGTCCTTTTGTGCAGGGAACAAACGCGATAAAACCCGCGAGCCGCTCAGAATGGCGCGATTCGTCTCCGGCATGTCGGGAACAGCGAAGATGTCGGGGAGAATCGCCAAGAAAAAATCTCCACCCAGATTCTGGATTTCTCGTTGCGTCTGGAGCCAGACCCGTTTGCGGTGGGCGTCGCTGAGATTCGGGTCCGAAAGAAGGCTCCGGAGCAGGCGTGCCTTGCGGTTCGCCCTAGCGTCTACCCACAACCGTAGGGCCGCGTCTGGTTCCCCGTCCGGACCCTGCGGGGGTCTACTCAGCACGGACCTGGCCACGGCGGAGTCCGTGTCGAAGTTCAGTATGGAGGCCTCGTGGCACCAAGTCGTGTCCAGAATGGACTTCTCCTCTTCGTCCGACAGGTCCGTGCCCACGGCGAGGCCGGCGATCATCTCTGGGGCAGGTACCTGATCGAATGCGAGCAAGGCTTGTGAAGCGGCGACTTGGTGGTGGGGCCAGAGCTGGCAGGCGGCGTTCAACACTTGTCCCGCGCCGTCATCCGTCACCAGGCCTCTCGTCACCATCCTTTGCATCGACCGAAGTAGGTCCGGTGCCCTGCTATTCGCGGGTTCGGTGGGTAGCACCTGAGCGGCGATGTTGAAGACTGCGGAGGGGTCGCCAAGGTCCTCGGTCCAATGGTCGGCCATCTGACCATGAAGCCAAGCAAACCAGGAAAACTGCTGCACTCGGGGCGAGACGAACAGCGTCTGCAACACCCTCGCGGCCGTCGTCGGGTCCGCCTGGATGACACGCGGCGCCAGTGCGGGGAACACGCGCTGAAGGTAGCTGCTTGGACTCTGATTCTGCTGCTCCACCACCCCCAGCACGGCCGTCAAATGGCCTTGCGTCTCGGAAGTGGAGATCCCCGGCCCATCCAGGGCGTTCATGAAGCTCCTGTACCGTTTGCCTTGCTCCTCTGTGACGTCGGTGCTCTGGGTGACAGCCGAGATGCCCTGGATCACGCTTGTTCGACCGGTCTCGGACACTCCGTCGGCGAAGTTCTCGGCAAGCCATACCCTGCACGGGTCCCTCAAGTCGGAAAGAAGCCCGCTTGACCACTCCTGTACAACCTCGTCGAAGACCTCCTCGTCGAGCACGCACACGGGTTGTAGCAGCCGGAGCGACAAGCGGGCCAAGACATCATCCGGGGAATCGAAGCGCCCCCACCTTTCGGCTAGCCGAGCTAGAGAGTGCCCAGCGCCTCCTTCGATGCGCCCCCGGTAGGTTTCGGCTATTTCGGCCAGGGCGGCGCTCCCTTCTTGCCAGTTCAGGCCCCAATCGTCCTCATTGTCCAGGTCTTTCGCCAACCTGCCGGCCATGTTTTCGACGAACTCCGATGCCGCAACGGGGTCGGCGGACCCCGGGTGGGCGATCATCGTCTCCCATGCCAGGGCGACGGCTTCTTTCGCTCTGACAGCCGCGAGGCGTGCCACCTGCTCCCACAGCCTTTTCCTGCTCTCTTCGCCGGACTCCCAGAGGTGAGCGAACACGGAACGGCTCCTGCGAACGGCCGCTTCCAGGTCGAGCCCTTCGACACGGTCGCCCTCGAGTTTGGAAACGAGGATGGCTGTGTAACGGGCGCCGAGCGGGAGTAAGAGCGTGTCTTCGTGGTGCTCCAGCCAAGCTCCAGCCGAATCAGGAACGATTCTCGATGACGAGAAAAGGTCAAACCAGTGCTGGACGCTTCGCGCCGGCGCGAAGGCTCAACCTGTCGTCCAACCCATCCCCTCACAACGGCCCCGAGCGACCGACCTTCGTTGCTACCCTCCAAACCACCCACGCCACCACGGGCGGCGCTTCTGGCGGTGATCCCCGGGACGCGGGGTCGAACGACGCGTAAAGGGGGTTCTCCGAAGTACGCTGACAGAGGCACAGTGGTCCAGGTACCTCCACAGGATCCGTTCTTGAGGATGGAAGCATCGACGTGTGAGGATGGTACCGAAGAACCAGGATCGAAGAGCCCGACCATTACTCTTTGGGCCAGTAACCAAGAGCCTGTACGTCATGGCTTGGGGCAAGTAAACCCCTACTCCTCACCCGTCTTTTCCTCGATATCCTTCGCGACCGCCCGAGCCGTGCGGCTGACCATCACCTCGGGCAGCAAGCCGACGTCGGCGAGCTCCCGCAGCGCGTCGGTGACGGCGATGCGGCCTAGGGCTTCGGCTTGGCGCCGACGTAGCTCGCCGACGTGATCTACCTCGCGGTCGAGCTCTTCGAGGGAGGCGCTCGCTTCCCGCTCCCCCTGCGCGAACGTCTCTTTCACATCCTCGACCGTCTCCGCATCGATGCTCGGCAGGTGCTCGAACTCTTCAAGCGCCTCGCCCGCTCGCCGTGCGGCGAGCCGCCGACCGCTGGCCTCGGCGTAGGCGAGCTGGTTCGGATCCTCCCCCGCTGGCTCCGGCAACCACCCTGTGAGCCGCTGCGCCAGCCGCTCCAAGCGTGGCGGCTCCCGGTCTCGCACGGCTTCAATCGAGGTCCGGCCGAGACCCGCCTCCTCGATCTGGTCGTCGACCTCGTGCAGCAGGGCGCGCGCCGCTGAGGGAGGCAAGAGACCGGCGTCGCTCAGGCGCTGGTAGGTCTGGCGTTCGACGAAGAGGCCGCGGCGTGTGACGACCTGGATCTCCTCTTCGTCGGTGAGCTCGAGCGCCTCGATTTCCTCGCGGGTGGCGTGCTTGGCGGCTTCGAGTCGCGAGGAGAGGGTCGGCTCCTCGAGCCCCAGGTCCTCGAGTCGCTTGCGGGCCGCCTCTATGCCCGAGAGGCGCGCCACGCCTGCCAGGAACCGTTCGGAGCGGTTCGGCTCACTCAACCCGAGGCGGCGCACAAGCCACGAGATCGTCGTGGCGTTGAGGAGAAGCGTTACGAGCACCACGCCACCCGTCATCGCGACGAACGTCTCGCGTTGGGGCAGTGATTCGGGTAAGGCGAGCGCGAGGGCGAGCGCGACACCGCCGCGCAATCCGCCCCAGACAAGGACCGCCTCGTTGCGCCAGCCCACCGGCGGGATGCCGGCGAACCGCTCGAGCGTCGAGACCAGCGGCACGACGGCCAGGGCACGAGCGACGATCACGACCACGACGGCGAGCGCTATGGCGCCGAGGTTGTCGAGGATGAGATCCGGGGCGATGGCGAGGCCGATCAACAAGAAGAGCAGCGCGTTGGCTATGTAGTCGAGCGATTCCCATAGCTCGTCCCAGACCTCGCGGACCGCCTCAGAAGCTCGGCTCGGCGCCAGCCCGCTCAGCAACAGCCCCGCGGCGACCGTGGCCGTGATACCCGAGAAGCCGAGCACGTCTTCTGCCAGCACGAACCCGCCGTAGGCAACGGCCAAAGAGAACGCCGCGGCCGGAAGCCGGCCGAGCCACGGCAGCACGGCGGCAGCGACGGATCCTACTACGGCGCCGATCGCCGCGCCGCCGAAGAACACGAGGAAGAAGTCGACGAACCCTGCCGCAACGCCAAGCTTCTCGCCGAGGGCGACGCCGAGCAGTATATTGAACCCCACGATAGCCACACCGTCGTTGAGCAGGCTCTCGCCCTCGACTATGGTCAGCAGGCGCTCGGGCACACCGAGTTGCCTAAAGACGGCCACCACGGCCACCGGATCGGTCGCCGAGATGAACACCCCGAATAGCAGCGCGGCCGCCAGCGGGATATCGAGCGCGAGGCTCAGCGCGAGGCCAACGAGCACGGCCGAGACGACCAGCGCGGGGACGGCCAGCACGAGGATCGGCACCAGGTTACGGAAGAAGGCGCGCGTGGAGAGTCCCAACGCAGCATCGAAGACCAGCACGGGTAAGAAGAGGAAGAGCAGGATCTCCTCGAACTCCTCGCCCCGAAGCGGTATCTCGACTCCTAAAGGTTCTAACAACCAGCCCGCCACGAAGCCCACGACGGCGAGCACCACCGTGAGTTGGAGGCGCGCGCGCTGGGCGATCACTCCAAGCAGCACCGCCGAGGCGAGGAGGATAGAGATCAGCAGGATCCACTGCGGCAGGCTCACGGCGTCCTCCGAGCCGAACGTCGTGCTTTGCTAGAGTTCACGGCGTGCATTAGGGATTCGGGCGAGATCACGAAGAACGAGATCGCTCGTCGTTAGTACAGACGCGCAAAAGGGTAGCGAGCGGCGGACGTAAGCGTCGGGCGATCCCGCGAGACCCGGTTCGGTATGTCTAGGGGATTCCGCGTGGGGCTTGTGGGCCATCTTCGGCTTCTCTTTCACTCGCTACCGAACTCGACAGTTGCCATTTTCGCACTTAAGTAAAGTCTGTGGAACTAGCGAGGAGCCCTGGCCCTTCCTTTTGCTCTATGCACTGGAAACGGCAGCACTGGGGGCGGCGGTGGGCGCGGGGATCTACCCGGATGTTCGTGAGGCGGCACGCAACATGGTCCACGTCGAGCGGCGGATAGAGCCGGACCCCTCGAGACACGAGGAATACAGGTTCTACGTGGACAAGTACGTCAAGACCTACCCGCAGATGCGTGAGCTGATGCACGAGACGGTTCGACACGTGGCGGGCTAGGCACGCTCGGGGACCGCGCACGAGAACACGGAGTCTGATAACTTTCCGCAACATTCAGGAGGCAACAAGTAGTGAAGGGTCTACGCATCTTGGGAGATCGCCGGGCGGAACTGGCCACCTTGCCCCAACCCGAAGCTCGGGACGGATGGGCGGTGGTGCGCTCGACGATGTCGGCCGTATGCGGGAGCGACCTTCACATATACCGGCAGACCGCCGAAAAAGTCGGGGAGCGCTCGAATCGGGTAGCAGGTCACGAAGCGGTGGGCGTCGTCGAAGAAGTCGGCCCCGGGGTGGAGGGATTGGTCCCGGGAACCCGGGTCGTCGTCTACCAGCATTACGGCTGCGGCAGTTGCGGATACTGCAGGATGGGCGAGCCCATGTTTTGTCCCGATCGGCGGACGCTGGGCAACCACGTCGACGGCGCGGACGCCGAGATCGTGACCGCACCCGCCGCGATCTGTCTCCCTTTACCCGACAGCCTGAGCGACGAGGTGGGAACCCTGATGGCCTGCAACTTCGGGACGGCCTTCTCCGGGATCAGGAAGCTGGGGTTCGACGGCGGAGACGTGGTCGTGGTGTTCGGGCTGGGGCCGGTCGGGTGCTGCGCGGTGGTGGTAGCCGCCAGCGATGGCGCGGACGTCGTGGCCGTGGATCCGGTGAAGGGTCGGCGCGACCTCGCCGAGAGCCTGGGGGCCGCCTGGACCATAGATCCCACGGCATCGGACACGAAGACGGCGTTAATGGAGATAACGCAAGGGCGAGGTGCGGAGGCATCCGTCGACTGTTCAGGAAATCCGCGCGCGCAGTCGGAGGCGCTGGACGTCCTCAGGCCCAAGGGCAGGATGCTGGTGCTGGCCGCCACCGCTCCGTGGACCTTCGATCCCGCGCAGCTGTGGCGCAAAGGGCTCACCCTGCACGGATCGTGGGTCTACGAGCTCGGCGAGTACGAAGGCGTGGCGCGTCTCGCGGAGAAGAGGGCGGAGTCCCTGGAGAAGATAGTGACCCGCAGGTTCAGAGGGGATGAGTCGGAAGAAGCCTTACGCGCGGCGGACAAAGCGACCGAGGGCAAGATTGTGATCGACTGGACCCGGTGACTTCGTCTAGACCCTCAATGTCCCGCTCGTCGGCCTCCACCCTGGATGAGAGCATCACACCGCGAGCACCTCCGAGGAGCGTCACTTCTGGGTAGCAAAGATGAGGTAGAGAAAGACACCAAGGACCGGAGGATAATTCTATGGAACGAGCAGTGGAGAAGAGGATCCGTCGTGAGGACGCGACCCTGACCGAGTTCGGAGCGCAGCTCGAACCGGTGCTCCGGGTCGAGCCGGGCGAGACGTTCCTGGTCGAGACTCAGGACAACTTCTTCGGGGAGATCGACACCGAGGATGTTCTGCCCACCGCCGAGCACCTGCCATTCCTCAAGCACCAGTTCTGGAAGGTTAATCCCGTGGCCGGGCCGATCCACGTCGAGGGTTGCAGGGCTGGGGACCTACTGGTCCTGGAGATAGAAGACATAATCCCCAGCGAGCGAGGCTGGACAGGCTTCGCCCCGGACTTCGGCAACCTCGCGGGCAACGCCGCGTTCCCCGAGCTTCAGCAGCCCTACTCGCGCATCACCCACCACCATCCCGGTCCGAGCGGCACGACCTCCGACGGTACCGGCACCTTCAACGTCAACCGGGAGGTCACCTATCCCCTGCGCCCCTTCCTGGGCACTATCGTCACCGCGCCGGAACGCGGGATAGAGAACACTTTGGTAAGCCAGGGGCCCTGGGGCGGGAACATAGACTGCCGCGACGTGCGCAAGGGCAACAAGATCATGATGAACGCCTACCACGACGGCGGTCTTCTCTTCTTCGGGGACGCCCACGCCGCCCAGGGCGACTCCGAGTACACGGGTCTCGCCGACGAGACCGCCGCCGACACTGTTGCCCGCTGCCACGTCGTGGAGCAGAAGCGGGTACCCGGCGTGCTGCGCATCGAGACGCCCGAGAGCCTGATACAGGTGGTCTCGGCTCGCAATACAGGGAGTATGGAGCGGGCGCTCAACGGTGCCTTCATCGGCATGATGCGATGGCTTACCGAGGAGCATGGTATGGACCAGAAGGAGGCGTACCTGCACTTCACCGCCAACCCCGACGTCAGGATACACACCTACCAGTTCGTGGGTCCGGCCTTCTACGTGGTCGGAGTGGAGTTCCTCAAGAAGTACTTGTAGCCTCGAGAGGATCGGAACACGCAACGGTGACGGCCCATACCGTGAATACCAGCGGTGCCAGGTTCGCGAAGAGTCCGTCGAGGATGAACGCTCCCCCTGGGCCAACGACAGCGCCCTCGTGTACGCCCCGACGGCAACTACCTGGGCCGCTATGCTCCTTCTTTTGGATAAACGTCGAGGACACACCATGTTTGCGAGCCGAACGCAGACATGGCTCTTTAACAGTCCGACGTGCTTTTCGACCCCACCTTGTTTTGCGGGACACACGAACCCTCCGCGCCTCTGCTCTGCTCTACCGAGGATGAACTTGACCATATGTACCCTGTCACGCGCAAGGGCGATGTTTTGTGGTCTTTCGTACGTCCCTGGTTTGGTTGATCCGGCGGGATGGTAAGCTAATTTACAAGCGAGATCTCTTCGGGACTTCGGGAGATCCCAGCACACTACCGGAAGGGGACGCGATGA
>JAABUN010008404.1_pt1 | contig 10574 bp, 26 predicted proteins | sample 5559311 | NCBI WGS metagenome assembly JAABUN01 (sample SAMN10711877, study PRJNA513370) | rock metagenome | isolation source: Antarctica rocks | place: Antarctica: Victoria Land, Siegfried Peak sud
CGCCGGCGCCCCTCCCGCCGCTCCCGCTCCCGCCCCCGCCTCCCCCCGCGCCGAAGCCCCCCGCGCCGGCCCCGCCGCCGCCCGCCGAGGCGCCGGCCCCGGCTCCCGCTCCCCCGTCCGGCGGAGGTGGCGGCGGTGGCGGTGGCGGTGGCGGTGGCGGTGGCGGTGGCGGTCAGGCACCCCGCGGTCCCGCGCCCGCCGCGCCCGCCGCGCCGGCTGCGCCTCCCGCCCCCGCCGGGCCGCTGGGCCTGCCCGCTGCGGTCCCGGGGAGCGCGCCGCTCCCCGGCCAGTCCTCCGTCGGCTCGGGCCGAGCCACGCTGCCTGACTTCAGCGACTACGGCGGCCTCGCGCCGTACGCCCGCGGCATGACCGCCGGCTCGGGCTTTCCGACCCTGCCGGCGTTCGGGGCTCCGGTCCTCGCTCCGGCCCCGTCGCTCGCCCTCCCGGGGCTCATGCCCATGACCGCCGCTCCTAGCCCGACCTTCGTCGAGGCCAGCGACGTCACGCCGACCGCACCCCAGGGGCTGCCGCTGCTACTGGTGGCGGTCGCCGGCACCGCCGTCGTCGTCGCTGGTGCCGCCCACGCGGCCGAGCTGAAGCGCCGCCGCTCCGCCACCGCGGGGTAGATCGGCCGGACGCGGCGCCCGGTGAGACTCGACTAGGTTCCCGACATGCGAGCCATTCAGATCACCGAGTTCGGCGGACCCGAGGTCCTGACCCTGGTCGACCTGGCCGACCCCGCTCCCGGCGGCCCGCTGCAACTGCTGCAGGTCGACAGCTGCGGCGTCAACTACGCCGACATCTGATCCCCAGGACGCCCGGCCACAGTCGCACCAGAGCCCTGGTCCCCATCGCGTAGCCACTCAAAGGGCACGCCGCAGCGCGTTGCCCACTGGCGCAGGTAGACGGCCTTCGGCGGCTTGCCCCCGTCGTGCATCCACCGACTGATCGTGCCCCGGGTGACCTCCAACTCCTCGGCCATCTCCCCGGCCTTGACGTGGCCGAAGTCGAGGGCGCGCTGGAGTCTCCATCCGAGGGTCCACGCGGGGACCAGTGACTGCTGCATATCGCTCATGTTGAGCATCATGCGTCCTACGTCCGTCATGCGTCAAGGGGTGACTCCCGGAGTGATCCGCTCGTCGTGGCTATTGCGCGTCATCGGACATTGTGCGATGGTGCCGGCATGCCCGATGACGCCACACTCCTCACCAGCCCCCAGGCCGGCCTCTTGCTCGGCAAGAGCGCCCGCACTGTGCAGCGCATGGCCGACGCCGGCGCCCTCCCGATCGCACAGAAGCTCCCCGGCCCGAACGGGGCCTACCTGTTCCGCCGTGCCGACGTTGACACGCTGTCAGAGGCACTGACCGCCAAGCAGGCCGCGGGCGTCCGCACCGCTAGTTCTGCCGCATGACCGCCGTCCAGCCCGCCTACGTCTGCGACGAGGCCGAGGCCCGGGACCTCACCGACCAGATCAAGTCCAGCCACGAGAAGACGTGGCGCCTCATCCTGCGAGCGCACGAGTGGAAGGCGTGGGCCGCTCTCGGCCACAACTCGTGGCGGGACTACGTCGTGGCCGAGTTCGGCCTGTCGCAGTCCGCTGCCTACCGGATGCTCGACACCGGGCGCGTCATCGAGGCCATTGAGCAGGCGTCCGGCGTTTCCCAGGGTTGGGAAATCTCCGACGCCGCTGCGGGCGACCTCAAGCCGCACCTCGACAAGGTCACCGAGGCTGTCGCTGCCGCAGTGGCCGACATCCCCGAGGACCAGCGCCCTGCCGCCGCTGCTGCTGCTATCAAGGTGGCCCGCGAGCAGTACCGCCCCCAGTCCTCCCCGCCGCCCGCCCCGGAAGGTGCCACCGGCCAGCCCACCGGCACCGCACCGCACACCGGCGGCGGGGAGCCCCACGTCCCTGACCTGACCGGCATCAACCTGACCGCCGAGCAGTACCAGGCGAAGGTCACCGCGCTCGGCGAGACCGTGCCTGTCGAGCAGCGGCCGTCGGACGTCGACCTCGACCGGCAGCTCGGCGAGCACCTCGACGAGAACCCGGCCAGCAAGGACGACCGCTACCGGCTCAACCTCGCCCGGGCGATCGTCGGCTGCCAGTCGCTGCTCGACCTCGCCCCGACGCGGGCTGTCCAGACCTACGAGCACGACAGCGACGAGGCGATGGTCCTCGGCGCCTTCCTCGACCGCATGGACGCGTGGACCCGTTCGGTCCGCGCCGGCCTGCGCCTGCGTCCCACCATCCTCCGGAGCGTCCGATGACCTATCAGTCCTTCCTGCGCCCGTTCGTCGAGCGGCAGGCCGAGCCCCACACCCTGACGGCGGACGAGGCTCGCGACGCCTTGCTGACTGCCGCTGCCGACGGCGAGGAGTGGGCCGCCACGGTCGTCTCCGAGGCCGTCCGCGCCCGCTGCCTCCGCAACATCAAGGAGCAGCGGCAGGCCCCGCACCGCGCGGCGTTCACCGACGCCCGCGGCAGGAAGCGGACGGTCAACACCGCCGTGAGCCTGCCGGTCCGGGACGAGGCAAGCGGCGACGTCATCGCCCACCAGCTCGTCATCGAGTGGGACATGGGCGCCGAGCAGCTCAACGCCGTGATGGCCCGGCTCAGTCAGGCCGCTCTCGAGGTTCGCGGCCGGGTGCAGGTAGCACGCGCCCTGCTCGACTCGATCGGCCGGCACCCGAAGGCGAAGACGGCCCGTGAAGCCTGGCTGGCCGACGGTCGCTCGATCGACGAGATCGACCTGTCGGCAGGTGCGGCATGAGCGACAGCATCGCCCCCGGGGAGCGCCGCGAACTGCGCTCCGTCGTCCGCGGCCAGTTCAAGGTGCTACGGGCGCAGGTCAAGCGCCGCGAGCAGGAGCTGAAGGCCGAGATCGAGTCCGAGCTGCTGGAGAAGTACCGCGAGCAGGACCGGGCCATCGCCGAGGCGCAGGCCGAGGTCGACAAGATCCGGCTCGACGCCGAGCGCGAGGTGGCGAAGGTCGCCGCTCGGCTGCGAGACGAGAACCCAGACCTGACCGCGGGCCCGGACCGCTACAGCCGGCTGACCCTCCAGGCGATCAACAACAACCGCACGCAGATCCACCGGGCGCTGATGGCCTCCGTGCCGGACAAGATCGGGGACGCGCACCTCGCGCTCGACACGCAGGAGATGAACCTGCTCCGGCAGTTGTCGGAGGGCGCGCTCGATAGCGAGGCTGCCCGTGGCTTCCTCGGGTCGATCCCGACGGTCGGCGAGTTGGTGCCCCGCGTCGTGCTGCGTGAGATCGAGCAGCAGATGGGCGGCTCCGCATGACCGCCCCCGTCGACCCGGCCTGGCTCGCCGCCGAGGTCGCCAAGGCCCCCGCGCACCTGACCGCCGAGCAGCAGCGCCGTCTCCGTCAAGTCTTCGCTCCCGTCCCCATCCCCCGCCCCGCCTTCGACGCCTTCGTGGACAGCCACCTCATCGGTCGGCGGGCGTCATGAGCGGGCGGCGCCTGACACAGCAGCAGATCGCCCGGCTGTTTGCCCACGACGTCGTCTGCACGTCGGAGTACTGCGAGGGTCGCGGCCACGCCGACCGGACACAGGCTGCGTTCGGCCGGGAAGCGGTGAAGTTCGCCACCGACGCCGACGCACTCGCTGAGGTGCTGCACGCGCACCTGTGCCTCGGCTGCCCGAACCCGCTGGCTCACGTCGACCGGATGGGCGCCCTCGCCTGGCGCCTCCAGTCTCGACTGGAGGTCACCCCATGACCGCCCACGCCCTCGGCCTCCTGCTCTTCGCCGGCTGCTTCCTGTGGTCCCTCCACGTCCTCGCCGCCGCCGCCGCTGACCTGTTCGCACAGGCCCGCGCGGACCGTCGTGGCCGGTCGTGGGAGTCGTCTGCGCGGCGGTCTGACGGCATCCCGGCCGCCGCGCAGGACCAGCGGGAGCGGTTGTGAGCCGGGAGGGGGGTCGCGTCTATGAGGCGTGCCTGTGCGGCCACGTCGAGGGCGCACCACCGCGCCCTCGACGTGATGAACCCGCTGTGCCTCACGGGTTGCCAGTGGAGCGGGTGCGGATGTCCCCGTTTCCTGCCGCCTGTCGCCCCTGACTCACGCACCCCGGCCACCCCATGACCGGCACCCCCACCACCTGTCTCGTCTGCGGCCGGGCTTCGCTGCTCATCGCCCCGTCCGACGGCCGCCCGCCGTGGGCGATGCACACCGACCTGACGGCGCCGCTGCGCTGCCTCACCCCGACCAGGAGGACACCGGTATGAACCGCCGCAGGGAACGCCTGACGCCCTACGTCGTCCCCGACGGCCCGAAGGCACTCAAGGAGACGCTCTCCATCGCGCAGTCCCGCATCCGGCACTCCGGCCTCGACGAGCACCGGATCGACTCGGACTGCGCACTTCTCCAGCGCCTCATCGAGGAGTGCGACCGCCACCGGCCGCTCACAACCGGCGGAAAGCACGACGGGCCGAGCGAGCGATGCACGGCCTACTGCGGATGCGCGACCGCCACCTGACACGACAGCGCCCGCCACCGCAGCAACGGGGCGGGCGCCAGCACCAGCCACGCAAGCATCCCACGACAAGGAGCACCAGCAGATGACAACCACCGACCGCCCCGGCTACACCGCAGGCCTTCGCGCCCTCGCCGACATCCTCGACCAGCACCCGGAGGTGCCGCTGCCGTACCACGGCAGTCACGTGCCGATGGTCATCCATCACCTCGGGCTGTCCGACGAGGAGCGCGACGCCTTCCGGGCGACCGTGAGCGCACTGCCCGGCACCAAGACCAAGAGCACCGAGCTCAACGGCTACTTCGACGTCGACGCGCAGATCGCTGGACTAAAGGTGCAGGTCACGGCCTACCGCGACGCGGTCTGCAAGCGGAGCGTCACCGGCACCCGCGAGGTCAGCCGCGAGATCCCCGACCCGGCCGCGCTCGCCGCCGTACCGACGGTCACTGTCACCGAGACGGTCGAGGACGTCGAGTGGAACTGCCTCCCGCTGACCGCTCCCGCGGCTGAGGCGGTGCCGGCGTGACCGGCGCCGAGCACTACGTCGAGGCCGAGCGGATGCTTTCCGCATCGGCCGACCTCATAGAGGCCGCGCTCCGTAGCACCTTCCACGCTCACAGCGTCACCGTTCTCCAGGCCCAGATCTTCCAGGCGGGGGCTCAGGTCCACGCGACGCTCGCCCTCGCCGCCCTGACCATGCAGGACGCCGACTGGTCCGACGTGACCACCGGCCACAGCCATGGGCAGCAGCCATGACCGCCCTCACCGAGGCCCGCTCCGCCTCGGCCTTCGCCGCCCGCGGCCTGGCCTGCGGCGAGCAGCCCGACGAGCCGACCCACTGCTGGCGGTGTGAGTATGCCTTCGCCCTCGACGACCTCGTCGACGTGGACGGGATCGCGCACTGCGGGCCGTGCGGGCGTGTCGAGGTCGGGGACGAGCTGGCGGACCGGCGGGCAGACCTGTGAGCGCGTCTTGCCCGTCCTGCGGCGAGTCCCCGATGTTCCGCAGCGTGGTTCATGGCTGCTGCACGCGTGTCGCGGAGTTGGAGCAGACGTTGGCAGAGGTGCTGGCGCGCTTCACGGAGAAGGGCCATCCCGGCGTGCCCTGCCTTCGCACCGGCTGGCAGCAGGTCGCGCAGGTCGAGGAGTGGCGGGACGCCATCCGGCCCACCTCGCCCCGCGACCTCGGCGCCGTCAACCTCGTCCTCCCCGCCCTCATCGCCGTCAGCCTCGCCATGTGGGCGCTCGTCGGCACCCTCGTGTGGGCGGCGTGGACGTGAGCGGCGACCGCGGATCGACCTGTAGTGGCGCCTCTGCGGCGATCTGGGTCGAGGTTCAGGCCGAGCGAGAGCGGGCGCACCGGAAGTACGGCGACACGTCGATGGAGGCGCAGCCGCCGACCGCCTGGCTCCGCCTCGCGATCCTCATGGAGGAGGTGGGCGAGGTCGCGAAGGTCTACAACAACGCGCGGCACCGCGCGCACGCAATGGGCTGGGACGAGGCCGACATGTTCAGCGGCCAAGCCGAGGCTGAGTTGCGCGCCGAGCTGGTGCAGGTCGCCGCGATGGCGGGGGCGTGGGCCGACGCGCTGACATCCGCTGCGCCGGGACCCTACGTGGCGGTGAGGACGTGAGCGGGATCGTGTGGGAGGACCCGCCGCCCAAGCGCAGGTCGGGACACCCGCCGGGGCGACGGGCCGAGTTTGCCGCCGCGCTGAAGGAACGCCCGGGCCGGTGGGCGAAGTACGGGGACGAGAAGAGCGTCGGAGCCCTTGGCCCACTGACTGCCCGCTACGGGCTGGAGGTCACCACCCGCAAGAATGATGACGGGACTGTCGCTGTCTACGCCCGGTGGAACGCGCCGGAGGCCACCCCGTGAGCGCCGCCCGCGCCGCTGTCTGCCTGCTGGCCGTCGCCCTCGGCGTCCTCGCAGCCGAGATCCAGTACGCCCTGATGTCCGAGCCGACCGACGTCGACTACGGGCCGGACGACGGCCTGCCCTCATGGCTGGTGGCGAGCCCGTGGTGAGCGCCTGGGAGCCGATTCGCGGCGTCAAGCCGGTCGACGGCGACCGGGTGCGGATCGGTGACGGGCCGCACGAGGGGACGTGGGAGGACTACGTGCTGCACAGGAAGTACCGAGGGGGCGTAACTCTGGACAACAGGCTGATTGTCGACGTCCCCCTCGGCTGTTCGGTGACGGTGCTGCGGGAGGTCCGGGCCGAGCGGGACCACTACGTCTCGACGGCCTGTTTCCACGCCGAGCACAACATGTGCCGTCGTGTCTGCAAGTTCTGCTCGCGACCGTGTGGCTGCGTCTGCCACCTCGTCCCCGCCACCCCGGCCACCGACCGATGAGCGGCGACCTCACCGGAGCCCGCTGCGCCGAGGTCGGCGACCCGGAGTTGTGGCACCCACCCCGCGGGAACAGCGCCGCCGCCGCCCGCGCGGTCTGCGCCGACTGCCCCGTCCGCGCCGCCTGCCTCGAAGTCGCCATGACCACGCCCGTGTCGGGGATCTGGGGCGGCACGTCGGAGACGGAACGCCGCGGGCTCGCCCGACTTCAGGGCCGGGCCTACGACAACCGGACCGGCAACACCGACGCCGCCCGCGGCGCGCGCCAGCCCGAGTCGCAGCGCCGGCAGCAGCTCCGTGAGGGCGCCACCCGGCGGACCGTCAGCCACCGGCCCGGGTCGAAGGACGCACGGGCAACCGAGGCCCGCAGGCTCGCCGCTGCTGGGGTCAGCCGGGAGGCCATCGCCGCTGTCCTCGGCGTTGGGGAGCGGGTCGTGGCGTCCTACCTGGCACCCGAGGCAGCCGCGTGACCGCCCCCGCCTGCGCCCCGCTCGGCGGCTGCCTCGGCGACCGCGCCTGCGACTACTGCGGAACGCCGATGCCCGCGCCGACCGCCGCACGGCAGCGGCTCGCGGAGCTCATCGACGTGATCGTCGAGGACATCAGCAGGACCCAACAGGTGGCGCCATGACCGAGCCGAGCTACACCGCGCGAAACCTCCTCGGCGCACGCGACTCCCGCTGCCGCCGCTGCTGGTTCTGCGGCTCATGGGCCTACGGCGCCGACGACTGCCCGGGCTGCACCGCCAGCGCGCAGCGCCCCGAGAACTTCAACAACCACCACCTCACCCACAAGGAATCCGCATGAGCGACAGCAAGCGCGGCATCACCCGCGTAGACCGGACCTACCGAGGCAAGCCAACGCATCACTACCTGATCGACGGCAAGCGCGCCGACGGCGTGACGACCCTGCTCGGCGACGGACTGCCGAAGCCTGCACTGCTGCCGTGGGGCATCAAGAGCGTCGCCGAGTACGCAGCCGACCACCTCGACCTCCTGCTCCAGATGCAGCCGATGGGCCGAGAGGCGATCGTCGCGTCCCTCAAGCAAGCGCCCTACACCGACCGGGACACCGCCGCGAAGCGCGGCACCGAGGTTCACGCCCTCGCCGAAGACCTCATCAACGGGCGGGAGGTCACCGTCCCCGAAGAACTGGCCGGCCACGTCGAGAGTTACGTCCGGTTCCTCGACGAGTGGCAGCCAGAGCCGGTGCTCGTCGAGGTCGTCGTCGCTTCCCGCAAGTGGAACTACTGCGGGACGCTCGACCTGTTCACGCGCTTCAAGGGCGACGACCGGCTCTACGCCGCAGATGTCAAGACCACGCGCAGTGGCATCTTCGGTGAGACAGCGTGCCAGCTCGCCGCGTACCGGGGCGCGGAGGTCTACCTCGATGCCGAGGGAAACGAGCGGGACATGGCCGACCTCGGCCCCATTGCCGAGACCGGCTACGGCATCTGGGTCCGCGCTGACGGGTACTCCATGGTGCCGTTGCCTGTCGGAGACGACGTCTTCAAGGTCTTCACGCACATCGCCTACGTAGCCAGGCAGAAGGACCGCATTAAGAGCTGGCCTGGTGAACCTGTCGGTCCGCCGTCCTCGCAGTTGTCGCTTGGCGGTGCCGCATGACCCGCCTAAAGCCGGTCATCAACCGACTGCTGGCCCGCGTCCAAGAGGACGAGAACGGCTGCTGGGTCTGGCAGGGTGCGCTCGACAGCAAGGGCTACGGCCACATCTACGCGGGCCCCGGTGCTGGGGTGGCCCGCTGCCACCGAGTCACCTATCAGCACTATGTCGGCCCGATCCCCGACGGCCTGGACATTGACCACCTCTGCCGTAACAGGAAGTGCTCAAACCCCGCACACCTTGAGGCGGTTACGCGGCGGGTGAACCTGCTTCGGGGCGAGGGTCCAGCGGCAGCGAATGCTCGCAAGTTGCACTGCGACCAAGGTCATCAGTTCGACAAGATCGACCCAACACGGGGCCGCTACTGCAGCGTCTGCAAGCGCGTCCGGCGCGCCCGTAGCGCGGTGACCGCATGACCGAGATCGCACGCCGGGAGGACAACCTCCCCGCCATCCCCATGCAGTCCGCACCCGCCGCCCTCGTCGAGTGGGCACAGGCCGCCAGCGCAGCCAACCAGCTCGCCCGACCGCTCTGCCAGACGGAGTTCGTGCCCACGCACTTCCGGGGCAACGAGGCCGCCGCCACCGCCGCGATCCTCTACGGCGCAGAGGCGGGGTTGTCGCCGCTTCAGGCGCTCCAGGGGATTTACGTCATCTCTGGCCGCCCGGCGCTCTACGCCCGCACCATGCTCGCCGTCACTCTCGCGGCCGGGCACGAGGTCTACACCGAGGAGAGCACCGACGTACGCGCCGTGGTCAACGCCAAGCGGCGCGGGACACAGAACACCGAGCGTGTCGTCGTCACCATCGACCAGGCCAAGAAGGCCGGGTGGACGAAGAACAGCAAGTACACGACTGAGCCCGCGACGATGCTGCTCGCCCGCGCGCAGTCGCAGGCGTGCCGGCGGATCGCCCCTGACGCCATGCTCGGCATGGCCTACAGCGCCGAGGAGTTGCAGGACGACGACGGCAGCCCCGCGCCGATCAAGCGGACCGCCCGCCGTACTGCGAAGGCCGAGCCCGCACCGAGCGCCGAGCCCGACCTCGAGCCCGACGACGCGGGCGCCATCACTCCTGCGCAGTTGACGAAGCTGCACGCCTGCCTCGGCTCACTCGGCATCACAGACCGGGAGGAGGGACTGGCGGTCTTGTCCGACGTCGCGGGGCGGGATCTCGACACCAGCAAGGCGCTGACGCGGGACGAGGCGACAGCGGTGATCGACCACCTCGAGCGGCGGGCTCGGGAGGTCGGCGAGCCGGAGCCGGTCGAGCCCGCTGTAGAGCCCGGCTTCGAGGGATGGCCGACGACGGCTCGACCAGGCGGTGACGGCTAGTGGGTAACGGCCCCTGGTTCGCCGTCCACGTCGACTACTGGCGCAACCCGAAGGTGGCCCGGGCGGGATTTTTGGCCGGGTCCCTGAACCTCGCCGGCATCGCGTACTGCGCCGAGCAGCTTACGGACGGCTTCGTTCCCGAGGCGATGGTCGCGGCGCTAGCGGCCCCGTTGCGCGGTTATGTCTACGACCCGCCCATGCCGCGCGGCTCTGTGGCTGGCCCTGGGCCCGTCCACGACAGCCCGGACGACCTCGCGCTGGACCTTGTGTCGGCGAACCTTTGGGAGGTCGTTGTGGGTGGCTACCTGATCGTCAACTACCTCGACCACCAGCCCTCACGGGAGCAGGTCGAGGCGCGTCGGCAGCAGGCCAGGCAGGCGGGTCAAAAAGGGGGCTTCCAGCGAGCCGCTAAGCGGAAGGCTAGCGAGTCGCTAAGCGAACCGCTTAGCGATCAGTCTAGCGAAACCCCTAGCGACCGCTCAAGCGAAATGCAAGCACCTGTACCTGTACCTGTACCTGTACCTGTACCTGTACCTGTACCTACAGATCAAAACCAAGAGCCAACCTCTACGTCAGAACTCGCTCGCATCAAAAACCCAGGCCGACCGCCCTCCACCACAGGCAACGCAGCCTTCGACGAGTTCTGGCGCACCTACCCGCTCCGCAAGGGCAAGGCGGCGGCCCGGCGCAGCTTCGAGCGGGCGGTGCGGTCCACCCCTGCAAGCGAGGTCATCACTGCCGCCCGTCGCTTCGCCGACGACCCCACCC
>JAABUN010008405.1_pt1 | contig 10569 bp, 9 predicted proteins | sample 5559311 | NCBI WGS metagenome assembly JAABUN01 (sample SAMN10711877, study PRJNA513370) | rock metagenome | isolation source: Antarctica rocks | place: Antarctica: Victoria Land, Siegfried Peak sud
CCCGGAGTTTCACCGGGTCAACCGGCCGCTGGCTGCGGTCGGGTCGCGGACTGTCACCGCCGGTTCGGATTTTCACCGACCCCGGAGCACGCGCAGAACTGGTCTGCTGTGAGCCACCAAGTGGGCCCACTTGAGTATGCCACCGGGTGCGGCCCGGGCGCAGGGGGTGGTACGCCTCCACGACATGACCTTGCTCACCGGCCGCAGGAATCTGTGCCAGCCGGCCCCGCTCCGTGCTGCGGCGTGCCATCCTGACGCTTCCCCGATGCTCATTCTCGAGCCGGGGTCGACGACGGACGGACCAGTATGGACAGCCGCCTCGACGAGGAGCACGTCCCAGCGGCGGATGCGGTCGCACGGCAGGTGCGCACCGCCTTGGGCGCTGGGGCGCTCCAGCTCCACTACCAACCGATCGTCTCCCTTCCCTCCGCCACGGTCGTGGGCATGGAGGCACTCATCCGCTGGCCAGCCTCAGCCACGGGGCTGCCGGAGACGATGTCCGCTACCGACCTCGTCACGGCCGCCGAGCGTGGCCCGCTGATCCGCCAGCTAGGAGAGTTCGTGCTCACCCAGGCCTGTCGTGACCGCCAGGCCTGCTGCTCCGGCCAGGTGCACCCCGTCTACGTCGCGCTCAACGTCTCCGCTGCCCAGTTGGACGACGACAGCACGGTGGACCACATCCGGCAGCTGGTGGCAGGGTCGGGGCTGAATGCGGAGCTGCTGTGCCTGGAGATCACCGAGACCGTGGCCCTGCGCGACATCGAACAGGCCAGCCGTCGGCTGAGTTCGCTGCGCGAGCTGGGTTGCCGGATCGCCCTGGACGACTTCGGCACCGGGTACGCCTCGCTCGGCCTGCTGCGTGATCTCCCTCTGGACCTGGTGAAGATCGACCGCACGTTCGTGGACCGGGTCGACACCTCCCCCATCGACGCGGTGCTGGTCCGCAGCATCATCGAGACCGCGCACGCTCTGGGGCTGCGCGTGTGCGCCGAGGGGATCACCACGGTCGACCAGGCCCGGCAGCTGGTCGCGATGGGGTGCGACCTCGGGCAGGGCTGGCTCTTCGGTCGCGCCATGCCGCATGGGCCGGATCTGCACGAGCTGGCCTGCAGCGGCAGGCCGGTGAACAACGGGCTCTCCACCGACCGCCCACCACCGTTGCAGCTCGGAGAGAGGGACCAGCTCGTCGTCGTGGCGGACACCGACCTGAGGGTGAGGTACGCCTCCTCCGGCAGCCTCCCCCTGCTGGGGGTCGCCCCCGCCGCGCTGATGGGTTCCGACCTGGGCATGTTCGTGGTGCAGGACGTGCGAGAGCCGGGTGAGCGCGTGGTGGAGGTGCGTCACAGCGACGGGCACCCGCACTGGCTCAGGGGCACCACCCAGCGGCTGCCCTCTCCCAGCGGCGGCTCGGAGCAGATCCTGTGGGTGGCCGTCGACGCGACGGTCGCGGTGGGGGCGCAGCGTGCGCTCGCGCAGTCGGAGGGCCGGTTCCGCACGGCCTTTGACGAGGCGCCCATCGGGATGGCGATCAACACCCTGGAGGGCCACTACCTGCGGGCCAACCGAGCCTTCACTCGACTGGTCGGGCGCAGCAACCAAGAGCTGATGGGCCTGCGGTACCAGGAGATGACCCATCCCGATGACGCCGCTAGCGACCGACGCAACACCGAGGAGCTGGTGGCCGGGACCGCGACGTCGCACAGCATCCGCAAGAGGTACCTGCACCCCGACGGCGGCGTCGTGCTGGTGGACCTGCGGTCCTCCCTCGTGCTGGACGACGACGGGAAGCCGTCCTACGTGGTGGTACACATCCTGCCGGTAGAGCCAGGCACACCGCCGCAGTCCGCGGGCGGTAGCTGACCGGTGCCCACGCACCGCAACGGTCAGTCGAGCGACACCGGGTCGCTGTCGAAGGGGCCGACGACGGTCAGGGAGCGGGGCCGACCCAACAGCTCGGCCGCCAGGTCGCGCACCTGCTCGGCGGTCACCGCCCGGATGCGCGCCAACGACTCGTCCAGCGAGACGAACTCGCCGTACACGAGCTCGGCCTTGCCCAGGCGCGACATGCGTGAACCGGTGTCCTCCATGCCGAGCACCAGTCCCCCGCAGAGCTGGCCGATTCCCCGGCGCAGCTCGGCGTCGGTGATGGGCTCGGTGGCAAGCCGCTCCCACTCCAGGGTGAGCAGCTCGACGACCTCGCTCACCTTGGCCGGCGTGCACCCGGCGTACAGGCCGAAGTAGCCGGAGTCGGAGTACCCGGCGGAGAACGAGTAGACGGAGTAGGCCAGACCGCGCTTCTCGCGGACCTCCTGGAACAGCCGGCTGCTCATCCCGCCCCCGAGCACGGCGTTCAGTACGGACATGCTGTAGCGCCGAGGGTCCGTGGCGCAGATACCGAGGCCACCGAGCAGCAGGTGCGCCTGCTCGGTGCTGCGGCGGATCGTCAGGATGCTTCCTACTGCGGCACCGGAGGGGGCCAGGTCTACCGAGCCGGTTCGCTGGGAACGTCCGGGCAGCGGCTCGACACCGGGCTCCACCGGCCAGCCGTCGTGCCGCAGGGCCTGCACCACCTGCTCGCAGAGCTGGTCGTGGTCCACCCCACCGGCAGCAGTGACCACCAGCCCTTGCGGGACGTAGTGCTGGCGGTAGTGCTCCCACACCGCGTCACGGCTCACGGCCCGGATCGACTCCGGCGTCCCGCCGATCGGGCGACCGAGCGGGTTCGCGCCCAGCACCTGCTCGGCGAAGCGCTCGTGCGCGACGTCGGCGGGATCGTCGTCGTTCATCGCCAGCTCTTCGAGGATGACGCCGCGCTCGGCGTCGACGTCGTGCGGGGTCAGCGTGGCCGAGGTAACCATGTCTCCGATGACGTCGATCGCCATGGGCAGGTCAGCGTCCAGCACCCGGGCGTAGTAGCAGGTGTGCTCCTTGCCGGTGACGGCGTTGGCCTCCCCGCCCACGGCGTCGAAGGTCTCGGCGATGTTAAAGGCCGTCCGCCGGGACGTGCCCTTGAACAGCAGGTGCTCGAGGAAGTGAGTGGCGCCGAAGTGGCCGGCGGACTCGTCCCTGGAGCCGACACCCACCCACGCGCCCAAGGTGGCGGATCGCATGCTCGGCATGGTTTCGGTGAGGACGCGGACGCCGCCGGGGAGGACGGTCCGGCGCACGGTGGCGCCGGCCGTCGTCTCCCCAGCGGCGTTCGGCTGGAGCTTGTCGTTCACCTCAGGCGTTCGCCTCGGCCGTCTCGGCCTCGGGGACGGCGTCGCCACCCTCCTCGAGGACGGGCACGAGCGACAGCTTGCCGCGCGGGTCGATCTCGCCGATCTGGACCTGGACCTTCTGGCCCACGGCCAGCACGTCCTCGACGGCGTCGATCCGCTTGCCGCCGACCATCTTGCGGATCTGCGAGATGTGCAGCAGACCGTCGCGGCCGGGGGTCAGCGAGATGAAGGCACCGAAGGTCGTGGTCTTGACCACGGTGCCGACGTAGCGCTCGCCCACCTCAGGCATCTGCGGGTTGGCGATGGCGTTGACCATCGTCCGCGCGGCTTCCGCGGACGGACCGTCGGTCGCGCCGATGTAGACCGTGCCGTCGTCCTCGATGGAGATCTGCGCGCCGGTCTCCTCCTGGATCTGGTTGATCATCTTGCCCTTCGGCCCGATGACCTCGCCGATCTTGTCGACCGGGACCTGAACCGAGATGACGCGCGGTGCGAACTCGCTCATCTCGTCCGGGGCGTCGATCGCCTCGTTCATGACGTCCAGGATGTGCAGACGGGCGTCGCGTGCCTGCGCCAGGGCGCCGACCAGGACGGAGGCCGGCAGGCCGTCCAGCTTGGTGTCCAGCTGGATGGCGGTGACGAACTCGCGCGTCCCGGCGACCTTGAAGTCCATGTCGCCGAACGCGTCCTCGGCGCCGAGGATGTCGGTCAGCGCGATGTACTGGCGCTGCGGCCCGTCCGCTGTGTCCACGGTGTCGGAGACCAGGCCCATCGCGATGCCGGCCACCGGTGCGCGCAGTGGCACACCCGCGTTCAGCAGCGACAGCGTCGACGCGCACACCGAGCCCATGGACGTGGATCCGTTGGAGCCCAGCGCCTCGGAGACCTGACGGATCGCGTAGGGGAAGTCCTCGCGGCTCGGCAGCACCGGCATCAGGGCGCGCTCCGCGAGCGCACCGTGGCCGATCTCGCGACGCTTGGGCGAGCCCACCCGGCCGGTCTCGCCGGTGGAGTAGGGCGGGAAGTTGTAGTTGTGCATGTAGCGCTTGCGCGTCTCGGGCGAGAGCGTGTCGAGCTGCTGCTCCATGCGGAGCATGTTGAGCGTGGTCACGCCCAGGATCTGGGTCTCGCCACGCTCGAACAGCGCGGAGCCGTGCACCCGGGGCAGCACCTCGACCTCGGCCGAGAGGGTGCGGATGTCGGCCAGGCCGCGGCCGTCCATGCGGACCTTGTCGCGCAGCATGCGGTTCCTGACCGAAGCCTTGGTGATCGAGCGGTACGCCGCGGAGATCTCCTTGTCGCGACCCTCGAACTGCGCTGCGAGAGAGGCCTTGGCGCTCTCCTTGATCTGGTCCAGCCGGGACTCGCGCTCCTGCTTGCCCGCGATGGTGATGGCCTGGGCCAGGTCGGACTCGACGGCGCCCTTGACGGCGTCGTAGACGTCCTGCTGATAGTCCAGGAAGCGCGGGAACTCCACGGTCTCCTTGGCAGCCTGCTCGGCCACCTGCTGCTGCGCCTCGCACAGCTGGCGCAGGAACGGCTTGGCCGCCTCCAGGCCCGCGGCCACGACGGCCTCGGTCGGCGCCTGGGCGCCTGCCTGGATCAGGTTCCAGGACTCGGGCGGGGCCTCGGCCTCGACCATCATGATCGCGACGTCGGCCTCGGCGCCGCTGCCGACGACCCGGCCGGCGACGACCATGTCGAACACGGCGCGCTCCAGCTCGGAGTGCCGCGGGAAGGCGACCCACTGGCCGTCGATGTTCGCGATGCGCACGCCCGCGATCGGGCCGGAGAACGGCAGGCCGGACAGCTGCGTGGACAGCGAGGCCGCGTTGATGGCCAGCGTGTCGTAGGGGTCGTCCGGGTTGAGCGCCAGCACGGTGATGACGACCTGGACCTCGTTGCGCAACCCGGAGACGAAGGACGGGCGCAGCGGGCGGTCGATCAGCCGGCAGGTGAGGATCGCGTCGGTGGAGGGGCGGCCCTCGCGGCGGAAGAACGAGCCGGGGATCTTGCCGGCGGCGTACATCCGCTCCTCGACGTCGATCGTCAGGGGGAAGAAGTCGAGGTGCTCCCTCGGGTGCTTGCCGGCCGTGGTCGCCGACAGCAGCATGGTGTCGCCGTCCAGGTACGCGGCGACCGAGCCCGCGGCCTGACGGGCCAGCCGGCCGGTCTCGAAGCGCACGGTGCGGGTGCCGAACCTGCCGTTGTCGATGACGGTCTCGGCGTAGGTGATCTCTGGACCCTCCATAGGGTCTGCTCCATTCTTTCGCGGAGCGAAGGCGTCCCGACCGGGGTGGCACTGATCTTCGATCGAGGTTCACGGTGCCCGTTGCGGGCTCCGGGAGCCACTACCGAGGACCGGTGCGCGGCGGCGGCGCCGACACTCCTGATGTGGTTCGTCCAGTTGCAAGGTGAAGCAGAACGCGGCCCCCGCTAGGTAGCAGGAGCCGCGCTCGTGGTCATCGGCGCAGGCCGAGCCGCTCGATGAGCGTGCGGTAGCGCGCGATGTCCGTCTTGGTCAGGTACTTGAGCAGCCGCCGGCGTTGGCCGACGAGCAGGAGCAGGCCACGACGGCTGTGGTGGTCGTGCTTGTGCTCCCGCAAGTGCTCGGTGAGGTCCCGGATGCGCTGCGTGAGCATCGCGACCTGGACCTCGGGAGACCCGGTGTCGCCCTCGGTGGTGGCAAACTCGGACATGATCTTCGCCTTCGTTGCGGCGTCGAGGGGCACTGTTCTCCTTGGTATCCGTTGCGCGGCGCTCCGGGGCACATCCACCCGGGCACTCTGGGTCCGCGGCCGTTCTGACGGCAACCGTCAGGCTACCAGCGCTGGGCCCCACCCTCCCAATCGGCCGCGCAAGGGCGTGCTAGACACGGTCCATGCGCCCCTCCTCCCCCCTTCCCCTGCGGACCCGTGCCTTCACTGGGGCGCTTCGCCGGTTCGGTCGGTTCGACGTCGCGTCCATGACGGGCGAGCAGATCGCCGCCACGCGAGCCCGGCATCAGCCCGCCCTCGTTGCGCGCGCGGTGCTGGGCGGTAAGGCGCGTGGGGTGGCCGTCGAGGACACCGGCCTCGACGTGTCGGCCGGCACGGCGGACGGGCGGGTCCCGGTCCGGATCTACCGCGGCGGCGAGACGCCCGCCCAGGGTGCTCCGCTGGTGGTGGGCTTCCATGGGGGCGGCTGGGCCCTGGGCAACCTGCAGCAGGGCGACTGGGTGTGCAGCGAGCTGGCGCACCAGCTGTCGGCCGTGGTGGTGTCGGTGGACTACCGCCTTGCGCCCGAGCACCCGGCGCCCGCCGGCTTCGACGACTGCTGGGCCGTCACCAGGTGGCTGCTGGCCAACGCAGCCACGCTGGGCGCCGACGCCGGCCGGACCGCCGTGATGGGCGACAGCGCCGGGGGTAACCTCGCGGCGCTGGTGGCGATCGCGCACCGGGACGCCCTGCGCACGGCAGACGCGGGCTCCCCGACCGTGCCGCTACGCCACCAGGTGCTGATCTACCCGGCGACCGACCTGACGATGTCCTCATCCTCTATCGCCGCGCGTCCGAACGCCCCGGTTCTGCCGCGTCGGAACATGGACCGCTTCCTGGAGCACTATCTCGGGACGAGCACCCTGGGACCGAGCGACCCGCGGGTGAGCCCCCTGTTCGCCGCCGACCACACGGATCTAGCGCCTGCGCTGGTGCAGACGGCCGACAACGACCCGCTCGAGGACGACGGGGAGCGCTACGCGGACGCCCTGCGCGCTGCCGGAGTGCCCGTGCGATACACCCGGTACTCCGGGGTCCCGCACGGATTCATGTCTTTCCCAGGCGCCGCGCCGGCTGCCCGCCAGGGGCTGGCCGAGATCGTGCAGGAACTCCACCGCGCCCTGGCGTCATAGCTACCCCCGGCGGGGACCTCTAGCCCGGCGAGACGACGGAGAGCACCTGGCGGCACTGCTCGACGTCGCGGTGCATCTGCGCCACCAGGGTCTCGATCCCGTCGAAGGCGAGGGTCGGTCGAAGCCGCTCCACGAGCTCGACGGCCACCGTCTCCCCGTACAGGTCGAGGTCGGTCCGGCCGAGGACGTAAGCCTCCAGCCGGCGCTCCCGGGCGCCCTCGAAGGTCGGGTTGGTCCCGATCGAGACCGCGCACGGAAGCACCCTGTCCAGAGCCTCCACGGCCAGGTCCAGGCGGACCATCCATCCCGCGTACACCCCGTCGGCGGGCACCATGCCGGTCGAGCCGGATGCGAGGTTGGCGGTCGGGAAGCCCAGAGCACGCCCGCGGTGGTCCCCGTGCACGACCTCGCCCACCACCCGGTGCGGACGCCCCAGGACATCAGCCGCCGAGGCTACGTCGCCCGCATCGAGCAGCTCACGTACCCAGGAGGAGGACCAGCGCCGCCCGGCGGACGACTCACCGTGGACCGGACCGGTGATGTCGTCCAGCACCACCACCTCGAAGCCCAGCTCCTCGCCGAGGTCCTGCAGGGTGGACAGGTCCCCGGAGTTGCGCACCCCGAAGCGGATGTCGTGGCCGACGACCGCGGCGCCGAGCCCGAGCGTGTCCACCAGGATTTGCTGGACGAACTCGCGCGGCGTCATGGCGGCGAGCTCGCGGCTGAACGTCATCACCAGGGTCGCGTCGATCCCGGTCCCCGCCATGAGGTCCAGCTTGGTCGCCAGCCCGGTGATCAGAGCGGGGGCGCGGTCCGGGTAGAGCATCTGCAGGGGGTGCGGGTCGAAGGTGATGGCCACGACTTTCGCCGCGCGGGCCCGCCCCTCGGCGACGAGCCGGGTGAGCACGCTGCGGTGCCCACGGTGCACCCCGTCGAAGTTGCCGATGGCGACGACCGAGGGGCCATAGCCGGTCGGCACGTCGCTCGGGCTGCTCCATCGGTCCACGCCGGACAGCCTAGGGCCGGATGCTGACGGGGTCTGGCCCGACGAGCTCCGGCGGGGGCCTGCCGGCCACGCGCCGCTCAGCGCTGCTCGCCCGCCGGAACCATGACAAGCACCGGCCTGGCCTGGGTACCGCTCTGCAACAGCAGCGCGATGAGCCGGCCGTCCGGTGAGATCGCGGCGATCGGTCCCTCCCCCTGCCCGACCGCTGGCAACCGCTTGCCGTGGCCGAGCGCGGTCACCTCGTCATCGGTGAGGTCGCGCACCGGGAAGGCCGCACGGGCCGCCTCTGCGGCGGGCAGCAGGACGAAAGACGCCTGCAGCTGTTCCAGGGAGCGCGCCCGTTCGAGGCCGTAGGGACCCACGCGGGTCCGGCGCAAAGCCGTCAGGTGGCCGCCGACCAGCATTGCCCCACCGACCCCCAGTGCCGCACCGACCATCAGTGTTCTGCCGAGGTCCCGGGCCAGGGCGCGGACGTAGGTGCCCGAGGAGCACTCCACCTCCACGTCGATGTCCAGCACTGGTGTCCCCTCGTGCTCGCCGACCCGCTCGCCCAGCAGGTCGAACCGGTGCACGGTGACGGGTCGGGGTGCCAGCTCCACCGCCTTGCCGGAGCGCACCCGCGCGTACGAGCGCTGGCCGTCGACCTTGATGGCGCTGACCGAGCTCGGCACCTGCGCGATCGGCCCCGTCAGGTCCCGCACCGCCGCACGCAGCGCATCGGCCTGGACGCCGGATGCGTCCTGCACCTCCAGCACGTCGCCCTCGGCGTCGTCGGTGATCGTCGTGACGCCCAGCCGGATGGTGGCGGTGTAGGTCTTGTCCGCACCGACGAGGTAGGTGAGCAGGCGGGTGGCCCTGTTGACGCCCAGCACCAGCACCCCCGTGGCCATCGGATCCAGCGTGCCGGCGTGGCCCACCTTGCGGGTGCCCGCCAGCCGCCGGGTCCGGGCCACCACGTCGTGGCTGGTCCAGCCCGCCGGCTTGTCGACGATCACGAGCCCGTCGGCCTCAGCCCCGCTCGGCGGCACCGTCATCCGCGGCGTCGGGGTCCAGGCTCTCGCCATCGAGACTGATCGGGCTGTCGTCGACATCGTCGGTCGAGCCCGGGTCCAGGCTCTCGCCGTCGATGCTGAGTGCGCCCGGCGCGTCCTCGTCCTCGTCGTCGTCGTCCTCGTCGTCGTCGTCGTCGTGGTCGTCGACCTCGTCCAGCTCGGGGTGCTTGTAGGGATCGGGGTCGCCCGCATGCTGCTTCCCGATCGCCAGGGCGGCCACCTCCGCGTCCTGCGCGGCCGCCGCGGCGAGCAGGTCCGCGATGGACTGCGCCGTCTCGGGGACGGCGTCCAGCACGAACTCCAGGTGCGGCGTCAGGCGGATGCCCACGGCCTTGCCCACTTCGGAACGCAGCCTGCCCTTGGCGCTTTCCAGAGCCGCGGCGGTCGAGGCCTTGTCGGACTCGTCACCGAGCACGGTGTAGAAGACGGTCGCGTGCTGCAGGTCACCCGTCACCCTGGTGTCGGTGACGGTGATGAACCCCAGCCTCGGGTCCTTGACCCTGCGCTCGAGTGACTCGGCCACCACCACCTTGATGCGGTCGGCCAGCTTGCGTGCCCGTGCCGGATCAGCCATCGCCCTGTCCTCCTACTCGTCCTCGTCGTCCCAGACCCGCAGCCGCGCTGCGAGCAGCTCCACCTCGGGGTTCGAGGCCACCAGCCTCTCGCACCGTTCCAGCACCTGCTGCACGTGGCCCACCTCAGAGGCGACCACGGCCACGCCTATCTCTGCTCGCCGGTGCAGGTCCTGCTCACCGGTCTCCGCGGCACTGACGTCGAAGCGACGCAGCTCGGCCAGCATCGGCCGCAGCACCGCACGCTTGCCCTTGAGCGAGTGGACATCCCCCAGCAGGACGTCCAGCCGCAACGAGCCTAGGAACACGCGCACCCCCTCCCGGCACGCCCCGCTGCCGTCCCGACGGCGCGGGGCCCCCTCCGCTGCTGCAGTGGGGGCCCCGCGTCGAGGAGCAGCAGACTCAGGCGCGAGCCTTCTCCCGCATCTCGTAGGTCTCGATGACGTCCTCGGGCCTGATGTCGTTGAACGACCCCAGCCCAATACCGCACTCGTAACCCTCGCGGACCTCGGTCGCGTCCTCCTTGAACCGGCGCAGCGACTCGATGGCAAGCCCCTCGGCCACCACCGTGCCGTCGCGGACCAGCCGCGCCTTGGAGTTGCGGCGCACGAGCCCGGACCGGATGAGGCACCCGGCGATGTTGCCGAACTTGGAGGAGCGGAACACCTCGCGGACCTCTGCGGTCCCGAGCTGGGCCTCCTCGTACTCCGGCTTGAGCATCCCCTTGAGGGCCGACTCGATCTCGTCGATGACCTGGTAGATCACCGAGTAGAACCTCAGGTCGACACCCTCGCGGTCGGCCAGCTCGGCCACCCGCTCCGCCGGTCGG
>JAABUN010008406.1_pt1 | contig 10569 bp, 12 predicted proteins | sample 5559311 | NCBI WGS metagenome assembly JAABUN01 (sample SAMN10711877, study PRJNA513370) | rock metagenome | isolation source: Antarctica rocks | place: Antarctica: Victoria Land, Siegfried Peak sud
GCCAAGGCGGGGCAGGAATCACGGGCTGAGAGCACCGCGCCACACAACGCCACCGATGCCGCCGCTTTCGCCACGTACCTATGGCCCCGAACGTAGTACGACGATTGCGAAACACCGCGTATGGTGTCGTTCCTGTCCGTGTCCTCGGAGGCCGCAATGCAGACCGCGCCTGTACGGACGCAGTACCAGCGGGTATATCGAATACGCATGTACAGCGAACCAATCTACCGCGTATGGCTTTTCGTGCTGTTTCCTGCCTTAGATTTGTTTAATCTCATCCGGTACGCATGGAACCACGACACGGTATGGCTCGCGTTCTACGCTATTCTTCTGATGCTCGCGCTCGCGTTCCCGTGGGCGTATGCACAGGTGTACCTCCTCGTCGGGCCAGACGGCATCACCTACTCGCTGCTCGGTGGCACGCTGCACGCATCGTGGGATGCGGTAGAACGGATCGAAGAAAAGCGGCACTGGTACGGGAACACGGTGCGACTCGTGGTGCGGGAGCAGTGGCAACGCGAACGGTGGGCGTGGTGGCTGCGGTGGCAGAAGCCGTACACCCCGATGCGCACCGCCAGCGAACTTTACTGGCAGCACGGGGTATTCGAGGATGTGTACCAGCACGCGCCGTGGCTGTTTGCGGACGCGCCGCCGCGCTGACGGGTTGCGCTCGGTACGTATATTGCGTGATCCGTGCCATTGCCGCCTTTGTCGCCGCGCACCTTCGGGCGTCCGCTTTTCGCACGGCGTAGACAACCGCAGCGGTGTGCGGGCATAGCCCGGAACGTTCCGGCGTTTCCCCTCGTAGATTCCCACGAGTGCCACATCCGCCCGCTGAGCGGCGGTGCATACGGCACGGTTCCTCCCTTCCTCTTTACGGGTTCTTTCGGGTTTTTCTCCGGGTTATATCCCTTTCGAGGAGGTTCGCGGTGAGCTACACGGACACAGTTCTCACATGCCGCGACTGCGGCGAGCAGTTCACATGGACACCGGGCGAGCAGGAGTTCTACGCCAAGCAGGGGCTGCAAAACCCCCCGGCACGGTGCAACCCTTGCCGCGCTGCCCGCAAAGAGGTGCAGGCCGAGCAAGTCCGCGAGGGGCGAGGTCGCCCCGGTGGCCCCGGTGGCCCCGGTGGCCCCGGCGGTCAGCGCGGCGGGCGACCCGGCGGACCCGGCGGTCCCGGTAACGGGCGCGACTACCGCCCCGCTTTCGCCAACGGTTCCGGTGGCCCCGGCTTCGGCGGGCAGCGCGGCGGGCGACCCGGCGATGCGCGACGCGACGCGGTCCCCGCAGGCAACCGCCCGTACGGGGCCGACCGACCGCCCCGGCAGTTGTTCGATGTGGTCTGCGCCGAGTGCGGACAACCGACGCAGGTGCCGTTCCTGCCGCGTGGCGACCGCCCCGTGTACTGCCGCCCCTGCTTCGATAAGCGGCGGGAATTCTAGGAAAGCACCTGACGCGACCTTTGCAGAGGTCGCGGCATGTTCGTCGCAACGTCACTGGACACCGCGCTCATTCCCCCGCCCCCCTTCTCTTTCCCTATGGGGAACAGGGGTGGGGGATGCGCGTTTTTCCTACCCTTCGTACCACCTGATGAAGGTCTCGACGGGCGTGCGCGTCCACGGGGCGGGCGTCTGCGCGGGGTAGCCGATGTACACGAAGCCGACGACCTCCTCCCCCGGCGTGAAGGCAAAATAATCGCGCACGGCGGGGTCGTCCACGAGTGCGCCCGTGCGCCAGATCGTGGCAAGGCCGAGGGCCGTCCCCGCAAGCAGCATGTTCTGGATGGCGGCGGAAACGGCGTCGCGGTTCTCCCGCGTCTCGGCCTCGTGCGTGCCGAGGAGGGCGGTCACGACCACGACATAGGGGGCGCGGAGGAACGCGGTGCGCGATTTTTCCACGGTCTTCTCGGCCTCATCGCGGGCAATCATTGCCGCTGCGAGGTGTTCCCCGACGGCGGCGCGGCCCTCCCCGCTCACCACCGAGAACCGCCACGGCTCGGTGTGACGGTGGTTGGGGGCGTACGTCGCGGCGTCGAGCAACGCCTCGATCTGCGAACGCGGCGGCACGTCCGGCGTGGTCTTGCCGATACTGCGTCGCTCGTGGATCGCCGCGAGTGTGTCCATCGTGTGCATCGCGTCCGTTGTCGTGGGTGCCGTCTCGGTGCGCATCCTTGTGTTCTCCTTCGCGGGCAAAGCAGCGACACCGGGCCGCGTGGCCCGGTGCCTACCGTACGTGCGAGAGCCGCATTTGTCAACATTTGGTTGAAAAAATCGTCGGCGGTGGTCTCGATCACGTCGGGGTGAAGGCGGGACCGGTGGCGATGGGAACGTACACGCGCAGGTGTTCCTGCTCGGCGGCTTCCGCCACCACGCGCTTGACGAAGATACCGTCGCGGTAGCCGCGCCGTTCGAGGGCGGCGATTTCCTTGCCGAACGGCTCCATCGCGTCGCCGTGCGCGATCACACGGCCCCCCGCAAGGGCGATGATGCGCCCCGCGTGGTCGCTCGCTCAGGGCTTATGCGTTCTCACGAAATGCGCCCCTCCCCCCGTGGGGGTTCAGGGGCGGACAGTTTTGCGAAACACGAGTGGGGCAAGGAGGCGAGGGGGCGAAGGGGTCGTGGTCGGTGGTCGGGCAGCGCAGCGGGGCCGGGGGAAAGACGGGTCTGGGTGGGGCGGGGGAGTGCTGCCCTCGCGTGCGCAGCGAAGGTGACGATGAAGGCAGTGAGGGCGGGGGAACGTAGAATGGAGTGAACCCCTGAAGGCGAACCAGTGCGTAAGCGAACTTCTCGAAGAACGGCGGTAGACTGGCTACCGCACGAGGAGGCAAGCGATGGGTCGGTCACGGGTGCATAGCCGCGAGTTCAAGCTGGAAGCCTGTCGGCAGGTGGCGAGCGGGGAGAAACGACCCGCGCAAGTGTGCCGGGAACACCAGTTGAGCGAAGGCTTGCTGTTGCGCCGGCGGCACGAGTACGAGGCGCGGGGCGACGCGGCATTCGCGCCCGCCGCCTTGTCGGAGGGCGAGACGCTGGCGCGGAAGGTGGCGGAGTTGGAGCGATTCTGCGGGCAACTCGCGCTGGAAAACGCGGTGTAAAAAAAAGCACCGGGCAGTTCCCCCACGAAGCGCGGTACGCCATGATCGCCGAGGCGCACGCGCTCCATCCCGCGCTCTCGGTGCGTCGCTTGTGCGCCCTGTTTAGCGTGAGCCGCACCGGGTACTACGCGCATGTCGGTGTGCCGAAAGCGGCACGAGACATCGCGTTGCGTGCCGCCATCGAACAGATCGCGCTGGCGTTTCCCGGCTACGGCTACCGTCGTGTCACCGCCAGCTTGCACCGTGAGGGATGGGTGGTGAATCACAAGCGGGTGTGGCGCGTGATGCGCGAGGAAAGCCTGTTGTGCCAATTACAGCGGCGGTTCGTGGTCACGACCGATTCCCGCCACGGCTACCCGACGTACCCGAACCTGCTACGCGATCTGGTGCCGACGGGGCTGAATCAGGCGTGGGTAGCGGACATCACCTACATCCGCTTGCCCACGACCTTCGTGTACTTGGCGTGCGTTCTCGACGCCTACTCCCGTCGCTGCGTGGGCTGGCACCTCTCGCGGCAGATCGACACCGCCCTCACCCTCGCCGCCCTCGACCATGCCCTTGCCCGTCGTCAGCCACCGGTGGGATTCGTCCACCACTTGGATCGCGGCGTGCAGTACGCGAGTAGTGCGTATATCGCCCGCCTCGAAGGGGCGGGGGCGCGAATCAGCATGTCGGCGGTGGGCAACCCGTACCACAACGCCAAAGCGGAGAGCTTCTTCGAGACCCTGAAACACGAGGAGGTGTATCTGAAGGACTATCGAAACCTCGAAGAAGCCGAGGCGAACCTTGAACACTTCATCGAGGACGTGTACAACGCGAAGCGGCTCCATTCGCATTTGGGGTATTTGCCGCCCATCGAGTTCGAGGCGGCAACGATAGTTGAGGAGTTCCCTTACGCCGTGGTTCGCTCGTAGGGGTTCACTCCAGAAACTGTCCGCCCCTGAACCCCACGGAGGGAGGGGACCGGGGGGAGGGGCGCATTTGCCCCGCAACGACCGTCGGCGGGAGAACGCATAAACCCTGCTCGCTCGCCGGTCATGTGCACCTCCTCGTTTCCCGCTATGCTATGATACGCGCACTACAACGGCCCATACCCGTGCTCGGAGGATGCGGTGGCATTGCTCTTCGTGCAGTATAGCGAAATGGCGTTGCGCGACGTGCGTTGCGGAGCCTCTCCGACGACGGTACCGCGTTCGGGCATGTGAACGGGTTTCCGAGCGTTCGGGGGAACGGCAACGCGCTCGACGAGTGCCGCGACGAATTGGAGCATCCAGAATCCGCATCGGGGCGACGGGGCGACATCTCGACGGGGTTGCTGTTGCGCATCCCGCAAGAGGCGTATACACCCCGCGCACAGTGGGAAAAGCCGTAACGCAGCACTAAGGAGTACAGGCCAATGACCGCGACGACTGCAACGAAGAATCCCGCCCCGAACTCGGCAGGGTTAGAGGGCGTGATCGCGTGCGAGTCCGCCATCTGCACCGTGGACGGGCAGGCGGGCGTGCTGACGTACATGGGCTACGACATCCACGACCTCGCCGACCACGCGACCTTCGAGGAGGTCGTGTACCTCCTGTGGCACGACGCACTGCCGACGCGCACGGAACTGGACGCGCTCACGGCGGAGGTCGCAGCGGCTCGCGCCCTGCCGGAACCCGTGCTGACGATCCTCCGCGCCCTGCCGCAGGGTGCCGTGCCGATGCAGGTGCTGCGCACCGCCGTCTCCGCCCTCGGCCTCTACGACGAGGACAACGGCGACATGAGCGAGGCCGCGAACCGGCGCAAGGCGGCCCGCCTGCTCGGTCGCGTGCCGACCGCCGTGGCGGCGTTCGACCGCCTGCGCAAGGGGCAGGAGCCGGTTGCGCCGACCGATCACCCCAGCGTGGCCTTCGATTTCCTGACGCAGATGCACGGGAAGCGGCCCACGGAGACGCAGTGCAAGGCTCTCGACATCGCCTTCATCTTGCAGGCCGAGCACGAACTGAACGCCAGCACCTTCGCGGCCCGCGTCACGGCGGCGACGCTGGCGGATTTCTACGGCGCGTTCACGGCGGCGGTCGCGGCCCTCGCGGGGCCGCTCCACGGCGGGGCCAACGAGGACTCGATCAACGTGGTGGCGCAGATGGGCAGCCCCGAAGAGGCGGTGGAGTACATCCGGGGCGAACTGGCGGCGAAGCACAAAGTGCCGGGGTTCGGGCATCGCGTCTACAAGTCCGAAGACCCCCGCGCCACGCACCTGCGCGAGATGGCGGGGCAAGTCCTCGAAGAACAGGGGCAGGGCAATACCTTCCGCGTGATGCGGGCGATGGAAGAAACCATGCTCTCCGCGAAGAACATCCACTCGAATGTGGATTTCTACAGCGGCACGGTGTATTCGAGTCTCGGCCTCACGCCCGACATGTTCACGCCCGCCTTCGCCATCGCCCGCACGAGCGGGTGGGCGGCGCACATCCTCGAACAGTACGCGCATAATCGCATCATGCGCCCCCGTGCCGACTACATCGGCAAGCGCGACCTGCACTACGTGCCGCTCGATCAGCGGGGGTGAAGAACCCTTCCCCCGGCCCCTCCCCACCAGCCCAGAGGGTACCCGGGGAGGGGTGATGTATGGTGAGGAATGTGCCTTTCCCGTCAAGGTTTATGCGTTCTCCCGCCAACGGTTGTCGCGGGAGAAATGCACCTAACCCCCCTGCCGCCCAGAGGGTTACCCCGCCTTCCCCATAAGGAAAGGGGTGACGTACGGCGAGATCGAGGCGTATGGGGGAGACCGAGACGTTCCTTGCCATACGTCACTTTTCTCCTATGGGGGAGAGGGCCGGGGAAGGGGTTGCATGTGATCGTCCGCCTCGCCACCGCCGCCGATGCCCCCGCGATGGGGCGTGTGCATGTCGCCAGTTGGCGCACGACGTATCCCGGCATCGTGCCGGACGCGGCACTCGCCCGCCTCGACGCGGGAGCGAGTGCGGCGCGATGGGCGGGGCGGTTCGCCGACCCGGAGTATCCGATGGGCATCTTCGTCGCGGAGGACGACGCGGGGGCCGTGATCGGGTTCGCGGGCGGCGGGCCGGGGCGCGATGGCGTTCCCGGCTATGCGGGCGAACTGTACGCCCTCTACCTGCTGCGCGAGGCGCAGGGGCGGGGGGCGGGCCGCGCCCTCGTGCGGGCCGTGGCGGAATGGCTGGCGGCGAACGGGACAACGACGCTGCTCGCGTGGGTGCTGGCGGAAAATCACCCCGCACGCGGCTTCTATGAGCGGCTCGGCGGGCGGTACGTCGCCACGAAGCCGTATCTCATCGAGGGCGTCACGCTCGACGAGGTGGCGTACGGCTGGACGGACACCGCCGCCCTCCGTGGCGCGACGAGCGGTGCGTTCGCGGGTAACGAGCCGTCGCGTGCGGTACTCGACCCGACGTAAGGGCGCGTCGCACGCGCCCGCGATGCTGCGGAGGTACGGTGCCACGGGAGGGAATCCGAGACACGGCGAGAGGGCGCATGCAATGCGCCCCTCCATTGATGGGTCGGATGCGTTCCTTATCGAGGGGGTTAGGTGCATGGAGGAGCGGGGCGGGCCGTTCTCGCTGGCGGGGCGGCGGGCGGTGGTCACGGGGGCGAGCCGGGGCATCGGCGCGGGGGTCGCGGCGGGGCTGGCGCGGGCGGGGGCGGGGATCGTCGCGGTGCAGCGGGGGACGGACTGCCCGGAGACGCGGGCGGCGGTGGCGGCGTGGGGGCAAACCTGCACGCCCGTGTCGTATGACCTTGCGGACGGCGACGGAATCCCCGCCCTCGCGGAGCGTATCGAACGGGAGTACGGCCCCGTGGATATCCTCGTGAACGCGGCGGGCATCACGGCGCGGCACCCGCCGGAACAGTTCCCCCGCGAGGACTGGGACGCCGTGATCGGTGTCAACCTGACGGCGACGTGGCTGCTGTGTCAGGCGTTCGGGCGCGGGATGCTGGCGCGGGGGCGCGGCAAGATCGTCAATATCGCCTCGTTGCTCTCGTTTCAGGGCGGCGTCACCGTGCCGGCCTATGCCGCGAGCAAGGGGGCGGTGGCCTCGCTCACGAAGGCACTGGCAAACGACTGGGCGGCGCGGGGCGTCAATGTCAACGCCATCGCCCCCGGCTACATCGCCACGGAACTGACCGCACGCCTGCAAGCCGACGAGACGCGCAACCGCCAGATTCTGGAGCGTATCCCGTCGGGGCGGTGGGGCAGGCCCGAAGACCTCGCGGGGGCGGCGGTCTTCTTGGCGTCGCCCGCGAGCGACTACGTGCAGGGCGAAATCCTCACCGTGGACGGCGGCTGGATGGGGCGTTGATCGTGCTGCGTGCTGCGTTGATCGTGCCGCGTGCCGCGTGCCGCGTGAATTGCAAACGCTGTCGCGGTGACGCATTCGCATATCTGCAGCACGCAGCACGCAGCACGCAGCACGATCAACGCAGTACGTTCGGAGTGACCGAAGGGAGCGAAGTGTGGTGCGGCTTGGGTTCATCGGGGCGGGAAATATCAGTGCCATGCATGTCAAGGCGTTGGCGGCGACGCCGGATGCGGAAATCGTCGCGCTCGCGGACGTGGTGCCGGGGAACATCGCCAAACTGAAGGAGCAGTTCCCCGCCATTGCGGGGGCGGCGGAACACGCGGATTACCGCGACATGCTGCGAGCAGGGAACCTCGACGGCGTGCTCGTGCTGACGCCGCATCACCTGCACTACCGGCACATCAGGGACGCGCTCGAAGCGGACGTGCATGTCCTCACCGAGAAGCCGTTCGTGACGCAGCCGCAGCAAGCGCGGGAGTTGCTCGCCCTCGCCACGGAGCGCGGGCGCATCCTCAAGCTCTCGTACCAGAACCCGCTCTTGTGGCCCTACCGCTACACGCGGGAGCGGGTGCTCGGCGGCGATCTCGGCGAAATCCTGTTCTATTCCGGACAGATCACGCAGCAGTGGGGGTTGCGCGGCAACGGCTGGCGCATGGACGCGGCCCTCGGCGAGGGCGGGATGCTCGTGGACACGGGCAGCCATTTCGTGGATTTGATGCTCTACCTGACCGCGATGCGCCCGCAGACCGTGGTGGCGATGAACGACACCAACGGGCAGCAGGTGGACATCATCAACGGGGCGTTGATCCGCTTCGGCGGCAACCGCGTCGCCACGCTCGCCGCCGTGGGGCGCGGCCCGACGCTCTGGCATATCACGATCATCGGCACCAAAGGCACCATCGAACTGACCGACCGCGACCATATCACGCACATCGGTGCCGACAACTACGCCGGGTGGATCGGCACGCCGCGCACGAACCTCGTGCCGCCGGAGGGCGAGCGGCCCGTCTCCACGACGCCCGACGCCGAGTTTGTGGGGGCTGTCCGACGCAACGACCTGAGCGGGACCGACGCGGGGCGCGGCCTCGTGGTCGCGCAATTGACGCAGGCGATCTACACGTCCGCACACGCAGGCGGCGTGCCGGTCGCGGTCGAGGACTTCGGGTAGGCGGCACGGTACCCAGATATGGCACCGAAGCGCAGTAGTTTCACCGCGCTCGTGTAGAGCGGTATACAGTGAGTTTGCGGTATCCGGTGGAGGGTGGTGCTCTCGGCCCGTCATCCCGGACGACGGGCTAAGAGCATCATCCCACCCCTACCCGATGCAGTCGTTGCCTTTCATACGCCCACCCTCCACCGGATACGGTGGGACATGCCGCAACACCACCGAACACCGCGCTATTGGAGCCGCGCATAGCCGATCACGAGGACGAGTACGAGGAAGGCGAAGATACAGAACAGGCCGAACAGGTGGTCGTTGAAGACGCGCCCGTGCCGCCCTGCGGGCAGGAAAAGGCCCGGTTCCAGTTCGTTGTTCACGGTGTCCTGCCCCGAAGGGCGGCTTTCCACGGGCGGGCGGGCTGCCTCGGTCTCGACCATCGTACGCTCCCTCTGGTGGCATGGCTTGCATCCGCGTGCCGTCCATCGTAGCGGACGCACGCGCCTACCGCAATCGGCACGACCACCATACGGCACGGTTGCCCCGGTTGCGGTAGGCGCGGCTACGCGACGGGGCGCACGATGCCGTCCGTCACCTCGATGTGATCGAGCGACGCGAGTACCGGGCGGTCGAGCACGCTGGCGTCGGCCCCGGTGATGACAACCTGCCGCGCCGCGTCCTCGGAGAGCACGGTGTCGAGGACGTAGGCACGGTGTCCGGGGTCGAGTTCGCTGAGGATGTCGTCGAGAAGGGCCACGGGCGGTTCGCCGCTCTCGGCGGTCATCACGGCGATCTCCGCCAGTTTCGTCGCCAGCACCGCGAGCCGTTGCTGCCCGCGTGAGCCGTACGCCGCGAGGTCGTTACCGTCCATCTCGAATGTCAGGTCGTCGCGGTGCGGGCCGATCACGGAGACCGCACGGCGCACCTCCTCCCGCCGCCGCTCGGCGAGGGCTGCCGCGAAGGCGCGGGCCGCTGTTGCCTCGAAGGCGGCGAAATCGTCGTTGCCGTCATTGCCGCCGTTCGCGCCGCCAGCCGGGAGCGGGATGCTCGCGGCGAGGCGCACGGCGAGGGAGTGACCGCCGTTCGTGAGGGCGAGAAAGGCATCCTCCGCGTGCGCCGAGAGGGCGGCGAGCGTACGGACGCGGCGGGCGTGCAGATACGCCCCCGCCCCCACGAGCGTCTCGTCCCAGAAGGCGAGTTCTTCGCTCAATGCGGGGTCGTTCGGGTTGCGCCCCTCGGCGGCGAACCGCTTGAGCAAGGCGTTGCGCTGCGCCAGCGTGTGCGTGTACGAGGCGAGGGCGCGGATGTAGCGGCGGTCTATCTGCGAGAGCATCACGTCCACGTACTTCCGCCGCCCGGAGGGGCTACCCGTGATGATCTGCAAATCCGTGGGCGCGAACAGCACCGCCCGGAGCGTGCCGACCGCGTCCACGGCGCGGCGACCGATGCCGTTCACCTTGACGCTCTTGCGCGTCATCGGCGTGGCGGTGCCGCTCGCCGCGTCGAGTTGCAGGCCGATGTCGAGCGTGGTCTCGCCCCCCGCCGCCTGCACGACCCCGCCCGCACGGGCGTACGGTGCCGTGCTGAGTTCCGTGCCGCTCTCCCAGCGGATCAACTCGCGGTCGAGACCGGCGCGGGGGCTGCGCGTGGTGGCGAGGAAGGCGATTGCCTCCAGAATTGTCGTCTTGCCGCCGCCGTTCGCCCCCGTGATGACCAGCCCACGCGGCGGCAGTGCCAGCTCCAACCGGCGGTAGCAGCGGAACTCCTCCAGCGTCAGCGTGGCGAGATGCATCCCGACCCCCGAAATCTGTGTGAACCGCCAAGACGCCAAGAACGCCAAGAATCGGCAAACTGAACCACAAAGACACAAAACCCTGATTGCGGGTAGCCGAACACCGGACACATGCGCGAAGATCGGTTTGCTGAGAACCCTTCTTCGTGTATGGAGGCCCGATGAACGACACACTGATTGTAACGGTCTTCGTGGTGCTTGACGA
>JAABUN010008407.1_pt1 | contig 10569 bp, 8 predicted proteins | sample 5559311 | NCBI WGS metagenome assembly JAABUN01 (sample SAMN10711877, study PRJNA513370) | rock metagenome | isolation source: Antarctica rocks | place: Antarctica: Victoria Land, Siegfried Peak sud
ACCCTACGGATCGTGGACAGGCTCGGTGGTCGGCGCCCGATCCCGAGGCGCGGCCGGGCCCAGCGGGGCAGGTCCGCGGCCCACCCGGCGATCCCAGCCAGGCTCCGAGAGCCGGCCACCACCGCCGCGACGGCCACCACCAGCACGGTGGCCAGCTCGTGGCGTCGACCGCGCCGCTGGCGTAGGTCCTCCAACGTGGTCAGCACGTCCCACACCGCCACGGGGACGTCCTGACCGGCCATCACCTGACGCGTGGTGAGCGCCTCGGCGACCGGGATGAGAGAAGATACGGGTGCGGGCACGGCAGGGCTCCGATCGATCGTCAAGGACTTCAAGCACCCTCAACGATCCCGGTCCAGGCCGTGCCCGCCCCGCTTGTACATCTCCAACGGCGTGTCGCCCCGACGCCACGCCGTCAACCGACTTTGAACAGGCCCTGGTTACCCCCCGGGTTCCCCGGGGCCGCCACGGCCTGCACTCTCACTATTGCACGCTGGCAGGCGAGAACATCTGGACCTTGAGTGCATTCCCCAGCTTCGAATACAGGACGGCACGGGGCGTTCGCAAATCGGTTGTTCCACGCGGACCGACTTCCGCAAGGGGATCCTTAAGCGGGACGACAGTTGCGAGGCAGATACGCTCAGCGGTCTTGCTTGCGGGTTGCGAGAGGGTCAGCGACATCGATGAGGGTGATCGCGTCGATGAGATCTGCGACGACGCGAGTCGCCTTGGCGTCGACCTCCGCGCGAGGCACGGCACGCAACGGTCCGCGTGAGGTGAGGGTGGCGAAGCCGTGGACACCGGACCAGCAGGTGATAGCCGCGGCGTCGACATTTTCGGGCCTGAGTCGGCGCTCGGCGACGAGCTGTTGAAGCGCGTCGCCGAGTTGCGTGTAGGGCAACGGCGTGCCTGCTGTGTCGTGGCTGCCCGCGACCATGTCGCCCATCGCGAAGAAGGCGACGTCGAACCATCCCGGCTCGTCCAGAGCGAACCGGATGTAGCCCTCGCCCACCCCGCGCAACATCGCGGCACCGCCGGAGGCACCGGCCTGCGCTTCGGTGATGGTGTGGGCCATGTTGGCCAGGGCCGCCTGCGCCACCGCCAGCACCAGCGCTTCCCGGTCGGCGAAGTGCCGGTAGGCGGCCCGCGCGGTGACGCCGGCTTGCCGGGTCGCCTCGCGCAAGACGATCGCCTCGGCGCCGTGACCGCGGGCCATGGCCAGGCCTGCGCGCACTAGCGCCTCCCCGAGGTCGCCGTGGTGGTAGGTGTCCCTTGCCGCCGGCATGAACCAGAGTATACGGTGTATACTTCGATGTTCGGTGACCAATGCGCGCCTCTCGGCGGTGGAGGAGGATGGCTGTGCGAAAGCTCGTAAGCGGCATGTTCATGTCCCTGGACGGAGTCGTGCAGGCCAGCGACGACTGCAGTTCAGCTACTTCGACGAGGAGCTGTTAGCGGGAATCGGCGAGGGCATGCAGGGCACCGACGCAGCGGTGATGGGCAGGGTGTCCTTCGCCGGCTACAACGCACTGCACGTCGAACATCCCGACTCGCCGGTGCTGGCCTTCCTCGAACGGGTCGATCGCTATGTCGCCTCCACCACGGTGACGGACACCGACTGGCCGGGCACGACCGTGCTGCGCGAGGACGTCTACGGTCACATTGCGGTCCTGAAGAACCAGCCGGGCGGAGACATTCTTGTCGCCGGCAGCCCGACCCTGGTGCGGGGGTTGCTCGGCCGCGGCCTACTCGATGAGCTCAATCTCTTCCTGTTGCCTATCGTGGTCGGCTCTGGGGACCGCCTGTTCCCGGATGAATCGACAGGCGAGGACGTGACACGGCTCCGGCTCAAGCTGGCCACGTCCAAAACGCTACGCAGCGGCGCGCTCAAGCTTCAGTACGTCCCAGATCTCGGTGCGGGTGCGGGCGGCGGCTGAATCTTACTGATCGTGGACGGGCGTTGCCCGCGGCATGGCGCCTCGATGTTGAGAGGACCCCACCAGCGGATGCTTCTCGCATCTGAACAACCTGCAGATGATCGAAAAGGAGACCATGTCAGCTGACTTCGTCGTCAAGACGCTCCCGGCCGTGCGGCTCGTCGCGCGCACCGCGACCCTGGATCCCGATCGTCTCGGTGAGCACATCGGACCGATGTTTGACGCCGTGGCCACCGCCCTGGACCACGCCTGCGGCGCCTTATCCACTCCGATCGCGACGTATGCCGAAACCGAGAAGGGAATGGATGTCATCGTCGGTTACGCGAACCCCGGCCCGGCGCCGGCCGGAACCGAACTGGTCGACCTTCCGGAGGCCGCTGCCGTCTGCGGGGCGCACATGGGTCCGATGACCGGCATCCACGCGTCCTGGCAGGACCTGCACCGCTGGGTCGTCGGCAACGGCTACACCTTCGCTGGGCCCTGCCGAGAGCTCTACGTCCGTGCCGAGTCCGACGACCAAGCGGACTGGGTCACCGAACTCCAGCAACCCGTCACCAAGGCATGAGCCCAGCAGGTCTGTCTTCCTCGTGCGCTGGTCCGTAGACGGATCCTCCTGCGGGCTCAGCGGTCGCTTGAGGCAAGGCACACGCTTGATGATCTTGCGCACCCGACTCGCGCTCCAGGTAAGGGGAAGCGCGGCAAGACCGTTGCCTAGCGTCCCCATCCTTTGGCGTTCCGTTCTTCTCCTGTTCCCCTGGTCCGGCATCGATTGTTAACCCCGCCGCCCTAACTTTCGGAGGAGAGCTATTTACGAGGGGCGGCGGTACATGGAACAGACCCCCGCTGTTCGGGCCCGCGGGATCACGAAGTCTTTTGGCGATGTCGTCGCCCTGGATCACGTCGACCTCGACGTCACAGAAGGCCAGATCCACGGCCTGATCGGGCCGAACGGTGCCGGCAAGACGACGCTGCTGGGTCTGCTTCTCGGTCTTGCCGTCGCCGACCGAGGTCAGCTCGACCTCCTGGGCACACGGGTCGGTCGTGGGTTCGTGCTGCCGGACGGCGTGGCGGGTTTTGTCGACGGCCCTGGCCTGTACCCCTCGATGACCCCGCGGCAGAATCTCTCGGCTCTCGCCGCGCTCCGGGGGATCGGTGCCAACAGCGTCGACGAAGCGCTGGAACAGGTCGGTCTGATCGAGGTTGCCGACGATTCGATGCGCGGATTCTCCCTCGGCATGCGGCAGCGCGCAGGGCTGGCCGCCGCGCTGCTCACCCAGCCGTGCCTGCTCGTGCTCGACGAGCCTTCCAACGGGCTCGACCCAGCAGGCAGTCGCCACATCCATGGGGTGCTCACCGGGCTCGCCGCGGCGGGCACCGCGGTCGTTCTCTCCAGCCACCGGATGGACGAGCTCGCGACGCTCTGCTCCGAGGTCACCATTCTCGCGACCGGGCGAGTCGTCTTCTCCGGCCCGGTCAGCAAGCTCGCAGCCGAGACGGGGGAACTCGCCTACCGACTCCGAATCTCCGATCTCGCCGAAGCCCGTCGGGTCGCGTCCGAAACACCCGGGATCCGAGTGCCGCTCGAGGATGATCGGCTCCCGCGACCGGACACCCTCGTCGTCCGCGGCCCGGAGCCGGCGATCGAGGAACTGGTCGTCCGGCTGGTCGGCGCCGGCACCGCGGTCCGTGAGCTCGCGCCGGTGGTGGCGCCGCTGGAGGCGGCGTTCCTGGCACTGACCGACGACGGATCCGGCTTCGCGACGAAGGTCCAGGAGGCGACCCGATGAGTACCGTCGCGCTGGCCGGCGTCGCCACCCGCCCTGCCCCGATGCTGCGCGGCTACCGCTTCGAGCTGGTCAAGCTGCTGTCGCAGTGGCGGGTGCGGATCCTGCTGCTGGTCTGCTGGCTCTTCCCGGCCGTATTCGTCGGGGTGATCAGCCGGCAGAGCTTCCTGCCCTCCGACACCGTCTTCGGTCGCTGGATGAACGCGACCGGCTGGTCCGGTGCCCTGGTCGTGCTCGCCTTCGCGTGCAGCTGGGCACTTCCGCTGCTGACGTCGCTGATCGCGGGCGACGTCTTCGCGGTGGAGGATCGGCTCGGGACGTGGCGGCACCTGCTCGTCGCCGTCCGCTCGCCGCGGCGGATCTTCGTCGCGAAGGTACTCGCGAGCCTGTCGGTGATCTTGCTGCTCGTCATCGGGTTGGCCACCTCAGGCATGATCGGCGGACTCGTCTCGGTGGGCAACAGGCCGCTGGTCGGGCTCGACGGTCACATGTTCAGCGGCTTGGAGGTCCTCGGCCGGTACCTGCTCGCCTGGCTGTGCGTCCTGGCGCCGACGCTGGCGTTCTCCGCCGTCGGGATCCTCGGCTCGGTGGCGCTCGGACGTTCGCCCATCGGGCTGCTGCTGCCTGCCCTGCTCGCCGTGGCGCTCGCCGTGGTACAGATGCTGCCGCTGCCGGTCGCGGTGCGGCTCGCCCTTCCCAGTCAGGCCTTCATCGCCTGGCGGGGTCTCTTCAACGAGCCCGCCCAGACCGGCCCCCTGGTGGTCGGGATCGTGGTCGCCCTCGCGTGGGCGGTGGTGGCGACCGCGGCGGCCTACCTGATCTTCCGGCGGCGGGAATTCACCGACCTGGCCAACGACGGGTCCGCCCGCCGAGTCGTGGTGGCCGGGTTGCTGCCGCTGGTGGCACTGACCGCCCTGTCGGTGCTGGTGATCTCGGTAGCGACACCGGCCGCCGGCTCGGGTATCGACGAGGCCAAGCTCGAGCGCTCGCTCGCCACGGCCTATGCCCACCTCTACCGTCTCCAGACCGAGGAGCTGCACCGGCCTGCGGTCACTGAGGCGCAGCTGCGAGCCAGTGCGTCCTGCGATAAGGGCGGCTCCCTGGTGGCCGACGAAGGCCCCGGGACCGACTGGCGCTGCGTCGTGTCCTGGCACCTACCCGGCGCGACAGCGGTCGGGTCCGCCATCTACCAGCTCGACGTCACCGCCGACGGGCGATACGTCGCCGACGGCGACGGTCCCACGGAAGTCAACGGCTTCTTCCAAGTCCGGGCGCCTTACGGGACCGCGCCCAACCCGCTCTGGCAGTTCGACGGCTCCGTCGATCTGCTCACAACCCTCCGGAAGGACTGAACATGCAAGTCACACGCCAACGCCGATCCCTCACGAGGAGTCGATCCGGGTTCTTCCGGCGGCGTAGCCCTGCCCGCCTCGTGATCGCCGGCATAACCGCCGTCGCCGTCGCCGGCGGTGGAGCGGCCTACGCCAACACCAAGGTCTTCGGCGACCACCAGGTCGGCACCACGTACGAGAACGGCATCCAGATCTCTTCCGACCAGGTGATCAAGCCGCTCGGCGACCGGCTCCTCACCGAGTACGGCAAGTTCATGGGCTCGACCCTCAGCCCCGACGGGAAGTTCCTCGCAGCGACCAGCACCGACAAGTCGGTCGTCCTGCAGATCTTCAACCTCGCCACCTACAAACTGATCTGGACCGTCGGATCAGCGGCGAGCGTCAACCAGAAGCTCGCCGACAGGACCGTGGGCCAAGAAGGCCCGACGTACTCACCGGACGGAAAGTTCCTGTGGTTGCCCCAGAAGAACGGCCTCACCCGGTTCCCGGTCAACGCCGACGGCTCGCTCGGCGCGCCGACCTCCGTCCCGATCCCCGCGGTCGACGGGAAGTCCGCGTTGCCTGGCAAGACGACCTTCTCCGCCGACGGCACCACGCTGTACGTCCCGGTCAACGGGCAGAACACCGTCCAGGCCCTCGACCCGACAACCGGCGTGGTCAAGCAAACCTGGAACGTCGGAATCGCCCCGCGATCGGTGGCCCTGGTGGGCAACAAGCTCTACGTCAGCAACGAAGGCGGCCGCACGGCCCGACCGGGTGAAACCACGATCGAGTCCTACGGCACCCAGGTGCCGGCCAACCCGGTCACGGGAACGTCCACCACCGGCACGGTGAGCATCATCAACACCGCACGCCCGTCGGCCGCGGTCAGATCCATCAACGTCGGTCTTCACCCGACCGCCCTGTACGTCAACAGGCACACGCTGTTCGTCGCCAACACCTTCGACGACAGCGTGTCGGTGATCGACACCACCAAGAACAGGGTCGTCCAGACGGTCGACACCAAGCCGTGGAAGTCCTCGGACGTCGGCTATCAGCCCAACAGCATCACCCTGACCAAGGACGACCATCTGCTGGTCACCCTGGGGCGGGCGAACGCAGTTGCGGTCTACCAATACCACCGCGACGCACGTGAGCCGGTGAACTACATCGGCCTGCTGCCGACGGACTACTACCCGTCGGAGGTGGCGACGACCGGCGACCAGATCGTGGTCACCAATACCCGCGGCATCGATGCGCGTGGGCCCGAGCTCACCTACAACAAGGGCCCCGGCACCACGCCGGCGACCGGCCACGGGACGCACAGCACGACCGCGTCGCTGACCCGCTTCGAACTGCCCAACGACCAGCAGATCACGAAGGACACGGCGACGGTCTTCGCTCAGAACGGCTGGACCAAACACGACGTCGCAGAACTCGGCGACCGAAAGAAGGCGATCGCCGTACCGGTACCGAAGCGCATCGGTGATCCGTCGACGATCAAGCACGTCTTCCTGCTGGTCAAGGAGAACCGGACCTATGACCAGGTCTACGGCGACGACAGCCGCGGAAACGGCGACGCGACACTCGCCCAGTTCGGCCAGAAGGTCACGCCGAACCAGCACGCGCTAGCCAAGCAGTTCGGTCTCTACGACAACTTCTACGATGTCGGCACCAACTCGGCCGAAGGTCACAACTGGGTGATGCAGGGCGACAACCCGGAATACACCGAGTCCGAGGCCGGCGAATACACCCGCAGCTACGGCACCAAGAACGACGTGCTCGGCCACCAGCGCTCGGGCTTCCTGTGGAGCGCCGTCCAGGCGGCGGGCGGAACCGTGCGCAACTTCGGCGAGTACATGGCCTTCGAGAACAAGCCGGCCGGAGCGACCTGGCAGCAGTACTACTGCGCCAGCAAGAGTGTCAGCTCCGGCGGCGACCCCGCACAGCTGACCGACCCCTCCCTGCGGGTGGACGCCCAGTCGCCGATCCCGTCACTGAACGCGGTCTCCAACCACGACTCGCCGCAGTTCGACACCGCCATCCCCGACCTCTACCGCTACCAGATCTGGAAGCAGGAGTTCGAGAAGAACGGTCCCGCGAACCTCAACATGATGTGGCTCTCCAGCGACCACACCGGCGGCCCGCCGGATCCCACGGCGCAGGTCGCCGACGGTGACCTGGCGGTCGGCAAGATCGTCGATGAGATATCACACAGCAAGTACTGGAAAAACTCCGCGATCTTCGTGGTCGAGGACGACAGCCAGAACGGCGCCGACCACGTCGACGGCCACCGCTCACCGGTCCAGGTGATCAGCCCATGGGCCCAGCACGGCAAGGTCGACAGCACCTACTACTCCCAGATCACGATGGTCCGGACCATCGAGCAGATCCTGGGGGCCCAGCCGTTGAACCAGAAGGTCGCCGCGGCGACGCCGATGTACGGGGCATTCACCAACCGGGCTGACTACCGTCGCTTCAACACCGTGCCGAATCAGATTCCGCTGACCCAAGGTCTCGACACACCCCCAGCCTGCGGGGTGGACACCCTCGGTACGACGGGCACCGCCGCCAAGAAGCTCAACGCCAATCAGGCGCAGAAAGCCGGCGTACCCGACTCGGAGAAGGCCGTCGCCAAGGCCTGGGAGAAGTGGAGTAATCAGCAACGCTTCACCGGCAACGGCTCCATCCCCGACTATGCCCACCCCGAGCAGATGAACCGCTACACCTGGTACCAGACGCACGCGTGGAAGACGCCCTACCCGGGTGACGCGAAGATCTTCGCTCCCGCAGACGTTCCAGGCGCGGCTATTCCCGGAGTTGACGGCGACCGCTAACCGCCGCCGCTGACTCACAGCCTCCACCACGAAACGGCCGCAGAACCGGCGGGCCGTCCGTCGTCTGCACACAAGCGCTGAATCAGCGCTGGCGAGGACCGGCCAGCCAAGTGGACGGCGTGCGCTGCGCAACCCACCGAATCATCTCAGTGGCCCGGCGGACTTGAGGGTCTGCTGCGACCCGGGTGAACCGCCCCGGCATATGTCTAGAGACTTGTTGGTGAGAACTCAGCGGGTTGCTGCTTCCGGTTCGGCTACGCCGGCTTGGCGCACAGTCGAGCGGGAACCGGTCGCCTACCCGGGTGCGGTTCGTCACCGCCGACTGGCATAAGTCGATCCCGGAATCTCCAAACCCGGACGTACGGCGTGCCGTGCCCGCGGTGGCGGAGATCCCCTGCCGCTCCGTGGCCTCGGTAGGGGGCGCGCTGGTGGCCTTGCTTGCTACGGCGGTGGCGCCAGGACTGTGACGGGCCCACCTCTGGCCAGGGCGGATGGGGCGGGTCGGCGTTGAGCGTGGCCTGGCAGACGCCAGAAGGGCGCAGGATCTAGTGTTGGCTTCGTCCCGTCGGCTTTTGACGTGAGGACGGTCGACTGAGCTTCTGGCCCCCTCTGCCACCGCGCAGCCCTCATGAGGGTTGGCCGACGGGACACCCAACACGTTGGGGGCCATGGCTGTCACCCATTCGTGCAGCAGACCCCGCGATCCGGTCAGAAGGGCTGACCGCGGAGGTCGACTGCGTCACGCGCATCCCCGATGTCAACGCCGACCGGTGCCGCCCGGGGTAGAACCCGGTAGTGTTCTTCACCTGAAAGGTGCTCCTCGAGCTGGTGGGCTACTTCCCTAGACAAGAAGTATTTTCCCAGGTCAGGGGCACCTTTCTCATGATCAACACCCAGTCAGATCTGCCCGCCATGAAAGCACAGGGCTAGTTCAACCACGATCTCGGTCGGGAGGTATTTTGATTAGCCACCGACGGGCTGCCTTCAAACGAAACGGTGTGAGATTGGAGGGAGCCGGCCTTCAGCAGGATCGCCACCTGATCAGTGGTGCCACCGCTGCGGCTGCGAAGGGACAGCGCGCGACACTGTGACCCGCCAGTTGGGGCACGAACCGTTCGGGTGGCGCCCGACGACGCTGGAGGTGACCCTGCGGCGCTACCGGTGCACGGGGTGTGGGCATGTGTGGCGCCAAGGACACCACCTGCGGCGGAGCCGCGACGACGTTGTCGCGTCGTGGGCTGGCGTGGGCGCTCGAGGCGATCGTGTGTCACCACCTCATTGTCGCTCGCGTCGCCGAGGGGCGACTTGCTCTTCGATGAACCCCAGGCCTGTCCGGGCTTTCACGGTTTGACCTTCGACGGCCTGGCTGTTGCCCCCAGCGGGCAGCACTACATCGCGGTAAGTATCCGCCCCACCCGGCAAGCCGACCGAGACGGCGCCGTCGCCCGGGTTGCTCTCGACCGCCCGGGACCTCACACCGTGTGTGTCGGGGTCCGGCGCGTAGTCGACCAGCGCATCGCTATCCGACGCTTATAGTTATACAGCCCTGATCCGTCCCGGAGACCGCCTTCAGTTGCCACTCTCCTGCCGAGGAAAGGGGTAGCGAGCTCGGGTAAAAGTTATCTGTTGCTCCAGCCGTTGCGCCCTCAAACTGGAAGGTCTTGGGTTTGCCGCTTTGAAGTGGAAATTTGACAACTGTCACAGTTAAGCCACCACTAACGTCGCCACTGCGAGGGCGCCACCAGATCTTGCCGTTACCCTGTTTGGATCTGGATAAGCTCCAGCTATCACGAAATTCCCGTAGGGCTCCTACAGTATAGTCGCCGGCGACAACTTCATCCTTACCCGCTGGTACCTTAATACAATCCTCTGAAGGGGCGGGCGCTGGGAGATTCTGCCCGCCCGAGAAGGCGCACCCTACTGTTAGTAGGGCACCCAAGGCGACTGCAAGACACAGAGTAACAACGGCGTACATACTTTTCACCATTAAACTCCTACCGCTACGAAGGTCAATACGGAGAAAAGCGTCAATGTCCAATAGGCAATGTTTCGGGCGACGCCGTATCGAGCAAGTGTCGATATGGCGTCAACAGAACCTTTCGCTCCGGTGCTGCGCGCCAGGTATATGAGAACCCAGCCACCTCTCGCAAGCCCATACGTACCGTAAATGAGGGCGCCTGCTGTCCACGAGCCACACAGGATAGACGCTGGAGGAATTACGTACCAGAGCCAGAATCCAAGTCTAGTTGAGGCTCCCCAACCTAACAGTCCTGCCATTGTGACTGCCCAGAAGTAGGGACCACGATCTACCCAGGAGGCTGGTGTTTCCCGGTCAATCTGAACCAGCGGAACCGGGTGTCCGACTAGGCCGCTAGCACCCAGGACTGTTCCAGCCACGGACGCAATCATAATCGCAGGGGTGCGTAGCGTGAGGGGCATCAGTGACCCCGCAACGCCGAGGAGAGTTCCTACGACTAGACCGACTCCCGTCGGACTAAGTACGTACGCGAGGGCTTTCAGGTGGGGTGTTGCGTTGTAGTGGCCCCGACGACCGTCGGAGAGCGCGATGCCGTACATCGCATTAGCCCGGTGCTTTCACGGCGCGTTGGTCTGATCTGGTGTTGATCATGAGAAAGGTGCCCCTGACCAGGGAGAATGGATTTTGTCTAGGGATCTGTTC
>JAABUN010008408.1_pt1 | contig 10568 bp, 10 predicted proteins | sample 5559311 | NCBI WGS metagenome assembly JAABUN01 (sample SAMN10711877, study PRJNA513370) | rock metagenome | isolation source: Antarctica rocks | place: Antarctica: Victoria Land, Siegfried Peak sud
CGGACAAAAATTTCGCAATCACGCTGCCGATAACGATAATCGCCATTGCGACGATGACGTTCGGGATAAACAAAATGATACGGTTGATGATTTCGGTAAGCTGCGGAATGCCGATGACGTTGGCGGCGGCTTGCACGAAAATCAAAAAGATAAAATATTTGACAAGCGTCGCAATCACGCCGGAGACTGTCATTTTCGTTCCCGAACGCTGGACGAAATCGCCGATGCCCGAATGCTCGACCGCCCGTTCGATGCCGACAGCTTTCAAGGCGCGCTCGATTAAATTCGCCAGCAAGCCGGAAATAAACCAGCCGACGACTAAAATCAAAACCGCGCCGACGAGCGCGGGCAGAAAGCTGACGAAACGCATCAGCGCGGCGTAGAGCGAATAAACTATCGCTTCGCTCGTGTCGCGGAAATTGGTCATTGTTTGTTGAACCTGCATCATAATTTTTTCTCCTCTTAAATTAAATGCGGAAACACATTCGACTATTGCGCGTGTTTCCGCCAAATTTTTTATTTACAGGCTGTCTGCGCACAGTTTTTTGAAAGCATTGATTCGTCGTATTTTTCCAGCAAATCAGCCGGACTTTCATAGACCTCGATACAGCCCGCTTTTTTCAAATCTTCCGCGCTCCAGCCGCCGCACGTTACGCCGACAGTTTGCAGACCGGCTTTTTTCGCGGCAATTGCGTCATACGGCGTGTCGCCGACGACGATAGTTTCCTCTTTCGGCGGATTGCCGAGTTTTTCCAGAGCCGCGAGAAAAATATCCGGTTCCGGCTTTGACGCATCCGCGTCGTCCGAACTCGTCGTGTCTTCGAGTAAATCCGCGGTATTCGTTATCTTTTTAAATTCTTCAACGTCCTTGTCGGTCGCGCTCGACGCGAAAATGACGCGCCCGCCGTTTTGTTTGATGCGCTCGAAAAGTTCGCGCACTTTCGGAAACGGTTTCACTTTGGGCAGATATTCTTTTTGAAAAAGTTCGTTGCGGTATTCTTCGAGTTCTTCACCGAATTTCGCTATCTCCGCCGGCGATAAAAATTCCGGCATCAACTGGTCGCCGCCTTTCCCGATTTCCGGCAGAATCGCATCGGATTCGATTTGTTTATCGTATTTCGCAAACGCCTTCTGCCAGGATTCGGCGTGCAATTTGTTGGAATCAACGAGCGTTCCGTCAACGTCGAAAATCACGTTTTTAATCATCTTTAAAAATTCTCCTTCGTCTCGTTCGTCGCCGAAAATGTTCGGCGGTGCGGCGAACTTTGAAAAAAAGTGCCGTGCCGCCGTTTTCCTCGGCTCGTCTTATTTGGTCGGGATGTTCTCGAAAATCAAAATCTGCCGCTCGTCGTCCCAAACGGTGTATTTGCTTTTTTCAAACATTCCCAAAATAACGTCCGTGTCTTCCGCCGTCGGCTGAATAATGTATTCGTCAACGCCGTTATCAAGCACGAGCTGGACGAAAAATTCGCCTTCTTCGCCGCGCGCGCCCGCTTTCCACGACGGCTGAATCTGCGTAACCTGCCGGATTTTATAACCGCGCTCGATGCGCTCCTGCTGCCGTTCGTTTTGTTTAGTCGTTTCTTTTACCATAAAAAAATTACTCCTTAGTTCTTTCTTGATTTTTCCTTGATTTTTGATTGTTATTGATTGTCTTCAAGCGAATGTTTTTTGTATTAGACGTTCGCCTTTCTGGTTTCGGCTTGCGCCGGAAGGTCTTTCGGCGTTGCCAGATAACCGCCGACTGCCGCTGCAATCGCGCTTAACAACAAAGCGAGAAACGCCCACAAAGCCGCGCTCGCCACGCCGTCCGCCGTTTTCTGCCCGATTTCTCTGGCTTTCTGCTCGGCTTGCGCTTTGGTTTGTTCGAATTGAACCTGCGCTTTTTCGTATGTTTGCTGATACGAAGCGACGGTTTGTTCGGCTTCCGGTCGGGATTTTCCGGTTCGCGCCATCACGACGTTGACGAGTGCTTCTTTATCGGCGGCGTTAAAGGTTTTTTCGCCGCTTTTCGAGATTCTTTCTAAAACCGAAGCGACGGTCGAATCGGAATTTGCCGGGTCGGACGCGGCATTTCCGGCGGCGTTTTGCGCCTGATTAACCGCCGTGTTCGCCTGATTCTGAATCGCTCCCGGCTGCAATTCGGATTTGCCGGTTTGTCTCAAGGTTTTTTCGATTTCACTGCGAATCGAACTCATATCAATGCCGCTTTTCTGCGCTTGATCCTGGACTGCTCCGGCGACGGTCGGCGCGGCGGCAACCGCTCCGGTCGTTACGGCAGAAAGTCCCGCGCCCAACGTGCGGAAAGTTCCGCCGATAATTCCGCCGATGGTCGTCGTCAGCAGATAAAACAGCAGCAGCGTCGCTAAGCCCCATGTCAAAACGCCGTGCAGCAGCGAGTCAATCGCTCGCGGCATTCCCGCCAGTCGTCCGGCGACCCAGCCGCCCGCGAACAGCGAAATCAGCATCGTCAGCGCGAACCAAATTCCCGCGCCCGTGCCGAGACCGCCCGTCGAATTCTGCTCGGTCAACGGATTAACGGTTGACGCGCCGATGCCTAAGCCCAAAATGCTCAACGCCAACTGAGTAACCAAGGTGATCACCGCGCCCGCGAAAATCGCGCCCCACGAAACGCGCTTGATTGCCGCCGCCGCGCGTCCGTAGTTGGTCTGGTCGTAATGTTCCGTCGTGCGCTCGACGTTAATGCGCTCGCCGCCGATTGGCGCGGTAGTCTGCGTCGTTCGTGTCTCTACTTTTCTTTCCTCTGCCATAACTCTCATCCTCCGTTTTTTCTCAAAAAGTTTTTGTAAATTGTTCGTATCGCCGAAATTTAATAAATTCGTCCGAAATCAAAAATTAAAATGTCAAAATAAACCGGTTAAAGCGCGTGTCTGCGGCTAATCGTCGCTTTCTTCGACGGCGATTAACGGCAGACACGCGCTTGACGGGAAACTCGAAAATTTTCGAGTTTTCCCTGTTCCTCTCCCCTTGCTCGTTTAGCCGTTGCTGCGTTTTGCCGCATCTCCGGTGTTGATTTCGTCAACTTCGACATCGGTTCGTTTAACCGTATCGCGGACGGTCTCGGTGCGTTCGGTCATTATCTTTGCCGACGACGACTTCTTCGGCTTGGGTCGTCACGGTGAAATCGCCGTCCTTGAAATTCTTCATATCGGCATCGCTGATCAAAAAATTAGTCGGACGAACACACACTCAACCCCGATAGGTTTTCGCTCAATCGTCTTTTGTATATTGAACAGCTTAATAAAAGCGAAAGAAGCGCGTAACCGTGAAAACACGGACGCGGCATCGGTATTTTTACGGACGGTAAATTCGTCTGCTCGAAAAAGTCCGTAGATAGCGATTAAAACGGAAAAATCGGTGAGAAAAGCCGTTGACGAAAGTAAATTTTAATCGGTAAATTGACTTCGCGCCGCGATGTAATGACAGATTGACCGAAACTGCTTTAACCGATGGGCTGAGCGTCAACGTAGCGGGCGATTTCGACGCGGTTTGAAAAACCTCTTTTGGCGAGAATGTGCGAGACGTGCGATTCGACGGTGCGGATGCTGATGTCGAGGCGGGCGGCGATTTCCTTGTTGCTCAAACTTTCGGCGACGAGACGGGCGATGCGCTCTTCGGCTTCGGTCAAATCCGACGGGTTAACGTTGGTCGGCGAAACGTAAGCCGAAGAAGCGTGATTTGTCGTCTGCGCGCCCGCAGCGAGCGCGACGCGCGTGTGAGTGCGCGAAACTCTGGTTAAAATATTTTCGATGGTTAAAAGGAGTTCTTCCGGCTCGAACGGTTTCGTTAAATAAGCGTCAACACCGGCGCGCAGACCGTTCAGGCGATTGCCGCGCCCGTCTTTTGCCGTCAGGAAAATGATTGGAATCAAATCGGTGCGCGGATTCGAGCGCAGATTTTTGATTAGCGCGAAACCGTCGCCGCGCGGCATTACGACATCGCTGATAATCAAATCGGGAATCGTTTCGGCGACTTTGACGAACGCTTCGGCACCGCTGCGGGCAGTCATTACTTCGTAGCCCTCCATTTCCAGACAGACGGCAATCGCTTCGAGCAGCCGCGCGTCGTCCTCAACCGCCAGCAGCCGTTTTTTCGTCGTATTCCGCGCCCTCGTCGAAGCTGTATTCATCGGTCGTATCCTTTTCGTGCAAATTTTCTTCCCAAACCGGTAAGAAAACGGTGAAGCAACTTCCGCGCCCGACTTCGGAATCAACCGCGATTCGTCCGCCGAGCGCGGTTATCAAACGCTTGGCGAGATATAATCCCAAACCGACGCCGGGCGTTTCGGCTTTGCCGGCGGCATCGTCGGGCGTGCCGTCGGTCGCAGAATCGGCGTGCGGTTTTGCGCCGCGAAAGAATTTCCGGAAAATTCGCGGAACGTCGGCGGGCAAAATCCCGCGTCCCCTATCGCAGACGATGACGGCGATTTCTTCGGCTGCCGGCACGCCGCCTTCGGAAAAATCCATCTGTTTCGGCAAATCGCCGAACAATTTTTCGGCAATTCGGCGGTCGGCTTCGTCGTTCATTTTCGACGCGAGACGGGTTACGTGCCGCGCCGTGACGGTTATCATTCCGCCTTCGGGTGTGTATTTAATCGCGTTTTCGACAATCGTGCAGAGCGCGCGGCGAATCGCTTTTTCGTCGCCCGCCGCTTGGGGTAAAGATTGATTTCGTTCAATCGTCAAAGTCTGCTCGCGTGCTTCGGCGGCGGGACGCTCGATTTTGTCGCACGAGTAAAGCACGCGGTTAATATCAATCGGCTCGTGTTTTAAGTCAACATCACCTTCTTCGAGCCGCGAAACGTCCAAAAGATTGAGAATCATATCAATCTGGCGGTCGGTTTCAGAAGCAATCGTATCGAGATGTTTCTGCCGGTCGGCTTCCGATTCGCCGTCGTGTTTAAGGACGCGCACCAGAGTTTTTATCGTCGTCAACGGCGTTCTGAACTCGTGCGAAACCATTTGCAGAAATTCGTCTTTGGCGCGGCTCGCGTGTTCGAGTTCGACGCGCGCGGCATCGGCTTCACGGCGGGCTTCCCGTTCGCTGAACAGCAGCCGCGCCAGTTCTTCCTGCGCTTTTTCGCGTTTCTCGTCGGCATCTTTTCGTTTCGAGATGTCGCGCGAAGCGGTTTGCAGTTGAATAATCGAGCCGTCCGGCGCGTTGACCGTCTGCGCCATCGTTTCAAACCAGCAGAACTCGCCCGTTTTATCGCGCATCCGGTATTCGACGACGATGCTGTCAATTCTGCCTTTGAGCAGTTCGGCAAGCGCGTCGTCGCGAATTCGTTCGACATCCGGCGGGTTAATCAAATCGTAGAGCGACGTGCCGACCAATTCGTCGGGCGTGTAGCCGAGCAAAGTTTTCGACGACGGCGAAACGTAAATATATTTGCCGTCGAGGTCGTGCAGACAAACAAGGTCGCGCATATTTTCCGCCAGCAGCTTGTAGCGGTTTTCCGATTCGCGCACGCGCTCGTCGGCTAAAGTCCGGTCGGTGATGTCGGTGATAAAACCTTCGAGCGCGACGATTGCGCCGGACAAATCGTGAATGAAACGAAAACGGTCGCGGACATGCTTAATTGATTCGTCGCGGGCGTTCAAACGATACGAAACCTGAAACTGCCGATTTTCGACCGGCTGACCTTCTTCAATTAAGCGGCGAATTTCCGTCAACACGCGCTCGCGGTCTTCCGGGTGCATTATCTCCTGCCACGTCGCAACCGCGTCTTCTCCAATTAAATCTTCGGTGCGATAGCCGGTTAAATCAAAACAACCGTCGCTGACGAATTCTTGGGTCAGATTTTCATCGGCGCGGCATCGAAAAACCACGCCCGGCAGATTGGCGATCAGCGTTCGCAGAAATCGCTCGCGCTCGCGCAGGCGAAATTCGATGCTCTGCCGGTCGGGTTTGATATTTTTTGATTTTTCGCTTGCCATATCGTTAAATTATCTTCGTTCAAATAATCTTCCGCATCAGAGTAAATACTGACGCGAAAGCCGTGTTTTTACGGTGTATTTTAACATACGGAATAAGCTAGTATAGTTTTACTCTCCGCCGGGCAGATTAATTACACGACTGGTAACAAATATGATTTTTAGAATTAACGACAAAGACTATCAAGGCACGACGGCGGTTGATATTATCAAGCGGCTCGCCGCCGACACGTCCGGCTTTATCGCGTCGGGCAGCGGCGCAGTGCGCGAATTTCTCAAATGGTCAATCGGTAGTTTCGGCGACCGCCTGCCGCCGCGCGAGATGGAAATCAGCGACCGCCTCGGCGACGAAGAACTCGCCCGCAATCATCTGCTGCTGCTCGACGAATACCATCTCGGCAAATTGACCGATAAAGTTTGAATCCATTTGCCGGGTGAATTCGCGGCGGGAAAAATAACTCTTGAGGAAAAACTGCGAAAATTTTGGAGAAGTAATTTTATGAAAATGAATCCGCTTGTAGAACTGCAAAAATGCGGTCAGAGCTTTTGGCTCGACAACATCAACCGCCCGCTGATAACTTCGGGCGAACTAAAACGGCTGGTCGAAGAAGACGGCTTGCGCGGCGTAACGTCGAATCCGACGATTTTCGAGAAGGCGATTACCGAATCGGACGCTTACGACGAAGAATTCGAGCAAGCCGTCAAAGAGAGCGAAAACTTCGCCGTCGCCGCCGTAACCGCCGCGCTGACGACGAGCGACATCAAACAGGGCTGCGACATTCTGCGCCCGGTTTTCGACGAATCCGAAGGATGCGACGGCTACGTCTGTCTCGAAGTCGGACCGCAACTGGCGCACGACACCGACGGCACGATTAAGGAAGCCCGCGAGCTGCACGAGCGCGTAAGCCGCAAAAATCTGATGATAAAAGTTCCGGCAACGCCCGAAGGCATTCCGGTTATCGAACGTCTAATCGCCGACGGCATCTGCGTCAATGTTACCTTGATGTTCGCGCCCGAAACTTACGAAGCGGTTGCCGAAGCATATTTGAAAGGCTTGGAACAACGCGCCGCCAAGGGCGAATCAATCAAAGAATTGGCGTCGGTCGCCAGCATTTTCGTCAGCCGCGTCGATACTAAAATCGATAAGCTAATCGAAGCGAAAATTGCCCGGACAAGCGACGACGCGGAAAAACAAAAACTCCGAAACTTAATCGGCAAAACCGCAATCGCCAACTCGAAATTGATGTATGAACGATATTTGGAAATCTTCGGCGACGATAACGAGCGCTGGCGCAAATTAAAAGAAAAACAGGCTAATCCGCAAAGGCTTTTGTGGGCTTCGACTTCGACGAAAAATCCGGCGTTTCCCGACACTTATTACGTCGAAGCTCTTATCGGCAAAGATACCGTGGACACGATGCCGCCCGCCACCGTTGACGCTTTCCGCGACCACGGCAAAGCGGCGGCGACGCTCAAACAGGGATTCGGCGAAGCTCAGGAAACCATAAACGAACTCAAAAAAGCCGGAATTAATCTCGACGAAGCGATGCGTGAATTACAGGAAGAAGGCGTCGCCGGATTCGTCAAATCGTTTGAAAACTTAACCGCCGCGCTCGTCAAAAAACACGAATCGCTCGCCCGCGCGATGGGAAAATAGACAGCCCGGAAAATTAACGAACAAGACGAACAAGGGGAAAAATCAGGTGAGTAAAAAATCTGCGTCTAAAAAACGCGAGTCGAAAGAAACGTCGGCGAAGAAAAGCGAGTCGAAAAAGGCGAAAAAGAATTCCGCCGCCGATTCGCCGATTGATTCCGCGCCCGCCGTCCACGAAAATCGTGTCTGCATTATCGGCTGCGGCAACGTCGGAATGGCGAGCGCGTTCGCGCTTTTGCAGAGCGAACTCGTCCGCGAAATTGTTTTAATTGACCGCGACCCGCAGAAAGCCGAAGGCGAAGCGATGGATTTGCAGCAGGCGATTGCCGTCCCGATGGAGCCACCGGTGAAAGTGTCGGCTGGAAATTATAAAGACGCGGCGGCGAGTTCGATTGTGATTATCACGGCGGGCGTGGCAACGGATGACCCGGAAGTTTCGCGGCTCGAACTACTCGGCAAAAACGTCGAAATCATCCGCGAAATCGTCGGCAAATTAAAAGCCGAAAATTTTCAGGGCATTTTAATCGTCACGACGAATCCGGTGGACGTTCTCGCGCAAGTTGCCCAGAAAGAATCGGGCTTGCCCGCGAGCCGCGTCATCAGCACCGGAACGGTCATTGACACCGCCCGTCTGCGCGTGCTGCTGGCGGAACGATTGGCGGTCGAGCCGCGCGCCGTTGACGCTTTTATCATCGGCGAACACGGCGACTCGGAAATCGCCGTCTGGAGCGCGGCGCGTGTGGCGGGCTTGCCGCTCGCCAAATTTCCCGGCGCGGACAAACTTCCGGCTCCGGCGGAAATGCTCGAAACGATTCGCCAAGCCGCGCCGGAAATCGTTAAGCGCAAAGGCAACACTTCCTACGCCATCGGCTTATGCGTCCGCCGCATCTGCGAAGCGATTCTACGTGACGAGCGAATGGCGCTGCCCGTCTCCACGCTTTTGCAGGGCGAATACGGTATCAAAGGAGTTTACTTGGGAACGCCGTGCATCGTCGGCAAAAACGGCATTGAGCGCGTCATCGAACTCGAACTCAATAAAACGGAAAAAGCCGGCTTGCTCCGTTCCGCCGACGTTCTCCGGCAGGCACTCAAAGATTGTGAATAGTTGTATGACAAGCGCAGCAATCAAAGATATTTTTTAAACTGCAAAAATGTTAAGCGGTTAAAATGATTTTTTTGCCCGCAAAAAAATATGAAAAGCGAGCAGGACGTTTTTGAGATTTCAAATAACGTCCTGCTCGCTTTTCACTTTCGCTGAATTTACCTTGTTACGCTCGCGCTGTATTAACAATTTCCTCTTCGAGTTCAAAAGCGTAAACTTTTTTCGCCAATCCGATTTTCTCCAGAAAGCGGATTTGAATCCAGTTGATGTCAAATTCATAACGGGCGAGTCCGTGACGCGCCGAACGCGGGTGCGCGTGATGATTGTTGTGCCAGCCTTCGCCGAACGTGAGCGCGGCGACCAGAGCGTTGTTGCGCGAATCGTCGGGCGTTTCAAAACGCCTGGTTCCCCACAGATGCGTCGCCGAATTAACCAGAAAAGTCGAATGCCAGCCAACGACCTGGCGCAGAAAAACCGCCCACAAAACCATCGTCCAGCCGCCGATGATAAATAAAAGTCCGGCGGCGATAATCGTCGTCACGAAAAAATATCTGGACACGAAGACGTGAAATTTATCTTTCAACAAATCGGGCGCGTATCGCCGAACGGTATCCTGGTCGTGTGAAAGCGCGGTTCCGCGCATCAGCCAGCCGATGTGCGCCCAGAACGTGCCGTCGCGCGGGCTGTGCGGGTCGCGTTCGGTTTCGGTAAAAGCGTGGTGCATCCGGTGCGTCGTCACCCATTGCAGTGAACCCGATTGCAGCGCGAGCGTTCCGCAGACGGTCAAAAAATACTCGACCGACTTCGGCGTCTTAAATCCGCTGTGCGTCAGAAGCCGATGATAACCCATCCCGATTCCCCAACTGTTGGTCGCCCACCAGACAATCACGGCGGCGATTAAATTCTGCCAGCTAAATGTAAATAAAGCCCAAATCGCCATCAGATGAAACGCGATGACGGCGATGGAAGTGATCCATTGAATTCCTTTCAGTTGCGAGTTTTCCAGCTCTAATATGTTTTGCACAAATAAACCCCTTGAAATAATTATCGGTACCGCGCCTATTGTTTATAATCCCGCTTTTAGATGTGCTGAACGACAAATTTTAGTCAGTATGATTGTAATATTTGTGTAATAAACAATTGCAGGGTATCTTCGAGCAGGTTTTTATCGGCTTGACGACAGGAAAATTGAGAATAAAAACGCGCAATCTAATATCTGCTCGCCATCGTCAGTCATACCAAAAGCAATCTTCGGGTCAATAAAGAAAAGGTTCGATATTCCGAATAATAATTTCATCAACCGGAAGGAACCGAAGTTTGTGAGTGAAACCGAAGAAACAAGAGAGATGGCGACTCTCTACGAGAGCGGCGGAATGACGCTCGGGCAAATCGGCGAAAGATACGGCGTCTCGAAACAAACTGTCAGTCAGAGATTAGCCCGTTTAGACATCGCGCCGCCCCGTCGCCTGCCGAAATGCGCGCAAATCGACAAATCCCGTCTCGAACATTTATATACGACGAAGCGGCTGCCAATCGATGAAATCGGCGAGACGCTGAACGTTCCCGCCGCCAGAATTTATCAGGCGCTTGATTTTTACAAAATTCAAAGGCGCGAATCGATTAAGCTGAACGGCAAACACAAGGATTCGCTCAAACGGCTCGAAATCGGTCAGACGACGCACATCGACTGCCCGGCGAAAAATACCTATAAAATCATTCACAAATCGTCTAAACTAGGTTGTGTTGACACAAATCAGTTAAACTGTTCTTTGAAATGAAAGTTAAGCTAACTGACGATGAATGGCAGAGGATTCTGCCCGTATTAAAATCTTGCTCCGAAATTCGTCTCGGAGCTGGA
>JAABUN010008409.1_pt1 | contig 10567 bp, 8 predicted proteins | sample 5559311 | NCBI WGS metagenome assembly JAABUN01 (sample SAMN10711877, study PRJNA513370) | rock metagenome | isolation source: Antarctica rocks | place: Antarctica: Victoria Land, Siegfried Peak sud
CCGTAGCCCAGATATCATAGGGAGAGGGCTGCACCGGGATCAGGACGAAGGAAGCAGCCTTTATTGCAGACACGGCCAAATCAGCGGCCTGCGGCGCTCCATCAATTACCACGAAGTCCTTGCGGGCAATATTCTTGAGGTCACGCTCGATAGTCGGTCGGTCAATGCCTACAACCGTCACTGGCTGTTCGTCCCTCACGGCTGCCCAATCGCGAGCGCTCCCCTGCGGATCGGAGTCCACCAGCAGCACACTGGCGCCGCTGAGCTGCAACGCGCGAGCCAAGTGGGTGGCAATGGTGGTCTTGCCCGCCCCTCCTTTCTGGTTCAGTACCGCCACGACGTGCATCCAGTCACCCTTTGAGTTTGCGAGTTTTGGCGCATTTACTCACATCATCATAGGCTGGATCGCTTAGGCTAGGCCACCACCTAAGCGCGGCCAGGAATGTCAGAGCTTTCGTCAAACACGCCGACGATCACCGGGGGCCAGGTTGTACTGTAGGCAACCCAGTAGCGGCCTGCCTTGATCCATGCCCAACCTTGTCGTGCAAGGACAGGGTAGAGGCGAGGGGCGCGCAATCTATCCTCGGGTTGCGCAGCTATCCTGCTCTCTGCATCGCCAAGGGCAAGATCCAAATTCCGGGCGACCTCAACCCTATCCCGCTCCTCATAGAAGCGGCGGAGATCATCAACCTGGCGCTCCGCCTCCGGCGTGTACTGCCCAGCGCGGTTATGCTTGCTAGCTCAGCTTCAGCATGGACAGTAACTTCCGAAGCGGGGCGCCGGCACGCTTGTAAAGTGCCTGCGCCAGCGGCGGTCCATATACGCTGATCGGCGCCCGACGCAGGTTGCGCGCCACCAGGTTCTGCGTGGTGAAGAATGCCTCCGGCGGCCATAGGTTCTTCATCGTGTGCTGAACGAACCTGTGCGCATCCAGCACGGGATGGACGAACGCCTGCCCAGCGAGGTGTGGCAGCTCCGCCTCGATCACCGCCGGTGACCAGTCGTAGCGGTCCACCGGCCCGAACTCTGCCAGGCTCGCCATCCTGAAGCCGGCGAGGGCGGTTTCAGTGGGGATGAACGCCTCGCAGTAGGGCCAATGCTGCATCAGGCCGGCCTTCTCCAGTTTCGACATCTCCAGACGGCGGTCAAACAGGTGGCTGACGGCACGGTTGGAGAACATCGAGATGCAGATCAGGCACTTCTTGATCTCATCCTCGGCATAGGCGTCGAGGCAGGTGTGGGTCAGCGGCCATCCTGCGACCTCCTCCTCATTGGGCAGGCCGACCAGGTCGGTGCCGTCGTGCGCCATCCGGTCCACGATGTCGTCCAGGGGACGATGAACGCCGACGTCATACTCGGTCATGACGTAGTAGTCATAGCTGCCGTGCTGCTCGTAGAAGTAGTATAGCGGATAGTCGCCGTTGAACCACAGCATGTTGCCATGCCCGGCGCCGCTAAGCCCCAGGTCCAGCACGGAGGCCTGGGTGTGGGGCACGACGTTCGAATGCGGGATGGAGACGGGCCCGTTGGTTTCATCAACCAGGATGAACAGGTCGCCGCGACCGACCTGGGCGCGAAGGCGTTGATATTGCCGCTCCACGTAGTCGTCCCAGAGATGGGTGCGAAACAGAACGGCGTATGTTCCGGCCGTCTTTGCATCCGACGTCATGCGGCTGACACTTTGTTCTCAGACATATACACCGTCCACGTGAGAACCCGAACACCGGCTTGCGAGTCGACCATGATCTAAGCGGCGTTTCGGAGGTGCGAAGTTTTCGGGTTCTCACGTGGACGGAGTATAGGTAGTTTTTCGCTTCTGCGCCTCGGTGCGCGTCCAACTAAACAGGCTGGAGGCACATCTACAAGGAGTCTGCGCCAGCGTGCTTTCAAGCAAACCCGCTTGCCGCCCTGGATTGCCTTTAACACTGAAAATGCAATGAAATTGCTAAGTCATCGTGCTTGATCAACCAAGTCCGTCGAGGCCCGAATACTGCCCTTCGCCAAGTCCCGGCGCCACCCGGCTCGCCGCGGTGCCGCCGCGACTACCAGAGTACTTTGGCAGGACTTCCCGCCGCTTTCCATAATGAACATTCGGCGTTGCTGCGGTGCAGCATGGGGCAGGTAGTCAGATGCGCATGCATCCATGCCAGCCAACGACACATCAGGGCTAATAGAGTGTTAATGCAATTATTACGACAATATCATTAAATTTTACACATGGGCGTATCAAAATCTATAAGCTACTGATGTTATTATATGGCATCGAAATTGCGAGGCGGCCTGCAGATCACCAGTGATCCTCAACCCCGGAGCCCCCATGCGTCAGTTCCTCCTCGCCTCAGCCGTGGCCCTCGCTACTTCCCTGTCGATCGCAAGCGCAGCACAGGCCGCGCCGATGCTCGGCCTCACCGTGCAATCAGCCGGCCAGTCCTCCTTCCAGTCGGTCGCGCTCGGCTCCGACGGCGGGTCTTACAACTTCGCCCCCGTCAGCGTCGGCAACTTCACCGCCAACAACATCGGCACCCAGCTGTTCTCCCCGGACTACATCGACCTCGCGACCTTTGATCTTTCGAGCAACGCGGGGGGCACCCTTGTCATCACTTTGACCGGGGCAGGCTTCACCTCGCCATTCGGAGCGTCGAACTGGCTTACGCAGTTCACGGGTAACGTGGCCAACGGCACCGCCACCGTGACCGCCCAGTCGTATCTCGACAACTCTGATACCTTGAACAACCCAGGGTGCGCAGCTGGCTGCACGCTTCTGAGCAGCGTCGATCTGGGCAGCAGCGCCACAGCGTCCGCCGTCACCGATGGTTCATTCGCCCTGACCGAGGTGGTCACCATCACGACCCAGGGCAATACGCGGCTGAGCCTGGACGCGTCAGTTAGCAACGTTCCCGAACCCATGTCGCTCGCCCTGCTCGGGAGCGGCCTTGCCAGCGTCGGCCTGTTCCGACGCCGCGCCGCCCGCAGCGCCGCTTAAAGCGGCTTGAGGGCCAGCCTTTCTCGCATCCCGACAAGCCCTGCTTTGGGGCTGGAGCGAGAAAGGCAGCCCCCAGCCAAGGCACCTCGGAGCCGCAGCCTGGGCGTCACAGCCCAAAGGGAGGGCGTGGCCCCGCCACTCGTTCGAGATCACTCCTGCTTAGGATGGTAAGATGACGCCGCGCGAAAGGGCCAGGCTTAGCAGCATCCTGGCACGGCTGGCTTCGCCTTATGACGGCGAACGCGCCGCCGCGGGACTGCTCGCAAGCGCCTTTGTTGCCAAGCATGGCCTGGCATGGGCCGACCTGACCGCGACATTGCAACCGGCCGCTGAGGCCTCAGCGGCGCTCAAGGAGCCGTCGTCCAGGCAGGAACAGCGGCGCAACGGCAACAAGACCTGGCGGGGGTTTTGCCGAAGGCGCCTCGTAACGCCGGGCCAGATGCTGAACCATCTTGCTTAGGGTCCAAGGACAAGCCGCTAGAGGCCCAAATGACGAGTGACGGCGCAGTATTTACGCCGACTTACTGGCATTCAAGAATATTTAAGAAGATGTAACTATGAAAAGGCTACTCGCCTTCGGTGTCGGCATCGTTGTGTTCGCTGTTGCAAACGCTCACGCTGCTGCCGTGTTCGTCGATCTTGGCACAGCAAATTCTTTCGCTGTCTTGGCGGGATCAACAGTGACCAATACCGGTCCCACTACCATCAATGGGAGCCTGGGAATTGCGTCAAGTGCCGCGATCACTGGCTTTCTTCCGGTGGTCGCGGCCGGAGGCATGATATACACCTCAGATGCTGTCGCATTTCGAGCCCAGAGCGACTTGGCCACGGCTTATGATTTCGCCGCTGGCGAGGCGAGCAACTTCAACCTGACAGGGACAGACCTCGGCGGGTTGACCCTCACGCCAGGCGTTTATACGTTCGCCTCATCGGCCCAGCTGACCGGCAAACTCACCCTAGACGGCCAGGGCGACCCGAATGCAGTCTTTCTCTTCCAGATCGGGAGCACGCTGACAACCGCAAGCGGTTCCTCCGTTGTCTCGGTCAACGGTGGCACGGGCGACAGTGTCTTCTTCCAGGTCGGCAGTTCGGCAACCCTCGGAGCCAACACGGCTTTCGAGGGGGATATCCTTGCACTCACCAGCATCACCCTGAATACAGGCTCGACCATCGGGTGCGGCAGGGCGTTGGCGCGCAACGGTGCGGTGACGTTGGATACGAACACCGTGTCCATTGACACGGCGACCTGCGAAACCATCGCCATAAATGGCGCAGGTGAAACGACCGGTGGAGGAGGTGGCACCGCTGTTCCCGAGCCAGCGAGCCTGGCTGGCCTTGCGGTCGGCCTGTTCGGCCTCGGTCTTTCCCGGCGTCTTATGAAGTAGGACAGATTGCCTGTGAAAGAGGGCATTCGTTGAACCCCTCTCTCCCGTATAGGATCAGAGACTTGCCACGCCGATCGGCTTCGGGACCCCTCGCTGATTCACACTCTTCTATCCAAGAAACCACGTTGCCGTGCGGATTATACCGAACCAAAGTGTGGCACTGCAGGATACGATCACAACCAGCGCCAGGGCTGGGCTCAGCCTTTCCGCCGTTTCAGAATGGACTGCAAACTTGTCTGCTTTGCGCAGCAAGGAAATGAGCTGCGGGCTGACCTGTCCCTGGCGCCCAGGCCGACGGCGTTCTGAATGGCCTGCTCGCGTGCGCTGCACGGTCCCCGACAGGAGCTCAACGCCCTTAAGCTGAACAGAAACCTGCGCCATCGCTACCACCGTTGCACCGTTTGTTGGTTCATGAATGCGGCTTGTAGTGGACAGTGTAACGTTCGTGCAGGGGCGTGTGCGTCAGAAATTGTCGGTTAACAAACCGTAAGAGGATCGTTCACTCCATAATAGCCGTTCGGCGTTGCCGCGGTGCAGCATAGCGTTTGTTTAAGTCAGGGCATATTGATTTCGCGTAGAGGCGTACATTATTGTGCGCCACTAAACATATAAAGATCAGTGCTGAAAGATCGCGCTTGGCTTGTGCTGTTATGATGCCCTCCCCCGGTTCCGCCAGGCACTGATAACCCGGACGGCCCACGGCATTCGCGCCTCGGCCAGCGCCGCCTCAGTAGCTGCCAACCTGGTCTCGGCCGCGGTCGCACGCGCTGCCTCTGCCTTGGCCTTCTCTTCTGCCCTGACTGCCCGCTCATGATCGACCATGCGGTCAACCCAGGCCGCGTTCAGGGTCGACCTAGTGCGCTCAAGGTCAACCCGGAGGTCGGCCATAGTTGCAACCAAGATAGCCAAGGCTGCATCCGCGGTCGCACTTTCTGCTTGACCATGGTCGTCCGCGGTCTCGTCTGGGGGTGATAGATCGGCCAGGTCACGTCGGTGGACCCGCAGAATCCCGTCGTTGCCCTTAATCGCTAGCAGGGAGCCACGCTTAACGCGCTGGCGCAGGGCCTCGCGGCTATAGCCCGTATGGGCTGCGGCGTCGGTCAGCGTCAGCATCCCGTCCGGGGACGGCCCAGTGTCGTCCGTGGTCATGAGCACATAGTGCATGGATCTGCTCTGCTCCCAAGCAAATTTCGTTGCGATTACTCATTTTAACAAACCGTCAAACAGTCTAATGTGATAAGTATAAGCCGAGTCCCTCAAGCTGGGCCGCGACCGCACGTGTCATGTCCTGAACCACCAAAGCAAGCAGGCCAAACAAGAGCAAGCCAGAACGGCATTCACCCAATACAGGCAATGAGAGAAAAGCGTTGAAGCTATATCATTATACGACATCAAGCACTCTGGTAAGCATATTACAGAACAAGCAGATATGGTTTACAGACTTCCGCTTTCTAAACGATGCACAGGAAGGCGTTCTTTCTCGTCAGATTGTTCAGAAGACTCTTAGTGAGTTCAATTTTGAAGACAAGATAGAGTTATACAATCAGATTGGTCGAGCTAGTGAAGCCGGGAACCATCCATTCGGAATACAAGGTGACCCTTTCGAAGGTTTGATAAAAAACTTGAAGGAGAGACTACCTTCCTATAGACCCCCTTCTGGCGTAACCGAATACATTCCCTACGTGTTTAGTTTGTCTGAGGATTGCGACTCCTTGAGTCAATGGCGAGCCTATGGCAAGGGAGAACTTTGCATTGAATTCGATGCAGATATTTTAGCGCAGGCAACAGGAGGGCGGCTACTGAAGATTGACTATAAGGACCCGACAAAAAGCGATGTAGCAATATCTGTCGCCATTCATAAATTTTTTGATAACGTACTTGAGACATATCGTCAAACAAATAGATTTGATCCGGAGACATTTGCTGATGGCTATCAAGATGTGAGATCTAGCCTTCTCAGCTTCCAACCACTAATGAGCTTGAAACACATTGGATTTAAAGACGAACTTGAGAGGCGGTTGGTTCTAGATGTTTCTCCACGATCGAGAGATGGCCAAAAAACATTTATTGATGGCGGACGGTATCCTACTCCCCGTTTAAAGGCTAACATTTCCAATAGCAGTATCTCGCTTTCTGAGGTTATCACTGGAATAGTCTTTGGACCCGGATCGGATGAGGTTCGGGCCGAGTATGCTATCAAAGCCTTAAATCTTGAGTTTGAGCTTCGGTTGAAATCCCACTTCTCTAAAGTTCCTTATCGGGCCTAATACTGAACAGCCTTTAAGCCTGGGGCAGAAGGCCCAACGACGCGAAAACGTACGGTAGCGGCTTGCACGCAATGTTATGGGTCGAGGTGGGCGTCGCAGCAAACCCCTGATCCAGCGAGGCTCGGCCGAGATAAGACAGGCCGAGACGCTGGTATTGGACGACATGATTGCACACGATAAACAGCGTGTTCAGATTATTATCGAAATGGAATCAGCCGTTTCTACCCGAAATCGACCGGATCCGACCCGTGTTCTCGTTTCTCACCGTACGTTTCCGTTCGGATGGGCCTTCCGGCCCGCTCTGGGCGCCTACCTATGAACCATGGCTGCCCCGGAAGGCGAGTCCATGGAAGCCGACCTTACAAGGTCGGTCGTTGCGGACCTCATTCGGGATGGCCACAAGATCAACTGGGGCGGCCCATGTGTGCTAACCTGCCAACCACAGAAGGAAAGGGTGCCAGATGACGACGACCGTAGCGAAACCCGAGCTTGCCCCAACCCAGACCGACTGGAAGCGTCTGCAGTCCATGACCGATGAAGATATTGCGCGCGCCGTGGCCGACGATCCTGACGCAGCTCCGCTTTACACGGCTGAGGAACTGAAACGCTTCAAGCCTGCCCCTGCGCGCAACAAGCAGTGAGTTTACCCCCGGGTGGTTTCCCACCCGGGTATGAGTGGGACGAAGCCAAGAACCAGGCCAACATCCGCAAGCATGGGATCGATTTCCGAGACGCCGTACGGGTGTTTGACAAGCCGACCCTGAACGACGTCGATGATCGGCGGGATTATAGCGAGGTCCGGACAAACTCGATTGGCGATCTGGGCGGCTTAGCAGTCATCCTGGCCACACATACCGACCGGGAAGGGACAACCCGGATGATTTCGGCGCGGCCGGCATCATCGGCCGAGCGCAAGGCTTACCGGGAGTTTGAACGCGAGCTGTCTAGAGAGCGGACACGCGGGCGGGGCCGCGACAGGGATCACGGCCCTTAGCTATCTGCATGGCAAAAATCCTGCCGCGCCAGCTTGATGGGCACGGCTAGAATCCGGGGCTTGGAGAGCTATCCCGCCTCGGACGTGTTGGCGCCGGCGTCGCAGGATCAGGCGTTGTCGCTGGTCTGGCGGCGATCTCGGCCGCGGCTCTAGCTGCGGCAGTCTCAGCGTCCCTGCGCGCCTGGTATTCGGCCAGCCGCGCGGCCATAGGCGTCAGGCTGGCATCCCACGGCGCTGCCTGGGCTGCACCCGTTGGCTCCGGTGCGCGAAGCGCCGCCATGACCGTCCGCGCTGCGTCGGGTGGCATGGCCTGCATCGTGGTGGGTGCGGCAGGGGGCCGCTCTGCTGGCCAATCTGCTACTGCCAGGATGGCGGCCGTCTTGGCCGTGGCGTCCTTGCGCTCCTGGAACGTGCGCTCGGCGCTCTCCTGCGCGGCGAAGTCCACTACCAACTCGTACGCCTGCTCCGCCCGCTCCCAAACCGCAGCCAGCCGTTCCCGCCCGCACGCCAGCAGTGCTGCGGCGCTGGCGGCAGCAACAGCCACTGACGTCTCCACCCGCTCCCGACCGCGCGCCAGCAGCGCCCGCGTGTCCTCGATCCATGCGCTCGGCGTGTCGAAGCCTCGCCGCTCCATGAAGTCCAGTGTGAGCATCTTCGGCCGTGCCCGGCTGAGCCGCGCTACCAAGTGCCGCTCGTCGCGTAAATCGTCGCGCCCTGCATACAGCGTCGCCTCGTCCCGGTGCCGGGTCATCGCGACATAGGCAAGGTGCTGGTCCATGCCGCCCGATGCCAGCACGTACGCCCTGTCCACCGTCGCCCCCTGCGACTTGTGCAGCGTCACCGCGTAGCCGTGATCCACCTGGTCATACGCGACCTGGTCAACCGTCACCTGCCGGCCCGTGCCTGACCCGTCCTCGCTGTCCAGGCGCACTACTAGCCGCCCCGGCCCAGCCTGCTCCACCGTGCCAAGGCTGCCATTCTTCACGCCTAGCCTGCTGTCGTTCTGCAAGAATACCATCCGGTCGTCTGCGGCGAAGTTCCGCGCCCCCCGGGCAGTTGCGTAGGCCACCTCCTGGGTCAGCTCGCCAGCCTGCTGGCGCGCGGCCCGCACTGCGTTGTTGAGGTCCTGCACGTCCCGGTTGGTGTGCGCCAGGATCAGCCGCGTTCCCTCCCCTGCCATGTAGTCACGGGCGATCGCTGCCTTCGCCGTGGCCCGGCTGCCCACAATCCGCACATGCCCGCGCTCAGCGTACGCGGCCATGCCTTCCTCCACGGCTCCTCGCGCAAACGCCTGGCTCGCCTCCCGCGCGTACTTGTGTTTCTGCCTTTGCACCATGCGGATCTCCGCGGCGCCGATGCGCTCAAACACCGCCCGGAACGCGGCACCAGCCTCAATGGGCTGCAACTGCCGCTCGTCGCCCACTAGCACCACCTTGGCACCAGCCCGCTTCGCTTGATCGAGCATCCGGCCAAGCTGGCGCGATCCGACCATGCCCGCCTCGTCAATCACCAACACATCACGCGCCGCGAGCTGCTGCCGGCCCTTGCGCCAGGCGAACTCTAGGGCTGCCAGGGTGCGGCTTTCCATCCCGGCTGACCGCTGCAACTCCTCGGCGGCTTTGCCTGCCAATGCCGCGCCCTGCACACGGTAGCCCGCCGCCTCCCACGCCTCGCGCGCTGCGGCCAGCGACCGGCTCTTGCCAGCCCCAGCCGATCCCACGACCGCGGCGATCTGTCCTGGCGCTGTGACGTGCTGCACGGCAGCGCGCTGCTCGGCCGACAGGTGAGCGTGGCGGTCCAGCACGCCCCGCACCTGATCGACTGCGACCTGGTGCGTCCCGACCCTCGCCATCACCTCGGCCGCGCCTATCATCCCTGCCTCGGTCCGAACCATTTCCCTGGTCGAGAACTGCGCCGGTATGCCCCTACTGTCCTTCGATAGCCGCACCAGCTCGCGCGACGCTTCCAGCCGTACCAGCACCGCGGCGAGTTGCTCTGGTGCGTCAAAGTAGCGGTGCAGCTCCCGCGATATGTCCTGCCGGGTGAAAACCGCTTCCCTGTTGGTCAGCGTCTCTAACACCAGCTCGGGCCGCTGCTGGATTTTTGCAGCATTTTGCTCCCGTGTCGCCTGATGCCCCTGCACTCGCTCAGCCTCGACGCCGCGGCGGTCCATGCCCACACCGGCAACCCCGATATGCCGCGTTGGCGTCATTTCCACACCACGCTCCCGGTAACTTCTCGGGTCGGCGTGCAACTCCAATCCATGCCGTCCGGCAAACTCGTTGAACCGCTCGGCCATCACTTGCCGCAATGCCTGCATGGCCTGATCGCCAACCGGCAATCCGCGCGTGCGCTGCTCGGTGTTGGAAAGCTCAAGTGCGGCCTTGCCGCGGAGGCCTTCGGGTCCGATCTCGCGCGTAGTCAGCATTAGGTGGGCGTGGTGGTTCCGCTCATCGCCCTCTCGGCCAGGAAGATGGATGGCCCAATCCACCGCAACGCCATACAGGTTTGCCAGTGTCGTCGCCCACTCCTGTGTAAGCCCGCGTCGCTGGTCAGCCGTCATCGTCTCTGGCAAAGCCAACTCTATCTTGCGTGCTGTCCGAGCGTCCTTGCGCTTCTCGGCCAGCTCTGCTTGGTTCCAGAGCTGCTCGCGTGTCCAGTCCGGTCCGCCGCTTTCCGGCATGGTGATCCCTGACACCACCACACCATATCGGCCACTGTAGTCTGCAGCTTTCTGCTCGCGCTCATCGAACAGTAGCTCGCCGGCACGGTAAGCCGCAGATGCAATTGCATTTCCGCCAGCCTTTCGGCTAACATGCTGGCTGGCGTCAACACGGAATTGCGACCAATTGGACATGCGACAGGACGGAACCGTGCTAGAAAGGAAAAACCTACCAAACTGAGTTGCTTCTTGGCAACTCGTTAGTGCGCCCTTACT
>JAABUN010008410.1_pt1 | contig 10560 bp, 8 predicted proteins | sample 5559311 | NCBI WGS metagenome assembly JAABUN01 (sample SAMN10711877, study PRJNA513370) | rock metagenome | isolation source: Antarctica rocks | place: Antarctica: Victoria Land, Siegfried Peak sud
TCTTTGCCACTACCGGGGAATCCAGTACGCCGAACGGGGGAGTCCGCACCTTTCGCCTCCGCTGAACGTCACAGCGGCGAGGCCGCGGACCACTCTGGTTTCGCCGATAATCTACATTATGTCAAGTAGAAGCAATCAACTTCTTCTTGACCAGTGCAATTCCGTGCGGAATGCGGAGGCACTACGGGCGTTTGTCGGAGCGCGATGACTGTCCGCTCATGATTCACACCCGGTTGAGCAGGAACGGCTGGATCAATGGTCTTTCGGGAGCACAATCCACAGGATGATATAGACCAGTTCTCCGATGCCCACCAGGCCGAAGATCGCGAAGCCGAGCCGGACGAGCCAGGTGGGCAGCCCGAAACCAGCGGCGAGGGCCGCGCAGACGCCTGCGATGATTTTGCCGTTCCGGGGTCGTGTGAGTGTGCCAGCCATGCCGGCGACTCTACGCCGCTGATGCGCCGGAGGGAACCCGCGGAGCTCTAGGCGCTAACATCAATCACGCAAAACAGGGTGCCGACGGGGTCTGCAAGCACTACGAAATCCGCGTCGTCGGGATAGTCCCACTCGACGCATGTGGCGCCGAGACCCTGAAGTCGCTCGATCTCGGCGAGTTGCTCCGTTTCGTTGGCCGTCCAAAGATCGAGATGAGTGCGGTCCGTTTCGTCAAGGTGCAACGGTGGCCCGACTCCGTTGCCAGGCACCAGAAAGTCCGGGTTGTCACCGCGTCGGTACCCGAGCGCCTGGCTCCAGAAAGCGCCTGCTCGAGCACTGTCAGACACGTTGAGGACAATCGCTCCGATCTTCAGCATGAGCTCATGGTAGTCCTGGTGGAGCGTGCCGTGAGCGCGTCCACGGAGACGAACACGCCGAAACGTGGCGTCCAGGCCGTCGATGTTCCGCCGGGCCTGCTCCAAGTCTTCCCTGATCCCCGTTTGCTACAGCTAGAACCCGTCCGGCCCGAGACTGCAGTAACGACCACCACGGCGGCGATTCAATGGTCATTTGTGCCAGCTCGACCGCGCGGCCGGTGGAGCCCGGCGGGACCCGTGCTGGCCCGAGCAAGCGATAGCGGTGTCGATCAAAACCTCATGCCACCTCTTCCCCGCGGAACTTTTCGTACATCCCCATCGTCCGCAGCACCTCGATGAACTCCGGTAGCTTATCCGACGACAGCAGCCAGCCGATTCCCTTCGCGTGCTGCTCGCCGGCCTCGATCACGGTGTCCTCAACCGTCCGGATGATCTTCGGCGACGAGTAGAAGTCGACCTTGCCGTTGGCGTGAGCCTGCCCGCGCAAGGTCTGATTCTCCAACGCCTTGTTCAACACCGTCTCGGCCACGGACAGTTGGTCCGCATCCGACAAACCCGACCCCTCGAAGAACCCGTTCACCTGCTCGATGATCTCCGCCCACCGCACTTTCTGCGGATCATGAATGGTCCCGGAACCTGCCTCCCGGATGGGGTCCAACAGTTCCGCCTCCCCGTCGGCGAGCCGCAGGTCCGCCTGCTGCTGCTTCTGCAACTTGTAGTGCGTCATGACCACTTCGGAGAGATCGATCCGCTCCCGGTCCTGGTTGTCCGCCCGGATCACCCGGGCCAGCAGCTTGTAGAAAATGGACCGCTTCTCGAGATCCGTGTCCTGGTAGTCGATGATCTGCGACAGGAAGTCGTAGGCCCGGATAAAGCTGCCCAGGTCCTTGCGGAAGAGGTCGAGCGCATCCTGGGCGGTCTTGTCCCCCGCCTCCACCGCCAACCGGTATCGCGTGCGGAACACTGATCGCGCAGGCGCCACCGATGCGTTGAGATCCTCATGGCTGCCCTTACCGGCCCACACAGCCACGGCACGCTCCACGTCGCTCGAATCGTAGATCCCCGCACCGTCGAGCTTGGTCTGCAGGTCATGCACGATGTCCGGGTCCGTCACCCCGGACAGCTCGGCTTCGGTGTAGTACTGGCGGAACGCGGCAAGGATGTCCTCGGGATCATTGACGAAGTCCAGCACGTACGTCTGATCCTTACCCTCGACCACCCGGTTCAGCCGCGAGAGCGTCTGCACGGCAAAGATGCCCGACAGCTTCTTGTCCACATACATCGCCACCAGCAGCGGCTGGTCGAATCCGGTCTGGAACTTGTTGGCGACCAGCATCACCTGGAATTCGTCCTTGGCGAAGGCCTGCTGCAGCTCCCGGCCCCTCAATCCCGGGTTCATGTTGGTCTCGGTAAAGCCAGAAGGCCCCGAGTCCGGATCATTCACCTCGCCCGAGAACGCGACCAGCGCCGCCAAATCCCCATACCCCTTCTCCGCGATGTACTTGTCGATGGCGAGCTTGTACCGAACCGCTTCCTTCCGGGAGCCCGTGACCACCATCGCCTTCGCCCGCCCGGCCAAGTGGTGGCGCACATTGGAGCGGAAGTGCTCGACGATGATCGCCACCTTCTGCGTGATGTTGTACGGGTGCAGCCTCACCCACCGCATCAGCTCCTTGACGGCCTGGGACTTCTCGATCACGGCGCCGTCCACGTCGTAGTCGAGCCCGTTGTGCGCGAGCTTGAACGCCAGCTTGTATGGCGTGTAGTTCTTCAGCACGTCGAGGATGAAGCCCTCCTCGATCGCCTGCTGCATCGAGTACAGGTGGAAGGGCCGCGGAATCCCGGACTCGTCCTTCCGCCCGAACAGCTCCAGCGTCTTCGCCTTAGGCGTCGCCGTGAACGCGAAGAACGAGATGTTGCGGCTTGTCGCCCGGGTGGTCATCTCCGCGGCGAGAACATCCTCAACGCTGACGACGACGTCGTCGTCCGCTTCGCCGGTTTCCTCACCGCCGGAGGTGAGCACCTCCTTGAGGTTCGTGGCGGCGTCGCCCGACTGGGAGCTGTGCGCCTCGTCGGCGATGATCGCGTAGTTCCGGCCGGCCAGTCCGGGCGACTTCCTGATCTCCTCGAGCGCGAACGGGAAAGTCTGCAACGTGACACCGATGATCTGTCGACCGGCCAGCAACGCCACGGATAACGCAGAGGATTTCGAGCCGCTCGAGGAGGTGATGGCCTCGAAGACGCCCTGGGTCTTCTCCAACTGCTGCACCGCGTCGCGCAGCTGGCCATCCAGGACCTTGCGGTCGCTGATGACGATCACCGAATCGAAGACCCTCTCCCCCGTCTCGGTGTGCAGCGAGTTCAGCCGATGCGCGGTCCACGCGATGGAGTTCGTCTTGCCCGACCCGGCCGAGTGCTGGATCAGGTACCGATGACCCGGACCTTCGGCTGCTGCGGCGTGGGCCAGCTGGTTCACCACCTCCCACTGCTGGAAGCGCGGAAAGAGCAGGGTCTTGTTGACGGCCGTCTTCCCGGACAGGGGGTCGACGGTCTTCTCCACCTGCAGGTGCATGAACTTGCCGAGGATCGTGAGCCACGAGTCACGCTGGAGCACCCGCTCCCAGAGATAGCTGGTGGCGGAACCGTGCGGGTTGTCCGGGTTGCCCTTGCGTCCGTCATCGCCCATGTTGAACGGAAGAAACCGGGTCTTGGCGCCCTGCAGATTGGTCGTCATGAACGCCTCGCTGTTGGAGACGGCGAAGTGCACGAGCGCCCGATGCCCGAAGGAAAGGAGCGGCTCTGCCCGGCGCGTCTCCGGGTCCACCGGCAGCCGGTCCCTCTTGTACTGCTCGACGGCGTCCTGCACCGTCTGGGTGAAATCCGTCTTGAGTTCCATGGTGGCCACGGGTAGCCCGTTGACGAAGAACACCAGATCGATGCTGTTTCGGTTACCCACCGAGTAGTAGACCTGCCGCATGACGCGGAGCCGGACCCTTGCATAGTCGGCCATGGTTTTGGGGTTCAAACTGTCGGCGGGCTTGAACTGGCACATGAGGAACGACGACGGCGTCACCTTGAATCCGTTGCGCAACACTGAGAGGGTGCCGCCACCGTTCTCGAGCGGGGCGTCGAGGACCTTGACGAGGCGGTCGAGGACGCGCTTGAAGGCCTTCTCCTGAGCGGCGGGGCTTTCGCCGGGGTCGACGATCTTTCTCAGCTGCTCGGGCTGGGTCTCCTCCAGCCAGGCGCGGACGTCCTCCGGGTAGAGGGCGAGCCCTTTGCTATAGCCCTTGTCTCCCTCAAAGTAGAGCCAGCCGTGGGCCGCGAGGTGCTCGCAGAGCTCGCGCTCGAACTCCTTCTCGTTGTAAATCGCCATTGTTATGCGGCCCCAGTCGCAGACGGGTGGTCCCGCACGTCGATCTTCCCGGTTACCGCTGCCGAGATGAGGGCGGCCCGGCGTTCCTTGGAGAGCTCGATTGCTTCTCTGGCGTCGGCGATGGCGGCGTCGATCTCGGCGTTCGCAATCCAGGTAGTCTATGACCCGCTGCTGCTCGGTCACGGGGGGCAGCGGAACCACAAGGTTGTGCAGTTTCTCGGCTGTTAGGTGGATGATCGTAGATCGATTACAGATTGTGTCCAAGACCTCGCTATCGCGATACATCCGTATGACGTAAGCGAGAAATTCCGTCGAATGAACGCCTCTAGTCCGGACACGATTCACCGTCTTCTGGAAGCTCCATCCCGGCATGTCCTCGCGCAGAACATAACAGGTTCCGATCGACCCACCCTCGACCACCAGAAGGTCCCTACCGCGTAGCGAAAGATTAGCAATCTCAGCGGCCACGAAATACATGCGGTTCGCATTGACGGTGTCGAGCCCATCGTCTTGAATGTTTGCCGCGCGAATGTACGGCAAAAGCACTGCCTCTGCGCGGGGGTCCTTCCCCCCGTCAAGCATCTTTCCGAGTACGACCTCAAAACTTCGCCCAAGCTTCGTTACATGCCAGTGCTCAGGGATCGCACTGAGCCATTCGACGCCGCTGTCTTTCATGGGGACGCTGAGGTCGAGGCCCTTGGTGACGGCCTGGGTGATGGTTGCGGCGCGACGCTCGCTCAGCAGCCGGATGAGCTCCTCCTGGTCCGCGATGAATGCGTCGATCTCGGCCGTCTCGTGGTCGAGGAAAGAGGCAATTGCACGCTGCTCATCTTCCGGCGGGACCGGCAATCTGATGTTCTTCATTGCTGTGTATCGTGTGCTCCAGAGATCAGCCACGATGCCTGACCCGAACCGGTAATACTCTTCTTGAAACGGTTGGCTGCGAAGCAACTGGTGGACGAACGAGCTATCCAGGCCCAGCGGTGTGATCACGGTGGAGATAACGGAAACGCTGCCGTCGAGAGGCGAGATGCCCGCCGAGCCTTTGCGGTCGGATCTGCTGTTGATGACGAAGTCGCCGGCGACAACCTTCTTCCGGTTGTCTCCGTTGTCGGTCTTGGCCGCTGTCTCCAGTTGAGGAAGTATCCCATTTTTCGTTACAGACAAAGGCTGATATTCGCGGTCGCTGACGGTTTCCTTGCGCTCAAGAAAATGTTTGCCCAATCTCTCGAAGCGCCAATGCGTTGGAAATCCGCCAAAACACGTCGAAGTGATGTCGCTGTACTCCGGATACGGCTTGAGCGCAATCATACGTGAACCTTCTCCAGCCGGGCGCGGATACGGCCGAGGACGGCGTCGAGGTCGGCGTCGATCTCTTCGAGGGATCGGGGTTCCTGGTACTTGTAGAAGTGCCGGGTGAAGGGGATCTCGTAGCCGACCTTCGTCTTGGATTCGTCGATCCAGGCGTCGGGCGCGAAGGGCTTCACTTCCCGCTCGAAGTACTCATGGATGTCCTCATTCAAGGGAACGTTCTCGGTGTCGCGCAGGTCAGGGTCGGCCTCGGTGCGGCCCTTGGCGTCGGTGCAGACCTCGCCGTCGTCGTCGCGCGCGGACAGCGCACCTACCACCACCTTGTACTGTGCGGGCGTCAGCGCGAGGCCGGCGTCGCGGACCGCGCTTCGCACCTCCGCCGTAAAGTCCTCGCGATTGGTCCAGGCCCTGTCCTGATCCATGCCCGTCACCGCTTCCCGCAGCGCGGTGACCTGGCCCTCCCCCAGCTTGGCGATCGCCTTTGCGGCGAGCGCCTCGCGGATACGTTCCGCGGTGACCGCGAAGTTCAGGCGCAGGGGCCGCTCGACCGTGATGGTGCGGTACCCGAAGTCCTGGTTCCGGAAGATCCTGCTGTACCCGCCGTCGTCGTCCGCGTAGTTCCCATACAACTTCACGATGCGGTCGATATCCACCTTCCCGAGTTGCTTGCGCTTGGAGCCGAGGCTCTTGCGCATCTTCTGGAAGAAGCTGGTGCCGTCGATGAGCTGGACGGTGCCTTTGCGCTCGGCGGCCTTGCGGTTGGTGAGCACCCATACGTAGGTGGAGATGCCGGTGTTGTAGAACATGTCCGTGGGCAGGGCGATGATCGCTTCGAGCAGGTCGTGCTCCAGGACGTAGCGACGGATCTCGGACTCGCCGGAGCCAGCGCCGCCGGTGAACAGCGGGGAGCCGTTGAGGACGATTGCCGCACGTCCGCCGCCGTCGCGGGCCGGACGCATTTTCTTGATCAGATGCAGCAGGAACAAGAGCGAGCCGTCGGAGACGCGCGGCAGGCCGGGTCCGAAGCGGCCGTTGTAACCCTGCTCCCGGTGTTCCCTTTCGACTATGGGCTGTGCCTTTTTCCAGTCGACGCCGAAGGGTGGGTTGGAGAGGCAGTAATTGAAGGTCCTGCCAAAGTGGCCGTCGTCGACCAGGGTGTCGCCGAGGACGATCGCGCCGACGTCCTGGCCCTTGATCACCATGTCCGCCTTGCAGATGGCGTAGGACTCCGGGTTGATTTCCTGACCGGCGAGCGTCAGGGTCGCGTCCGGGTTGCCGTCACGGACGCGTTCTTCGGAGACGGAGAGCATGCCGCCGGTGCCCGCCGTCGGGTCGTAGACCGAGCGGACGATGTTCGGCTGGTGGAGGTCCTCGTCGTCGGGCGCGAAGAGCAGGTCCACCATGAGGTGGATGACCTCGCGCGGGGTGAAGTGCTCCCCTGCTGTCTCATTGGAGGTCTCCGCGAACTTGCGGATGAGCTCCTCGAAAATCAGGCCCATTTCGGCGTTGGAAACGTTGTTCGGGTGGAGATCGACCCCGGCAAACTGCTGGATGACCAAGAAGAGCAGGTTGTGGTCGTGCAGTTCGTTAATACGTTCCTCGAGCTTGTACTTCTCGAAGATGTCCCGCACGTTGTCCGAGAACCCGCGGATGTAGTCCAAAAGGTTGTCGCGGATGTGGTCGACGTCGCCTGCAAGCTTCGCGAAATTGTAGCGAGAGGTGTTGTAGAAGGCGTGTCTGGACTTGCGCGGCAAGAGGACGGTCAGCGGGATGGTGCCGTTCTGCTTGACGTTGTACTCGGCGAGCACGGCGTCCTTGGTTTCGGCGAGCACGGAGTCGATGCGGCGCAGGACGGTGAACGGCAGCACGATGGAACCGTACTGGTGCGGGCGGTAGGAGCCTCGGAGCAGGTCCGCGATGTTCCAGATGAAGGTGGCGTAATTGTTTATACCTGCAGATGGCACGGCTGATCCCCTGATGGTTCTGGTGCTGGCGGTTGGTGTCATGGTACCGGTGAGGCTTCGCGGCCGTCGTGACACCCCCGGCGCACCAATTAATCTTCTCTGTGCGATCGCGAGGACTTTTCAGTGGCTTGTTGCCGCTCACTGCTGTGGCTAGCTTTTCGGAGGCCAGAGCCATTAAGCCAGCCTGCAACCTGGTGACGTCCAAAGATTTCTCCAGCTGCATGGCGAGACGGTGTGCCACGTTCCGGTCCTCAGACATATCGGGGCCCGGATCGACTTGAACCCCTACCCGAAACAACCATGGTCTCGCCGGATCGCTCTTGTCCTGGCATCGGACATCCACGCACAGATAAGCGCGCTCCTGGCCCGATGGGTGCGGGGCGAACGCGGTCAGACTGGGCTTTCCAACTGCGGTCCCTTCCGCGTACGACACAACGCCCGACGCCTCCAGGGTTGCTTGAACTGACCTCATCACCACCGGGTACATGGCCGCGACCATCCTGTCGAACGTGCCAGCGGCCTGACGCTGCCAACTCTGAAAGATGCTCACCAGCTCCGCAGCGAACACTTTGGCTGTGAGGTCGTGTGAGCCCGACCAGCACGAAAACATCTCGGCGAGACCAATCCTGGTCCATCCAGGAGGCACATCGACGCCCGGCAGCTCCAGATCGACCAAGTACCGCAAGGCGCCATGCCGCTCTGCATACTCGTTGTAGCGATCCAGCTGGTCCCCGTGTTCTGTCGCCGATACCTTCAACTCGAGGACCGCGACTGGACCAGAAGCACCGATCAGCACGAGGTCGAGTCGACTCCTCTTGCTGATGTGCTTCTCCACTTCGACGTCGCGAATAGGTTCCTCGAGGCGAAGAAGCTTTCTCAGTGGTTCTGGGTCCCGCGCAGTCAGGTAACCCATAAGAGAGGCGACGTGTACTTCGTGATGAAGAACTCGCTCCAGGAATACTGTTGACTTCAATGCGAACCTCCCCAGGTCGGCCGTCTTTTTGTGCAGCGGTATGAGAGCCTACCGTGGCCTGAAGTAAAAATTGGGTATGCGTGTCAACCGGTCGACCGAGCGGGGCTAGCGTGGGCGGATGACCCAGCAGTACCGGTACGACGTCGAGATCCTGCACCTGCTCGTCTCCCCCGCCCACGCCTACTTCGGGCGAGCCCGTGACGGCGCAGCCGATGTCTCCACCACCGACGCCGACACCGTCAAGGTGGTCGCCGGCAAGGGCATCGTCGGCGACCGGTTCTTCGGCAAGGCGGCCCACATGGACGCCGCCGTAACCCTGTTCGCCGTCGAATCGCTCGAAGCCATCGCGTCGGACCTTGCCGCCAGTCCGTTCGATCCGCTCCTCCCCCGGCGCAATATCGTGTTGAGGGGCGCCGAGCTCACCCCGCTCATCGGCCAGGACTTCGCCCTTGAATCCGACGGCGCAGGGATGGAGTTCCATGGCGGCCGGCACGCGCACCCCTGCGTGTGGATGGACAGGGTCCTCGCGCCCGGCGCCCACAAGTCGATGCGGGGCCGGGGTGGCTTGCGGTGCAGACCGCTGACCGGCGGAACGCTTCACCGCGGGCCGGCGGTACTGGTCAGCCCCGTGCCATTGGACCCGGACAGGGCTCACCTCGCCTCGGTCCTCCGCCCTTCCAGACTGCCCTGAGTGTCCTGTCGATGCAGGTCGGCGTCGTCGGGGCTCCACTTGTGCGAATACTCGCGACTTTCGATCAGGGGTGACAAAATCTGCGGCTTGTCAGGCAGAGACTCGCGGTTCAGGCCATGAAGGGCGCGGAAAACGGTACGGCCGAATGGAGACCCGCTAGCTCGCGAAGCTGACGTCGGTTGCGTCCACAACGGCCGCAGTCCGGCCCGGAGCCGACTGGTGCTGCCAGTACAGATTGGTATGCGCGATGACCTGGTCCGGCGCGGGAGCACCCCACGCGCTCAGATCCTCCGTCGTATGGGCGTCACCGACCAGCGTGATGTCGTACCCCCGGGTGAACCCGCCATGAATGGTCGAACGGATGCACTGATCCGTCTGGGCGCCCGAGACCACGAGCCGACCGATACCGGCCGCAGCAAGGACGTCCTCGAGGTCGGTGCCCTCGAACGAGTCGCCGTAGGCCTTGTACACGAGGGGTTCCGACTCGAGACGCTCGAGCTCGGGCACAAGCTTCCAGGGTTCAGTCTCCCTCGGGAGATCAGCATCGCCGTGCTGTACCCAGACCACGGGTACGCCCTCCCTACGTGCCCTCACGACGAGGTTGCTGATGTTCCCAATCACCGCATCCCGCGCATAGACGTCAGCGATCACGCCGTTCTGCATGTCGATGACTATCAGGGCGGTGTTCGGTCGTTCATCGAGGGTGCTCATTGCTGCTCCTGGGCGAAGTATGGGCGCGCCGCGGGCAGGCAGGCACCGGTGGTCGGATGGGACAAAAGAGTCGGTGGAAAAAGAGTACGACGCGGCTCCGGCCCTGCCACGGGCAATGCGGACAGGTCGGTTCCGCGACAGCGACGACGACGACGACGCTCGACGGGCTGCGACCGGGCGGCGACACCAACTACGCTGGTCGCATGCCCCTCCCTGACGTCCGTGCTTCCGCGGCCGGGCGGTCAGCGCGCCGGGCATGGGTGGCGCCCGGCGCCTGGTGCGCCTCCGACGTCGTCCTGATCCTCGCGTTCGCGGCGTCGGGACGCCGGACCCATGAGCACGGAGTGACCATCGCGGGCGTCCTCGACACGGCGTGGCCGTTCTTTGTGGCCTATGCTCTCGCGGCACTGGCTATTCGCGCGTGGCGCGCACCCGCCACCGGAACCACCGCCGTCGTCCTCTGGCTCGGCACCGTAGCGGGCGGACTGGCATTGCGTGCCCTGTCCGGGGAAGGGGTCGCCGTCAGCTTCCAGATCGTCACCCTGCTCGTCCTTGGCATCGCCCTTCTGCTCCCCCGCGCGGTGCTGCGCCTGCTGCGCGGCCGCCGCGAGCCGGTAGCGTAGGACCGCCAGCCCCTACCCGCGAAAGGCACGCCATGATCACCGCATTCGTCCTCATCCAGACCGACGCCTCGCGCATCCCCGAGAGTGCCCAGGCGATCT
>JAABUN010008412.1_pt1 | contig 10558 bp, 10 predicted proteins | sample 5559311 | NCBI WGS metagenome assembly JAABUN01 (sample SAMN10711877, study PRJNA513370) | rock metagenome | isolation source: Antarctica rocks | place: Antarctica: Victoria Land, Siegfried Peak sud
CGGCGCTGTTCCGGCGGTGTAGCGCCGGGATCGTTCGGATCGGGGGTGGTCGATTCGGCCATGGCGCGGATGGCGCCGGTCTTCACCTCGACCACCACGATGTTGCCCCACTCCGCGTCGTAGTCCTTCACCTGCGACGCGATGGTCTGCTGGGCGAACCACTGCAGGTCCTGGTCGATCGTCAGCCGGACATCCTGTCCGTCCGTCGCCGGAATGTCCTCGTTCGTCGCATACGGGATCCGGATGCCGTCCCCACCGATCTCGAAGGTCCGGCTTCCCGGCGCGCCTTCCAGCGCATCGTTGAGCGAGTATTCGAGGCCCTCGTGTGGCTCGCCGTTCCCGGAGACGTAGCCGATGACCGAACCGGCGACCGGCCCGGCCGGGTAGGTGCGGACGCTGGTCTTGTCGGCGTACACCCCTGGGATCCCGACGGCGAGGGCCCGGGTCTTCACGTCCGGTGTAACGGAGCGTGCCACGTAGTTGAAACTCTTGTCTCCCATGATCGAGGACTTCAGTGTCTCCGCGTCGATGCCGACGACCGCCGCGAGCTCCGCGAAACCCTGGTCCATCGGGACGTCCCGCTCACGGTCATCGGAGTCCGGTGCCTGCCGATCGAACTCCGCCACGGCGCTCAGCCGCTGGTCGACGACGATATCGTAGCGCTCCACGCTTCGGGCGAAGTACTTGCCGTTTGTATCCACGATCGAGCCTCGTACCGGCTGCACCACGGTCGTGGTCAGTCGCTTCGACAATCCGGCCTGGGCCATGCCATTGAGGTCCAGTGCCTGGAGCTGGAACAGCCGGACCCCGAGGATCATGAGGAGCACCAGGACGAAGGCCAGCCCTATCCGGAGCCGGGCCGAGCCGAGGGCCAGTCGGAGGCTGTCGGGGCTGCCGGTGCGTGCAGGGGTCACGGAAGAATCCTTGTCGATCGATGCGTGCTGTGCCGGGAGCTGTGGGGTGTCGTGCGCTAACGGTCGGATCCGAGCTGCTGCGGGCCCGGGATGGTTCCTGCTGCCGCACTTCCTTTCTGCGGTGCGGACTGTCCGGTCTCCAGCTTCGGTGCAGCGACGAGCACCTCGGGCTTGGGGCCTTCCTTCGCAGGCTCGGGAGTGCCCGTAACCTTCCTGGAATCTAGCTCAATGGTTCCGAAGGTCGGGGAGGACACCATGCCGAGTTTCGTGGCAGCCGCTGCAAGGTTCTGCGGCGCCTCCCTGCCCTCGATCTCGAGGACCAGGGCCTCATTCTGCTGCTTCAGTGCAACCTGCTGGTTACGCAGTGTCACGAGTTCGTACTGGGTTCCGGAGACGGAGATGTTGAGCATGAGGACGGCAGCCAAGGCAGCACCGAGCACGAGCAGGCTGAAGACGGCGAAGGGCACACGGCGTCGCGCCGGCCGCGCGGGGACGATCGAGAGCGCTGTCCGCGGGCTGGGAGCAGTCCCTGCCGGATGTCCGGTCAGCCGTCGCGGAGCGATGACGGGAGCCACGCTTCCCGACAGGGCGGCGGAAGCGTGCGGTCTCTCAACAGTCAGTGCCTGGCTCATCTGGTTTTCCTGTCGGCTGGTCCTGCTTTGATACGTTCAACTGCCCGCAGCCTGGCCGAAGCCGCCCGCGGATTATCCTCGACCTCCGCCGGAAGAGGCGCCTCCGTACCGCGGGTGAGCGAGCGGAGGTATGCCTTGTGTTCCTCGAGTTCCACCGGGAAACCGATTGGTGCGGAGGATTTCGTGCCGGCCGTGAAGGCGCTCTTCACGATGCGATCCTCCAGGGAGTGGTAGGACATTGCGACGATCCGGCCGCCCGTCACGATGGAATCGATGGCCACGGGTATCGCCCTTTCGAGGACGGACAGTTCCTCGTTGACCTCGATCCGCAGGGCCTGGAAGGTCCGCTTGGCCGGGTGTCCGCCCGTCCGCGCCGCCGAGGCGGGAACGACAGCGCGGATGGTGTCGACGAGCTGGGACGTCGTGCGGAAGGGCGTTGTCTCCCGGGCGGCGGCGATCGCCGTCGCGATGCGGCCGGCGAATTTCTCCTCACCCCAGGTGCGGATGATGCGCAGGAGATCCTCTGCCGGGTAGGTGTTGACGACCTCCGCCGCCGTGATGCCCCTGCTCGTATCCATCCGCATGTCCAGCGGAGCGTCGTAGGAGTAGGCGAATCCGCGGTCGCGCTCGTCGAGCTGGAGGGAGGAGACACCGAGATCGAAGAGGACGGCGTCGACCCCGTCGATTCCGAGGCTGTCCAGGACCTCCGGTAGCTCGTCATAGACAGCGTGCACGAGGTCGATCCGGTCCGCGAAGGCAGCCAGGCGCTCTCCCGCCAGTCCGAGGGCGGCAGTGTCCCGGTCGATGCCCACGAGGTGCGCGGTGGGAAAACGCTCGAGCATGCCCTGTGCATGACCGCCCATTCCGAGAGTCGCGTCCACGACGACGGGCCGTCGACCGACGGCTTCGGCTGCGGTGACGGACGGGGACAGGAGGGATACACAGCGGTCGCGAAGGACGGGAGTGTGCCGTTCATCCGTCGGCCGCTCACCGTCCATGCGCCCTATCCCTCCTGCAGCTCATCGTCCATCGTGTCGGTGTTCGTACAGGGTGTCGTTCGTACAGGGTGTCGGGGTCCCGGCTGCTTGGATCAGGCCCCCATCCGGCCGGATCGTCGACGCCTGGCTCCGGGGAAGTGAAGCCAGGTGTCGTACGGTGTCCGGCGGCTGGAGATCTCATCCAAGAGAACGTGCCCACCCGCGTCGTCATTGCTGTCGTGCTTGTCGTGCTGGCCGTTCTGACGGATCAGATGATGCCCGGGAAGGCATCCTCGTCCGTCTCGGAGAAGGCCGTTTCCTTCTCGATGAGGTAGGACTCCCATGCATCCGCCGCCCAGATCTCCGCGCGGCTTCCGGCGCCGATGACTGCGAGCTCCCGGTCCAACCCCGCGTAGGTCCTGAGTGCGGGCGGGATGGTGACCCTGCCCTGTTTGTCGGGCACCTCGTCCGAGGCGCCCGACAGGAAGATGCGGTTGTAGTCCCTCGCCTGGCGTGACGAGATGGGCGCCGCCCGCATCTGCTCGTGAACTCTTTCGAACTCACTCATCGAAAAGACGTAGATGCAGCGCTCTTGGCCCCGTGTGAGGACCAGCCCCTCGCTCAGCTCCTCACGAAACTTCGCGGGAAGGATGAGCCTGCCCTTCTCATCGAGGCGGGGAGTGTGGGTTCCGAGGAACATCCCTGACCGCCTGTTCTGAGTCCGCCAAGCCCAGCTCGCTGCTGCCTTGCTCTTATATTCCCCACTTTACTCCACAACTCTCCACCGTCAATGCATCCGGGTCGGGCGCGCCCCCTTTTCGCCCCCTCGAGGGTGCAAGCACATGAGCTCTGCTGGCAGTGATGCCACACCTGCGCACCGGAAAGGGCCGTAGGGAGGCCGCAGGGAGGGCCGCAGGGAGGGCCGCAGGGAGGGCAAGCTCGGCCGACGGCGGGGTCAGGCGCGCGGCTTAACAGCAAAGGACCCGCCGTGGCGGGTCCTTTGCTGGAACTCGGTCTGCTCTGCCGGAATGTAGTTCAGATGGAAGGCGCGGCGTGCGGCCCTATCAGCTCTGGTCGCGCTTTCGTTCATCCCACTTGTCCTCGAGGCTTGACATGAAGCCGCTCTTTCCGGCCGACGTCGCTCTCGAGGGGTTGCCGACCGGCTGCTGCTCTTCGACCTGCTGGGACTTCGTGGTGGCGAAGTAGACGCCGCCTCCCATGATCAGGAACCCGGCGACACCGATGAAGATGTTCTGGTAAATGATGCCCGCGAGCAGGACGAGGATTCCCGCGATCGTGATCAGGGACCCTATGACGAGACGTCGCGTCGACATCGATCTTCTGGTGTCCGACGCCATTGAGTGCGCGAACTTCGGATCGTCGGCGTGCAACTGCTGTTCAAGCTGATCAAGCAACCTCTGCTCGTGTTCCGAGAGTGCCATGACCGCCTCCTTGATATGGGTACCAACGTTCCTCCACTCAACCAACGACCGGAACGTTGCCCCGGTTCCCGGCTGAACGACGGATGATCGCCGACGCCGGACACTGGTTTTGCGCAATGGACGGAGGCTGGACCACCTACTTAAAGACTAGTTTGCTACGGGGTGGGTGCAAAGTAACAATGCGGGGTTGATGGGACCTCCCGCCGGATGGTAGACACCGCATGGCACGCCCGGACGAGTGTGCTCGACGCCGTCGTTCTCACGGACCAGGGACGCCCGGTCCTTTCGATGTGAGCAGCCCGGCCGGCACCACACCGGCGGTGCCGAATTTCCTGTTCACCTGATCCAGTGCCCGCTCGGCAATCCGCCAGTTGTCATCGCGGCGGTCGATGGTGAGCTGTGTGGATCCGTCCCCTGCGGTCTCGAGCGATTCAGCGCGAAGGCCGATCAGCCGGACAGCCATCGGGCGGTCACCGAGCCCGGCGAGCAGGGCGGTTGCGGCACCGTAGATCGCATTGGCGCTGTCGACCGGCTCGTGGAGTTTCCTGGAGCGTGTGAGGGTGGAGAAATCCGCATAGCGCACCTTGAGCGCCACTCCCCCAGCCCGATACCCTGATGCCCGCAGGCGGGCCGCCGTCCGGTGCGCGAGCCTCAGAAGCTCCCGCCGCAGGATCTCCGAATCGTCGATGTCGCGGGAGAACGTCTCCTCGGCTCCAATACTCTTCTCCGGCCGCGACACCACGACGCGCCTCGGATCACGGCCCCAGGCGAGATGGTGTACATGCTCGCCCGTAGCGCCCAGCAGGCGCGTGAGGGTCGACAGTGGCGTATGGGCGACGTCCTCGACGGTGCTGATTCCGATGCGGGCAAGGACCTCCTGCGTCTTGGCCCCGACGCCCCAGAGCGCGGATACGGGAAGGGTGTGCAGATAGGCCACGGTCTGGTTGCCCGGAATCAGCAGGAGTCCGTCCGGCTTCGCCCTCGTCGAGGCGATCTTCGCGACGAACTTGCTGGTCGCCGCACCCACGCTCGCGGTGATCCCCAGGGCGGACCTGACCTCCGCCCTCACCTGTTCGCCGATCTCCCGCGGGCTGCCGAGCCGCCGGATTGCCCCGGCGACATCCAGGAATGCCTCATCGACGCTGAGTTGCTCAACGTCCGGAGTGATCGACCGGAAGATGTCCATGAGGCGCCCCGACACTTCCGAGTAACGCCCCTGGTGGGGCGGCAGGATGACCGCGGTGGGACACCGTCGCATTGCCACGGACATGGGCATGGCGGAGCGGACGCCGAACTTCCGGGCTTCGTAGGAGGCGGAGAGTACGACAGAGCGTCCGGACGGAGAGCCCACCACCACCGGAACCCCGCGTAGATGCGGATGGTCGAGCAACTCGACGGAGACGAAGAAGGCATCCATATCGATGTGCAGGATGTGGCACTCCGCATGTTCGACTGCCCGCGATCGCTCGTCCTTCGACACGTATGTATCGTACGCAGTCCCACCGACACTCGCCTGGCGACGGCGGTGGAGCCCGACCGGCGGACGGATGGAGCGGACGGATAGAGTGGAAAGACCACGACCAGCCGAGCCGTACGGGAGATCCATGCTGTCCGCACCCGCAACCCCCGACGAGGGCGGCTCTGCTCGCGATAGCATCGCCACCGAGCAGGATCACTTCCGCTCGGCGCTCAGCCGGACCATCGATGATTTCCTGGCGGAGCAGCGTGGACTGCTGGCGGTCATCTCCGAGGAATCGTTGCCCCTCATCTCGAGCATCGCTACACTGACGAACGGCGGCAAGCGGATACGTGCGCTTCTCTGCTACTGGGGGTGGCGGGCGGCCGGAGGATCAGCCGATGCATCCGCCCCCGTCGTTGCGGGCACCGCGCTCGAATTCTTCCAGGCGGCGGCCCTGATTCATGACGACATCATCGACCGGTCCGACACGCGGCGCGGACGCCCCAGCGTCCATCGCGAGTTCAGCGCTCGGCACGCAGAGGCCGGCTGGCATCTCGACGCGGATCGCTTCGGTGTCTCGGCGGCCATTCTGGCGGGCGATCTGTGCCTCGCGTTCAGCGAGGAGCTGTTCACCGCATCCTGTTCGGGCGCCCCGGGCGCGTCCGCCCGCACCATCTTCAACCGCATGCGGACAGAGGTCATGGCGGGCCAGTACCTGGATCTCCTCGAGGAGGCGGTCGGGCCGGATCAGACGCCCGCAGTCGCCGAGGACCGGGCGCTCAACATCCTCCGTTTCAAGTCGGCGAAGTACTCCACGGAGCGGCCGCTCATGCTCGGTGGTGCCCTGGCCGGAGCAGACGCCACCCTGCTCGGCGGCTACTCGGCGTTCGCCCTTCCGCTCGGGGAGGCGTTCCAGCTCCGCGACGACGTCCTCGGGGTCTTCGGCGACCCCAGGGTGACGGGCAAGCCCGCCGGTGATGATCTCCGGGAAGGTAAACGCACCTTTCTGGTCGCGCGCGCCCTGAGCGTGAGCGACACCGGGACGAGGTCCGCCATCAACACCATGCTGGGTGATCCGACGTTGGACGACGACTGCATCGCCACCCTGCGGGAACTCGTTACGGGAAGCGGCGCACTCGCGCATACGGAAGAACTGATCGCGCAGAAATCGACGGAGGCCTTCGAAGCACTGGCAGGGCTGGGCATCGATCCGGCCTCCCGCCTGGCCCTCCACCTCCTCGCGGAAGCAGCCGTCACCCGGACGGCATGACATACAGCGTGACGAGCGGGCCCGAGCACGATTACCAGGCGGCGGCCTGGGCGCGACGACGGATCTCGGTCTTCCGTCCAGCACGCAGCGCATCGATCGGGCGGCCCGGAAGGGACTCGTCCTCCGTGAAGAGCCAGCGAATGATGTCATCGTCCTCGTAGCCGGAGTCGGCGAGCACGACGACGGTGCCCTTCAGGCTGTCGACGACGGCACCGTCGTCGAGGAAGTCGGCCGGAACGCTGCGGATCTTCCGCTCACCGATCCTGATGCTCACCAGAGACCTGTCGCTGATGAGCGAGTGCACCCTGGTGATGGGTAGCGCCAGGGTGGCGGCCACTTCCGGGAGGTTGAGCCAGGCCGGAACGAGCTGTTCGAGTTCAGTCACCGTCCAAGGGTGCCACGCTCCCGCACGCATCTCCACCTGGCTGCCCGGGAGTGAACCGGACGCCTGCAGGACGGCGATTCCGACGACGCCACGTCCCTGGACAAGCCGGACACGCCGACCATTCTCCTCACGGGCTTTCACGGCCTCTCGTGCTAAGGGCAATTTCGTGTAAGTTCACAGGAGTCACACAAGTAACAATATCAACACGTGGCCCAACAGCATCACCAGTACGTGCTCGTACCCGGTCAGGAGAAGCACTCCGGCGTACGAGCGTCCGCGCGGACTCAACCGCCAACAGACGAGGAATCAAACATGACTGCCCAGCGAACGAATGCGCCGCTGAACGGCAACCGCAGGAAGGTCCGAGGCGCCAGTTCGCACGGGCTCAATGTCGCCGTGACGACCGCCGCACTACCCGCGGTGATTCTCTCTTCCCTTGCCCTCGCCCAGCCGGCGTCGGCAGCTCCCGCCCAGGTGACGACGGCCACCCTGCAGCCCGGCAGGATTGCGACACTCGCACCGCAGTCGACTATGGTGCCCGCCGCCCTGGTTGCAGCCCAGATCCCGTCCCAGCGGGTTGCTGTCGCCACGCGGGCAGTTCCGAGGGACTACACGGTCAAGCCGGGCGATACGATCGGAGGAATCGCCACGCGCTTCGGACTGTCGACCGACGATGTCCTGTCCCTGAACTCGCTCGGTACCCGTTCACTCATCTTCCCCGGTCAGAAGATCAAACTCGGGGGATCTGCGACCCCGGCCCCCACCCCCACGAAGGCCGCCCCGGCACCGTCGGGCAAGGGAACCTACACTGTCAAACCCGGTGACACGCTCGGGGCGATCGCGGCCCGCAGCGGGGTCAGCCTGCAATCCGTCCTGACCGCGAACAACCTGTCGATGACCTCGATCATCTACCCCGGCCAGAAGATCACGCTCGGGGGATCTGCGACCCCGGCCCCCACACCCACGAAGGCCGCCCCGGCGCCGTCGGGCAAAGGAACCTACACTGTCAAACCCGGTGACACGCTCGGGGCGATCGCGGCCCGCAGCGGGGTCAGCCTGCAATCCGTCCTGACCGCGAACAACCTGTCGATGACCTCGATCATCTACCCCGGCCAGAAGCTTCAACTCACCGGAACGGTGACGACGCAGTCCACACCCGTGAAGAAACCCGCACCGTCTCCTGGCAAGTCCTCCGACTCCTACACGGTCAAGCCGGGAGACACGCTGGGAGCCATCGCCGCCCGCAACGGCGTCGCCCTCGGCGATCTGTTGGCGGCCAACAAGATGTCGATGACCACCGTCATCTACCCCGGCCAGAAGCTGACCCTCCGCGGCAAGGGCGGCGCTCCGGCTCCGGCTCCGGCTGGCCTCGTGCCCTCGACCTTCCTGGGCTACAGCTACCCGGACAAGGTGGTCTCCGACGCCAACGCCAACAAGGCACTGCTCAACTCTTTGCCCGCTCCGTCGCAAGCGGAGATGAAGCGGATCGTCGCCGACACAGCACGGTCCATGGGCGTGGATCCCAGCCTGGCACTGGCTATCGCCTACCAGGAATCAGGGTTCAACCAGCGAGCCGTCTCCCCGGCGAACGCCATCGGCACCATGCAGGTCATCCCGTCCTCGGGGCAGTGGGCGAGTGACCTCGTGGGCCGCACACTGAATCTCCTGGACCCCTACGACAATGCGACGGCAGGAGTGGCCATCATCCGCGCGCTGATTCGAACGAGCCCTTCGCTGGACATCGCCATCGCGTCCTACTACCAGGGCCAGTACTCGGTGCAGTCACGCGGGATGTACGAGGACACGAAGCAGTACGTCGCGGCCATCAAGGCGCACCAGAAGAACTTCCGGTAGTCCCGGAAGTCCCAGAAGGGCCGCCGAACCCGGCAGCAGGAGGGGCGGGATCGCGTGGTGATCCCGCCCCGTATGCCGCTCCCGTTTAGGATCGAAGGGTGCACCAGCAACGGAAGGACCCGCTCGAGGGCGCAACCGTGGATGGGCGCTACGTCGTCCGTTCGAGGTTGGCGCTCGGCGGTATGTCCACCGTCTACGTGGCCACCGACCGGCGGCTGGACCGACGAGTCGCGCTGAAGGTCCTGTATCCGCACCTCGCCGAGGAACCAGGCTTCATCGACCGGTTCGAGCAGGAAGCGAAATCCGCTGCGCGGCTGTCCCACCCCCATGTGGTAGGCGTCCTGGACCAGGGCGTGGGCGAGGTGGAGGGCCGGCCCATCGCGTATCTGGTTATGGAGTTCGTGTCCGGCCGGACCCTGCGGGATGTCCTACGCGAACGCGGGCGGCTTACTCCACGCGAAGCGCTGGGCCTGCTCGACGCCGTCGTCGAAGGCCTCGCGGCAGCACATGAGGCCGGACTGATCCATCGCGATGTGAAGCCCGAGAACGTCCTGATCTCCGATACGGATCGGGTCAAGATCGCGGACTTCGGCCTTGCCCGCGCCGTATCTGCGAGCACCGGGACCGCCACGCTGGTCGGCACAGTCGCCTATCTCTCCCCCGAACTGGTCCTCGGCCGGCCCGCGGAAGCTCAGAGCGACATCTACTCAACCGGCGTCATGCTGTTCGAGCTGCTGACCGGACAGCAACCGTTCACCGGCGATACACCTATTCAGGTGGCCATCCAGCATGCCCAGTCCGTGGTGCCGGCGCCCTCCGATCTGCTGCCCGGACTGGCTCCCGATATCGACGAGCTCGTCCAGTGGTGCACCTCGCGCGATCCGGAGGACCGGCCCGTGGACGGCACCGCCCTGCTCGGCGAGTTGCGGCACATCCGCGCGCTGCTGACCGACGACGAACTGGATTTCGCGCCGCCGGGTGCCCCCGACCCTGCGCCGGAGCAGGACCAGCTGACCGATGCGGTAACCCTCCGGACGCGCGGCGACGTAGGGCCGAGCGACACCGAGGTGCTGTCCGCTCCACCCCCGGAGGACCACAGGACACGCGTCATCCGCAACGACCGGAACGCCACGAGGGTGATCGGCTCCATGCCGGTGGTTCCGCCGTCGTCCGCTGACCGCCCGGAGCCGATCCGCCGCGCGGACTCCCCGGCTGCCCGCAGCGGCGCGAGCGCGGCTCGGCCGCCGTCACGCCGGCAGCAGGCCCGGCAGTCCCAGCGGCCGGAGAAATCGCTGCACGGGAGCGCTGCACGCCGCTCCATTCGCCTGCTCGTGGTCCTACTGGTCCTCCTGGCGGGCCTGATCGCCGGGATGAGCTGGCTGATCGGGGCAGGCCCGGCCGGCCTCGTGTCCCTGCCCGATGTCAGCAACACCCCGCTCGGGGAAGCACGAGCGATCCTTGGCGAAGAAGGATGTGCCTCACTCGCCACCGTCGCGGTCACCTAGTAGTACTTAGTTAGGTTGGGGCTCGTGGGTGGCAGTAGGGGCAGTATCCGGTTCGTGCGGCGACGAGGTGTTGGAGCTCGCGGAGGATGCCGTAGAGACTCAGGCTGCCCCAGGCGCTTT
>JAABUN010008413.1_pt1 | contig 10558 bp, 7 predicted proteins | sample 5559311 | NCBI WGS metagenome assembly JAABUN01 (sample SAMN10711877, study PRJNA513370) | rock metagenome | isolation source: Antarctica rocks | place: Antarctica: Victoria Land, Siegfried Peak sud
CCAGGCTGCCTCCTGCGGACCGAGGTGGCTGTCGAGGTAGGCCAGGCCGATGGAACGGATCTCGGGCCAGGCGTTGTTCGACCGCCACCGCCAGAACTCACGGGATTCGGTGACCTTGAGATCGAGGGCGCTGCTGGCCTGGCGGGTCAGCTCCCAGGCCAGCGGACAACGCCCTCGGGCGTAACGGGAGTAGCCGTAGAACTCGTTGCGCCCACCCCAGCCGGGCACGGCCGCCAGCACGCCTTCGCCGTCGACCAGAGCGACGGCGTCGCCTTCTTCGAACCACACCAGATCGAGTCGGTCGCCGAGGGGCGGGCAGGTGTGCAGGCGACCGGATGCCTCGTAGGCACGGTTCGTGAAGCGCATCGGGCCCTGGGCCGATAACGGCGGTTAGGACGAAGTCCCCGTTCGACGGGGCGAGGTAGCTCCTCGAGGTCGCGGTAGGACAGCCCGAACCGTAGATACCAGCGCACGGCGAGCAGGATCACCTCCGGCGGGAAACCTGAACCCGGCGAACGACCCGGAGCCGGTCTGGATCGGTGGGCAGGCTCGGCGGCGCTTCATCCCAACAGCCTCGCCACGCCCGACGCGCACGCTCAATGCAACAGTGCCTCGCCCGGAGCGTCTGACCGCGGGTGATCCGAGGGTTTCCGACCCTTCCTTGGAACGAGCGATGCGAAGATCACATCGCCCAAGATCTCCGCAAGACTCAGGCCATGGCGAAGTACGACACGCTCCGGGATTACCTCATCGCGATCCCGTCTGACCGGCGGGAGCATCAAGCTCACGTTCGGAGAGCTCGATCGGATCGTGGGTGGGTTGCCCCGGGTCAGCTCGCCGTATCCGCCAGTTCTGGGGGAACGACTCGAAGGGTCAAGCCCAGGGCTGCGGGATGGCACGTCGCGGAACTGGGCGTTGACTTCAATGCCAGCACCGTCACGTTCGCTCGTGGCCGGGTGGGCGGGAGCAGACTCGGCCGCTGAGCGAGCGCCACGCAGGCGGAGCGAACGTTCGCTTGCCCGGCGGAACGAGCAAGGAGGGAGGGACATATGACCGACGTACTTGAGGCGATCGTCGAGCAGAACCTTGCGGTGTATCGACACGCGCCCTCGCGCCTACAGGAGGACGTGAGCCAGGAGGCCCAGGTCGCCGACGACTACCGGGGCCGGTTGGTCTACGAGCTCCTGCAGAACGCCGATGACGCCATGATCGGCCAACCAACCGCCCAGGACCGGGTGAAGTTCGTCGTGACTGATGATGGCTTGTGGGTCGCCAACACCGGACGACCGTTGACCGACTCCGACGTGCAAGGACTGTGCGGTCTCGGTGCTAGCTCGAAAGCGGGCGTCACCGGCCGCCGCCGAGCGTCGATCGGCCACAAGGGCCTCGGGTTCAAGTCAGTGCTCGAGATCACGGCTGCACCAGAGGCGTACTCGGAGACCATCGCGTTCGGATTGGGTCGAGACCACGCGAAGCCGTTGGTCGATGGCCTCTGGGCGGAGCTGGGACGCGATGCGCCGACGCACGTACCCGCCATGCGCTTCCCGCAGCGCATCACCGATGATTCGGCCCGCTGGTCCGAGTTGCAGGCGGAGGGCTATCGCACCGCGTTCCACTTCCCCTTCCATGAGCGCATCACTGCCGAGCATCGCCGATCCCTCGCCGACCTCCTGGTCGATCTGCCCATCACCACCGTGCTCTTCCTCAAGCACCTCGAGGAAGTCCGAGTCGACGTCGAGCAGTCCGCCCTTGAGCTCAGCCGTACGTGGCTCATCGAGCGCAACCGCCAGGTCGACGATCATTGGGAGCCATGCGTCGGCCTGATCGACAGCGGGCTCTACAGCGTCGACATCGTGAGCGACGACGACAGCGAGACTGGAAACTTCCTGGTAGCCCACAACGCCGACGTGGACATCAGCAACCATCGAGTCGGGCTCTCCGGCCCGGCATGGGACGGCGTTGACGTCAGCGAAGTCTCGCTGGCCGTCGTGCGTCCCGGCGACGGCCGAGGCGAACTTCCGGAAGCCTGGCGCCACTTCCACGTGTTCCTCCCCACGCAGGAGCGATCGACGTACCCGTTGCTGGTGAACGGTGCGTTCTCGACAGACCTGTCTCGCCAGCACGTGCGGGTGTCGACCGAGGCCGGTGACTACAACAGCCACCTGATCCGTCAGGCAGCCGTCCTCTTCAGGGAGTCGCTGCTCCCCGTTATCCAGGCCGGCGGCATCGCGGACGTGCTCGCACTCCTCGATCGCGGCACCGAGCGCGGCGGGCCCGCTGCCGAACTGCTGCACGACGAACTCACCGATGCGCTCGCTGACGTGCCCCTGCTTCCAACCGAAGTCGGCGCGCTGATCCCGCTGGCGGCGGCGGTGCTCCCGCCGCCGATCTTGGGCTCACAGGGCCAGGAGTTCCGTTCCGCCCTGAGCAGCGGTGCGACCTGGAACGACCGACAGTTCCCGCGGGCGGACCTCTGCACCGGCCAGATCGCCGTGATCGCCGCCGACCATGGCGCGTACGGGCTCAGCCCGGCCGAGGCCCTCAGCGTGCTCGCCGAATTGAGCGACGCAAACCGTTCGCAGCTCCGGACGGCACCGAGCGGCCTCTTCAAGATCGACCCAGTGCTCGAGCTGTGCACGGCCCTCTGGGAGCGGAGCGGACCGGTCGACCGCGTGGACGTCGAGGAGCTGGCCTCGACGCTGGCCCTGTTCCCCGTCAACGAACGCCCCGACGGGACCGTCGAACGCATCGTCATCGGGGAGGCGACCGCGTTCTTCCCACCGAGCACCGCTCGCCGTGACCTTCCCCTACGGGGCTTGGTGTTCATGTGCCACGCGGTCTGCTGGGGCGAGCTGCAACGCCGCGAACGCCTGACCGTGCTCGAAGACCGCATGAAGTCGTGGGCCGCACTCTTCGACGTGAAGGAGTTCCGGTTCGAGGAGGTCATGCGGGCCTCCGTACTGCCCGGACTCGTCCGAAATCCGACCGCCGACGCCGCGGCGATGCGCGACGGCAACCAGAGCCTCGCGGCGATCGCAGCGATCTGTCAGCTAGCGGGAGCCGTCACCAAGCCCGATCGGCCGCTCCGGCTCAACCGGCTCGGAGGGGACCGAGCCATGTTCAACCTCGGACGCCTGCCGGTCCCGTGCCGATCCCAGAACGGGGCCATCCGTTGGGAGCCCGCCTACCGCGTGTACTTCGGCAGCGATTGGATCGGTGCCGACTCGATCGAAAACCTGATGGACCTCGAGCTGTTCGAGGAACCGCCGCCCGAGATCGACTACCTCGCTTCCCCGGAGGTCTTCCTCGGCTTGCTCGACAACCTCGGCGACGTCACGGAGGACGCCGAGGAGTCAGAAGAAGCCGAGGACGAGATCGGCCTGGACGCCGACACCGAGGAGGCGCTCGAGACCGACGAACGAGCCCGCTGGCTCGCGTTTCTGTCGTGGATCGGCGTCAACCAATGCCTTCGGCTGGTCCACTTCCACGACGTCGACGACGACTCCACGGGCTGGACCAAGACGAAGGATCTGGCCCGGCCAGGTGGTTGGGCGTTCAAAGACCTCGGCAAGACCTGGGATCGGTATCGCGACACCCTCGTGTCGGACCTTCGCAAGCACCCCCGCTTCGAGCTCAGCGATCCGTACCTCTACGTCGCTCACGACCTGGACCACATCGTTCCCCTCCTCGAGGCGGCCGCACGCGACAAGACCGCGCAGATCGCCGGTGCCCTGTTCGACCACCTTGTTCGCCACTGGCCCACCTACAGCGACCGCTCGACTGCCCAGGTGGCCCTCGTGGAGCAGGGCAAGTGGCCAAACAGCCGGAAGGACCCGCCCCGAGCGCTTCCCGAGGAGCTGTACGAGGTCGGCATCGACCTCTGGGTCTTCCGGCTTCGGGAGTGGGGCGTCTGCCCGACGGACCAAGGGCCCCGCCGGCCCAACGAGACTTGGCGGGCTTCCGATGAGCTCGAGCGGAGGTTCGGGCGAAGCGGCCGGGAGGCCAGCCTGTTCCTCCCCGTTCTTCGAGAGAGCGCAGGCCTGCCTTCGACCCATGTGAAGGCCTGCTGCGACAAGCTCGGGGTACGCGTCGAGCTCACGCCTTCCGCGTTCACCCTCGCCGACGCCCGGGTCCTGTGCAGCCGCCTCGAAGTCCTCTACGAGGACGGCGTCGAACGCGACCAGTTGAGGACCGTGCTCCGTCCGATCTACCGACAGCTGTTCGAACTGCTCACCGGCCGATCCGACGAAGAGAGCAGGAGAGGAATCCTCGCCGACGCACCGTTGCTGGCCGAGACCAGCAACGGCCTTGAGTTCTTACCGGCCTCAGAGGTCATCTACGCATCAGTGCCAGGCACAAAGGAACGAAGCGGCGTGGGAGGCCAGGTCCCGCTGTTCGTTCTCGAAGCAGAACCCGGCGCAACCGCTGCGCTCACCAAGCTCTTCGAATCCAGGGTACTCGAGGACGTCCTCGACTGGACGCCGACCCCTGGCGAGGCGTCGATCGAAGGCGCCGACCTAACCGCATTTCGACAGGGCCTGCGAGATCTCGCCAAGCCTCTGCTCGCACGCATCAGTGCCGGCCGGCCCGAGGCCAGAACACGAGATCGCAACACACTCCTTGCGTTCGTCGAGGCGGTGGAGCCGGTCCAGTCCCTGGAGCTTTCGTGCAAGATCGGGGACCAGGACCTCGGGACCCTCGCCGCCCGCCCCTACTTCGTCCGCCGGGGATCCAAGAAGACGGCGCTTCAGGCATTCCTGATCTGGACCGGACCGGCTTGGCCTCCTGTCACCGAGGACGCGGCCGCGCTGGCCATGGCCCTCGCCGAGGCCCTCGAGGTCAACCTGGTCGAGACGTTCCTCGCGTACATCCAGGCCGATGAGGAACGGCGGATGCAGCTGCTCGACCTCGCGGGCGCCATCGGCTACCTGGAAGAGGTGACCGACGAGCTCGATGAGCCGCCAACGGCGGCGAACGATACGGACGAACCGAGTCCGGAGCCCACCGCCGCCGAAATCCCCGACGACATCGGGGGCGAGAAGCCAGCCAACCCGACGAAGCCCGAACCGGCCGCGTCGAGGATCCCACTCCGGAGCTTCGAGGACCTGCTGATCGGTGGCGTGCCAGTTCTGATCACCGGCTCCACTCCGGGCGAGAACCCATCAGGCCATGGAGGCGGCGGCTCCGGCAGCGGAGGAGGTACTGGGATGCGGGCCGCGGCCGGGACCGACCTGTCCGCGCTCGACCAACTCGGCATGGCGATTGCCATCACTGCGGAACACCAACGAGTCCAAGCACCTGGCCAAACCGTCGAAGTGCTGCCTCACCAGGATCCGCTGCAGCATGCGACGACTTGCGTGGTTGACGTCTCGACCCCCGCGATGATCCTCGCGGCGGAGACGCAGAACGAGTCCGTGAAGGCTGCCTTCGACCAGCTCGAGAAGGCTGGCATCAGTCGGCTCCACCCCGGCTTCGACATCCTCACCATCGTTGAAGGCGAGATCGACCGGATGATCGAGCTCAAGTCATCGACCGTCGATGCTCAGGTCCAAGCCATGAGCTGGAACGAATGGAAGACCGCTCGGTCCAGTGGTCTCCGCGAGCACTTCTGGCTTTACCTCGCAGGGAACCTCAGGGCCGACCTCCCACATGCCAAGCCGTTCCTGCGCGCCATCCGCGACCCGTTCGGGAGTCTGCTGGGCAAGGCCCATGATGACGTGATCGTCCGGCGGGCAGTCCAGTTGCGAGTCCGCGAGTTTGGTCAGGCCGAGGACTTCCCGCTCGGGGTCAAGGAACCTGACACGCACCTAGAGAACGACGCCCAGAACTAGGCCCTGAGACGCCCAGTGGCCTGGGCCCAAGCTTCAACATCTGGCCATGACCAGATGAGGGCTTGGCGAAGCTGCTGTGGGTGCCAGAAACTCCGTCGTGCCTGGTCACGCTGCGTTCCGGTACTCGTGGATCAGTCCGTCGCATCGGCTTGATCGAGATACCTGGGCTTGGTTGCCGGGCGACCTGATCGGAGTCGCGGAGGCTTGGGATGGCGGGTGTTGATCGAGCGACCGGTGGGGCCGGTGCTCGTTGTAGTGATCGACGTAGTCGACGACGATCCGTTCGAGCTGGCGGCGGTTCCACACGAGGGTGCGGTCGAGGAGCTCGCGTCCCAGGGTGCCGATCCAACGCTCGGCGAACGCGTTCGCCACGGGGGTCCGCACCGGGGTCTTCAAGATCTTGATGCCTTCGGTGCGGAAAGATCTCGTCGAACGCATCGGTGAACTGGCTGCCGCGGTCGCGCACGAGCGCCTTGCAGCAAGCGAGTGCCTCGCTGTGACGAAGGTACAGGTTGCGTGCCGCTTGGGTTGTCCAGTCGCCGGTCGGGTGGGCGGTGATCCCGGCGTAGAACACCCGGCGGGTCTTGATGTCGATGAAGAACAGCAGGTACAGGCGCTGTTGAAGGCACTGTAGGCCCACGGTGTCGACGCACAAGAAGTCAAAGGCCCACCGCCGCCTGGGAACGCAAGAAGTCCGACCATGTCACCGACGCGCGCAGCGGTGCAGGGGCCACACCTTGGTCCCGGAGGATCCGCCACACCGTGGACGCCCCGACCCGGTGCCCGAGCCCGAGGAGGTCGCCGTGGATCCGCCGGTACCCCCAAGTCGGGTTCTCTGCGGCCATTTCCACCACCAGCCGCCGGATCGCTGCTGCGGTTGGCGGTCTCCCTCCGCGCCGTGGCGGATGGGTCCAGTGGCGAGCGACTCGTCGGCGATGCCACCGCAACAAGAGTCTCCGGTGTGACGATCCAGCCCCGCTGCAAACAGAGTCTCGAGGTCCACGGGTTGCCGAGACACACCGCTTCGAGAGCGGCTCGCAGCCAGTCGCGTTCGCTGGCCAATGTCGAGGTCGCCATGGGCACGGGACTGGTGACCGAGGAGCAGGTCGATCGCCCATCCGCCGGCAACCCACCACGGAGGCGTCCACGTGCAGAACTCGACGGCGGCATCCTCGGGTGTCATGGGTACCCAGGGTCCGAACCCCTCTGCGGCCACGGCCAGTTGTCTCTGATCCGAACGCAAGGGCCCTGATCACGGGTGCTCCTAAACGGCGGGTCAGGGCGCTTCCGGATGCGGTGGGGCTGGGGCCAGCACGCTGCGTCGGACGGATTCGTGCACGATGCCGTTGGAGAAGATCGCGGTCGCGGTATCGATCCGTCGTCCGCCCCAGACGTCGCTGAAGGTGCCGCCGGCCTCCTCGACGAGCACGACGAAGGGAGCGTGGTCCCACGGTCCGCCCCAGAGATGCACCGATGCTTCGATGTCGCCTTGAGCGACCAGCAGCGGTCCGTGCCCGGAGGTGTCCAGCGGACCTAGACCATCGAGTGCGAGGCGAACAGCCTCGTCACGCCAACCGTCTAACAACCCGGCTGGCGGAAGGACGATGCCGCGAGGCTGCTCATCTGAGGTGGTCACAGACAGTCGGGACGGTTCAGAGATGGCGCGCGACCCATCAAGAGCTCCAGTCCACGCGCCCCCGCCGCGTGACGCCCACCATCGCCGCCGAAGACCTGGACTCGAAGCGATTCCGACCTGAACCTCGCCATCGTCGACGAGCGCGACGAGCGTGCCCCAGGTCAGCCCGCCGGCGATGAACGCCCCAGTGCCGTCGATCCCATCGACGATCCAACGTCTTTGAGTGCCGCTCGGAGCGACCATCTCACCGAGCTCCTCGCTCAGGAACCCATCCTCGGCATACAAAGCGGAGACCTCGCTCGCCAGTACCTCCTCGATCTGGATGTCAACATCGGTTGTCGGGCTCCCGTCGGCCTTTGCGCGAACGGCGTAGTGCATCGACTCGAAGCTGTCGCGGCTGATCTCGTCGGCATGATCCGCCAGGCGATGCGCGAAGGCGAGGTCCTTCATCACGCAATCATGATGCAGCCCACCGGGAGCCGGCTCGACGCCAACGACTCGGTTAACCCCACCGCGTCCGACTGTTCCGAGCTCGTTCGTCGCGCATAGCGCTGTTCCCCAACCCCTGCACGGCGGTACGTCAGTCAAGTGAGTAGAGGTCGATCAGTCCAGCTCCGGTCGGTTGGAACCCGCATGCGTCGAGGTAGAAGGGCCCGAGCTCCGACCTGAAGTCGACGTGGAGCCACTCGCACCCGGCTGCCTTCGCGTGTGTGCGGCCTGCCGGACGATCTCGCTGCCGATGCCGCGCCGCTGCCAGCTGCCGCTCATCTTCGTGTCGATCAGGAATGCATGGTCTCCGCCGTCCCAGGCGACGTTCACGAAGCCGATCAAGACACCGCTGAGCGTGCGCGCGGTGATCCATCCAAGACTGTGCGGACGGATCCGGTCCCACCAGCCCGCGGCTGACCGGCCGCCGTGAGACTCGACGAGCTCGACCATCTCGGCGTCGTTGATCGATCTGCGCCACGAATACTCGACTTCGTCGCTCACGCCGCTGAGCCTGTCACTGGTCGACGCTCGTACCCGCCCATAACGGGTTTGCGTTGCGGAGGTGAGGCTGGCGTTGGGTCTGCGAGCATTCCAAGTCATGAGGTACTCGATCCTTGGTCGCGACCCGGCCACCGGCCAGGTTGGCGGCGCCGTCCAGAGTGCGTGGTACGCCTCCGGAGCCGGCGTCGTGTGGGCTGACACTGGCGTCGGAGCGGTCGCCAGCCAAGCGATCGGCAATCCTGCGTTCGGACATCTCGGCCTCCAGATGCTCGCAGCGGGCTCGGCGCCGAAGCAGGTCGCCGCTGCCCTCGTGGCTGCAGACGACGCGCCCGACGTCCGTCAGATCGGCGTGATCGACCTTGCGTCTAGGCCCGCGGCCTTCACCGGTACCGGCTGCGTCTCCAACGCCGGGCACCAGGTCGGAGGCGATTGTGTGGCCCAAGCGAACATGATGGCCAACCCCGGGGTTCCCGAGGCCATGGTGGCGGCGTTCGAGAGGACAGCGGACGACCTCACCGACCGGCTCCTGGCCGCCCTCGATGCCGCCGAGGCCCTCGGCGGCGACTTCCGGGGCAGGCAGTCCGCCGGGCTGATCGTGCGAACCGGTGAACGCGGCACGCCCACCTGGAAGACGGTCGTGGCCGACGTTCGGGTCGACGACCATCCCGAGCCCCTCACGGAACTGCGTCGGCTGGCCGGACTGTCCCGGGCATACCGGCGCTCCAACGTTCCGCTGGAACGCATCGCCGGTGGCGACCAGGTCGGCGCCGTCGAGGCCGCTCGCCAGCTGTGCGCGCGGCTGCCCGACGATCCCAACGCCCGGATGCGCCTTGGTCTGACTCTGGCAGCGGGCGGCCAGCCCGAGGGCGGCGAAATCCTCACCGCTCTGGCCGACCAATCTGACAAATGGCTGGCCTACGTCCGGGCGCTCTGCCTTCGTTACGACATCGACCCGAAACCGATCCTCGAGAGCCTGCCGTAAGCGGAGTAGACCGCGCCAGCCGTCACCTGACCGGCGTCGTGCCCCACAACGCCGGATCCGGTGCGAGAGGCGTCAAGGCGAGAGACGCTTCGCCCCGCGGCATGGGAACTGTCGCCGTGCGTTGTGACACGCACGCGGCGACGGCCCCACGCTCGTGTTGCGCCATGTGGCTGCTTGGACATCGGCTGCACTGAGCAAGGTGTCACTACGCTGTGCTGGTGAGCGACTCGTCGTCTGCCACGGCCGAACAGCTCGCCTACTACCGGGCTGTGGCCGACGAGTACGAGGACCACGCAATCGACGTTCCTGGTCGGGATGAGCTGGCTGCCATCGACTCGTTTCGTCCGACTGGCGATGTCCTCGAGCTGGCGTGTGGCTCCGGTATCTGGACCCAGCGACTGCTTCGGTCCGCCGCGAGCGTGACCGCCGTCGATGGCGCACCCGAGATGCTCCGGCGAGCACGGAACCGTGTGGGCATCGCAGCGCCTGTTCGCTACATCGAGGCGGACCTGTTTACCTGGAGGGCCGACCGCCGCTACGACGCCGTCTTCTTTGGGTTCTGGATCTCCCACGTGCCCGAAGACAAGTTCACCTCATTCTGGTCCATGGTGGCGTATGCCCTGAAGCCCGGCGGCCGCGTGTTCTTCTTCGATGACAACTATCGAACGGAAGCTGAACTCATCGAGGGCGCCAAGTCTGCGATCGTTCAGCGCCGGCTCAATGACGGCACGCCGTTCAAAGTCGTCAAGATCCCCTACGACCCAGCCGCGCTCGAGCAGCGCCTGCGAGAACTGCAGTGGGACATCACCGTCACCGGAACCTCCGGCCCCTTCTACTGGGGATCGGGGACCCGGTGACGTCCCGGTGGGGGTTCTTGGGGACCGCGTGACCATCCCCTACCGCCGGCTAGGCAGTGGTCAACGGCGGTACTCCGAGCGAAGCGAGTTTGTGCCAGGACCGGTCGACAATCAGAGGGTAGGTGTGCAGGTAGTACGGGAGCGCGGCGCATGCCTGGTTGATCGCAGCGCCGCGGCTGCGAGCGAGCGTGGCCTCATCGACATCGAGGACGTCGAGGAATGCACGACGAGAGTCGTCGGTGAACAGCGGCGACCACACGAC
>JAABUN010008414.1_pt1 | contig 10558 bp, 10 predicted proteins | sample 5559311 | NCBI WGS metagenome assembly JAABUN01 (sample SAMN10711877, study PRJNA513370) | rock metagenome | isolation source: Antarctica rocks | place: Antarctica: Victoria Land, Siegfried Peak sud
ATCTGGCGTTCCAGCTGGAGCCGGAGTATGAGCCGCCGAGCTGGCCTAGCCGAGCCGGCCGCCAGCAAATGCAGTTCCACCTAGACGTGGGGGTCGCCGATGTGGCGGCTGCCGTCGAAGAGGCGATCGCGATTGGCGCAACGGTCGCCGATCACCAGCCACAGGAGGATGTGCGAGTCATGCTCGACCCGCATGGCCACCCCTTCTGCCTCTACACGGACACGCCACCGCCCGGCTAGAGCCGTCCCGCAAGCGGACCGTCATCGGTCTCCTGCTGGCCACCACAAGTCCGATCCGCGCACTCGACCACCACACAAAGCTTCCGTACTGCCCCAGGGCGGACGTACCAACGACACTTGTCGACACCGTAGACGGCCTCCGCGGTCGACCCGGCTTGTCCTGCGGCCGACCAAGCGATACGACGGTCGACGTGGCTTCTCCGCGCGTCAACCGTCTACCGGTGCGCCGCAAGCGGAAGGTTGACCGGCACGGCGATCTCGATGGTCAGAGACGCCGCTTCCGCCCCCACGACACCGCTTCATCGAACCAGCCGAGCATCCTCACCGCCTCAACATCCTCTGAAGTGCGCACCTCGATCTGGTGAGTGAACTTGTCGTCCCGGTACCGGATGACGTTGCGAAGGGGCGGCCCCGTCTGCTCCTCCCACAGGTCGAGGACCAGCAGCGCCTTCGTCTTGTTCAGAGGAGTCAGCCAGACGAACTTGCGGATCGAGCCGAAGCTGACCTGGGTCCTGGCAAACTCCTCGCTGATGTCATCGCCGAAGGCAAGCACCAGCTGACGAGTGGTCACGTAGACGGTTGACAGGGTGCCTGGAAACAGCAGCTGAGCCTCCATGAAGGTCAAGTCTCTAGGTAAGGGCGCCACCCTCGCAGCATGCCGCAAGCCGACCTGCTTCAGGCACGGGTCGGTGCCGCGAGGGGACCGCATCCGGCGCATCTTCGAGAGCAGGTTTGCCGCGGCCGGCGTCTGCTGGGAGCGCGCCACGCCAGGCGACGCCCGCGATACGTTGCGTTCCGCGCCTCCGGTGTCCCGACCAGCCGAGGCGGGTATCCGCGCGTCCGCATCGGTGCAGTGCGGGTCGCTGTCACACAAGGAGCGCCTCGAGCTCCGGGAGTCGGCCGAACAGGTCGGGGAGGCCGCGCATGCCGTTGCGCACGGACTCGTGCGACAGCGCGAGGTCAGGGCCGGTGCTCACCTCGCCGCCGGCGAGGCAGCGGAGGATGTTCCACCTCGTGTGCCCCAGCCAGCCGTCGATCATGAACACGAACCAGCTCGGGCCCGACGGCGGTAGCGCTCCGCCCCCTGCGACGTAGCCGTCGAGGACCGAGGCGAAGATGGTGGGCTGGATGTCGTCGAAGCCAGGCCCCTTCGCGAGGCTCAGCGCCGTCGAGCCGAGCTCACCGGACAGGTCGAGCATCCCCGAGAGCTCCCAGTCGAGCACCACCGGCCGACCCTCTCGAGCAAGCAGGTTCCACGGTTGGATGTCCTGGTGGGTCAGCACGACGGGGCCTGGCCGTTCGCAGGTGTCGACGAAGTGGGCGATCGCGAGGAACGTCTCGACGTGGGCTGCGAGGTCGTCGGCCCACGGCTGGCCGGTCGCTGCCGCCCGCTCGGCGAGCTCGGGCCAGTCCTGTGACGTCGGGTCCTCGATCGACACGTGGGTCCACGCGACGTCGAGCGCGTGAAGATCTCACCGATCTCGAACGCGTACGCCGCCGACACCGGTGCTTCGGGCACCTTTTCTCCCGCGACCCATCGGTGAACCAGCGTGTGGCGGCTGGCCGACATCGGCTCCGGCATGGGGATGCCCGCGTCGAAGGCCGCCCGCTCAAACCTGAACACGTCCTGGGCGCGGTAGGTCCAGCGGCGGTCGACGAGGTTCAACTCTTTCACCGCGAACGACCCCTGGTCGGTGTCGAGCCGGTACATCCGGTTGGCGAACCCGCCGTGGACGGGGACCATCGGCCCGATCGGCGTGCCGAGAGGCGAAAGATCCACCCCACGCAATCTAGGGCTGGCGGCTCATCGATGCACCGAACCACTCGGCAAGGCATGCCCGAGCCCAGGGTTCGAGCGCTCGGGGTAAGGAGCAATCTGCCCGCTGTAGCAGTCCCGCTCGCTCAGGTCGTTCCGCAAGTCGACCGTCTACCGGTGCGCCGCAAGCGGAAGGGTCATCGGAACGGGCCACGTGGTCTCGCCTGCGAGAGAATCAGGGGATGCAAGCCCAGGCCCTCGAGCCGATTGAGGTATTCCTCGGATCGCACAAGGAGCCGGATCAGGCCTTGTTCGGACCACTGCCCGGTCGTCGCCTCAGAAATGTCCTCACCTACGAGATGCAGGCGCCCCCAAACTTCGAGCCGTGGCCCGGCCGGAGCAACGTCGAACGCAAGTACGCGCTGCTCGACGTCGGCGTCTCCTTCGGTACCCCATGCTGGTCTCGAGCCGCGCGGCCAGACGGCACGGTCATTGCCGTCCCCAAGGAGCAGCAGGACAGCTGGTACGTCGACCTGGTCACCATCAACCGCGGCCCGGGCAACAGCTTCGTGCTCCGCGACCTCTACGTCGACGTCATGATCTGCGCCGGCCGACTACCGAGGATGCTCGACCTGGACGAACTCGCCGATGCGTGCACATCGGGAACGATCACGCTCGCCCAGCTCGCTGACGGACTGCGGCGATGGCAGCGGTTCCTCGATCAGTACCTGCACGCTTCTCGGTTTACCCAGCTCGAGCTGACCGACTTCCCGCCAGCCGCGATCCAACCGCTGGCCCAAATCGACGGCCTCCTCGGTCCACCCGTCACGTGGCCAGAGTGACCTCCGAAGGCAGAACCGCTCCGCGTCCCCGCGAGCGGAAGGTCGAGCGGGAACGGGCGTCGTTTGTGAGGGCGACGCTGCGTGTCAGCGCGCCGGTGATCGCAACGCGATGGGCGCAACCGCCCGATAGCGTCTGGACATGCAGTCCGGGCAGACCGAATCGGCGTTACTCCTGATCTGCCCCGAAGCCGAGCAGGCGGTGGCCGCCGAACGCGCGCGCTTCGACCGAGCAGCTCAGGACGGCATCCCGGCGCACTTCACGGTGATCTACCCGTTCAAGCTTCTTGACCTGGTGACAGGAGACGACCACCGCCGTCTCGAGGGACTCGCCGCCAACTGTGAGACGTTCTCCATCCGCGTCCTGGCGAGGCATAGTGGGGCGGTATAACCACTTCGAAGAACTTCGCCGATCGGCTCAGGCGAACCAACGGTGCGTGCAGGCTGTCATCAGTCGGGGCTTTCGCGACGCCGGTACAACACGACCCTCCACGGGACGTTCGGTGCTACCGGCGCTTCTCGCCGGGACGGAATGAAGCGAGGACGAGGCCGGGTTGGTGACGCCGCCGACTCTAGCGACGCTGCTGTGGGGCGGGGTGCCTCTGCTTGCGATGAACCAGGGCTGCGGCGCCGCCCATGATTCCAGCTGCGAGGAGGACTGCCCCGCTGACGATGCTGGACACACGCTCGGCCCACGGCAGGATTGCGGGGGTGGTGAACATGCCCAAGACGAACGGCTGAAGAATGGCGCCGATGGGGACGGTCAGGCGCCCCAGCAGTCCCCATAGGTCGGATCGGCGTGCCGCAGCCCCAACCAGGCCCAAGGGACCGCCCACCACCACCGCAGCCGTGAACCAGAACGTGTTTGCCGGCCAGACCTCAGAGTCGAACATCCCGAAGAACTGTCCGACCCCGTAGTGCACGACCAGGGCGACAAGGCCGCCCATGGTTCCGGCGGCAGCCGCCTGCAGTGGACGGCGGACGAGCCAGCCGCACAGGATCGGCAGCCCGGCCCAAACCGCGCTTGCGTTCACAAGCTTGCTGATAGTGAACCGAACGGCCAACAGCGTGTTGGCCTCCCCGGACATCTGGCTCATGGTGGTGACGTTGGAGGCCAACGACACCAAGGCCAGCGCGACCGCCGCGACCAGGGCCAGCCACCATCCTCGCCCTGCCACAGCCGGATGCTACCCATCACTTCAGGCTCAGACGGGAGCGCACGCCAACGGATGGGTGTGCCGTAGGGGGAAGCGTCAGTGGGATGGAGCGCTCAAGCTGATCGCAGCGCGCTGAGCAGATCCGTTACGGCGGCCAGCTGCGGGGGTGTCATCTTTGGCCCGAACTTCGCCAGCAGCGCGTCGGCTTCTTCGAAGCCTCCGAGAACCGCACCGGTCGAGATGGACGTTCGGTGAAGACCGCCAACGACGGTCGACTGCAGTGAATCTACGTCCTGCGAGCTCGAAGTCGTCTTCCGGGGCATCTTCTGGGACGTTCGGCGGAGAGACAAAGACGGAGTCGAGACCATACGCCAGCCGCTGCAGTACCCGCGCGCTGGCCCTCACGACCGAAACCTAGACGGCGGCAACCCAACCTGATTCTGTATAGAAGACGCCGTGAGCCGACCGTCGATGCGCACAACCGCATAGGCGAAACGGCTCCGTGCTCCGCATCCGCTCTGGACTTCGCCGCTCACTACGGCGAGCGGAACCCGAGGGACGCTGAGTAGGTCGATTGCCGGGAACGTTCGCTTCTGCTGGCGGTGACGTCGTCGTGCACTCTCACTGGCTTCGGCGGGTGGCCCTGATACCCAGCGAAGTGCAGGTCGGTCAACTCGCAGCCCACCCCGAACTGATCGAGCGAGTCGGCCTCCTCCGTTGGACCGAGTGGGCTGCCGGTGAGAAAGACCCGACGCGATTCATGGAGTGAGCCGAGACGAGGCCGGCGACGGAGTGCACCTTCCGATGACACTCGTGGCCATCGATCCCGCACAGCAAGTAGTCGGGGTCGTCGGGCTGGGCGCCATTGACGACGAGGTCGGCGGAACTGGGCGAGCTGGGCGTACGCCCTGGATCCTGGGCATGGTGGTCGCCAAGGAGGCACGCATGCTCGCGGTGGGCCGTCTCCTCCTACTGGGGCTACAAGACGCTGCTGAACACTCGGGCACGCTCAGCTCAGACCTGGGTTGCGACTGGCGAGCAGGCGGTCGAGTTCTATCGGCGATGTGGTTGGGAGCCGGTCGAGCACGTGCGGCTGGAGGGAGCCGACCCCGTCGAGCCGCGGTAGGTGCAAGATGGGCCCGTGCCCGGTCAGCGCGAACGTGACAAGCAGGGCCGGGCCCGCAACGCCCGGCCCCGCGACAGCCTCGGCCGGCCGCTGCCCCGCGGAGCCGCAGGAGTGGCCCGCGTGCCGGAGGATCTGGTGCTGCCCCCGCTGGCGTCGCTCGCCGAGGCCCAGCGGCTGCTCGACGTCGGAATGCCGTTCCACGCCCACGAGGTGTTGGAGGCGACATGGAAGGCGGCCCCGGAGCAGGAGCGGGACCTGTGGCAGGGGCTGGCGCAGCTGGCCGTCGGCTACACCCACCTGCTGCGCGGCAACCCGGCCGGCGCGACCACGCTGCTGCAGCGGGCGCACCGCCGCGTCAGCAGCTACCTCGACGCCCCGCCCTACGGTGTTGATGTCGACGGGTTGCTCGCGTGGACCGAGAGGGTGCTGGCGTCACTGCAAGCCACTGGCGTAACCAAGGCCGACCCGCCCCGCCTCCGGGGCTGACCGGCGGCGGAGCGGGTTCTCGTGCCTCAGGTCACGAGACGCTGCGACAGGTATCCGAAGACCCAGGTCGCGCGGCCCCGTGAGGCGAGCCCAGCTGATCAGCCCGGGCGGACGGCCCCGGCGTAGGGCATGTAGCTCATCTTGCTGTACTCCACGGTCTTGCCCGGTCGCGGCGAGTGCAGGATGGTCCCGTTGCCGACGTAGAGGGCTACGTGGCTGGGGGACTGGCTGTAGAAGAAGACGAGGTCGCCGGGGCGGAGCTCCGACTTGGCGATCCGACGGCCGCCGTTTCGGTACTGGGTTTGGGAGGTCCGCGGCAGGCTGACCCCGGCGGCGCGCCACGCCGCGGAGGTGAGGCCCGAGCAGTCGTAGCGCGACGGCCCTGCTGACCCGTAGCCGTAGGGCTTGCCCAGCTGCCGCTTGGCGAACGCGACGGCTACCTGGCCTTTCGACGAGCTGGCCGCCGGCCTGGGCGCCGGCCTGGGCGCCGGCCTGGGCGCGGGCCTTGCAGCCGTCGGGCGGCTGGAGCTCGTGGGCCTCCCCCTGTAGCTGGCCAAGTAAGCGGACGACACCCAGCGCAGGCCGCCGGACACCCTGACCTGCGCGAAGCTACCCCTGAGCTTGCCGGTGAGGGTGACCCGCCGCCCCTCGGGCAGGGTGCCCACGATGCGGCTGCCAGGGCTGACGCGCAGGTTGACCTTCATGGTCGTGACCTTGGTGCCGCCGGTGGGGATCCGGGTGGGGGCCTTCGGCAGGTTCCTGCCGTCCCGGTCGAGGTACCTCGACGCCATGTAGGCCTTGCCGCCGGCGAACCGGACCGAGACCCAGCCGGACCTCGGCGTAGCGGTGGTGGTGATCCGCTGGCCCCGGACGAGACCACCGATGGCGGTGTGGCCGGTACCCGCCCCCGACCGGATGTTCACGGTGGTGGTGGCTACCCCGGTGCCGGCGGCGGCGATGCCGGCCCCCGTGGCGGTAAGGGCGACCCCCGTCGAGACTGTGACCGCGAGGCGGATGCCCCTGCCCCAGACCCCGGATCTGACAGCTGCAGACATCTCGTGCTCCTTTTGCGTCCCAACGATCACCTGAACCTCAGGCCTCGGGCAACCTACCGTGACCTGTTCGTTATCTGCAAGACCGGCGTGGCGGGTGGCACTCGTCCGTACACCGACACGCCGCGTCCGGTGCAGGGCGCGGCCAGGATTCGAGCAGCGGCCGTCCGTGGGCGGTCACGACGCTGGCGATGCCGTCCAGACCGAACGCGGACGACCCGCCCCGGTCAACCGGGGCGGGTCGTCTACGACGTGGCTGAGTGTCCTGGCTACTGCCCGATCTTGCCGTCGGCCACCTGCTGGGCCTTGTCGACGTGCACGGTTCCCTTGCCGCCGGTCTTCGCGTCCACGGCGTCGCCGGCCTTGTCGATACCCGCGTCAGTGATCTTCTCGCCCTGGTCGCCACTGACCGCGTCCTTGACCTTGTTCTTGATGTCGTCCAGACCCATGATGTCTCCTTCGTCAGGATGTCTCGGAGCACCGTGCGGCACCCCGGCCCATCCTCCACCCGACGCTCGCGGACCGACCCGCCGGGAGCGGCCTGGCTTCGGCGTATGCGGTGGGGCAGCGCGACCGGACCGGGCCGGTTCGCCGGAGAACCGCGGCGCTCTTCGCACCCGGTGGTCCGGGCCCTACCGCCGCCCCGTCGAGGCGCCCAGTCGCCGTTGACCTGGATCCGGACCGCCTCGGTGATCATCCCTGGTGCGCACGCCGCCCTCGACGGTCCACCGGAACCGTGCCGGGCCGCCGGGCTGACACCGGTGCGGCAGCGGACAAGAGGTTCCCGATGCTGAACTGCGCAGTCGACCGCAGTACCGCCCCGCCGCGCATCTGGGTCTACCTCGACGGCACTCCCAGGACTGGCTGAACCTCGCCGACGCGGGCGACCGGCTGGTGAAGGCCGGCGTGCAGGAGGCGGGTGGGCTCTCCCTCAACGCCCGCAGCGGAACCGCCGTGCCCGTGGCGCAGGGCACCCGCGCTGCAGCCCTCACATCCCCGTCCCGGGGGCGAGCAGGAACTGCGCGCTGCCCCAGCTCATCAGCAAGCTGCCCACCGTCAGGGCCGCGATCGCGCCGCCCCGAGGCACCCGCATGCGGACCAGCGGGATCAGCAGGACGAAGGCTGGGAGCAGCTGGCGCGCGTAGACGTGCTGGAACGTGATGTGGCTGAGGCTGACGGCGAGCAGTGCGGCGGCGTACACACTGGCCCAGACGAGCCTGCGGTCGAAGGCGATGAGGCAGAACAGCAGCAGGTAGCCCAGGCACACCGCGATCGTCACCGCCACGAGCAACGTCGGGCTTTGAGTGCCGAACAACCCTTCCTGCACACCCTGCCAGTAACCGGCCAAGCCGGCAGACCTCTGGCCCCACTGCGCTTGGACGGCGAAGTATCCGAACAGCTCGCCGGTGCGGACTCCGACATAGACCATGAACGCGCCGAGTCCGAGGGTGGACACGACGACGCCCAGGAAGGCGCGCGCCGGCCGAGGTCCATCGGTCCCGGCCCGCTGCCCGATGGTGCTGGCTGGGTCCGACGAGTCGTTGGCAGGGCCGCGCCGCCGGGCCAGCCAGCGTCCCAGCTCCACCAGGAAGTACACCCCGATCATCATGATCACCGCCACGACAGAAGGGCGCAGGAGGCCGGCGACGACCGCGCAGACGCCCGCCCAAACCGGGCGCCGCCGGATCAGGCAGAACAGCGCGGCGGCAGCGGCTGCGGTGAACATCCCCTCCGGGTAGCCCATGGTCAGCGCGAGCGAAGCCGGCGCCATCCCCCACAGAGCCGACAACGCGATGCCCGCCCACCGGTCATACAGGGCGTTGCCCACGGCGAAGATCGCCCACACCCCGAGCAGCCCGCCCAACCAGGACACGACAACCAGGGCCTGGCTGGACGACAGCAAGCCGGTGTCACCGATCCGGCGCACCAGCCACGGGAACAGCGGGAAGTACGCCAGGTTGCTCGCCCCGACCGAACCGTCGCGAGCGATGCCGGGGTAGACGTAGCCGCCCTGGGCCAGCCGGAGATACCAGCCGGCGTCCCACCGGGTGACGAGCTTCCCGAGGCCACCGGCTTCCTGGCAGACGAAAGCCAGGGTGAGCAGACGCTGCAACAAGAAGACCACGAACACCGGCCAGGCCAGCCGGAGATGACGGGCGACGCGGCCCAGCTGGGTCCTGACGGTGTGGAGAACGGTCCGCCGCATGTGCACCCCATCCTCGACCGAACGGCCCAACCTACCGGTCGCTCCGACGGCTGCCGGTCCTGACCATGGCCGCCGATCTGAGCCGCCGGCCGGCGTGAGTAGCCCGACCAGCATCGGTCGCAGGCGCCAGGACGCTCGAGCCTACGAGCCGCGCCGAGTCTGGTCGACCCTACGGCGAGCCGCCCCCCGGCGGCACCACGGCCGCGCCGGTGGTGGAACGTGGTCGGCGACGGCGCGGCGACTGTGCTCGGCGGCTTGGTGAGGATCCTGGGCTGCGCCTTGCGGGTGATCGCGGGGCCGGTCTCCCAGCGTCGACAAGAGTTTCGTCGGTGCTGACGGGTCGGTACCCGGAACTAGTGTCGTGTCAGCGAAGTAGCCGCTCTCGTGCAGGTCGAAACAAGGATCCCCACCGCTGATGGGACCGCAGCAGCCGAGATCGTCCCGCGGACTCGCTTTCCCTTCTTGGAGCGGTGGCCCGAGCAGTACGGTGGCCCACCCGCGCCGCCTCACGAAGATCCGCAGCCGGCTCACGACGGTACTCTGAACGCCATGGACCCGCCTCGGCCCGTCACCCGTCGCCAGGTGCTAGCCGGTGCCGGCGGTCTGGGTGCCTTGATTCCGCTGGCCCTGCTCGCGAGGGATTCCCAACCCGAGACTGCGCACCGCGAGGAAACCATGCACTGGGCGGATCGATCACGCGGCAAGCCGTTCTCAAAAGACCCGAGCGTCATCTTCTTCGGCGACCGCTACCTCATGTACTTCTCGGTTCCACCGAGGCGCGGCGAAGACCGATGGGGTCAGGCAATTGCAGCGAGCGCCGATCTTTCGAACTGGACGACCATAGCCGAGCTCGAGCCGCAGGGCGAGGTCGAGGCGAAAGGCCTGTGCGCCGGCGGCGCGATTGTTCTAGGCAACCGAGTTCACCTCTTTTACCAGACGTATGGCAGCGGCCCTCGGGACACGATCTGCCATGCTACAAGCAGTGACGGCGTTACCTTCGAAAGATCCGCAGACAATCCGATCCTGCGCCCCGCTGGAGATTGGACCTGCGGCCGGGCAATCGATGCAGAAGTCCACATCGTCGGAGACGAGTTATTCTGCTATTGGGCTACCCGCGATCCGCAGTATGAGGTTCAGATGCTAGGCGTTCACAGCGCCCCGCTCGCGAGCGACCTCTCGGCAGGCCACTGGAAGCAACGCTGCACGCAGAGCATCCTGAAGCCGGAACTGCCGTGGGAGGGGGAGTGCATCGAAGCGCCTACTATTTGTCGACGCGGTGACACCCTGGTGATGTTCTATGCCGGAGCCTACAACAATGAACCCCAGCAAATCGGCGTTGCCTTCAGTCTAGATGGGCTCTCATGGAAACGGATGGGCGATCAACCCTTCCTCACCAACGGCCAGGACGGCGAATGGAATTCAAGCGAGTCCGGTCATCCGGGCATCTTCGTCGATCCACGCGACGGCGCAACCTGGCTCTTCTTCCAGGGGAACAATGACCACGGCAAATCTTGGTACCTCTCGAGGCGGCGTATTGAGTGGGACGGACACATACCGCGACTCGGGTAACCCCAACGGGTCGGTCGAATGGGGAGCACGTGACCAAGGTCGGTGACGTGGAGGTGCCTCCAGCGACGCGCAGCGATCGCCACACCGCTAGGCGGATCTCCTCGGATCAGTCCGCGCCGAGGCATCTT
>JAABUN010008415.1_pt1 | contig 10557 bp, 9 predicted proteins | sample 5559311 | NCBI WGS metagenome assembly JAABUN01 (sample SAMN10711877, study PRJNA513370) | rock metagenome | isolation source: Antarctica rocks | place: Antarctica: Victoria Land, Siegfried Peak sud
TGGCCGCGCACGGCCGAGGGCCGGGTGCTTTGCTTCCTGCTCTCGGTCTACGGCTTTGCCGTGTTCGGCTACATCACCGCCTCCTTCGCCAGCTTCTTCGTCGGCCGGGACGCCGTCGGCGAGGATGCGGAGGTGGCCGGTGCGCGCGACCTCATCGCGTTGCGCGGTGAGGTCGCGGCCTTGCGCCGGGACCTGCTCGGCCGTCGGAAAGAGGAATGACAGGGCCACTGCCGTCCCGTCCCGGCGACCGCGTAAAGGTTGGTTTCAGCCCGCTGCGGCCAGTGGCAAGGCCACGAAAAGCCGGTCGCCGCCACGCTCGATCAGCAGCGCGATGCCGGGGCGGCCGGCACTGCGCGCGGCGTTGACCGCCTCGGCCACGTCGCCCGGGGCGACAACGATGCGATCACCGGCCCGCAAGATCACGTCACCCGGCTGCAAGCCACGCTTCTCGGCGACGCTGCCCGGCTCGACGCGCGTGACGGCCGCACCTCCCTCGCCCCGTGCAACGTTGGGGCGAGGGGCGAGGGCGAGACCCAACGCGGACTGCGCGCTCTGCTCATTGGTGTTGCGCCCTGCCACGCGTGTGGCAGGCACCTCGCCAATGGTGACCTGCTGCGCGGTGCGCTTGCCGTCGCGCGAGACGGCAAGGGCGATGGTCGCGCCTGGTTTCGCCTCAGCCACTGCCGAGGCGAGGTCGCGCGGGCTCCGCACCGGGCGCCCAGCAGCTTCGAGCACCACGTCGCCCGCGCGCAACCCACCGCGCGCGGCAGGCGCGTTGGGCTCCACCGCCGCGATCAAAGCGCCGCGGGGTTCGGACAGGCCAAGCGTTCCGGCCAGCTCCGCATCGAGCGGCTGCAGCGAAACGCCAAGCCAACCCCGTTCCACCCGCCCGTCGTCACGCAGGTCGGCAACGATCCGCTTGGCGAGGTTGGCGGGCACCGCGAAGCCGATGCCGATGTTGCCGCCCGAAGGCGAGAAGATGGCGGTATTCACGCCCATCACCTCGCCAGCCGTGCCGAACAGCGGGCCGCCCGAGTTGCCCGGGTTGATGGGTGCGTCGGTCTGGATGAAATCGTCATAGGGTCCGGCACCGATCTGCCGTCCACGCGCCGACACGATGCCCGCGGTGGCCGTGCCGCCCAGGCCGAAGGGGTTCCCCATGGCCAGCACCCATTCGCCGACGCGCAGCCCGTCGCTGTCGCCGAAGGACACGAAGGGCAGAGGGGCGCCGGCCTCGATCTTCAGCAAGGCGATGTCGGTCTGCGGATCGGCGCCGACCACGCGCGCGGGCAGTTCGCGTCCATCGGCCAGTTCCACCGTCACGTGCTCGGCGCCGCCCACGACATGGTTGTTGGTGACCACGAAGCCCTGCGCGTCGACGATGAAGCCGCTGCCCTGGCCCATGGCCCCGCGGCCACGGGGCTGCTGGCCCTGACCGCCACCGAAGCGCCGGAAGAACTCCTCGAGGGGCGTGCCTCGCAGCTCGGGCGGCAGTTCTGCTGCCTGGCCTGCGGGGCTGCGGCCGGCTACGGCCACCCGCACCACGGCGGGCGCGGCACGGGCGGCGAGATCGGCGAAGTTGGTTTGGCCCGGCGCGCGTGGCAGCACGACGGCGGTACCGTCGGGCTTCCCGGCGGTCTGCGCGGCACCACCAGCCGGCAGCACGCTGAAGGCCGTGGTACCGAGGGCCAGCGCGATCGCCCCTGCGGCGGCAACACGCCGCAGCCGGGGATTCGAGGCGGACTTGGCGGGCTCGATCTGGGACATGGTCTGCTCTCGCTCCTGGCCGCCTCCGACGGGGCAGCTTGGCATGGAACATAAGGCGCGACGTTCACCGGGTCCTGACGGCCGGCATACCGATCCGTATGCTTCGGATGCGCCCTGCGCCGGAGACCAAGTCCGATGAAAATCCTGCTGGTCGAGGACGACGCCGAGACAGCCGATTACGTGGCTCGCGGCCTGACGGAGGCTGGGCATCTGGTGGACCGCGCCGCCGACGGACGGGACGGCCTGATGCTGGCAAGCGACGGCGGCTACGACGTGATGGTGGTGGACCGGATGCTGCCCAGGCTCGACGGGCTGGGCCTGGTGCGCGCCTTGCGTGCGGCGGGGATAAAGACGCCGGCACTCTTCTTGACGGCGCGCGCCGGCGTCGGCGACCGCGTGGAAGGGCTGGAAGCCGGCGGTGACGACTATCTGGTCAAACCCTTCGCCTTTGCCGAGCTGGCGGCGCGTCTCAATGCGCTCGCCCGCCGCCCACCGTTGCAGGGGGAGCTTACGGTCCTGCGCGTTGGCGACCTTGAGATGGACCTGCTGCGCCGGACGGTGGCCCGGGCTGGCCGGCAGATTGAATTGCAGCCGCGTGAGTTCCGCCTGCTGGAATACCTGATGCGCCGCCCCGGCCAGGTGGTGACCCGCACCATGCTGCTCGAAGGCGTCTGGGACTTCCACTTCGACCCGCATACCAGCGTGGTGGAAACCCATATCAGCCGGTTGCGCGCGAAGCTGGGCCGTGGTTCTGGTTCGGACCTCATCCACACCGTCCGCGGTGCCGGCTACGCCATCCGTGCCCCCGGCTGAGGACCTTGGCAGAAAGCGGCGGCCAGGTGGTCCCTTGGGTTGGCTGCGGACAACGGCCTTCCGCGTCACCCTGCTGCACCTCGTGCTGACGCTGCTCGGCACGGCGACATTATCGGGCGTCGCATGGTGGGCAACCATCGGTTTCGCGGCGCGCCAGCTGACGGCCGATGTCGAGCAGGACTCAGGCGTGTTGCTGCGCGTGGCGCGGCTCGGCGGTGCGCCCGCCGTCGCCGTGATGATGGAAGCACGGTTGGCGGCTGATCGCACCGGCACCGAGTACTACCTACTGGCGACACGGGACGGCGCGCGCATGGCCGGCAATCTCCTGCAGGCGCCGCGTTCGACGGGCTGGCACACCCTGAGCCTCGAGGGCGGGCCGGGACCGGCAACACGGGTGCTGGCGCAGGGGACGCGCCTGCCGGACGGGGCCTTTCTGGTGGTGGCACGCGATGTCGCCCCAGTGCGCGACCTTGAGACGCGGCTGCTTGGCGCGGCGGGCTGGGTGGGGGGCACGGCCCTGCTAGTGGGTTTGCTGGGCGGGGTCCTGATAAGTCGCGGCGTTGTCCGTCGCGCCGCCGCCATGGCAGCGGCGTTGGCCGCAGTGGACGCGGGCGAAATTGACCGCCGCCTTCCGGTGCGCGTGGGAGGCGATGAGTTCGACCGTCTCGCAAGCCGCATCAACGCCACCCTCGATAGGCTTCAGGAGTTGATGGCGACGGTGCGCCAAGTGACCGACGACGTGGCGCACGACCTTCGCACGCCCCTCTCGCGGCTGCGGCAGAGACTTGAAGCGGCCCAGGACGGCAAGGGCGTCCAGGGTGACATCGTCGAGGCGGCGGTCAAGGAATGCGACCGGATCCTGAACGTTTTCGAGGCCCTCCTGCGCATAGCTCAGGTCGAGGGCGGCGGCTCTCGTGCGACCTTCGCGCGGTGCGACCTTTCGGGCATCGTTGAAGCCGTGGCGGAGGTGTATGGCTCCGCGGCTGAGGAACGAGGCCAAGTCCTGACGGCACGTATCGCGCCCGGCGTCCCGGCATGGGGTGAACGGGAGTTGCTGACCCAGATGTTGGCGAACCTCGTTGAGAACGCGGTTCGTCACGGGCGCGAGGGCGGTATGATAGAGGTGAAGCTGGATCAGGTCTCCGGCGGCGGTGTGGTGCTGACGGTGGCCGATGACGGTGCGGGCGTTCCGGCCGCTGAGCGTGAACGCGTGTTCCGCCGCTTCCACCGCCTTGACGCGGCACGTGCGTCGCCTGGTACCGGTCTCGGGCTGGCCCTGGTGAGAGCGGTCGCGGATCTGCACGGGATGATCGTCACACTTTCGGACAACGCTCCAGGCTTGCGCGTGGTGGTGTCGATCCCACCCCTGCCACGGCAGGATAAATCGATGGCTTGAAGTTCGCAGACCAGCGAGCAGCCTGGGGAATCACCGTTCGCCAGGATTGTGGACGCGGGCTCAACCAAGCAGGCGGGGCCAGCGGTGCGGAGCAGTCTCCTGCCGCAGCGCGAGTTGCTGATGCCCCATCGTTGCCCTGGGGATTGGGAAAACGCACATACAAATCCGTAAGGTGTCCGCGAGAGTCTCGTAAACACCAAGCATGCATTCATCCCGGGCCGAGCTGTTCCCTCGATGGAGCACTTGGTGGCGACGACAACGGTCTATCGCCACGCGGCCTGCCCAGCAGCGCCGCAAACACGGGAAAGAGGCATATGACAAAGCCGAACCAGATCCTGACGCGAACCACGATTGCCGCGACGCTGGCCTTGATGCCACAACTCGCTTCAGCGCAGCAGAGCCAGCCGCCGGCCCAGGGGTCCTTCACCCGTCCCGACAACGCAGGACGCCCGGCGGTGCCCAATACGGGGCTGGACTACACTCAGGCCATGGAACGGCTGTTCCAGGCCGCACAAAGGCTGCGTGAGTCGATCCAGGCGATGGCTCAGCAACCGCCGGGCGAGCGGCGCAACCAAGCCATGGCTCAGGCGCGCGAAGCCCTGATGAGCACGCAGCAATCCATGGTGCAGCTGCCACCTGAACTGCGCACCAACCAGAACTATCGCGATGCGGAGGCCCGGGCGGGCGAGGCCCAGCGGGCGCTCGGGGGCGAGCAAGCGGACCCGCAGCGCGCCCAGGTCGCGGCGGATGCAATTCTCGTGCTGATCCCCCGTTTGCGGGAGGACGCTGCGAAAACAGCTTCAGCCACGCCGGCTGCGGCGCCCGGTGTGCCTCTGGCGCGCGTCACGAGCCTGGTGGGCACCAACCTGCTTGGACCCAACGGCAACAATGACGTTGCCCAGCTCGAGAACCTCCTGGTTGATGGCCAGGGCAACACACGCGCGGCCGTGGTCGAGTGGGGCGGCTTCCTGGGGATCGGCGAGCGCCGGGCGCTGGTGCCGATCGGGCGCATTCAGTTTGGCACCACCCAAAACGATCGTGCGCGGATCACCATGACCCGCGAGCAGCTGGAGCAGTTGCCGCGCTACGACCGCGACCGCCTCGCCGACTACAGCCGCGAGAACGGCTGGGGCGAAGGCGTCCGCTGGTACCGCTGATCAATTCTGGGAAGGGACTGCCGCCTTCCCCCTGCGCTGGTAGGCGGGGCGCTTCGCGGAAGCGAACCGCCTCGAGTGCTTGAACTCCGCACGGCCTGAACACAATGCTGCGGCATCCAGTGCAATGCGGAGCGGCTAACATACCCCGCCTTGACCTGGGCTGATTGACGAAATTCCCTCGCCTGGTTGCGTTCGGCATCTCCGCTCCCCGGCGTGCGTTGTGCTCTGCGTAGTAGCAGCCCCATGGCTTGGGAGTTGGCGTCGTGAAGTTCACACGTGTCGCATCCACCATCGTCACCGTGCTGGTGATCCTGGTGACGGGAGTGGCCGTCACAACTGCCATCTTCGGCGAACGCCTGCTGGCGGCCGTGATCGAGAAGGCAGGCCCGGCCATGGTCGGACGGGAGGTGCGCGTTGGCGACATCGCGATCGACTGGGGACGTTTCACGACGGTTGCCGCAACCGAACTCATGGTGGCTGATGCCGCCTGGAGCGCCAGCCCCGCGATGCTACGCGTTCGCCATACCGAACTGGCCATCGATCTGCTTGACCTGCTGCGCTTGCGACTGTCGCCGGTGCGGCTCAGCCTGCATCAACCAGTGCTGCATCTGGCACGGAGCACACAGGGTCGCTGGAACCTGCCCCGGGCCGAGACAGGCGGCAGCGCTTTGGGCAATCCCGTCCTCGCCAGATTTGCGGCGCTGCGTGAGATCGAGGTCGAGAATGGCGAGGTGATCGTGGATGATCTTGCCGTTCACGGCGTCGAGGGCCGGATCACGACGCTTTTGGTGCATATGCAGCCCGTGGCGGGCGCCATCGGGTTCAATGGCATGGCCCATTACGGCGGCGGCACTCCGATAGCCTTCTCGGGTGAGATCGGCTCCATCGCGCAATTGCTTCGCAGCGGCGATGATGGTGCCGAGCCCTTTCCAATCAGCTTAACTCTCGGCCCTGAAACAGCCCGCCTTTCCGCTACTGGGCATCTCGTCCGTCCACTCGACCTGGATGGCTTCGATCTCCGCGTCCGAGGGCAGGGCAGTGATTTGACCCCGTTGCTCGCTGCCTTCTCCGTTGCCCCTGCCGACACCACGCCACCATTCCACCTCACGGCGCACCTGATGGACACGGAGCGCGGTTGGGAGCTGAAGGACGTTGCGGCTCGCCTGGGCGCAAGCCAGGCGGGCGGCAAGGCGGCCATCTCGTTTGGGCAGCAGCAAAGTCCGCGGCTGTCGATGGACTTCGTCGCGCCGCGTGTGGTGCTGTCGGACCTCGACTGGCTCGCCTCGATCGGCGGGCAGCATGATTCCTCCTCGGGCTCTGTGGCGGATGCATCGTTGCCGACGGGCTGGCTGCATTGGGCCAATGCAAGTGGTGATCTTCGCGTGGAACGCCTCGAAGGGTTGGCAGCTGACCCAGCCGATCTGCGCGTCGGCTTCGAGGTGGACCGGGGCCATCTGCGTGTCCAGCCGCTCCGGCTCGGCATCGCGCAGGGCGTCGCCGAGGGCACCGCAACCGTCGATACCAACGCCAGCGCTTCACCCTTGGTCAGATTGCGGGTGGAGGCGGCCGACATGCACATCAAGCCGCTCCTGGCGGCGTTCGGCATCACTCAGGTCGCGGGAACCCTCACGACTGCGTCCGTCGACCTTCGCGGCCAGGGCACGACGCTGCGTGAGGTTACGGCCGCCCTGAACGGCGCAGCGCACTTCCGGATCGTGGACGGAAGTCTCGACGTTCCTAACTTGTCGCACATCTCAATGGGACTCGTGGAAACGCTAGGCTACGCCCTGGGCGGCAGCGACCGCGCCGCGGCTACACCGGTGACCTGTGCCGTCGGAGACTTCCCGGTGCGTCAAGGCGTCGTTCATGCTGAACGGCTTGCCGTATTGACGCCGCGCGTGATGGTCGTCGGGGAGGGCACGGTGCATCTCGACGAAGCCACGGTGCGGCTCACCCTGGTACCTAGGCCGCTCGATGAGGCCATGTTTCGGGTTGTTGTTCCGGTTGTGATCAGCGGCACGCTGTTGTCGCCCGAGATGACCACACAGCCGGAACTCCGCGCCGGCATGCGATCGGAGAGCGCCGCTGACATCTGCCGCGATCAAGTGGGGCGCCGCTAGGTGGAGATGTACCGAACTGTCAGGCCCGCGCCATCAGCCTGGGAGCAGCCTCCACCTAACCGTCCATGGCCTGGGCTGGCCCGTGCGCATCGCCGTGAAGGCAGGTCAAGCGGGTAATGCTCCACAGGCGCAGCAACCGGTTTATGGCTAAGCCGCCAAAGTAGGCATCGCCGATACCGCCCATGGTTCCGGCCACATCCGCGAGCTGCCACACGTTACAGGAAGGCCGCACGTAACCGCCTGGGCGCCGTCAACGTCGCAGCCACCCTGCAGCTCGCGTCTGAGCCAGACTGTCAGCATCATCGTCCTCGCCCGGCCCGGCGGCACCACTGACATCGTGGGTCGGTTGGTCGCCGCGCACTGACGTGGGCGGAACTGCTGCGTCACCGCCGCTTTGAAACCATTAATCCAGCGCACTGGATACTCGTCTTTGGGAGCGACCTTGTCCAACAGACCGTTACGGTTTGCCGCACGTTGCTCAAACCTTCGGAGAAGCGGCCATGACGAAAATTTTTCCTCAATCGCTGCAACGGCAAATCGCGCTCGTAAGCGGCGGCGGCAGCGGCATTGGTGCCGCGGTGGCGGGGGCTCTGGCTGCAGCCGGGGCGTCGGTCGGGGTGAACTATCCTTCCGATCCCATGGGTGCAGCCGCGGTTGTGGCCGAGATCGAGCGGGCCGGCGGTGCGGCCGTGGCGCTCCAGGCCGATGTCTCCCGCGAGGACCAGGTCCAGGCGATGTTCCGCGCGCTGCTCGAGCGTTTCGGCCGCCTGGACATCCTGGTCGCCAATGCCGGGATCCAGAAGGATGCCGGCTTCGCCGAGACGACGCTGGCGCAGTGGCAGGAGGTTCTCGACGTCAACCTCACCGGTCAGTTCCTCTGCGCCCGCGAGGCGGTCCGCATTTTCGACCGGCAGGGCCGCGACCCCGGGCGTTCTACCGCGGTGGGCAAGATCATTTGCATGAGTTCGGTGCATCAAGTCATCCCCTGGGCTGGGCACGCCAACTACGCAGCGTCCAAGGGAGGCGTAATGCTGATGATGAAAAGCCTCGCCCAGGAGGTCGCGTCGCGCGGGATCCGGGTCAATGGCATCGCCCCAGGTGCGATCCAGACCAAGATCAACCGCGCAGCATGGGAAGTGCCGGAGGCGCTGCGGCGCCTGCTTACGCTCATACCCTATGGTCGCATCGGTCGGCCGGAGGACGTTGCCAAGGCCGCCGTCTGGCTCGCCTCCGACGAGTCCGACTATGTCACGGGCACGACCCTGTTTGTCGATGGCGGCATGGCACTTTACCCAGGGTTCCTCGATAATGGCTGAGGCGAAACATAAGGCCGCGGTGCCGCCGTCTGACGGCCGTCATGCGGAAGCGCTGCGCATCGAGGACTACGCCCTGCTCGGCGACACCTTCACGGCAGCCCTGGTCGGCAGCAACGGCTCAATCGATTGGCTTTGCGCGCCGCGCTTCGACAGCGGCGCCTGCTTCGCTGCCTTGCTAGGCGGACCTGAGAACGGCCACTGGAAAATCGCCCCCGCCGGACCGGTGTGCGCGGTGTCGCGCCGCTACCGCGACGGCACGCTGGTCCTCGACACCGAGTTCGAGACCGATACGGGCGCGGTCGCTGTCACCGACTTCATGCCACTGCCCTCGACCGAGGAGGAGGTCGATGTCGTCCGCATCGTGCGCGGACTCAGGGGCGAGATGACGATGCGGCTGGAAGCGGTCTTCCGCTTCGACTACGGCCACGTCGTCCCCTGGCTGAAACGGCGCCCCTATGGCCTCCAAGCCATCGCCGGGCCGAACGCGCTGCAGCTCTGGTCGCCGGTTGAACTGCGCAACGAGGATTTCACCACCACGGCGGAGTTTACGGTGCGGGAAGGGCAGAACGTCCCCTTCTCCCTATGCTGGTACAAGTCCCACCTTCCTGAGCCTGCGATTCAGCACCCCGAAGTGCTGCTCGAGTGCACCACCCGCTGGTGGCGCGACTGGTCGGCCAGATGCACCCACCAGGGCCCCTGGGCCGAGGCGGTGCAGCGATCGCTGATCACGCTCAAGGCGCTGACCTACAGCCCGACCGGCGGCATCGTCGCCGCGCCGACAACCTCGCTGCCCGAGGAGATCGGCGGAGGACGCAATTGGGATTACCGCTTCTGCTGGATCCGCGACGCCACCCTGACCCTCTACTCCTTGCTGAGCTCGGGATATACGGACGAGGCGGTGGCTTGGCGACGCTGGCTGCTGCGCTCCGCCGCCGGTCGACCGGAGGAGATGCAGATCATGTACGGGCTCGCGGGCGAGCGCCGCCTGCCGGAGCTGGAGCTGCCGTGGCTGGAGGGTTACGCGGGCAGCCGGCCCGTGCGGATCGGCAACGCTGCACAGAGTCAGTTTCAGCTCGACATCTACGGTGAGCTGATGGACGCCCTGCACGTCGCCCGCAAGTACCGCGTTGAGCCGGATGCCGATGCTTGGCGCGTGCAAAGAGTGCTCGCGCAGTTCATCACCGAGCAGTGGGGCGAGCCGGACAGCGGAATTTGGGAGGTACGTGGCCCGCGGCGGCATTTCACCCACTCCAAACTGATGGCCTGGGTAGGAATCGACCGGGCCATCTCGGGGGTCGAGCAGTATGGCTTGGACGGACCCATCGAGGAGTAGCGGGCACTGCGTGCCCGGATCCATGACGACATCTGCCGTCGAGGCTACCACGCCGAGCGCAACAGCTTTGTGCAGTACTATGGTGGTGAGCAACTTGATGCATCGCTACTGCTGGTGCCGATCGTCGGCTTCCTGCCGCCGGACGACCCGCGCGTGATTGGGACGGTAGAGGCGATCCAACGCGAGCTGACGGTCGACGGCTTCGTTCTACGCTATCGGACTGAGGCGGGTGTCGATGGCGTGGCCGGCGGCGAGGGCACGTTCCTGCCTTGCACGTTCTGGCTTGCGGATTGCTTGGCTCTCATGGGACGGCGAGATGAGGCGACCGAGCTCTTCGAGCGGCTGCTCAGCATCCGCAACGATGTCGGCCTCCTCGCCGAGGAGTACGACCCGCGGGCGCGCCGTCAGCTCGGCAACTTCCCGCAAGCCTTTTCCCATGTCGGCCTGATCAACACCGCACAGAATCTTTCCCTGTCGAAAGGACCGGCTCAGCACCGCGCTAGCGATGCGAAGCCGAGTTCGCCCGCTCCCGTCATATCGGTCCCACGCTGACGACGAACCTGCCTCAGCTGTCACCCTTCTGCGAAGCCGCATATCCCAACGGTGATATTCCGCGTTCGGCGTCGTAGCGACCGGTTTGGTCATCAAGGATGAG
>JAABUN010008416.1_pt1 | contig 10554 bp, 9 predicted proteins | sample 5559311 | NCBI WGS metagenome assembly JAABUN01 (sample SAMN10711877, study PRJNA513370) | rock metagenome | isolation source: Antarctica rocks | place: Antarctica: Victoria Land, Siegfried Peak sud
TTCCAAAGCAGTTCTTCAAGCGTTTTGAGTAGACTGTGCGCGTGCTGGTCGGTTTGGGTCTTCACACCTCAAACTACGGACCAACACATCTTTTTTCAAACCCCTGAATATCTGCAAGACATGAGTAAAAGCTTAGCGCTTTCAACTAAGGGGTCTGTCTCAATTCTTGGTCCACTTCTGTTAGCGAGTTTATCAATACGTACTACAACAGCTGGCGGCTCCATAGCAGTCTCAGCTACCGGTGTCCCGACGATTTCGAGACCCAGGGCTTGGCCAGGTTGGCCGCCTGAGTTAAACTTTTGTGTCCGTTTAACCCTCTCCAAGGCCATTCAAGCCTTGTGGCTATGAGGTGGAGCAGTAAAAGATGGGATTGCTACAAACTATGCTTCTCGAGTTACTTCTAGTCGCCCCGAACAGAGGCGGTACTCGAGCGCACTACTAACTCAGGTCGGAGCAAAGCCTGCCCCGGCGTCCCCAGCGTTTCGATAAGGTCTAAAATCGCTGCCGCGCTCCTCTGTCCTAATACCTCGAAGTCTTGCCGTACCGTGCTGAGTGGCGGGCTGTAAAAACGTGCCTCGGGAACATCATCGAACCCGACGACCGAGACGTCTTCCGGAACACGCAAATTCGCTTCATAAAGCGCCGAAAGTGCCCCAAGCGCCATCTGGTCGTTACCGACGACAAGGGCAGTAAAGGTCTCTTTTGAAGCCAGCAGCGCTTGCGCCGCTCGGTAGCCCCCAGCAGCCGTCCAGTCCCCTTCGACGCTCCTACACGGTGTGAGTCCCGCACCAGTGAGCGTATTTAGCCACGCCTGGTGACGCTCAAGCCCTCCCGACCAGGTAAGCGGCCCGGAGATCTCACAAATGTCGCGATGGCCCAAACTTAGGAGATGCTGCGTTGCCAGCTCGCCGCCGTAAGCCTGGTCGAATAAGACCGAGGGCAACGCAGCTCCTTTAGGCGCGTCGATCATCACGAAAGGTAGGCCGTTACATAAACCCTGGATGTCTTTTGGTTGTACTTCTATTAGAGGTGTAATAAGAACGAGTCCGGCAACGTGGTGACGCTCGAGGTCGCGCAAGGCACCCCTGATTTCGGGCAGTTCGAGGCTATCGACCGAAGCGAAGACAAAGCCGTACCCCCGGTATTTAAGCGCCCGTTCGATACTCCGAACCATCTGTGCGGGACCGTAGTAGTGCGTTCCGAAGCTGATAATGCCAACCGTTCTTGAGATCCCGGTGACGAGTTGACGGGCCGCAGTGTTCGGGCGGTAGCCGAGTTCGGCAATCGCGGTAAGAACCCTGGCCCGGGTACATTCAGCGACCTGTGGACTGCTGTTTATGACCCTTGAGACCGTCTGGTGCGACACGCCGCTGGCCTCGGCCACATCGTTTAGGGTTGCAGCTTTGGTTTTGGTTGCCTGTGCCATCGCCTGCCCCTACCTCAGCCTATGATACGCCTTTGTTCTTGTTATAGACATCGAAAAACACAGCCAGCAACAGCACAAGTCCTTTGATGACCTGCTGCCAGTCGATTCCAACACCTAGAATCGACATTCCGTTATTCATAACGCCCATGACAAACGCGCCAATAACCGCGCCGATCACTGTTCCAACGCCCCCGGTCGCCGACGCCCCGCCGATAAAGGCCGCTGCAATCACGTCCAGCTCGAACGAGTTTCCGGCTCCAGGTGTCGCGGTATTGAGGCGCGCCGCAAACACCAGCCCTGCTAGCGCAGCCAGAAAACCCATATTCATAAAGGTAAAAAACGTTAGGCGCTGGGTTTTCACACCGGAAAGTTTCGCCGCTTTGACGTTACCACCGAGCGCGTAGATCCGCCGTCCAATCGTCGTTTGGGTCGTCACGAACGAATAGAGCAAAATCAGCACGAACATGATGATCAGCACGTTTGGCAGACCCCGATACGACGCTAAAAGGTAGCAGAGGTACATAATCGCTCCGACGACGAAGACATTTTTTAGAGTGAAAAAGGCGAGCGGTTCAGTGCTAAGTCCATAACGCAGCTGACCACGGCGTTGCCGGACGCTCATCACGACCAATGCGAGCGAGATGAGCGCGCCGAGCAGCAACGAGGTTAGGTGCAACTCTTCCCCGGCGAAAAAGTCGGGGATAAACCCCGAGCTGAGTTTCTGAAAGACGCCTGGAAACGGTCCGACGGACTGTCCTTGCAAGAGTGCTAAGCTCAGGCCGCGAAAGACCAGCATCCCTGCCAGCGTCACGATAAACGAGGGGATCCCTAGAAACGCCACCCAGTAGCCTTGCGCTGCCCCGACGAGCGTTCCGACGAGCAAGCAGACGACGATGGTCAGCACCCAGTTGACTTGGTAGTTGACCATCATAATCGCCGCAAGACCGCCGACGAACCCGACAATCGAACCGACCGAGAGGTCGATATGACCCGCGACGATCACGAGCAACATCCCAATCGCCATAATGACGATGTACGAGTTTTGCAATAATAGGTTAGTAACATTGAGCGGTTTAAGGAGCACGCCGCCCGTTCGTACCTGGAAAAATAGCATAATCGCCAAAAGGGCGACCAGCATCCCGTACTGCCGGACGTTGCGGCGCAGGAGTTCGCCGATACTTTGCGTCCGGTTTTGCTTCGTTACCGCTACACTGCTCATGCTACGCTGACCTCCTCGAGTCTTACAATTTCACGCATAATTCCCTCTTGGGACGCATCTTTGCGGAGCATCTCACCGACGACCCGCCCTTCGTTCATCACATAGATGCGGTCGCTCATTCCCAAAATCTCAGGGAGTTCCGACGAGATCAGGATGACCCCTTTACCTTCGGCGGCAAGCTGATTAATAATCGTATAGATTTCGAACTTCGCTCCCACGTCGACGCCACGGGTTGGTTCATCCAAGATGAGTACGGCGGGGTCGGCGAAGAGCCATTTGCTCAGGACAACTTTTTGTTGATTGCCGCCCGAGAGGTTAAGCGTTTCTTGAGACACGCTTGAGCAGCGGATGTTGAGCCGAGTGCGGTAGCGTTCGGCAACGGCAAATTCTTCGGGTTCATCAATCATTAGCCCGTTCGTAACGGTGCCTAAATTAGCCAGCGTGATGTTGTGCTTGATGTCCTGACCTAACACTAGGCCATATCCTTTGCGGTCTTCGGTCACGTAGGCAAGCCCAATTCGGATCGCTTTACCCACCGTGCTCACGTCTACCTCTTTGCCACGTAACGAGACCTGTCCGCCGATCCGCTGACCATACGAACGTCCGAATAGGCTCATCGCCAGCTCAGTACGCCCCGATCCCATCAACCCAGCAATGCCGACAATCTCCCCTGCTTTGACGTGCAAGTTAACGTTGCGGATGATTTGGCGCTCACTCTGAAGCGGGTGATAGACATTCCAGTTTTTGACCTCGAAGATCGTGTCGCCGATCTGCGCGTCACGTTTGGGGTAGCGGCTGGTGAGTTCACGGCCGACCATGCCTCGGATGATCTGCGCTTCACTGACCGCACCCGCGTGCGTATCGAGCGTTTCGATGGTCTGTCCATCACGCAAAATCGTCACCGAATCAGCAACCTTCGAGATCTCGTTGAGTTTGTGCGAGATGAGAATTGAGGTGATACCTTGAGACTTGAATTCGAGCAAAAGCTCCAACAGCGCCTGAGAATCGCTCTCGCTTAAACTAGCAGTTGGTTCATCCAAGATGAGGAGCTTCACCTCTTTGGCGAGCGCTTTGGCAATTTCGACAAGCTGCTGTTTACCCACGCCGATATCGGCAACCAGCGTGTCCGGCGCTTCTTGAAGCCCAACCTTGGCGAGCAGTTCACGCGTTTTGAGCGTTGCTTCTGACCAGTTAATCACGCCGAATTTGGCGCGTTCGTTGCCTAAAAAGATATTCTCGGAAATAGATAGCAGCGGGATCAGCGCCAGCTCTTGGTGGATGATGATGATGCCAAGCTTTTCGCTATCGCTGGTATCCCGAAAGCGGCACGGTTGCCCCTGATAGATAATTTCGCCTTCATAGCTGCTGTGCGGATAGACGCCTGAAAGCACCTTCATCAAGGTCGACTTGCCCGCCCCGTTCTCCCCGACTAGTGCGTGAATTTCACCCTCCTGAACGCTGAAGGTCACATCGCTCAGCGCTTTGACGCCCGGGAACGTTTTGGTGATGTTCCGCATTTCAAGAATGGTCGACATTTGCTCTCACTTCTCGAAAAAGCGTATGTACACGAACTGCGTACATACGCTTGCAAAGCTATATGTGTTTGACAAGTTACTGGAGTTCGGCCTCGGTATAATAGCCGCCATCGATCAAGACTTCCTTATAGTTATCCTTATCGACCAAGACTGGAGAAAGCAGGTACGAAGGCACGACCTTGACGCCATTGTCGTAGGTTTCGGTATCGTTGACCGGCACCTCTCCCCCAGATAAAAGGGCGTCGACCATCTCGACGGTGGTGCCAGCTAGTTCACGGGTATCTTTGAAAATCGTTGAGGTCTGCTCTCCGGCGATGATCGATTTGACCGAGGGCACTTCAGCATCTTGCCCGGTGATGATCGGCATCGACAGATCGCCGCTGCCGTAACCGACTCCTTTTAGCGACGAGATAATGCCAATGCTGAGACCATCGTAGGGCGAAAGAACTGCGTCGACTTGGGTGTCGGAGTAGTACGCACTTAAGAGGTTGTCCATCCGGGCCTGCGCCGCCGAACCGCTCCAGCGCAACGTTGAGACTTTATCCATCCCAGTCTGACCACTCCCAATGACCAGCTTGCCCGAGTCGATGTAAGGTTGCAACACCGACATCGCGCCGTCGTAAAAGAAGTAGGCGTTGTTGTCGTCGGGAGAGCCGCCAAAGAGTTCGATGTTGTAGGGACCTTCCGTATTGTCCAAGTCGAGCGTGTCGCGGATATACGAGCCCTGCAACACGCCAACCTGAAAGTTATCGAACGTTGCGTAATAATCGACGTTTTCAGAGTCGCGGATAAGGCGGTCGTAGGCAATAACCGGAATGCCCTGGTCAGCGGCCTGGAATAGCACGTCGGAAAGGGTCGTGCCGTCGATGGAAGCGACGACCAGCGCGTCGACCCCTTTAACAACCATAGTTTCAATCTGGGCGAGCTGATTGGGGATATTATCGTCGGCGTACTGTAAATCGGTGGCGTAACCCGCCGCCTCGAACTGCTTGACCATATTGTCGCCGTCGGCAATCCAGCGGGCTGAAGATTTTGTTGGCATTGAGATACCGACAGTTCCTTTGTCCTGCGCGAAGGCGGGGCCAGAAAGGGCAAGGAACCCTAAAACTGTACCGACGAGGGCGAACCGCAATACTTTCATAAAGATCTCCTAAGTTGTAATTCCTTCTTGTTAACGCTAACATAAACTTGAGCTTCCGTCAAGTCCTATGTAAGAAGAAGAGTGTAAGGCGTACAGACAGAGTGCGGAACACGAAAGAAAAGTGGGCTTGGATAAAACCAAAAGGTAAAGAAGGCAACGTGAACGCTGCCCTCCTTGAGAATCTAATCGGAGGTTTGGAGCGGGTCTAACCAGGCTGCCGCAACCAGACCTGTATAGGGCTCGGCTTACGATTGGCCCAGCTGTAATACGGGATAGCAGTGAGCGTCGTGGAGATTAATTGATTGTGGTCTCGCGCTTCTACCAAACGGTATAAATAGTCCATATCCGGTGACTCGGCGAAAGCCTGAGCCTGAAGCAAAACAGCACCGCCGAATTCGCCCGACGACACTGCCTCGAGCTGCTCCGGCTTATCCGGTACGATCAGGTCTCTGGGTTCAACTCCCTGGTCGAGCCCTTCAGCACAGTAGTTCAGCGGCCCTCGCGCCAGCGCCACGCGCCCGGTTGCCTCAAACACGTAGGGGTGCGCCTCCAAATAACGTATCGGCAACGACAGCCGGACGGTATCGCCTGCTTGCCACGCGCGGCTAAGACTCGCGTAGTTGCCTGCCGTCACGTCGCCGACGGCTTCGTCGTTCACCGTGACACTTGCCCCTTCAGCCCCAGCAGGAATACGAAGCTTTGGCGTGAAAATGCCTTCAGATTGGATGATTAGTGCAACGTCGCCATCCCACGGGTAACAGGACGTTTGCTAGAGCCCGACCCTTTGACCATTTTCTAAAGTTGCTTAGAGCTTCCCTCAACGTAAAGGTGAACCCAAAGCGCATCGTCTTACGTGCTGTAGAAGTAACCCGGCAACGACGCCAACAGCCACGCCACATTCGGTAGGCAACACGAACAGCCAAACCACGCCTGACGGCGGTGTGTACCATCGTCGGCTAATGGGTTTTGGAAAAAGTATTCCTGACCGTCGAGTGAACGCCCGGCAGTACCGCGTTAAAAAGCGTCCATTCCATGAGGTCGGCGTAACAGGCGTCACCGTCTAGTATCAACATTCGCCAGTTCCACATCACACTGGCAATCGCCGCGCAGGTCTCGGTGTAAGCGCGTTCATTGGGCACTTCGTAGTCCTTCCCGAACGCTTCACCTTCATATCGTGAGCCCAGCCCACCAGAAACGTACATGCGCCGCAGGATCATATTTCCCCACTGACGCTCCAAAGCCGTGAGATACTCGGCGTCGCCGGTTTTGGCGTATACGCCGGTAATTTCAGCCGTGTAGTAGAGCGCCCGAACCGCGTGCCCGACCACCGCGTCTAGCTCCCGAACGGGTTTGTGGTCTTGTGCATACTCAGGCGACCAGACGCCGTAAGGTTTCCCTAGCAGGCCGCGCCCTCTGGCCTCGACAAAGTATTGAGCTTGCTCGAGATAGCGCTTTTCACCCGTCGCCCGGTACAGTTCGACCAGCCCCAGTTCAACCTCTTCGTAACCGTCAACGGCTTCACGTTTGCCCCCCGATTCCGACCTGAACGTATCACAAATATGGTCGGCAAGTTGAGGAGGTCGCGTCGGCGTGCGGCTTCAGCAACGTGGGTTATTTCCGGTGGGTGTTCAAACGGGCGGAGGGAATGACGCCTTTCACAAGCTTTACAGCAAGCTGCATATTAACACGGAGTAATGTATGTAGGGCCTAAACTATAAAATTTAAAGCTTTACGGCATCACGACTCCTCGCTCAATAAGTGACGTGAGCGATTCGCGCACTGCTTGCAGCGAGCTATAACGGGGACTGTACCCTAAGTCTCGCTGCGCTTTGACGATGCTGCAGTTTGGGCTACGGGCAATATGCTCCCAGGTTGCCTGGGCGTCGTCTTCAGAGACCGTCTCGCGCCACGTTTCAAAGGGTAAAAACGTTAACGCAGCGTCGTGACCGAACCAGCTTGCGACGGCTTCAGCGTAACCGCGCAGGGTCACAGCCGCCGGTGAAACAAGGTGGAAGCTCTCCCCTACGGCGCTGCTCCAGTGTGTGACGGCCTTTTCAAACCCCTGCGCTACGTCGTCGGCGTGGACGTGATGGACAGTCTCGAGGCCGAAGTTAGGCAAGCTCAGTTCAATCCCACGCGCGAGTCTGGCGAACGCCTCAGGGTTGAAATTTCCTGCCGGGTTTAAGGGCGTCCAGCCCGGCCCGACAATGTGCCCCGGATGCAGAACGGTTGTTGGAAAACCATGCTGCCGCGCCTCACAGAGCAAGTCGTGCTCGATAACCGCTTTGTTCAAGCCGTACTCGCCAAACGGTCGCCGCGCTGCTGTTTCAGGCGTCGGCACCTCCGTGCTGGGACCGTGTACCCAGATGGTGCCGCAGTGGAGAAAATGTTGAATTTTCCCGCGTAACGCCTCTACCATGCCCCGATTGCTCTCCGGCGTAAAACAAATTAGGTCGATCACAATATCGGGCTTTAAGGCCGCAATCTGTAAACCAAACTCCCCAGCTGCCTCTACTTCCGCGCGGTCAATGACGACCTGCTGAACGCGCCGCCACGCCCCGTGCGTGTGGTACGGCTCACGCTGCTGCCGACTGACCGAGACGAGTTCGAACCCGAGTTCAACCAGCCTCGGAACGAGGTAACTGCCGATGTGCCCCGTTCCGCCGATGACGACGACGCGCCTACCTCTCACTAGTCGTCCCCAAACGGATACACCACACTCTTGATCACACCGTCTTGGTAGTCAGCCTGCAACTCGAACGCTTCAGGCGTCGCCTCGAGGCTGAACGTATGCGTCATAAGGGGAGCTAGCTTGACCTGACCGCGTTGCACCATTTCGATCGCCCGCGTGTAGACGTGGCCCATCCTGCGTGAAAGTTTAATCGTCAGCCCTTTACGTCGCACCAGCGAGGCGTTCAGCGTAAACTGATCACCCTCCGGGATGCCCACCAGCACCAACCGCCCACCGATTCGCACGGCTTCTGCCGCGTGCTGCGGCCCCAGCGGTGAGGTCGTCGCTTCGATCACTACGTCGACGCCACGCCCGTCCGTTGTGGTTTTGACCTCTTCCCACGAGCTGAACGCCGCGTCCGCGCCCAAGGTGAGCGCAAGTTCTCGGCGGTACCCCAGCGGATCAACCACCAAAAGCCGTCCCGCGCCGCACCAGCGCGCGACCTGCATAACCAAGAGTCCGATAGGGCCAGCGCCCAGCACGGCAACTGATTCCATAGGTTTCAGGCGCGCCAGGTCGAGTGCGTGAATCGCAACGCCGAGTGGCTCTAAAAGGGCCGCTGTCGCCGCGTCGAAGCCTTCGGGCAACGCTACTAGCGCTTCAGGACGAGCGGTGATGTACTCCGCCAGCGCCCCCTGATAGGGCGGCACCCCGGCGAATTCGACGTTCGGGCAGAGGTTGGGATATCCCGCCCGGCACCATTCACACGCCCCGCACGAACGGTTCGGATCGACAGCGACCAGCGTACCGGGGGCCAGCTCGCCGCCCTCGACGACTTCGGCGGCAAATTCGTGTCCCAAGATAAACGGCTCTGAAGCCCGCGTCGAACCGATAGCTCCCTCGAGGTAGTGGTGCAAGTCGCTGCCACACAAGCCGACCGCCCGCACCCGCAAAAGTACTTCGTCCAGTGTAGGTTCAGGTTTCGGCGCGGTTTCTACCCGCAAATCACGGACACCGTGCAACAAGGCGGCGCGCATCGTCGCCATCTCAGTTTCTCAATCCCTGCGCGACAGTGTAGTAAAGGTCGTTTTGCCGCAACTCATTTCTAAACTCGCGGAGCCGGGTATCGTCACCGATAATCACCAGTTCAAGCCCGGCAATCTCGGCAAAGTCCTCCAGGTGTTCGCTTCTAAGCGCGTAGCTGTAAACGGTGTGGTGCGCCCCACCTGCGTAAAGCCAGGCGGCCAGCGCCGTCTTGAAGTCGGGTTTGCAGCGCCACACCGCCCGCGCGACGGGCAGTTTAGGCAGCGGCGGATGCGCCACGGCTTCAACTTCACCCACAATCAGCCGAAACCGGTTGCCTAGGTCGATAAGTGAAGCGTTGATTGCCGGGCCGGTCGGCGCGTCGAACACCAAGCGCACCGGGTCTTCCTTGCCCCCGATCCCTAAGGGATGAACCTCGAGCCTCGGTTTTCCTGCTGCAATACTCGGACAGACCTCGAGCATGTGAGAGCCCAATACCAACGACTCCGAAGCGTCCAGCTGATAGGTGTAGTCCTCCATAAACGAGGTGCGCTGCCCCCCCGCCATCACCTTGAGCGCACGTAAGAGGACCGCCGTCTTCCAGTCGCCTTCAGCGCCGAACCCGTAACCGTCGGCCATGAGGCGCTGCACCGCTAGCCCGGGCAGCTGCTCTAAGCCGTGCAGGTCTTCGAAGGTCGTCGTAAAACCCTTAAAGCCGCCCGCTTCTAAAAACGCCCGCAGCCCCAGCTCGAGGCGCGCCCCGTAGTGCAGCGAGGCGTGACGCTCGGCTCCTGCGTGCAGATTGGCGGCGACTTCATATGTTGCTTCGTACACCTCGATAAGTGCGTCAATGTCAGTTTCCGTTACCGCGTCGACGTGTTCGGCCAGATCGCCCACCCCGTAGCCGTTGACCGAAACCCCGAAGCGGATTTCAGCGGCAACCTTATCGCCTTCGGTGACGCCGACCTGCCGCATGTTGTCGCCGAAACGGGCGAACTTCGCGCCCTGCAGGTCATTCCAGGCGTGGGCCACCCGCGCCCACGCGCCGAGTTGGGCCTGCGTTTCGGGGTCGCGCCAGTGGCCGACCACAACCTTACGCCCCAAGCGCATTCGGGTGTGCATAAACCCAGCTTCGCGGTCGCCGTGCGCAGCTTGATTGAGGTTCATAAAGTCCATGTCGATCTCAGCCCAGGGCAGCTCGCGGTTGTACTGAGTGTGAAGGTGGCAAAAGGGTTTACTTAAAACCGACAAGCCCCCTATCCACATCCTCGAGGGGGAAAAGGTGTGCATCCACAAAACGAGTCCGGCGCAGTCCGGGTCGCGGCTCGCTTCTAAGCAGAGCGTACGAATCTCGTCGGGGGTCGTGAGCAACGCTTTGTAAACAAGTTCAAGGGTAAGCTGCCCCGACGCGTCCAGCGTCTCTGCAACCTCGCGGGCGTGCCGCGAGACCTCTTCGAGGGGGCCGGGGCCGTAAAGGTGCTGCGAACCGCAGACGAACCAGATTTGGGGGGTGGCGAGCTGTTGCATAGGGACTCCTAT
>JAABUN010008417.1_pt1 | contig 10554 bp, 12 predicted proteins | sample 5559311 | NCBI WGS metagenome assembly JAABUN01 (sample SAMN10711877, study PRJNA513370) | rock metagenome | isolation source: Antarctica rocks | place: Antarctica: Victoria Land, Siegfried Peak sud
CGGCATGTACTGCCGACTGCCGACTGCCGACTGCCGACTACGCGGAAAAGGAGCGGCGAATGTCGGTCTTCATCTCGGTCTACGGCAAGGGCGGCATCGGTAAGAGCACGACTTCCTCGAACCTGTCGGTGGCGATGGCCACGCTCGGCGCGAACGTGCTGCAAATCGGGTGCGACCCGAAGCACGACAGCACCTTCACTATCGCGGGGGAACTCGTCCCCACGGTGATTGACGTGCTCCAAGAGGTCAATTACCACATGGAAGAGATCACGGTGGACGACGTGATCCGCCACGGCTACATGGGCGTGGACGTGTTGGAGACGGGCGGCCCCCCGGCGGGCGCGGGTTGCGGCGGCTACGTGGTGGGCGAGACCACGAAACTGCTGAACGAACTCAACCTGTACGACGCCTACGATGTGGTGCTGTTCGACGTGCTTGGCGACGTGGTCTGCGGCGGCTTCGCGGCCCCGTTGCAGAAGTCGGAGTATGCGTGCATCGTCACCACGAACGATTTCGACTCGTTCTTTGCCGCGAACCGCATCTGCGCCGCGATTGACTTCAAGAGTCGTCGCCACGAGGTGCGCCTCGCGGGGGTGATCGCCAACCGCCTCGTGATGGAGGCGGACGGCACGCCCTTCAACGGGCAGGCCGGTACCGACCTGATAGACACCTTCTGCGACCGCGTGGGCGCGAAGATTATCGGGCGCATCCCGCAGCACGACGCCGTACGCCGCAGCCGCATCGCGGGGAAGACGCTGTTCGAGTTCGGTGAGGGCAATGTGCAGCCGTATCTCGACCTCGCGGAGTACCTGCTGAACGAGCCGGAGAAGTACTGCCCGAAGCCGATGACCGACCGCGAGGTGTTCAGCGTCATCAGCGGCTGGAAGGGCGAAGAATCGCCGACGAAGCCGCGCCGCACCACCCCATCCGGCGACCGCATCCCGCTCGACGCGCCGCTCGTTGCTGCGGGCGACTAGCGGACGGCAAAATCAGGGAATAGCGGCATTATTTCAATAGTTGCCGAGTTACGACGTACCCAAGGGGGTACGTCGTGATCGTGTCGTCTAGGGAGGGGTACCGCAATGGTGGATGTTTCGACGCCGTATGGGCAGCGCACGCAGGAACGGCTGGAATCGGAGCAGGTTGTCTGGCTCGTGACCACGGGCAAGGACGGCACGCCGCAGCCCAATCCGGTCTGGTTCCTCTGGCATGACGGCAAGGCGTTGATCTTCAGCGAACCGAACCAATCGAAGATACGGAACATCGAGCGCACCGGGCGCGTCGCGTTGCACTTCAACGACAAGGAGGGCGGCGACGTGACCGTCCTCACGGGCGCGGCGGCGGTCACGGACGCAGTACCGTCCGACGACGTGTTGCAGGCATATCTCGCCAAGTACGATGCGGGCATCAAAAGCCTCGGATTGACGATGGACACGATGGTCGAGAAGTATTCGGCGGTTCTGTGGGTGACGCCGGAAAAGGTGCGCGGTCATTAGCGGATACGAGGGTTTCACTCCTGTGGCGCGGTGCTCTCGGCCCGTGATACCAGGGCGGGGTGAACAGTAGGGGAGCGATCAGGCGAAGGCGGGCCACCAGTGGTAGCAGGTGAGGCCATGCACGCAATCGCGCATCGTCCCCTGCACCACCCGGCACCGCTCCGTCGCCGCCGCTCCCGGATCGTCCGGCGTCTCCCACACCCGGTTCGCCGCCGCCTCGCTCACTGGCCCCGTAACCGCTCGGCGGGCCGCCCGATGCTCCGCCGCCTCTCCTGTACGGACGCTTCGTATACAGGCTCTTAGCCACTCAGCTACTGTTGGAGGTACCGATGCGACTGGCGTACATGATGGCGACGCCCGAAGTGCGAACGTGGGCGCAGGGGTGGACGGGGGAGACGGCGGCGGTCGGGGCGGGGATCGCCGCCATCGGGTACACGGGCGTGGAGGTGCAGACCCGCGACCCCGCCGCCTTCGACCGCCGCGCCTTTGCCCGCACGTTGCGCGACGCGGGACTGACCGTTGCGATGATCGGCACGGGGCCGATGGGCAGCGAGGACAGGCTCGCCTTCGTCCACCCGGACGCCGAGGTACGCCGCCGTGCGACCGAGCGATACGCCGCGATCCTCGCCTTCGCCGCCGAATTGGGGGCGGATGTGTCGGTCGGATCGGCACGCGGCAGGTTCGCTTCCGTGGGCGACCGCGAGACGGCATGGGGATACCTGCACGCGGCCCTCGAAACCCTGCTGCCCGTGGCGGAGCGGCACGGCGTCCGACTCGTGATTGAGCCGCAGAACCGCTTCCAGAGCGACGCGCTGAACACCGTGGCGGAGACGCTGGACCTGATCGCCCGCTACCGCTCCCCGGCCCTTGCACTCGAAGCCGACCTGTATCACATGGTACTCGAGGAGGCGAGCATCCCCGCAGCACTCGTGACGGCGCATCGAAGCGGGTTGCTCGCGCATGTGCAGGCGGCAGACACGAATCGGGGCGCACCGGGACGCGGCTGGCTCCCGTGGCGCGACGCCATCGGGACGCTGCACGCCCTCGGCTACGACCGCTTCGTCTGCGTGGAGTGCGCACAAGGGCCGGACAGCGGCATCACGGCGCGGGAGGCGTATGCCTTTCTCGCGCCGCTCGTTGCCCGCCCGACGGGATCGGAAAGGGGGACGCCGTGACCGTACCGCCGACCGAACGGCCCATTGTGGCCCTGATCCATGCCGTGATCCCGGCGATGCCGCCCGTGCGCGACCTGCTGGCGCGGGAGATGCCGGGGGTGCGCGTGCTTAATATCCTCGACGAGGGGTTGCTGACCGAGTTCGAGCGCGGGGGCGGCGCGACGCCCGCCGCCGTGAATCGCCTCGCGGCGCAGGTGGGGCTGGCGATAGAAGCCGGGGCGCGGGCGGTGCTGCTCACCTGCACGGTCTATACGCCCGTGGTGCCGGAGGTGCAGGCCCGCTACCCCGATGTGCCGGTGATCGGCATTGATGCGGCGATGGTGACGCGGGCGGTGGCGATGGCGACGCGCATCGGCGTGCTGGCGACGGTTCCCGCTGGCCTCGCACAGCAGCGGGCATTGATCGCGGAAGCGGCGTCGGCGGCGGGGAAAACCGTCGTTGTGGTGCCGAGCCTGCACCCGGAAGCGATGGCGGCCCTGCAACGCGGCGACGGCGACGCGCACGACGCGATCCTGCTCGCGGCCCTGCCCGCCCTCGCCGCACAGGTGGAGGTGGTGATGCTGGCGCAGGCGAGCATGGCCCGCCTGCTGGCGAGACTGCCGCCCGACCTGCCCGTTCCCGTGCTCGCCAGCCCCGCGTTCGCCGTGGAGGTGTTGCGGGCCGCATTATGAGCAGGGAAGGTGCCTTCAGCGAGAACGCATACATTCTGCGCGTCGGGCACCGTTCGCTGCCCGCTGCCGCTCCCCGTGGTACACTTCCGCGCACGTACACGGTTTCGCGCCCGCGCAACGGCGGGCGGGGACGAACGAAGGGTGTCGCGCCGATGACCTCTACCACGATCACCATTCCCCTGTTCCCGCTCGATCTCGTGCTGTTCCCCGGTGTGGAGTTGCCGCTGCATATCTTCGAGGAGCGGTACAAGCGCATGGTGAGCCTCTGCCTGCGCGAGAACCGCGATTTCGGTGTGGTGCTGGCGAAGGCGGCGGGAGACGCGCCGGGGCAGGTACTCACCTACCATGTGGGAACGACCGCGCATATCCGGGGCGCGACGCGCTTCGCGGACGGGCGTCTGAACCTCGCCACGCAGGGACAGCGGCGGTTCCACATCGTCTCGTTCCATTGGGAACGGGAGTACATGACAGGAGAAGTGGCGTGGCTACCGGACGATGACGGGGCGAGCATCGCCTTGCGCGACCGCGCCGAGGTGCGGTGGAACGCCCTGCGCCGCCGCATCGCCGACCTCACGGAGCAGGAGATTCCCGAAGCCGAGTTGTCCCTCGACCCCGCCGAGGCCGCATATACCCTCGCCGCGTCATTGCCCGTCGCAAATGTCGAGAAGCAGTCGTTGCTCGAAGCGACCGACACCGAGGCCCGCCTGCGCGAGGCGATCCGCCTCATCAACCGCGAGGATGGCATCCTCCGCTACACCTCGGAGCCGCAACCGGGCGTGCCGCAACCCCCGGAGGGATCGGTGATTTCCCCGAACTAGCAGCCAGCAGCCAGCAGCCAGCAGCGATCAACGGCTCTTTTGCGTCCACCCCATGCATGTGGCACTCCGCATATTCTGCTGGCTGCCGACCGCTGACCGCTGATTACTCGCCGCTGATCGCGGCAAGCAACGCTTGCGCGAAGGCGATCTGCTCCATGCCGCCGACGCTGTTCGGGGGGGCGGTGGGCAGCACGAGCGTGAGCGGTTCGGGCGGCATGTCGAGCAGGAAATGGTAGGCGACGGGGAGGAGTCCCCACACCTCGGTGGTGCCGCTCGCCGTGCCGCCGAACTCGCCGCCGAGGAAGTGGATGTGCCGCGTCGGTACCGCGAGGTGCTGCGCCGCATCCCCCATGAAGCGCACACGCACGAGCCGCGCATTTTTCGCGGGGGAGGCGGTCAGGAGCGTGAGCATCAGGGTGGTTTCGTCCTCCATCTGCACCATGTAGTGCCTCACCGATTCGTCGGGCAGCAGCACCGCCTTGCGGATCGCCTTCGTGCTCGTGATCGCTTCGGGGGCGTCGGGGCGCAGCGTGCGGGCCACGGTTTCCAATGCTTCGTACCAGTGACCGTAGGGTGTGTCCGTCGTCTTCATTGCATCCATCGCGTCGCTTCCTCCCGCTGTGCCGTGGCACCATTCTCGCGTTGTCAATGCCGTGAAGTATACGTGCGGACACGCGAGGAGGCAGCAAATGCCGTGGCTTTTTCGGTGGGTGGCAATGCGGTACGGGGTGCGGCTGTTGCGGTGGGCGTGGAATCGCTTCGTAGCGCGGCGCGGCGGGCGCGGCCCGATGCGTCCGGGGACGTGGTAAGCGGGAAATTGAAAAGACTGACCACAGAGACACCGAGAACACAGAGAAATCCAGAACGCACACCCCATATCTCATTTCCCCTCTCGGTGTTCTCTGTGTCTCTGTGGTCAGTCTTTTCAATTCCTAGAAAAGGCGTGGTTGCGTGGCGGTTTCGAGCGGTGCGAGGGGTAGGCCGAGCAGTTCGGTCATCTCGCGAGCATTCGGGACGGCGTGACCACCGGCGTTGTTGTTGAATAATAGGTGCGCTTCGCGTGCGGTCTCGCGGACGGCGGCGATTTTTGGCAGCCACTCGCGCAGTTCCTCCTCACTGTAGCGGTACGTGTAGCGGTCGAGCGTGCCTTTGAGGCGCGGGTCGTTCCACGTTTCGGTGTTGCGCCCGTGGAAGCGCACGAGGCAGAGGGCCGGATTCGTGACCGCAACGGCGGGCGGCACGCTGTTTGCCGCACCCTGCGGCTCGTCCACGATGGTGTAGACGATGCGCAACTCCCGCAGCAGCGCGAAGGTGCGCTCGCCGCTATCGCCCCCCGCGAACCACGAGCGGTGGCGGAACTCCGCCGCGATCAGATCATCCCCGAACCACTCGCGCAGGCGGCAGAGGTGGTCGCGGTGCGGCCCGGTGGCGGTGAATGAGGGCGGGAACTGCAAGAGCACGGCCCGCAACTTGCCCGATGCCCGCAATGGCGCGACCGATTCCCGGAACCGCGCCGCGTCCGCCTCGGTCGGGGGCAGCACGCGGCCTGCCTCGTCGCGCTCGTGCAGCGTCAGGGTGCGGTGCGCCTTGACGACGAACGCGAAGTTGTCCGGTGTCACTGCCGCCCACCGCGCAACCGCTTCCGGGCGGTGGAAGTTATACGCGGTGCTGTCCACCTCCACCACCGGGAAGTGGCGGGCGTAGAAGGCGAGGCGATCCTCCGGGCGCAAGCGGGCAGGGTAGAAATTCGGGTGGTCGCTCCAGTTGCAGCAGCCGACGCGAATGGAATTCTCGTTCATCGTGGTCTCCGTAGAAATGCGCCCCTCCCCCGGCCCCTCCCCGCGAGGGAGGGGAGAGGCATTGCAAGATCGAGATGTTCGGGGCAAAGCTTCGCCTCTCAAAGAGCCTCTTCCCTTCCCTGTGGGTGAGGGGCCGGGGGAGGGGCGCATTTCCCTCCGGCGTGCTTGTCGCCCGCCGGATATTGTGCCATACTCCCGCCGTCGGCAAATGCGCCGAGTTTTCGTAAGGATGCCTGAGAATGTACCGCCGAGACGCCCACAACCGATGCTCGCACGCGCTTGCCGACCGTCTCCCCGACGGTACGGGCGATGGCGGCCTCCCGGCCCCGCTCCGGCAGGGGCGGCATTCCGGGTTGCGCTGATACCCCGCTCGCGCATCTCGCCCAACCCCTGCCAACCGACGCGACCCCGACCGACGCAGAACGAGTTGCGCCGCGCCTGTGTGCGTGTGCGTGTGCAATAGCAAGGAGCGTGCGCCGTGGCGACCGAGAACTACGTGGAAGACCTGACCGATATCGAGGACGATTACGACCGTTGGTACATCGAGGTCGTGAAGAAGGCCGGGATGATGGGCGATTCGCCCGTGGCGGGGTGCCGCGTGCTGATGCCCTACGGCTACGGGCTGTGGGAGAACATGCAGCGCGGACTGGATGACCGCTTCAAGGAGACGGGTGTGGAGAACGCCTACTTCCCGATGTTCATCCCCGAATCCATGTTCAACCGCGAGGCGGAACACATCGAGGGGTTCGCGCCCGAAGTGGCGTGGGTGACGCACGGCGGCGGCAAGGAACTGCCCGAACGGCTCGCGGTGCGTCCTACCTCGGAGGCGATCATCTGTCCGATCTACGCGACGTGGGTGCAGAGCTACCGCGACCTGCCCATCCTCATCAATCAGTGGTGTTCGGTGGTGCGGTGGGAGGAGCGACCCCGCGCCTTTCTGCGCACGCGGGAGTTCCTCTGGCAGGAGGGCCACACCGTTCACGCCACCTTGGACGAGGCCGAGGAGCGGGCGATGATGATGATTAACGTCTATAACGACTTCTACCGCGACGCCCTCGCCATCCCCGGCATCATCGGTCAGAAGACCGAGAGCGAGAAGTTCGCCGGGGCTTTGCGCACCTACACACTCGAAGCGATGATGCAGGGTAAGAAGTGGGCGTTGCAGAGTTGCACGTCGCACAACTTGGGCGACCACTTCGGCAAGACGTTCAACATCCAGTTCCTCGCCCCTTCCGGGGAGCGCGAGTTCGCATGGAACACGAGTTGGGGACTGTCGTGGCGGGCTATCGGGGCCGTCATCATGGTGCATGGCGACGCGCAGGGGTTGCAGATGCCGCCCCGCGTCGCGCCCATTCAGGCGGTCGTCGTCCCGATTTGGCGCACCGACGAGGCGAAGGCGCAAGTCTTCGGGGAAGCGGCAAAGATCGAGAAGTCGCTGAAGGCGGCGGGGTTGCGCGTGCGCGTGGACCGCGACGAGGAACACACCCCCGGCTGGAAGTACAACGAGTACGAGTTGAAGGGCGTGCCGTTGCGCATCGAACTCGGCCCCCGCGACATCGCGGCGGGGCAGGCGACCGTGGTGCGGCGCGACACGCGAGCGAAGGAGGCAGTGCCGCTCGACGGCCTCGTGGCCCGCATCCGCGAACTGATCGAGGCGATGCACGGCGACATGTATGCCCGTGCGCTAGCGTTCCAGAAGGATAACAGTGCCGAGGTCACGAGCTACGACGAACTGCGCGAGCGCGTGGCGGCGAACGCGGGCTTCTCGTACATCCATTGGGACGGCGACCCCGCCACCGAGGAGCGCATCAAGCAGGAGACGAAGGCGACGATGCGCTGTATCCCCTTCCACGACAACGACGAGGAGGGACCGGACCTGTTCACCGGCAAGCCCGTGAAGGGGCGCGTGCTGGTAGACCGGGCGTATTAACGGTACGTAATCGGCAGCAACGTAGTAGGACAGGCTTTAGCTTGTCTTCTCCGAGGGGGTGGCGCATGGACGAAGTTTGCGTTTGCCAGCGTCACCTCCCCCACTGGCACCTCGACGGGGCAACGTACTTTGTCACCTTCCGTCAGCATCCCTTGCCGCTGTCCGCGTCCGCACTTTCACCGGCAGAACGACGGCTGGTACGAAATGTCATCGTTGCGCTGCACCCTCACATCTGGCGTGTTACGTTGCTGTGCGTAATGCCAGATCATGTGCATCTGATTGCAGTCCCACAACAAAACGGAGAGGGCGGAAACAACCTTTCATGGATTCTACGCCGTGTCAAAGGAAGCACGGCGTGCATGCTCAATGTGGGCCGGGATCGTTCAGGGCTATTCTGGCAAAACGAATCGTTCGACCGCATCATCCGCAGTTCGCTTGAATACCAAGAAAAGGCGACGTACATCCTGCACAACGCGGTGAAAGCGGGCCTCGTTTCTGATCCGTGGGAGTATGATGGCCTTTGGGCGGATGAAGTGACCACAGGGCAGTGATCGCAAGATCGGGAAGGCAGGCTGAAGCCTGCCCTATTACGTCTTTCCTATTGCCCGTCGCATGGCTGTAGTACACTCGCTCCCGCAAACCGAAACAAGCGAATGGAAGGGGCGATGACCAAGCGCGAGAAGCGAAAGGCAGACATTCGCCGTAACCCCGCAGACGTTCGGTTCGATGATCTCGACGCCGTGCTGCGGGGATACAATTTCGTCAGGCGTAATGGAAGGCTCGTCCCATTTCATCTACCGCCACCCGGTGCTTACGAGGCATCTCAATATTCCCGTTCACGACGGTAAGGTGAAGCGGACGTATGTGCTGCAAGCGATTGTCGCTATCAATGAAGTAAAGGAGCGCATCGCATGATCGCGGAATTGCAGGATATTGAGGACGGTAACGAAAGCACGAACGTTGACCCCGTTCCGCTCGTATTCACGCCCGAAGTTCGCGCCCTCGCTGCTCGCCCGTACCGAATGGTGGTCTGGCACGACGACACGGATGGCTGGTGCGCGATCATCCCCGACCTACCGGGTCTCGCGGCGGTGGGCGATACGCTGGACGAGATGTACGCGGTGGCGGAAGAGGCCAAGCAGTTGTGGATTGCCTCTGCATTGCGAGACGGCGATCCAATCCCCGCGCCCCGCGACGAACACGCGCTCGTGAGCGCGGCGCGATGACGTTCCCGCCGCCCATTGCGTGGCTGTAGTACACTCGCTCCCGCGAACCGAAACAAGCGAACGGGAGGGGCGGCGATGAAGATCACCGGCATCGAGACGCACTACGCGATGGCACCGGGGCGACCGTGGATTTTCGTCAAGGTGCTGACCGACGAGGGCATCCACGGGTGGGGCGAGGCGACGCTTGAGGGCAAAGAGGCCACGGTGATCGCCGCCGTGGGCGAGGTCGCCCGCTTCCTCGAAGGCAAAGACCCCGCCCGCATCGAGCAGCACTGGCACGACCTCTACCGGGGCGCGTTCTGGGTCGGCGGGCCGGTGCTGAACTCCGCGATCAGTGCAGTGGAACACGCATTGTGGGACATCAAGGGCAAAGTGCTGAACGCACCCGTGTACGAACTGCTTGGCGGCAAGTGCCGTGACCGCATCCGCGCCTACGCGAATGGCTGGTTCCGGCGGGGGATGGACGCGGCGGCGACGGCGGCGCGGGCGCAGGAAGTCGCCGCGATGGGCTACACCGCGATGAAGTGGGACCCCTTCGAGCAGGCAGGGTTGTTCATTGACGCCGACACGGCGGCACGGGCCGTGGCGAATGTGCGGGCGGTGCGCGAAGCCGTGGGGCCGAGCGTTGACCTCTGCATCGAAGTCCACGGGCGATTCTCCCCCGCGAACGCGATTCGCATCGCCCGCGAGTTGGAGGAATTCCGTCCGTTCTTCTACGAGGAGCCGGTGCCACCGGAGAACATAGACGCCCTCGCCCTCGTCGCACGCGGCACGAGTATCCCCGTCGCCACCGGGGAGCGGCTGTTCACGAAGTGGGGCTTCAAGGAACTGTTCGAAAAGCAGGCCGCCGCCATCGTGCAGCCCGACATCTGCCACGCCGGGGGCATCCTCGAACTGAAGAAGATCGCGGCGGCGGCGGAGATGCACTACATCGGTGTCGCGCCCCACAACCCGAACGGCCCGATCTGCACCGCCGCGAGCATCCAGTTGGACGCCTGCATCCCGAACTTCCTCATTCAGGAGTTCGTCATCAGCGACGGGCCAATCCGCACGCAGTTGCAACGGGAGCCGATCCGCATCGTGGACGGCTACTTCGAGATTCCCGACCGCCCCGGCCTCGGCGTGGAACTTGTCGAAGAATACCTCGACCGCGACGACATCGTGCCGCGAGATATGTACGACATGATCGCGCCGTGGCGGTAACGGACGCATAGCCGTTCCCTCGTGGTGCGATGCTCTCAGCCCGTGATTCGCGTCGTTGCTAGGGAAGTCACGGGCTGAGAGTACCGCGCTGCAAATGGGAGAGGCACCGCACCTAGTGGTCTGACACGGATGATTTGCCGTGTTCACGTCGGTGTCGTCACCGGGTAGAGATGCCGGAGTTTAATCCGTGCGTCCGCCATGGTAAACCGCCAGTCGATCTTGCTCGCCGCCGTGTT
>JAABUN010008418.1_pt1 | contig 10553 bp, 10 predicted proteins | sample 5559311 | NCBI WGS metagenome assembly JAABUN01 (sample SAMN10711877, study PRJNA513370) | rock metagenome | isolation source: Antarctica rocks | place: Antarctica: Victoria Land, Siegfried Peak sud
TGGTGACCACCTCGGTCAAGGCGAACGAGCCGTCGGTGACGGCGGACGCCGTGGCGCTGCTGCCCAGGTTGACGCTGCTCAGGAGCGTGCAGCCCACCGCGCAGCCCGGGTTGTTCAGGGTGTCGGAGTTGTCGAGATACGACTGGGCGGTCACGGTGGCTGTGCCGTTGGCCACGTTGCCCGTGAACTGCGTGAGCCAGTTCGACGCTCCGAACGGCGAGGTGAAGCCCGTCCCGGTCAGGGTGATGACGAGGGTTCCCCCTGTGTTGCTCGAAAGGTCGAACGTCGCGAGGTCGATGTAGTCCGGGGAGAACAGCTGCGTGCCGATGTTGTTGGCGGTGAAGTTGCCGACGCTCACGGGGGCGAAGTTGTAGGACCCGCCGGCGGAGCCGAGCGCCACCGACTGAAACGAGGAAACTCCGCCGGACTGCACGGTGAGCCCGAGCATCGGCGCGGCTTCTGCTCCGCTCGCGATTATGAAGGGGGCAATGAGGGCCATGGCTGAAGCCAAGAGAAACTGACGCATGAAAGCTCCGGGGTTAGTGGATCACTGGCGATCTGCAGCCTCCTATGCACCTTTCGTGCCACATAATAATATCAAAGAGTTATATATAATGACACAAGCAAACGTAAAATTTAACGACAAATTATAAATTAGACACCACACGTTATGTGCTGAACTGTCCTGCTGCCGCTGCCATGGATACGTTCCCACCACGCGCCTCCCGGAACCGCTGAATGAACGCCCGCCTGGCCCGCCGCTCCCGACCGCCCAAGGTGGACCTGACGGAGGAGCTAATCGCCTCGATGCAGGAGGCGGTGCGGATCATCGCGGGGGAGGTCCCGCCCAGCCGGGTCCATGCGGCCTCAGAGATGGCCGCCAGGGCGGCTGCACGGGCTGCGAAGCAGGAGTAGGAGGGAAGCCATGCCAGACGGTTCACGCGACGCCCACACGCCCATGTCGGCCGAGGCCCTGGACGAGGCCGAGCGCCAGGCGCTGATGGGGTCACCTCACGGTTTGCTCAAAACTGCACGCTAAGCCGAGAACCCTGATGCATCAGAGGCTTGCACAAACCCACGATTGCGGAAGGATGCGAGCTAACACAGTAGCTGCTCGCAATTTTTGTTGCACAAACCTCTTTCAGAACCGCGTTGAAAGGCAAGCACCATCCGAAAGCTCCTTAGCGTGCGATTTTGAGCAAACCGTGAGGTGACCCCCTGATCGCCGCGGTGGAGGAGGCCCTGGCCGACCCGCGGCCGGACATCCCGCATGAGGAGGTCCGCGCGGAGATCATGGCGGAGATCGAGGAGCTGGAACGTCAGATCGCCGCGTCGTCGGCGGCGTGAGGGTTGTCTGGGCGGCGGCGGCGCGCGATGACCGGCGACGCATCGCGGCCTGGCTGGCCGAACGCAACAAGGCCGCGGCGGTGCGGGTCGCTCGCGCCCTCGCCGCCGCCGATGACAGCCTGGCCGCGTTGCCCGCCAAGGACCGCCCTGGACGGATGCCCGACACTCGCGAGCTGTCGGCCGTGCCGCCCTACGTCGTCGTTTACCGAGTGGACGAGGTGACGGGAGTGGTCCGTATTCTCCGCGTCTGGCACACGTCCCAGAACCGATAGTGGAATGAGTTCGGCAAGTCTTCGCGCCCTTCCGGCACCCTCTCGGTACCCCCGAATACTGCCCCTGGCCAAGTCCCGGCGCTGCCCCCACCACCGTGGCCCTCCCGCGACTGCCCCGCTGCTTCCCCGCGACTGTCCAGCCCTTTCCATAATGGCGATTCGGCGTTGCTGCGGTGCAGCATCACCTGTTCGGCTTCGGGCGGAACACGCCTGCTGCGTTGACGCGAAGTCCAGTGTTCGTTAGCGTGACATAAACAGGCTGCGCGTGTCTAAAAAATAATTGGCGTCGGTGCGCGGGAAGGTCCTGCGCAGTGAATTGCTTCTGTCGGGGGGGAAGTCATGCGACCACTCACACGGTCAGCTCAGGTGGTGCCCGCACTGTGTCTCGCCCTGGCGCTTGGCACGGGCCAAGCCCTTGCGGCGCCGATCTACTCTCTCACCGCCCTGTTGCCAGTCCCGGCCAGCCCGAACAACATTGAGGGCGGGAAGTTCACCTCCTACGACATCGGCGACTTCAACGGGACCACCCAGAACTACTACCTAGCTGACCGGTCGAACGCCTCGATCGACATCTACTCCGCCGCCACCAACTCCTTCGTGGGCCGGATCGGCGGCACCGGCAACCTGTTCGTCGGCGTCCAGCCCGTGCCGCCGGCCTCGATCAACAACAGCATCTCCGGGCCGAACGGGGTGATCCCGGTGAGCCTGAACGGCCAGAGCCTGCTGTATGCCGGCGATGGAAACAGCACCGTGAAGGGGTTCAATCTCAGCAACGGCAACACGCCGCTGCCGGGCACGCCGATCGTGACGGGCACCCCAGCCGACAAGCGCGCGAACGAGGGCGCCTACAGCCCGCAGAACCAGCGCATCCTGATCGCCAACAGCTCGGCCCCGACCCCTTTCGTGAGCCTCATCGACCCGGCGACCAACGCGGTCGTGGCAAAAACCTTCCTCGACGGGACCAACGGCGCTCCGAAGGCCACTGCCGGCCTTGAGTCCATCGCATGGGACCCGAGTACGAACCGGTTCTTCCTTGCGATCCCCGAGATCAACGGCGGCGGCCCAGGCGCCGTGGTCGCCATTGATCCGCTGACGGGCGCGGTGGTGAAGACGTTCGACCTCAGGGCATTCGGCTTTGCAACATGCGCCCCCACCGGCCTTGTCCATGGGTCGGGCAACCAGTTGCTGATCGGGTGCGATGTCGGCCAGTCGGTCGTGCTCGACGTCGCGGCAAACGGTGGGAACGGCTCAGTCACGTCGGTCCCGCAGGTGTTTGGCTCCGACGAGGTGCGGTTTGATCCCGTTCGCAACATCTACGTCCTCGCCGCGCGCAACAACGGGACCGGCCCGGTCCTGGGCATCATCGACGGCGCGACTGACACGTTCCTGCAAAGCCTGCCGACGGTGCCCAACGGCCACTCGGTTGCAGTGGACCCGGTGTCGGGCGAGGTGTTCGTGCCGTTCGGCGGCGTTGCGGGGAACACCGTTTGCCCGAACGGGTGCATCGCCGTGTTCAGCGCGTCCGCGACCAGCGTGCCTGAGCCAGGGTCGTTTGCGCTGCTGGCCGCGGGCCTGGCCGGGCTTGCCGGCCTGGTCCGGCGTCGGCGCCTCTCGTAGAAAGGGGCCTCCCTTCTCCGAGGCAGCCAGCCTCGACCTGCTCGATACTGGCTTCGCCGGCCTGCTCGTGTTCCGTCGATGAGGCGAGCACCCCCATGATAGCGCGGCTTCCAAAGCTGCACGTTCGGCGTTCATGCGGTGCAGCATGGGGTAGATTGAGACAAGCCCCGAATGGAACAAGGTAGAACGACAGGCTTCTTGCTCCCGGCAAGCAGGCAGGTCCAAGCTACTCCCATGTTCGCCGTAGATGAAGCAACCGCACATGCGATCCGCCAAGCCTACCAGGACGGGGGCGAGCTGTCCGGCGTGGTCGAATTACGCCGGCACTTCCCGCTCATCACCGACAACGCTCGTGCGCGGCTGTGCTTGAGGATGATCATGAGTTGGGTGCAGCGCACGCCTGCGCCGGAACCGGCGCCGCATGTCAAACTTGGCACCTCTCCGCCCTCTCGTCGCCAACGCGCGGCAGCTCGCGCTCGTGGCAAATCGTAAGCTGGTCGAACGCCGCCCACTCAGCCCGGCTTCGCCGCTCCTGGCTTCCCATAATGGGAATTCGGCGTTGCTGCGGTGCAGCATGATTCTGCTCTAAAATGTGATGGACCTGCTGTGAAACGAGTGTTATGAAATGTTATGCACTATGTGCAGCGATGGCGGGCAGACTTGTTGCTCGGCAGAGTTGCGCCTCAACAGTCGCGCGATCGGAATGCATACCATCGTTGATTTCAACACCATGTTGCTGGCTGAAGCAGTGGATAGCCTTCCAGCCGAGCAGGTAAATTCCTTGCCTTTCGAGGCCATCCGCCTGGATGCGAATGGGGCCGTGACCTTTCATGGCGGTGCCGGAAAGCGGCGTACCGGCAGTCGCGGCGCGGTGCTGAAACAAAGTGCCACCAACGGGACAGTACCTTCCACAACCGTTCAATCTTATCGCGGCTGTATTGAGCGTGCCCTAGCGCAAAGCCACCCCGACCTAGAGTTCAGCCATGTATTCGGCTTGTCAGCCGGAACACAGGACATAGAGGTGCGCGTGCGCGTGCAGCCGGCCAAGGATGGCGGACGTTGGGTCTTTTTCCAGCGCCAAGGCTAGTCCAGATGCTGCCACTGCACCTTTGGCAATTATAGCGCGGAACCCAGACGCTGCGATGCAACATAGAGCGTTGCCACTTCAATTAAAACTTTGATGCATAACACCCGTTCGGCGTTGCCGCGGTGCAGCATGAGCCAGGGTGGCGCACCCATTTGCGCGTCTCCCGGCTCACTTTCTCAGTCAGGCATCTGTCAAAGCGGTATACCCACTCAGCGCCCAGCAAACATTCGATGTCGCCGTCTCGATTAAGTTCACCGATCACCCGAGTATATCAAACATCAAGCTCTCAGTAATTTCTGCTCTAGAGCTGAGATCAGAGCAGGCTGCATAGCCAACCGAACCAAGACCCACTGCAAAACGCCGGGCGCCTAGTTCGTTGGCTTCTGGCAAAACCTCGCCGCTCACTCGTAGTTCGATTGAGACCATACCTCCTTCCTCGACAACTCCAAAGGCACGAATGGGAAACGAGCTACCCACACGAATGCGAACGTCTGACTTAGGCAGAGGTGAGGCTTTTGACCTTCTTTTATCACCCACGGTCACAGAGATCCGATGCTCTCCCTTGAGAAAGTCCGGAGCATAAAGTTTAAGATAAACGATTATATCCGTGCCTGGAGGTAGATCAGTTCTGAATTTCAAAGCGCCCTCCTGTCCACGCATCCAGCAGCCAAGGGCCTCTATGCCATACCAGGATGCAACAAGCATAAGCCGCGTTGGGTTTAGTGCATAGTTCTTCGGCAAGCGCTGCCCTAGAGCTAGCTTGCTGGGCTGGAATATTGTCCCCGCTGGAAAATTCGGCTCCGGGTTACGGTTGACACTTATATTTTTTCGAAGCTGCTCTACTTGCTCTAAGAGATTGGCGCCAACATCACGCCAGCTACGAGGCTCAAAGCTATCCTTTATCTCGGTCGCACGCTCTTTCCTATACCCGTCGTCGAGCATCATCCTCCGAAGGACGTTAATACCATCGCGCAAATTATGTGGGTCCACATAATCGACTAAATCTCCTCCTACTTCTGGGATCGACGAGGTCGAAGAAGCAACGCATGGCTTACCATGTGCAAGGCTTTCACCAACTGGAAGCCCCCAACCTTCAACAAAGCTGGGAAATACAGTGAACAAACAGGCGTTGTAGAGGGTTTGGAGTTCCGCATCCGATAGATCGTGCAGAATATGAACTCGATCATCGAGATAACGGGATGTTTCGAGCATCTCCATCAAACTTGAAACTCGCCATCCAAAGCGTCCGATAAAAACGAGGTCTGGGGGTTCTAAACCCTCATCTATGAACTGCTTCCAAGCAGCTATTAGATAAGTATGATTCTTTCTCGCCTCAATAGTTGAAACCATCATTACAAATGGACGGTCCCGCAGAAAGGCGATATTTGGTCCCCAAGCTATCTGCCGCGTCATAGCGCCATCAACATTTGAATGAGCAAGCGGAACGGCTTGTATTGGTATTGGAAGCATACCTAGTCGGCTTTGATAACGCCTGACTTCCTGAGCAGTGTACTCCGAAATTGTCAGAATGAAGTCAAAAACAGAGAGACCATCGCCAAACGATAGCGCAAACTCATGGGGCAGACCTTCATCACAGTATTCTGTATGAGTAATGGGTATGAGATCATATATGTATGCGCCAATGCTGACGCCTGCACGCTTCAGATGGAAATACCGCCCCGCTACTCCGCCATAGCCCCAGAATGCACCAAGTATGAGGTAAGTCTGCCCAGCAACAGCCGCAATAGCAGACGCATTTGCTCTAGCCGAAGAAATTAGTCTTTTTAGTCGATCATGACTTACATATGGTCCGGTCACACATCCGATGATTTCCGCAAGATCAGACCTCTTCAATGCCCATAAGCAGTTCTCGTTTATCGGATTGAGAACAAATATATTTTCTTCGTCCTTCTGCTGATCCGAGTTGGATAATACATACTGTATAACGCCTACTTGTACTCTCTGAATACCAGACAGGGTTTTATGTGCTTCGAGATAACCGAGCAAGTCATCAAGCTCAATGAGAACTGAACTTTTGCTTAAACTTTCAGTTGCGAAATCTATTTCTGTATCATCGATTGCTCCATCTTGCCTTAGTGTTGTGAGTTCAGTGTAAGCCTCTCTCAACCCGGATCTGCTCAGCAGCATAGAAAAGATTTCTGCAGCTTCAGAATCACGATTAAGTCTTTTTAGCAGGTGAGCCAACTGTAGTTGAGCATCATCATCCTCGGGCTGAACGGCAAGTGCTCTACGATACGCATTTTCCGCTCTTGCAAGTTTTCCCTGCTCCTTAAAACTATGCCCAACCTGTATCCAAATTTTATGATCATTCGGGTTGCCTTCTAGGAAAGCCTCGTAAGCCTTCTCAGCTTCCGGCCAATTCTTGATATCTCTTGCCCGATCGCCGATTTTCCGAAAGTCTGTCTTCTTGGAGAAACTTTTAAGCAACTTGATGTCTTTGAGGAACATTGAAATCTCCTTGCCGTTCATCTGAAAATGACTTAGCCATTGATATTTGACTGTCACTTGCAACCGTGAAAGATACCTCGTACTGGATAGACTGGATGTGGTGTATAATCAACTTTTGAAAATCCAACATCATGCAGCATAGCGATGATGCATGCCGGGTTCGGTCCCCACCAGTTAGACGGGTCATTATTAGCCTCACGGCCCGGATAGAATATCATCGCGGGCCTATCTTGATCTAACGCGTCTAAATGCGTCTCAACAATGAAAGTTGATTTTGCCAGTTGCGCCAGGCGCTCCAACTCTTGGAATGGGTGCCTCAAATGATAAAACACTCCTGCAAATAAGACCACATCAAAATCCCCAATTCGCTCCAAAGTTAATTCCGAAAGCTCGATATCCATCACCTCAACCGGCGGAGCAAGGTGCGCGCGAGCAATTTCGAATGCATCGCGGCTTCCCCAGCATTGATCCGACCACGCATAATGGTCAGTTGCAAGCACGCGTGATGCTCCTCGGCGATATGCTTCGAAGCTGTTGAAACCATCCCAACAGCCAATGTCAAGAAAGGTCTTCCCTGTAATTTCATCTTTGAAATAGACATCTGCCTGTTTATGTAGAACATCTAATTTGGTGTTCCCAGGGCTTGTCACACCGTTCCCAAAGTCAATCTGGTGATGCCAGGAAATTTGGTTTATCTTGGTCCGTAGCTCGGCATCCATTTTGATTCCTACTTGTTCCCACTTGTTTTATACTAGTATTATATCATTGCTATGCGTTCTGGCAAGATGGGAAAGCTGCATTGACGTAACCTATGATGACATCCTGATTCTACATAAAAGAACAACCCTTCTTGAGAGAGATATTTATTAGACATATAGCGTTGGGGGTAGAGGTAGATTACTGGCTGCTTAGGCCATCGTGGTGTCTGTTCAAACTTTTAACACAAAGATGCCTCTGCTTAGTATTTTTCCTGATGGAGCTGTGTGCAAGGATTTGCTGAGGTTCTCGCCGTAAGCCTGCATTGGCAAACGATGCTGGCCGATGGAGCACACCTATACCTGCTGCTGGAGAATAAGCGCCTTGTTTTGCGCTATGGCCGCCTCGGCTTCATCATTGAGGCTCTGCCGAAAACTACATGCATATTTTAAATATGCTCAGACACGCTCAGACGTTCTCAAAACTTTTTCTAACGATGCCTCTCAATGCTAATCTCGTCAATTGCTAGAATATCTAAAAACTTTTTGTGATCTGTTGCAGTTCTCACGTCGGGCAGGCATACAGATACTACATATTCCCGCTGTGAGCTAGAGTAAACTGACCCAATGGTAAATTCCTTCGATCCATTTCTTACTATATCTTGTGTAAACTCCTCTTTTTGGGTCGATATTCTAGTTAAGATCGACGCCGTGAGACACCGATTTGATATGGAAAATACCAAAGATATAGTCGAAGGAACCTCCGAAGAAAACATTGTATTATCAATGCATATAAACCCTTGTAGGCTATTCAAATACGGACCTCTTACATCGCTTATACCCCAATTCTTCTTTAAGAATAATCTCTCCTTCGAAGGAGCTGTATATTTAATGGAAAGGTAGAAAGTAATTAAATCTCTCATGCTTGAGTATTCCTATACGCCGAGCGGTTTCGGTCCGCCGCGCCAGCACCGACCCGAGTTCACCTGCTACCCGCTACAGTTTTGTCATTACCGTTTATACCACGCCGCTACTGTCTCTGCGCCACCTGCACCCGCCTCTTGCCTTTCACCCTTCGCCAGCACCCGCCCTGGTCCCGGCCAGGTTTTTCCCCAGTTCAGGCCGCCCCTAGTAACCCTGGATCACACGGTAATCGGCATGACCCCCACTTTGGAAGGCCCCCGCCCCCTCGTCCACCCGAATGCACGGCCGCGACTTCGGCCCGCACCGCTCCAGCTTCGCCAGAGCCCCGGTCTTGGCCCACTCGTCCCGGCTCGCCCGCAGCTCGGCGATCTCCAACTGCAACTGCCGCCTCTCCACCCGCGCCGCGCCGATCGCTCCCGTGTCCCACCACAGCACCAGCGTGCTTGCCAGCCACCCGCCCAGCACCAGCAGCGCCACCGCCGCCGCCATCCAGCCCAGCAGCCGCCAGCTCGCCCACGCCACCACGCCGCGCAACGCCGCGTCCGCTTGGCCCACCTGCTCCGCCACCCCGGCCAGGCGCGACAAGAGCGGCCCCGTCGCCGCCTGCACCGCGGCTACGCCCTCCGTTGCCGCACCGGCCAGGCTGTCGGCCACCGCCCCCCGCACCGCCCCCTGCGCGCCGACCTGCACGTCCCGCACCCCGCGCGCCAGGGCCGCCCGCTCGGCCGCCAGCCCCTCCAAGGCCGCCTGCACCGCAGCCTGCTGCCGCTCGGCTACCTCCATCAGCCCATACAGCCGGTCTTCCCCCGCCTGCCCTGTCACGCTGTCCACCGCCACCTCCCTCTGCCCGTCCCCGGATCACATCCTCATGCTCGGGCCTGACCGCTGGCTTGCCAGCGACTGCTGGCGGGACGCCTCCCGCGCTGCCTCCTGGGTGGCCTGCTGCTGCGCCGCACGCTCCTGCAGCCGCACCCGCATCCCGGCCTCGGCCGCCTCCGCGATCCCGGCCACCACACGCTCCGGCCGCGCATCGGCCAGCACCCGCGCCAGGTTCGGACGCTCCCCCATCCCAAACGCCTCGCCCTGCTCGCGCAGCACCTGCGCCGCCCCTGGCTGCCCGCGCACCTCCTGCCCGAACCCCAGCAGCGCCTCACGCGCCGGGCCATAGACCGGGTCAGCGTCCAGCCGCGGCAGGACGGCCTTGTACTCCGTCATCACCTGGTCCCACCGCCCTACCAGCTTACGCGCCGCCACCTCGTCCGCCGCCTGCTGCGCCTGCTGCTGCCGGTGCGCCTCAAACCGCTCCCGGAACCGCGCCCGTCCCTGCGCCACGTCCTGCGCCAGCCCGGCGCCAGGTGCCGGCCCCGCCGCGGCAGGCGCCGCCGGCCGGGGTGCTGACCGCGGTGACGGCGGCGCCTGCTCCGGCCTCCGTGCCGCCTCCGGCCCTGGCCGCGGCACCACGATGGCGCTCTCCGGCCGCAGCGGGTCCAGCCCGCGCCGCTCGGCGTAGGCCCGCTCCGGCCCGCCGTAGTCCAAGCTGGTGTCCTTCGCCCGTTCCCGGCCCAAGGTCCGCCCCAGCCCCGCCCGGTCGCCCAACTCCTCCGCCGACCAGTGCAGCGCCACCCCGTCCCGGTGCCGCGTCAGGGCCACGTACGCCGCGTGCCGGTCCATGTGCGCCGACGCCAGGACGTGCGCCCGGTCCACCGTCACTCCCTGCGCCCTGTGGACCGTCGCCGCATACCCGTGGTCCAGGTGGCCGTAGTCACGGACATAGAACGTCACCACCGGGGCGTCCTTCCCCTCCTGCCCCGGCCCGTCCAGCCGCACCGTCAGCCGCTCGCCCTGGGCCTCCACCGCTAGCACCGTCCCCAAGCTACCGTTCTTGACCGCAACGCCCCCGCGCCCGCCAGGACCCGCCCCAAGCCCCCGCTCGTTCCGCAGGAACATGAGACGGTCCCCAGCCGCCATCGCTCGCGCGCCGCGCTCCGTCTGCACGACCTGGTCCGGCCCCAGCTCGCCCGCCGCCCGCACCTGCTCCCGCGCCAGCCGGTTCAGCTCCCCCACGTCCGCCCGCGTGTAGGCCAGCATCACTCGCGACTGCTCCGGTGCTGCCTGACGCTCCGCCGCCCAGCCCGCCACCAG
>JAABUN010008419.1_pt1 | contig 10552 bp, 10 predicted proteins | sample 5559311 | NCBI WGS metagenome assembly JAABUN01 (sample SAMN10711877, study PRJNA513370) | rock metagenome | isolation source: Antarctica rocks | place: Antarctica: Victoria Land, Siegfried Peak sud
ACTGGGCACAACGCCCTCACGCTCGCCGTAGTAACACGACCCTCATCGCCCCTGGCTGCGTTTCCGCAGGCCAGACGCCATTTTCGACACCTCATGTGCTCATGATCTTCGGAAGTCCGGTCTCACGCCGACAAGGATCCACGCCGTCGGTCCGAATGTGGGGCTCGCCACGCCCCACCGGATGTTTCAGGCGTGCAGGCCGCCGTCGCAGTGCAGCAGCTGGCCGTTGACCCAGCCGCCGTCGGGCGAGCACAGGAAGCTGACGAGGGCAGCGGTGTCGGTGGGCTGCCCGAGGCGCCCCCGCGGGTTGGCGCGCAGGATCTCCTGCCGCAGTGCGTCATCCATCCAGCCGGTGTCGACCGGGCCGGGGTTGACGACGTTGGCGGTGATCCGAAGGTGGGCGAGCTCGCGTCCCGCGGCGATCACGATCCGGTCCAGAGCCGCCTTGCTGGCGCCGTACGGGAGGTTGCCGACCGTGGCGTCGCTGGTGAGGGCGACGATGCGCCCGCGGCCGTCCCCGCCTTCGTACCGCCCCGCCAGTTCCTTGATGAGCAGCCAGGACGCTCGGGCGTTGACCGCGACGTGCCGGTCGAAGCTGTCGACGGTCGTGCCGAGCAGCGTGGAGTCCACCGACTCGCAGTGGCACATCACCAGCGCCGTCACCGGGCCCAGGTCGGCCGTCACGGCGTCGAACAGGGCTGCCGGCGCGTGCACGTCGGTGAGGTCCGCCGACACCGCCACGGTCCGTGCGCCCGCACCGGCCACCTCCGCCGCGATCGCGTCGACGTCGCCGTGGGAGCGCCCCCAGGGCATCCGGTCGTCGTACGGCGCCCAGTGGGTGGTGCCCACGTCCCAGCCGTCGCGGGCCAACCGGACGGCGACGGCGGCGCCGATGCCGACCCGCCGCCCGACGCCGGTGACCAGGACCACCGGCCTGGTGGAAGCGCTCATGCCTGGCACCCTGCCACGCCGGGCGCGGTGAACTGGTGGTCATCGGCCGCTCGCACCTCGTCGAGTGGTGCCAGATCGGGCAATCCGACGCCCAGAAGCCCCAGGTTGGCACCACTGGGCAGTGGAGCACCCCCGGTTGGCACCACTGGGCAGTGGAGCACCCCCGGCTGGCACCACTGGGCGGCGTGGCTACGACGGCCCGAGCACCGCGGCCGAGGCGCTCAGCCACCCGTCACTTCCTCGCCTGCGTGCGCCCGGCGCAGCACCACCACCGAGCGGGACACGGTGGCGCACCGGCTGTTCGCCGGCAGCGCCGGTCCGTCGGTACCGGGGACCGCGTCGGGGTCACCGGTGTCGACCACCGTCACCCACGCCTGCCCGTACCGGCAGGCGGGCAGGGTCACGTCGACGTCCTCGTGACCGGGGTTGAACAGCAGGAGGAACGAGTCGTCGACGATGGGCTCGCCACGGTCGTCCGGCTCGGTGATGCCGAGGCCGTTGAGGAAGACGGTGAGCTCGTTGCGGGCCGGGGACGACCAGTCGGAGCCGTTCATCGGCGTCCCGTCGGTGCGCAACCAGGCGATGTCGGGTAGGCCGCCATGATTGGCATCGTCGGCGTTGCCGACCACCTTGCCGCTGAAGAAGCGCCTGCGCTGGAAGACCGGGTGAGCGCGACGCAGGTCCAGCAGGGCGTGCGTGAAGGCCACCAGGTCCTCGTCGGCGTTCTCCCAGTCGATCCACGACAGCTCGGAGTCCTGGCTGTAGGCGTTGTTGTTGCCGCGCTGGGTGCGGCCCAGCTCGTCGCCGTGCAGCAGCATGGGCACCCCCTGGCTCAGCAGCAGCGTGGTGAGCAGGTTGCGGCGCTGCCGGTCCCGAAGCGCGAGCACCTGCGGGTCGTCGGTCTCGCCCTCGACGCCGCAGTTCCACGAGCGGTTGTGGCTCTCGCCGTCCCGGCCGTCCTCGCCGTTGGCCTGGTTGTGTTTTTCGTCGTACGACACGAGGTCGCGCAGCGTGAAGCCGTCGTGTGCCGTGACGAAGTTGATGCTCGCGACCGGCGCCCGGCCGTCGGACTCGTACAGGTCCGAGGAGCCGGACAGGCGGGCGGCGAACTCCGCGACGCTGCTCGGCTCTCCGCGCCAGAAGTCGCGGACGCTGTCGCGGTAGCGGCCGTTCCACTCGGTCCAGCGTGGCGGGAAGTTGCCGACCTGGTAGCCGCCCGGTCCGACGTCCCACGGTTCGGCGATCAGCTTGACCTGCGAGACGACCGGGTCCTGGTGCACCAGGTCGAAGAACGCGCTGAGCCGGTCCACCTCATGGAACTGCCGGGCCAGGCTGGCGGCGAGGTCGAAGCGGAAGCCGTCGACGTGCATGTCGAGCACCCAGTAGCGCAGCGAGTCCATGATCAGCTGCAGCACGTGCGGGTTGCGCATCAGCAGCGTGTTGCCGGTGCCGGTGGTGTCGTAGTAGTGCCGGCGGTCCTCCTGCGCCAGCCGGTAGTAGGCGGCGTTGTCGATGCCGCGGAAGGCCAGCGTGGGGCCGAGGTGGTTGCCCTCGGCGGTGTGGTTGTAGACGACGTCGAGGATGACCTCGATGTCGGCGCGGTGCAGGTCGCGGACCATCGCCTTGAACTCCAGCACCTGTTGGCCACGATGACCGGTGCTCGCGTAGCCGTTGTGTGGTGCGAAGAAGCCGATCGTGTTGTAACCCCAGTAGTTGCGCAGGCCCTTCTCGGCGAGGGCCGCGTCGTGAACGAACTGGTGGACCGGCATCAGCTCGATCGCGGTCACGCCGAGGCTGGTCAGGTGCTCGACCATCGCCGGGTGGGCGACCGCCGCGTACGTCCCACGGATCTCCTCCGGGATCCCGGGGTAGGTCATCGTGAGGCCCTTGACGTGGGCCTCGTAGATCACTGTCTCGTGGTAGGGCCGTCTAGGTGAGCGGTCGTCGCGCCAGTCGAACCACGGGTTGATGACGACCGAGAGCATCGTGTGCCCGGCGGAGTCGCCGCCGTTGAGCCGGTCGGGATCGTCGGATCGGTAGGAGAACAGAGACGGATCCCAGTCGACGTCGCCCTCGATGGACTTGGCGTACGGGTCCAGCAGCAGCTTGGAGGGGTCACACCGATGCCCGTGCTCGGGCTCGTAGGGGCCGTCCACGCGGTAGCCGTACCGCTGGCCCGGCCCGGTGCCCGGCAGGTAGATGTGCCACACCAGGGCGTCGCGCTCGGTGATCGGGACGCGCGTCTCGATGCCGTCGTCGTCGATCAGGCAGAGCTCGACCGTCCCAGCGGTCTCGGAGAACAGCGCGAAGTTCGTACCTGAGCCGTCGTAGGTAGCACCGAGCGGGTACGGCGTGCCAGGTCTGGGCTTCATCGGGCTCCTTGGTGCCCGGCGGCATCAATGACACGGCCGGCAGCGGTTCATGGGGGTCGGGGAGAGCGCGCCGCGTCGACGTCAGAGCAGCTGGTTGCCCTCCCCCCGGCCCGCGGACTGCTCCTCGAAGCTCTCGTGTTCGAGCAGGTGCAGGGTCGGCAGTTCGAGGCGGCGGCGCACCTGGGACGCCCAGTCGCGGTGCAGCGTCTCGCGCACCGGGTGGCTGGCGGTGAGGACGATGACCTCGACCGCTCCGGTGCGCTCGACCACCTGGACGAGCGCATCGACCGGGTCGTCGGGGTCGCTGTCACCGTCCGGCTCGGCGACGGCGTCGTGTCCGCGCCGGCCACCCTGCGCCTGCAGCAGCTCGGCCCCGGCGGTGGTCGCGGCAGCGTCGCCCGGCACCAGCAGGTGGTAGAGCACGGGTTCGTCGAGCCCCTCGTGCAGACCGGTCACCTGGGTGGCGTCGATCGCGCTGAGCGGCTGCTCGGCGAGGACGGCGACGTCGTACATGGGGGGCTCCTCGAGATGGGCCGGACCGGGGTCGACCGGGCCCGAGACGAACACCGATCCTAGTGCGACCCGGTCCTGAGTACGGCACGCAGGTCGTGGGCCTGGCCGTTGCGGTCACCGCGGGTGTCGCCGCCGGTGTCGCCCTCGGGGAGTGGACACTGGGTGGGTGCACCTGCCCGTCATGCCACCCGTCGCGCCCATGCTGGCCAAGATCAGCGCCGACATCCCGCCCGGCCAGCACTACGAGCCCAAGTGGGATGGCTTCCGGTCGGTGATCTTCCGCGACGGGGACGAGGTGGAGATCGGCAGCCGCAACGGGCGGCAGATGACCCGCTACTTTCCCGAGGTGGTCGAGGCGGTGCTGGGGAACCTTCCGGCCCGCGCAGTCATCGACGGGGAGATCGTCGTCGTCGACACCACCCACAACACCTTGGACTTCGAGGCGTTGCAGCAGCGCATCCACCCGGCGGCGAGCCGCGTACGGCTGCTGTCGCAGCAGACGCCGGCCCGTTTCGTCGCCTTCGACCTGCTGGCCCTCGGCGACGAGGACGTGATGGACCGTCGACAGGACGAACGGCGGGCAATGCTGGAGGAGGCACTGGCCGACGCCGGGACACCGGTGCACGTGACTCCGGCCACCCAGGACCTCGACCTCGCCCGGCAATGGTTCGAGCAGTTCGAGGGTGCCGGACTCGACGGCCTGATCGCCAAGCCGTTGGACCTGCGCTACCAGCCGGACAAGCGCGTCATGACCAAGATCAAGCACGAGCGCACGGCCGACTGCGTGGTCGCCGGCTATCGGGTGCACAAGTCGGGCCCCGACGCGATCGGGTCGCTGCTGCTCGGGCTGTACGACGAGCACGGCGACCTAGCGTCGGTGGGTGTCGTCGGGGCGTTCCCCATGGCGCGCCGCCGCGAGCTGTTCACGCAGTTGCAGCCGCTGGTCACCGACTTCACCGACCACCCGTGGGTCTGGGCCGAGCAGGAGGCGGGGCACCGGACGCCGCGCAACTCCGAGACCAGCCGCTGGAACGCCGGGAAGGACCTGTCGTTCACCCCGCTGCGCCCCGCCCTGGTGGTCGAGGTGCGCTACGACTACATGGAGGGCGTCCGGTTCCGCCACACCACTCAGTTCGTCCGCTGGCGCCCCGACCGCGACCCGCGCTCGTGCACCTACGAACAGCTCGAACGGCCGGTCACCTTCGACCTCGCCGACGTGCTCAGCAGCGGGTGAGCGCGTCGGCTCTGTCGCGTTCGCCGTCGAGCTGGTCGAGCTGGTCGAGCCTGGCCGGTCACGGACGCGAGCCGGCTGCGGAGGATCACCTGGGATCGGGTGCCCAGCGTCCCGGGCGGCACTTTGTCCGTGCCCAGCCGCGAGGCGGTGAAGGCATCGGCCTTGCGGTGCGGTGCCACGTCCAGCCCGGCTCGTACGCGGCGGCCGCCAGGCCAGGCACCCAGTCGCTGGCCAGGTCCGGTTCGGCGCGCAGCGCTGGGACCGCGGCGTACGTCATCGGGATCGGGCACAGGTGACCCGGTTCCACCTGCGACCACGCCACGAAGCCCGCCGCCCGCCGCAGTGGGCGTGCGGCCCGGGCGCCACCCACGGCGCTCCCTGCAACCCGGCGCGCACCGCTCGTGCCATCAGCCAGTGCCAGGAGGGGTGGAAGTCCACCTCGTCGACCCGCCGGCCGTACCGGTCGACCAGACGCAGCAGAGGAACGTGGGTGTTGGCCAAGACCCCGTGCTCGCGCGCTTCGGCGGTGCCGGCGAGGTGGCCGAGGTCGGCCAGCGAGGCCAGCACGGGGTCGGCGCCGTCGCCGGCGAGGGCACGGACGGCACCGGTCAGCGCGGCGTCGCCGCCTACCCCGTCGTGACCGACCAGCGGGGGCGTCTGGTTGCTCGCCCGGCGCTGAAACGGGTCCTCGCGGTCAGGAGGCGGACGTACGGGTGGTGAACCTGCGGGTGCGGCGCACATGACGGATACCGTAGATGCCGCCTCGCGCCGTTACCGTGGACCCATGTCCGCGTCGCCCGTGACACCTGGGACGGCGTCCTCGGCGGCCGCCACCGGCGGCGGCAGCGAGGCCGCACGTTCGCCGCTGGTGCGGGCGCTCAAGACGCTGTGGCGGCTGTTGTCGGCGACCGTCGGGGCCTGCTTCCGGTACCGCGTGACCGGCCTGGCCGCCGAGGCAGCGTTCTTCGCGATCTTGTCGTTGCCCCCGCTGCTGTTCGGGCTCGCGGGCAGCGTCGGCTATGTCGCCGACCGCTACAACGTCACCACGATCGAATCGATCCGCCAGCAGGTCCTCAACGTCTTCTCCCGGGCGCTCACCCCCGAGACCGTGGACCAGGTCATCCGCCCCACCCTCGACGACGTGCTCTCCGGTGGTCGTGCCGACGTCATCTCCTTGGGCTTCATCCTGGCCCTGTGGTCGGGGTCGCGGGCGCTCAACGTCTTCATCGACACGATCTCGATCATGTACGGCCTGGGTGGCCGTCGAGGCATCGTCAAGACCCGCGCGCTGTCGTTCACGCTGTACGTCGTGGCACTGGTCATCGGCATCATCGTGCTGCCGCTCGTGGTGGCCGGCCCCTCGCTGGTCCAGCAGATGATCCCGAACCGCCTCGACTTCCTGGTCCTGCTGTACTGGCCGACGGTAGTGGCACTGAGCATCGCCTTCCTCACCACGCTGTACCACGTCTCCGTACCCGTGCGCACCTCGTGGCGTTACGACGTCCCGGGCGCGGTGTTCACGCTGCTCACCTGGATCGGCGGCAGCGCGCTGCTGCGGCTGACGCTGCAAGGAGCCATCGGCGGTACCTCCATCTACGGCCCGCTGGCCGCTCCCATCGCCATCCTCATCTGGTTGTACGTCCTGAGCATCTCGGTGTTGATCGGCGCAGCCGTCAACGCGTCGTTCGACCGGGTCTTCCCGGCGAACACCACCGCCAGGGCGCGACTCGAGCTGGTGCGGCGCCTGCGGGCCAAGGCCGTCGAGGTGCGCATGCGGGAGGGAGGCCTCACCGACGCCGAGATCGCTGGTGGCTCCGTCGACCCGATCGACACGGTGCAGCTGCAGGTGCTGGCTGGCGGCCCGAAACCCGGCAGCAGCGGACGTGATGTCGCCGAGGAGCTGGACGAGAGTGCCGATCGGGTACTGCAGGAGGCCCGCAAGCGACCTGCGCGCTGACGGTTCAGAGGCGCTGACGGTTGAGGGGCCGACGGTTGAGAGGCCGACGGTTGAGAGGCCGAGCCGCGGGTACGCCTGCACCATGACGACCCCAGCGCAGGACGACCCTCCCCTGACCCTCCAGCAAGAGGCCGACGAGCCGGCCCAGGACACGATGGACGAGCAGCGAGACGCCGTCGGCGAACAGCCGCGGGCCGGTGACGAGGGCCAAGCGTAAAGGACAAGGACATGTTCCGGGCGTGACACCATCGAGCGGCTCCTGGGACGCCCTTGCCAACCGACAGCGCCCCGCGCCCCGCAGGCGCGGCCTCGTACGGCCAGGATTCAGTGGCGGGAGCGCTCGGGGTTCGCTCCGCCACCGGTTCGGTGACGAGGCCGGAGGTCATCCATGGGGGTGTGCTTCCGGTGCCCTCGTCGGTCCTTGGCGGCCCGTCCCTACAGCCATCGCGAGCAGGCCCTCCTGCACATCGCCGGCCAACTCAGCCAGCACGACCGACACGGCCTCGGGCAGCACCGGCGTCGTCGCGCTCGTCGCGTGCTTCCGGTAGTCCTTCTTCACAGCGGTCCCCTGTCTTGGGTCGACTTGGCGGTCGCCCAACACCTACCGCGAGGCCGGTGTCAGGCGGGGGACCGCCACCTCAACTTCCACGAGACTCGGGACAACCTCGTGTCCGAAGAACCGGGGGCAAACCAACGTGTCCCGGAAAGCGGGTCAGGCTCCGGTCAGGCTCCCTCCGCCTTGATCCGGGTCGGGTCCGGCGGGGTCGTGCCCGGCCCGCGCCCAGCGTCGACGTCGACCGGCTTCACCCCGGTTGCGACCCGCGGTCCGATCCCATGAACCGCCGCGTTCAGCGACAAGTCTTTGTCCTGCTCACGCGCCGACCAGCCGGATCGCTCGCTGCCGCACCTCCGGCGGCTCCTCTCGTTGCCAAGGAGGCTAGCTGAACAGGGTCATACAACGTCCTGAGATAGGCCCGGGCCTCGGCGTCAAAGGCCGGCTGAGGCTGGTAGTTCACGATCGCGTTGTTGACCTGGATGAGGTGGAGCTCGAGGCCGGTCACCCGGTGCCGCTCGACCTCCGCGATGGCGATGAGACCGTACGGCGGACGCCCATCGTGGTAACGGCCCCGCGTGCCGAATGCGGCATTGCCGAGGCTATAGACCACCGGGACACCATCGAGGATTGTCACTGGATGCGGGATGTGGGGATGGTGCCCGATGATCAGGTCCGCGCCGGCTTGCTGCATACCATAAGCTAGCTTCTCCTGCAGGGACGTCCGGTCCTTGTAGTTCCGGCCCCAGTGCACCAGCACGATGCAAAGATCGACCCGCTCACGCAACGCTGCGATGTCTGCGGCCAATCGACTCGGACGCAGACGCGCCGGTCCTGGTTGGTCCTTCGTGGCATAGGCGTTGTCGTCGACATACATGTTGTAGCGCTGCATCACGGAGAGGAACCCGACCCGCAGACCAGCGACATCGGCGACGGCTGGTTCTCGGGCGGCGTCGTCGTTCTCGCCGGCTCCGCAGTGCGTGATGCCGGCAGTCTCGAGTGCGTTCATCGTGTCGAGAAGGCCGTCAGCCCCAAAGTCGAGAATGTGGTTGTTTGCGAGGCTGACCATCCGCACGCCAGCGGCGGCCAACGTGTGGGCAGAGTCAGGATGGCCCTTGTACCAATATCGCTTCTTCCCAGTGTCGAGCTTGGTCGCCGGGCTGTCGTGAACCGTCAGCGGTCCTTCGTGGTTCGCGACAACGAGATGGGCGTCCGCCCAGAGTCCTCTGATCACCGCGATCGCGTGGTCGGTCCCATGTTCGTCGAGCACCGGTTGGGCGTCGCCACCGAGCAGCGTGTCACCCAGGAAGGCGATGCGCGCCGTCATGAAGGCGACCCGTCCTGCTGGCGTGTGGTTTGCGTCGGTGGTGTGACCAGATGATCAGGCTCGGGGCGCCAGACGTGCGTCGGTGAAACGATCTGATCCGCGTCGTCGCTGGCCAGAATCACCACGCCTGGGTAGCCGACGAGCAGTCTGCACATCATGTCGCGTCCGCTGGTGCCCAGGTCGGAGTCGACGTGGTCGAAGACGAGGAGCGGCGGATCATTGAGCATCGCTCGAGCCAATAACAGTCGGGCCCGTTCAGGGATGGTGAGTGGCTCCCCCCCCCGGACCAGGACCGTGTCGACGCCTTGAGGCAACACGGCAACCCGGTCCGCCAGACCGACCTCCATCAAGAGCCGATCGACCTCCGCGGCGACGGTGTCCGGAGACCGGTATCGAACGGTGCGAGACACGCTTCCGCGGACCAGCATCATGCCTTGGGCGGCATATCCGACAAGCCGGCGGAGGTCCTTGGGGCCGGCGAGGGACAAATCCCGATCGTAGATGAACACCTTTCCTGGATCCACCTCGCGCAGTCCCACGAGCTGGTCAAGCAAGTCCGACGTGAGGCGTCTGTCCCCGAGATCGACCACGACCCGATCGCCGGGCCGCGCGAGCAGATCCGGCATCAGCTGACCGTTGCTCAGTTGTAGCCCTGATGCGGCGACGCCTCCCGTGGCGGCAGTGCCGTCGGTGTCCCGCGCGACCTTGCTCGTCCCAACGGCCGTGTCGGTTGCTGGTTCGATCGCAGGGCCGATGATGCGTCGAGCGGCCCGGTAGGTCTGCCGGAACTCCACGACGCGGCCGAGGTCGTGGATAGGCGTAGCCAAGAACCCGACAATGATGAGCGCCCCGGCGATGGTGTGCGTCGGCAGGCCAGCGACCAGCCCCGTCCCGACGACCAGTGCGGTGGCGACCCCCGACGTCGCAGCGGCGACGCCGCGCAGCGCGCCCGCGATCTTTGCCCGGTTGATCGCGGCCGTGACGAGATTTCCGCTGTGCTTTCCGATCCGGCGCAATTCCCAGTCCGAACCGCCGGCTGAGCGGATCGCCGCAGTCGACAGAATCGTGTCGGCGACCTGCGACGACAGCAGTCCGCGCTGGCGACGGAGCTTGCGGGACCGATGGTAGGCAATCGGAGCAAGTGCGCGCATGGCTACGAGCAGGGCCAGAAGGGGCACTAGGAGTCCGACCGCAAGCAGGGGCTCGAGCAGCATGAGCGCGACAGTTGCGCCGAGGATCAGCGGGATCCCTACCGCGAGCGGCGCAACGCCCTGACTGATCCAGCCCTTCACCGAGCTGAGGTCGTTCGTCGTCCGAGTCACCGCGACGCCGATGGACTTCACCCTTCCGTCGGCCAGGTTGCGCCGGATGAGCCCGAGACGGATCTCGTGCACGTAGTCCTGGCTCAGCCTTTCGGCGAGGGTGCGCTCCGCCATGCGAAGCGCACCGATTGCCACTGCAGCCGCCAAGAGGACAGCGAACAGAACCAGCCGACGGTTACCTACTGCCGCGCCTCCGAGCACCTGGCTGAGCAACAGCGCACCGACACCGGCCGCTGCTGCCTGGCCAAGTCCAGAAACGACCAACAAACTCAGGTGGCGCCGCCGCCTGCCTGCCCACAGCTTGGGCAGATTCGATGCCCTCG
>JAABUN010008420.1_pt1 | contig 10550 bp, 14 predicted proteins | sample 5559311 | NCBI WGS metagenome assembly JAABUN01 (sample SAMN10711877, study PRJNA513370) | rock metagenome | isolation source: Antarctica rocks | place: Antarctica: Victoria Land, Siegfried Peak sud
TGTTCGGGCTGGCCGACTGGCTGGTCGAGGGCTACCGGCACCGGTGGCTGGCCGAGATGCGCGACATCTGGCGGGCCCGCCGGGAGGGATGGCTGGCCTCCGCGGTGGTGATCGCCGGGCTGGCGTTAGTGGAGGGCCTCGCCATACGCGACGTCGCGCTCGGTGCCTCCAGCGGCCGCGTCTCGTTGGGGTACGCGGTCGTGCTGGCCCAGGCCGTTCTGGGCGCTGGCGTCCTTGGCACCTACAACGAGGGCCATTGGCTGCTGTCGGAGTGCGCCCGCGCCCTCACTCGGATCGAGGAGGTCGAGGAGGTCGAGGAGGAAGGTGCTGCGTCGGTCGTCGCGGGCGGTGCCGGGGTGGCTGCCGGTGACCGAGATCGAGAACTTCGTCGAAGGACTCCTCAACGAGACCCGCGACGAGATAAGCCGGGCAGACACCAAGGCGAACATTCTCCTTGCGCTGGCGGGTGTCGCGGTTGCCGCCCTCGCCGCTGGCCTGATCAGCGCTGACCTGACGCTCGACGGTGAGCCTGGACTGGTCCAGGCTCTCGCCTCGGTTGCGATCGTCATGCTGTCGGCCGGCGTGCTTCTGCTCGCGTGGGCGGTGTTGCCGCGGATCGGCAGGCCCACGAAGGGTCGTGCGCGCTACTTCATGGATCACGCGCAGTACGACGACGTGGCGGACTTCCGCGCTGCCGTCCATCGTGAGGCGCAGAACGTCGATGAACGTCATCTCCGCCAGCTACTCGACCTGTCGAAAATCGTTCGACGCAAGTACCGACTCACCCAGATCGGCGAGCTGCTCACGGGCCTCGGCTACGGCTGCGTGGCCGCTGCGGTCCTGGCGCACCACATTGCCGGCTAGCGAATCGCCTCGTTCCGACGGAGCGTCCCGCATGGCGGACGTTAGAAGACGTTAGAAGACGTTAGAATGTCAAGCCCCGGTACCCGGGTGACACTTCGGCCCCGGTACCTGCCTGACAGGTCGAACCCTCAGGCGGCGTTGGTGCGGTGGGGTCGGCCGGGGTTGGCGAGGGCGCCGTGTTCGCGGGTGCGGTCGTGACGGACCCGGTGGGAGCGGATGAGCTCGTTGAGCACTACAACGGCCATCGACCTCATCGGGCCCTGGGGCTGGTGGCGCCAGAGCCACGGTGTCGCAAACCCGGCCGGCTGGCCTCGGACAGATCATCCGTCGTGATGTACTCGCCGGACTCATCCACCAATACGACCTGGTCGCGTGACGTGATCGATTTCTGGAACCCCACGCGCCGATTTGGAACGCGCACAGTCGCCACGCTGGCGGCTGCCACAGCCTCGCCACTTCAGTCAGGGCGGCTTGGTCTGTCGCTGCCACATCTCATCGAGGAGACCGCTCATCGCGCCAAGCACGCCGACTCGACGCGCGAAATGCTCGACAGCATCGAGACTCGGGCTCAAGGACCGCGTTGTCCGGCGACGCCGACTCGGGTCCGCGATCGGCTGACCAGCGCTTGTCTCACAGTGCGTCAGACGGCGGTGCTCGTCTGGTGCTGCAGGCGGATCCGATCGGCCGATTCATACCAGTCGTATGTCCCCCGTAGACCTTCTTGAAGCTGGATGGCGTGACGCCAGCCGAGTGCGTGGATTCGTGAGACGTCGAGGACCTTGCGTGGCACGCCGTCCGGTTTCGTCGTGTCGAAGCTCAGCTCGGCCTCTGGGTGCACAATGTCGCGGACCCGTTCGGCGATGGACCGTACCGTCTGGTCGACGCCCGTGCCGACGTTGATCAGGTCAGGCTGATCGTAGCGACGCATCAGGAACAGGCACGCATCGGCCAAGTCGTCGACGTGCATGAGCTCGCGGAGCGGTTCACCGGTACCCCACACCGTCACGGTCATCTCGCCGGCGAGCTTGGCTTCGTGGAACCGGCGCATGAGCATCGGGACGAGATGTCCGCCCTCTGGGTCGAAGTTGTCATTGAGGCCGTACAGATTGGTGGGCATGGCGGAGATGAAGTTGTCGCCGTACTGGCTCCGATACGACTGGCAGAGCTTGATTCCGGCGATCTTGGCGATCGCGTAGGCCTCGTTCGTAGGTTCGAGCGGGCCGGTGAGCAATTGATCCTCGGTGATGGGCTGGCGGGCTGCTCTGGGGTACACGCAGCTCGATCCGAGGTACAGCAGCTTCTCGACGCCGTATTCGTGGCTTGAGTGCACGACCGTGCCATGGATTAGCAGGTTGTCGTACAGGAACTCCGCGGGCCGCTTGGTGTTCGCCATGATCCCACCCACCGTGCCGGCGACAAGGAACACGTAGTCCGGTCGGTTCGCCCGGAACCAGTAGCTGACCGCTGCCTGATCACGAAGATCGAGCTGGTCTCGGGTTGCTGTCTGGATCCTGGAGAAGCCTTCGGCCTGCAGACGTCGAAGCAGGGCCGATCCGACCAGTCCGCGGTGTCCGGTCACGAAGATCCGTGCGTCACGAGGCAGGACGCTGTCCGACGCGCCGTCGCTCTCACGTGGCGAACGCTTGTCCTGACCGGGCGCCGAAGTCGTCAACAGATCATCACGAGCTTGGGTGTACGACTCACCGGTCTCGGCCATGCGTGCGCGCACGAGACGCTTGAAGTTCTTGTCGTCGGTCATCAGGTCCTCCTGTTGTCCACGCAGCGACGCTCCCCAGCAGCAGCTGCGCGGCCCGAAGGCCCAATCTCTCCGGATGACCTGAGGATTCGCTCCCCTTTACCCCAACAGTGGTCCGGCTAGGGCAGACCACACAGGGCTCGGCGACGGGTCCATCGCCAATCGCAGAATGACAGCGAACCGTTCCCACGTCAAGGATCTGCGACCGACGAGCGCAGCCTTGCGGCGGAGCTGACCGTCAAGTCGGTAAGAAGGTCATGGCCCAGGGCCGAGGGAGCATGCGCAGGTGTCGTCGCACATCTGTGAAGCCAGGAGCTCGCCGCTGCGCCATCACCTATCAGACTTGAGACGCGGCCATCGCTTCTGGCGGGAAGCCGAATCGCCTCATGCACAGTTCGAGCACGGTGTGAAGTCGAGACGGCAGTCGCTCATGCGTCGATTGCGCATCCAGACCGCGACGTCGAGGACCCGCAGCAGAGAGATCCGTTCGCTGAGTCCGGCGCTGCGGCGTATCTCGGCGAGACGGTCAACGAGGGCGTTGTCCTGTAGCTCTTGGCGGAGCGGCAGCCAGAACGAGTCGTCAATGGGTTGCAGCGCAGCCTTGACCACAGTGTCGTACACCGGTAGCAGACGCGGGCGCTTGCGAGCCATGAGCTTGTGTGCTGTGACCCACGCCAAGCCGGGTAGCTGCGTGAGGCGCTTCCACAACGCGGCCGCAGCCGAAGAACCGTCCACGATCTCGACCGGTGCATCCCACAGATCTATGTCCGTCGGAATCTCGTCGAGGAGTGCGCCTGATCTCTGATGACTGTCCGTCCAGGATGGCGAGAGCTGCGTGGCCCGGCACTTCGACGTCGAGGAGCGTCACCGCCACGAGGTCCTCAGCCGTGATCACGTTGCGGTTTCCGACGGCGTCTCCACCGCCGGCAAAGGTGTCGAATACAGCTCCGGAGAATTGGGCCCCGGGGTCGTAGTACTGGCGGACCTGCCCAATACCGATCGCATCGAGGAACTTGGTCACGTCACCTGCGAGGCACAGTCGGTCGCCATTCGGCATAGGCCAAAGCGTGACACAACAAGAGCAGCACATCCTGTAGCGCGCTCGTCGAAGTGAGAGTTGACATGACGCAGTGCCGCTCGTGTTTCCACCGTCGGTCCCTTGCTCGTTCTGCGACTATCTGGCTGGCACTCGGCCGTACAGATTCTCGATCGAGACGAATCGATCGCCATGCTGTTGACGTATGAGCAACGGGGCCAAGGGCACGTGCTTGTCATCACTGTGCAGTACCGGGTCACGGTTCTCGACCTCCCGTTGTCGGAGGGTGCAGCCGTCACGGACGGAGTCGTCCGCGCCGCTCAAGCCATAGGCAAGGCCTTCGACCCCGAAGGAATCGCGGTGTGGCAGAACAACGGCGTCCCCGCTCATCAGTCGGTGCCCCACGTCCATTTCCACGTCGCTGGGACGATGCCTGACGGCGGGACGATCTGGGGCGAGGTCGACAAGCTCGACGTGGCGAAGACGGACGCCATCGCAAGACGTCTCCGCCCCCATCTCCGCAAAGCTTTTCGGTAGCAGGAGCCCAAAGGCAACAGCTTGCGGATGTCCCGCAGGAGTGTCGATGTCTGGGCGCTGGTCGGAGGGCTTCGCGGTTATGTCGTTGCGGCTATGCAGACGGCGAGTCCGGCGAAGAAGAACGCTCCTCTTTCGTCGAGCTCCGCTAGGGAGGCGAGGTAGTGCTCTCCGTCTTCCTTGGTGATCGCTGCATCGGCCACTGCTGCCTCGACGGCGACGTCGAACGGTCCGCCTGCGGCGCGGGCCGAAGCGAAGGACCGGTGGACGATTGGCGAGACCCAGGTGGCAGTCACGGCGAGCCCGGCTGTGGCGGCAAGGTCGGCGAGGCGACGGCCGACCAGGGGGTGTCTGAATCGGCTGCGGCGGTGCTGCTTCACGCGTTCGAAGATTTCCGGTTCGGAGGTGGAGACGATGTGTGAGCCGTGGTCGGGCTCGGAAAGGACTACCCGCCCGCCGTCGCTCAGGATGCGGGCGATCTCGTCGACGACATGCTGTGGGTGATCGGTGTGGATGAGTACCGCTCGAGCCCAGCACGCGTCAAAGGTGTCGGAGGCAAACGGGAGCATCTGGCCGTCGGCGACTGCGGCCGACGCCGGGCCGAGGTGCTGGCGGGTACGAGTCGCGCTGGCCATTGTGAAGGAGCGGTCGATTCCGATCGCATGGCCGGCGCGTTGGGCGAGCGCCTCGAGGTCAACCCCGGTGCCACATCCGATGTCGAGCACCCAGTCGTGATCGTCAAGGCCGAGTAGATCGAGTGCTCGGTCTGATCCCGCTCGCCGCTGGTGCTCCATCCACTTGACGAAGTCGGTTGGTGCAGTGGACTCATCGAGATGGCCGAACTGTCCGACGTCGATCATGGGAACCGAGCCCGGCGACATGGTGCTGATGTTACGCGTGGCGATCCGAGGTCATGGCCGACGAACGACGGCGAAGCGGCCTGCGATCTCGTCGCCTCCTCGGAGACTCGATCGAGGCGGTCGCATGGTGGACTTGTGTCACCGCTCGACGAACGCCGCGCTCGCCGGCTCGGCGGCTGTTCAGAGTCTGAGTTGATCGGGGGAGGGTGTTCCTGCCGGGAAGGTGAAGAACATCAGTTGGGTGGCGTGGGCCACGAGTTGTGCGCCGTCGTCACCGGTGGGGTCCCACAGGGAGCACTCCAGCGACGCGTAGCCGTCGTCGGCGATACGAGCTTTGCTGTGGCTCAGGATCCAACCCGGTCGAGGATCGGCGAAGAGGTGGACGGTGAGATCCACACTGGGCCCGAGCCACCGCTGTTCGGTGTAGCCGACCCGTTGGCCCACCGAGCCCAGCATGAGGTCACCCATCACCAAGGCAGCCAGAGGGTCGAGTCGGTCGTCGCTTCCCAGCGGCGGCACGTCGAAGCGGTACCAGGTGGCCGACTCGGCCGTGGTGCGTGGCGATCGGTCCCAGGGTGGCAGGCCGATCGCGCCGCGGCCCTCCAGGATGGTGTCCCACAGCGGCATGCGTCGGCTGGCGTCCCAGTCGACGTGGGCAGGCGGCGGCTCACGGAACGACCGGCATGCTTCCGGTGGCGGTACGTCGGGTGGGACGGCCTCGCTGAACGAGTAGCCCGTACGGGGCGCACCGAACGCGCCGAGCGCAGTCAGCCCGTCGCGTGCCCCTGGAGCGCGGAGCGTGACCTGGGTCTGCGAGAGCGAGCGGCCGAAGTGCAGCGCGGTCACGTCGGCCTCCACCGGGCCGGCAGGCACTGGCGCGGCGAAGAGGCAGTGGATGGACCGGAGCCGCTGATCGACCGATGCCGGATGTTGGGTTGCGAGCTCAGCGCCCATGGCCCGAGCGGCGACCGCGGCGCTGATGCCCCCTAAGGGCACGGTGGCGGTCACCCACACGTCATCGATGGTGGCGTGCCAGCGTCCTGGGTGCTCGGCGTCGGGTCGGACCGAGGTGCTGGCCCAGGGATTCGGGGTCGCCATGCGGGCCGAGACTAGGGGCAGGAACATGGCGCACGGCGACGTGCCTGAGATGGCGTGAACTCCCAAACGTTCAAACGCGGCCTCGACACTGGGTTGGGATGGCTCACAACCCGAGCAGGTGGAATTCCTCGAGGCGATCGTGCAGTTGGGTGACGTGTCGGAACTGCACGGGGCGCATACCGGTGGCCTCGGCGGCGGCGCAGTTGGCCGGGTCGTCGTCGACGAAGGTGATGTCGTCGCAGTTGTGTCCGATCGTCGCCGCCAGACGTCGGAAGGCCCATGCTGATGGTTTGCGGGCCTGCAGCTCCCAGGAGCAGACCGTCCGGCGGAAGAGTCGGCGGACAGGGTCGAGCTCGCGGTGGAGACATTCGGTGAGGATGGGTCCGTTGTTGGTGAAGAGGTACCGGGCAGGACGCACCTGGTCGACGAGTCGGCAGACCGCTTCGTCGGGCACGAACGCCTCGGCAAGCACTCCTGGGTTCTAGCTCGGCAACGTAGGAGCCCATCGTCCCGAACGCCGGGCATGCGGTAATCGATTCGTCGGGCCGCCTGTGCGGGTGCGTTCGGCCTGGTCACGGGCTTGCACCGTCGGCGACCATCGCGGGGTAGTCCCTCGTCACTGACGTGCCCCACCCACGGTCGTGGTGGCCGCTTCCCTGTCCTTCAACGGCATCACTTATCCGTCTCAAGGGTCCCGCGCGCAGCTTCTTGCTCTCGAACCGACCTATGTTGACCCCGAGCCGGCGTTGTGGGGCACGTTGACAGCCGGATCAGCTATGTCCATTATGTAGCATGACAGTTGCTACATAGGGCGGTGGAGTGGATACCGACGCGGCAAGTCTCTTCTGGTTCGTGGTGCCCGGCTTGCTCGTCCCGGGTGCGCTGCTCGTCCTGTCGTTCTGGTCGCCGACCAGGCGCCAGGTGGTGCGGTGGGGAGCGGCGTGCGACGTCGCCATCACTGCCGACAACGAGCCCATGGTCAGATCGCACCTCGGGAGGGCCCGACGGTTCCGGTCAGCCGCCTCGTTCCCCTTCTGGTGGTTGGCGTCCGCCCGCGTTGTCGACCCTGGCTTCCCGCCGGCGCTCGCCACGCCAGCGATCGGGATGGCGGCATACCTCATCGGAGCGCTCGTCGCGGAACTCACCGGCCCGCTCATCGTCCCTTCCGGTGTGCGCAGCGCATCGCTCTCGCCCCGGCTCGTCGGCGACTACCGGCCGAAGTGGGTCCGACGGCTGATCGTCGCCTTGTTCGGGATCGCCGCGGTGGCGACGGTGGTCCGGTTCACGGTGGTCGACGACCCGAGCGGTCAGGCTCGCAGCATCGCCACGGCGCTCGGCCTCGCCATCGTGGTCGTGCTGGTCTCGGAGATCGCTGCACGCAGCATCGTGCGGCGGCCGCAGCGGGGCGATAGCCACGACCGCCTGGCTGCGGACGAGGGGTTGCGGGCAGCGGGGGTGTCGATGACCGCTGGAGCGTCTCTGCTTGCGGGAATCGGAGCAGCAGCGGTTGTGTCGGCGTCGGCCGTTCCCGCAGCGACAGGAGCATGGGCTCTGCTTCTCATCCCGTGGCTGCTGGCCCTGCAGGGGCTGGCCATCGGGGCGCTCGCGCTCATCGTCCGCCAGGAGACGTGGGGGTACCGCCGACGGTTCGCTCTGCCAGCACGGGTGGTGCCGGCGTGATCGTGACGGTCGACCCCGGCGGCCGCGAGCCGCCCTACCAGCAGATCCGGGTCCAGGTGCTCGAGGCAGTCACCTCAGGCCGGCTCGCCGCGGGCGCGCGACTCCCGACGATCCGCCAGCTCGCTGCCGACCTCGACCTCGCTGCCAACACGGTCGCGCGGGCCTACCGAGAGCTCGAGGCCGACGGGGTGATCGAGACCCGAGGTCGCAAGGGCAGCTTCGTGTGCGAGCGCCCGGCTGCGGACCCGGGATCGGCCGCTGCCCGGCAGCTCGACGCGATCGCCCGCACGTGCATCGAGGAGGCTCGCCGGCTCGACGCACCGGCAGGGGACATCGCGCACGCCATCGCACGGGCCCTAGCGGCGCCGGTTCGCTAGGAACGGGTGCATCGTTGGCCTGGGTTCCTGCCAAGTGTTGGGTCACGGAATCTGGGAAATCGGGGGTCTGGTGGTCCCTGAGTTTCGGGGTCGAGGTATCGGATCGGCCGCTCAGGGTTTGCTCGTGGAGTACCTGTTTGCCACGACGACCGCGCATCGGTTGTGGGCGGGAACCGAAGTCGGCAATGCGGCCGAGCAGCGTTGCCTTGAGAAGTGCGGCTTCGCCCATGAGGGTCTCGTGCGCGCGGTGCATTCCGAGACGGTGAGCGGCGCGACGCCGTCATCTACGGCCTGCTGCGAGATGGCAGCCGGCCTGCGAACGAGAGGGGGTAACGGTGTCACCCCAGCCCCCTCGTCATCCATGCCCGAAGCGATCGCGATGACCCCGGCACCATCGGTGGTGGCTCTTCCAGCGACGAATGCTGACGCTTCCGAGCCGTCACGGGTCTGAGTTTGTGAGTGCCGGCTCGGCATTTCGCTCAGCTTGTGACTTATAAGGGTGGGATGACGTCGACAGCCGATTTCGAGGAGTGGTACCGCCGGGAGCACGGTCGGCTCGTGGCATCGATGCTGGTCATCTGCGGAAACTTGGGCGACGCCGCCGAAGCGACCGACGAAGCGTTCGCTCGGGCGTTGCAACGCTGGGATTCGGTCGGTTGCATGAGGTCACCGACCGGTTGGGCGTACCGGGTGGCGGTGAATGTTGTCCGGCGTCGTGGCCGGCGGCGTCTGATCGAACTGCGAGTTCACCGCCAGGAACCCGACCGGACCTGGACGGAGGGACCAGCAGGTGAAGCGTGGCTGCTGGTCCGTGACCTGCCCGTGCGGCAACGCACAGCGGTGGTGCTGCGACATGTGGGCCAGCTCACCGAATCCGAGATAGCTGACGCCATGGGCGTTGGTCGCAGCACCGTTTCATCGACCCTGCGATCGGCCCATGCATCCCTTGCCCGCACCATCGCTGTCGACCCGGGATAGATCCATGCCTGATCTTGCACAACTCGGCAATGAGCTATGCGCCGATCCGCCGGTCCCGGTCACACCGGTTGAGGTCCTCCGACGACGGATCGCCCGTCGACGCCGGTGCCGCCTGGTGTTGGTCTCCGTGGCGGCTGTCGCTTTGGCCGGCACAACGGTCGGGCTGATCGCCAGGGGCGCTCACAGCCCGCTGCGGGTCAGTACCGACACTGGTCAACCCCGGCGAGGTTCGACCGAACCGACCGGTCCGTCGAGGCCTGGAGGTCCGTTGCCGGCGGTCGGGCCGGTGCGCGTTCTTGCTCACGGTGTGGCCGGTAGGACGCGCTGGTGGTACGTCACCTACGACACGGTTCAGGGATCGTCACCGAAACCGGCGCAGTGCGTCCTGCTGGTGGGCGACGACGGCCAGCCCTTCCCCGGAGGCGGCGGGTGTTCCACACCGACCCGTGGCCTGGCGACCGGTTCCACCCTCGGGTTCGCCCATATCGGCGGGCATGACTTCGCCGCCGCAGAGACGTTCGAGCCCATTGATTCTGTCGAGGTCCGGACCCGATCCGGAGCAGTGTTGACCGCGCCGGCGCTTCCACTTCCTGGGCGCCGCGCCACAGCCTGGGTGGTCGAATTGCCCACGACCGGGGATCTCAATGGGTACAGCGAGCGGGCCCAGTCGGCCATCGAGAAGATCTCGACGGTGTCCAACGGGGTACGAGCCACGGTCTTTCGCCCTGGGCCGGCCCAGCAACCGGTAGGAGGCGTGGACGTGATCGAAGGGATAGCCCGGGCCGCGGCAATCGCCAACGCCGGCAAGACCAGTCCGACCGAAGCGCAGATCGTCCATACGACCCGTTCGCAGTACTACAAGGCCATACACGAAGCCTGGGGCAACTCGGAAAGAGACACCGCGATCATCCTCATCCAAATGAAAGGCCAGTTCGTCGCCCGCAATGCCACCCCACCGCAAGGATTAGCCTCCCCGACGGGAACGATTCTCGACCTGGCCATTGACGCCAAGACAGGCACCCCAACCGACTTCAACCTCGGTAACAGAGCCATCGATCTTGCGGCACTCGGCCAGGTGACGACAGTCCCCCTCACGCCGTGAGCACGCGCCAGAGGCGCGAACGCTCCGACGGCGGCGACGACGAAACCGATGCAGCGGTCCACCCCTCCGACAGCCTCAGCTGGGCGAAGTTGGGCGATCGCTCTCTAGGAGCCGATTCGAGTCCGCCGCAGGATAGGTGGCTCTTCGCGTTGAAGTAGGGAGTGGGGGTAGGGCGAGGGTCCACCACGCGGGGCAGGGGCCCCGTCATCGTCGTGGCTGCTTGAAGGCTGCGACGGCGAGGAGACCCCTGCGTGAGCGACGGTAC
>JAABUN010008421.1_pt1 | contig 10550 bp, 7 predicted proteins | sample 5559311 | NCBI WGS metagenome assembly JAABUN01 (sample SAMN10711877, study PRJNA513370) | rock metagenome | isolation source: Antarctica rocks | place: Antarctica: Victoria Land, Siegfried Peak sud
GCAGTTCTCTTTTTTGTTGCGGAAGATGTCGTAGCCGTGGGGGGCTTCGGCCAGGGGCAGGTGGTGGGTGATGATGTCGTCGAGCTGCACCTTGCCGTCGATCACGTATTGCAGCAGCTTGTCGATGTGCTTCTGGGCGGGGGCCTGGCCGCCGCGGATGGTGATGCCCTTGTCGAAGAACTGCCCGACGGGGAAGTTGTCGAACGGCGTGGCGTACACGCCCACCACCGACACGATGCCGCCGCGGCGCACGGCGCTCATGCAGGTTTCGATGATTTTGGGCGAGCCCTTTTCTAGGTTCAGCACGGCCTTGGCGCGGTCGGCGAGGCTGCGGTCGGGCTCGAAGCCCACGGCATCGACGCACACCTCGGCCCCGCGCCCCTCCGTCAGGTCGCGGATTTGCTTCACCACGTCGTCATGGCTTTCCCAGAGGATGGTTTCCACGTCGGCCGATTTCCTGGCCATGTCGAGGCGGTATTGCAGGGTATCGACGATGACGACGCGGGCCGCGCCGCGCAGCCAGGCGCTTTTGGCGGCCATGATGCCCACGGGGCCCGCCCCGAAGATGGCCACCGTTTCGCCGCCCTTCACCTCGCCCCAGTCGATGGCCGAGTAGCCGGTGGGGAAGATGTCGGTCAGGAACAGCGCCTGGTCGTCGGTAAGCGAATCCGGGATCACGCGGGGCCCAAAATCAGCGTAGGGCACGCGCACGTACTCGGCCTGGCCGCCGTTGTAGCCGCCGTAGAGGTCGGTGTAGCCGAACAGGGCCCCGCCTTTCTGCGTGAGCAGGCCACCTTCGGGGCCGTAGTGCTCGGGGTTGGAGTTTTCGCAGTGGCCGGGCAGGTCGTGGTTGCAGAAAAAGCAGGTGCCGCAGGCAATCGGGAAGGGCACCACCACGCGGTCGCCCACCTTGAGCTTGCCGTTGATGCCCTTGCCCACCTCCTCCACGATGCCCATGAACTCGTGGCCGAGCGTCATGGGCCGGGGCTGGGGCAGGCTGCCGTTGTAGATGTGCAGGTCGGAGCCGCAGATGGCCGTGCTCGTCACGCGGATGATGGCGTCGCGCCCATCCTCGATTTTGGGGTCGTCAACGTTGTCAACGCGCACGTCTTTCATGCCGTGATACACCAGAGCCTTCATAGCGAAGCGGGGGTTGGTTATGGGAAAAGAAAGAGAACTTCTCCCTTGCCAACGGCCGGTTTCGCGTCCGGGTTGCTAGCGACCAGCTTCTTACAAACCGCCTACGGTAGCCGGTACACGGCCACGCCCTGGGCCGTGAACAGGTAGGCGAACTGCTCGCCCACCAGCACCTGGCGCAGGGCCCCGGCGTCGCCCGTCGGGGGCAAGGCAACGGCGCGCTCGGTGAGGTTGTAGAGGTGGAAAAACCGCAGCTCGTTGCCGGCCAGGTAATACAGCTCATCGCCCCGAAACCCTACCGTGCTCAGGCCCGGCAGGGGCAGCTTTTTCTTGTAGTTGCCCAGGTTGTCGAACACGTAGATGCCGGTCGTTTTATCCACCAGGTAGGTGTTGTTCTGGTACTGGCGGATGAACCGAAAGTCGGGCCGCGTGCGGCCGATGAGCAGGTCGAGCGGGGTGCTCTGCACCAAACGCAACGTACCGGGGTCGAACTCGCGCAGCGTGAGCGTGCTCTCGTCGAGCAGCCAGATTTGGTTGTCGGGGGCCAGCGTCGCCACGCGCACCGTGCCGTCGAGGTAGTCGGCCAGCCGCAGCTCGCTGATCGGTGCCAGGAAGCGGTCGAGCAGCACGAGCTGCTGGCGGTCGTCGTAAAAAACCAGCGTGGTGTTCAGGTTGAAGGCTTCGAGCTGGGCCACGTGGCCGGGCTGGGGCGGGGCGTAGGTGTTCAGCGGCAGCCCCTCGGGCCCAAACTGGCGCACGTTGTTGTCGGCGTCGGCCACGTACAGGCCCCCGCGCCGGTCGAGCGAGGCCGCGCCGGGGTTGGGCAGGCGCAGGGTGCGCACCAGGGCCCAGCCCGCGCCCGCCGGCACCACGGCCGGCGCCGGGCCCGGTGCCGCCGCCGGGCGCGGGGTTTCGGTGGGCGCCGCCGCAGCCGCCGGGGCCACCGACGCGGCGGCTGGCACCGTGCCCTGGGCGTTCGCCCCCAGCCCGAGCACCGCGCAACCCAGCGTTATTAAACCCCCCGAAACCCCGCGTGAAGTGCCGCCGCGCCGGTTATTTCTCAAAATACCGCAAAGCCAGATCGTTGCCATCGTACACGCCGTAGGAGCAATAATTGACCCATTCGCCCAGGTTGAGGTAGCGGCTGTGGGGCCCCACGGCCATATCGAGGGGCAAGTGGCGGTGGCCAAAAACGTAGTAGTCGTGGTGCTGGCGGGCCTCCAGCTCGCGGCAGTACACGAGCAGCCACTCGTCTTCGCCGAAGTATTTCTCGTCGGCCGCGCTGTTCTGCACGCGGCTGCGGCGGCTCCAGCGGCTGGCCAGGCCGATGCCCAGGTTGGGGTGCAGCCGCGCGAAAAGCCAGTGCGCCAGCGGCGAGGTGAAGACTTTCTTGAGCGTCTTGTAGCGGTAGTCTTTGGGCCCCAGCCCGTCGCCGTGCCCGATGTGGAACAGCTGGGAGCCGATTTGCTGCGTCACCGGCCCGCGCAGAATCGGGATGCCCAGCTCCTCGGTGAAGTAGTCGAACATCCACAAGTCGTGGTTGCCGGTGAAGATGTACAGCGGGATGCCGGCATCGGCCAGCTCCGCCAGCTTGCCCTGCAAGCGGATGAAGCCGCGCGGGATGGCGTGGCGATACTCGAACCAGAAATCGAACAAGTCGCCGACCAGGTAGATGGCCGCCGCGTCGCGGGCCGCCAGGTCGAGCCAGCGCACGATGCGCCGTTCCCGCTCGGCCGAGGCGGCGGCATCGGGGGCCCCCAGGTGAAAATCGGACGCGAAGTACACCCGGCGGCCGGGCGGCAGGGCCAGCGGGGGCAGGTTGGGGGGCAGGCTCATGCGGCGTCGGGCGTGTCGTCGAGCAGAAACAGCACCAGCCGGCGCGGGCCGTGGGCCCCCAGCACGAGGGTTTTCTCGATGTCGGCGGTGCGGCTGGGCCCCGTGGTGAGGGAAACCATCGACGGCATCTGGGGGCCGTATGTTGCCTGCATTACCCGCAGCGCGTCGCCGATTTCGGCCACCACCTGGCTGGTGCGGGCCAGCACCAGGTGCTGGTCGGGGTAGATGCTGAGGCGGCGGCCACTGGCCGTGGCGGCGGCCACCAGCAGGCTGCCGGTGCGCGCCACCAGGGCCGTGCAAGTGGTGAGGCCGGCGTCGGCGTGGGGCAGGAAATCCGTCTCATCGGCCACGAACGGCACCCCGGCGGCCCGCAGCACGGCCTGCACCGCCGGCTCCCAGGCAAAGAGCCGCTCGATTTGCTGCTCCTTTAAGTAAGCCGCCAATTGGGCCGCGAAGTGCGCCTCCGATTCGCAGTAATAGAACGCGCCGCCCACGCGCCCAAAGCTTTCGGCGAACGCCACGGCCAAATCGGCGGGCAGCGGCGGATGCACGGGGGCCCCAAAGTCGGGGCGCGGGGGCGGCGCGGGCTGCGCCAGTCCCTGGCGGATGCGGGCCAGCACGGCGGCGCGCGCCGTGGCGGCGAAGGATTTGGGAACCATGAAGCAAAGCAAGCTGAGGCGGCGAAGATACAGCCCGGCCGGGCGGAAGGGCCCCGGTGCCCAGCCGCCCGGCCGGCTTTGGCAAAAAGCAAAAAGCCCGCCCCGGTCAAGGGGCGGGCTTTGTATTGAAGCTAACGGATGCCTGGCACTACGCGCCGGCCACCGCGCTGCTCGGGGCCGCAGTCCCGCTGGCAGCCGGTTCGCCGCCGTTGTCGAGGCCGGGCAGGTGCAGGTCGGGCAGGTCGTTGCTGAGGTCGCCCGCCGCCGCGTGCTCGCCTTTCACCTCGCTGGCGGTTTCGCTGCGGTCGGTGCCGGCCATGTGGGCCTGGTAGTTGGTCTGGCCGCCGAAAGGGCGCTTGCCCACGAGGCGTTCCAAATCGCTTTGCAGCAGCACTTCCTTCTCCAACAGCTCCTTGGCAACCACCTCCAGCTCGTGGCGGCGCTCGGTGAGCAGCTCCTTGGTACGGACGTAGGCGTTTTCGATGATGTGGCGCACTTCTTCGTCAATCAGCTGCGAAGTGGCTTCCGAATAAGGCTTCGAGAAGCCGTACTCGTTCTGGCCCTTCGAGTCGTAGAACGACACGTTGCCGAGCTTGGCGTTCATGCCGTACATCGTCACGATGGAATATGCCATCTTGGTGATGCGTTCCAAGTCGCTCAGCGCGCCGGTCGAAATCTTGCCAAACACCAGCTCCTCGGCGGCCCGCCCGCCCAGGGCCATGCACATCTCATCGGTGAGCTGCTCGGTGTTGTAGAGGAACTGCTCCTTCGGCAAATACTGCGCGTAGCCCAGCGCGGCCACGCCGCGGGGCACGATGCTCACCTTCACCAGCGGGTCGGTGTGCTCCAGAAACCAGCCGGCGATAGCGTGGCCGGCTTCGTGGTAGGCCACGATGCGCTTTTCGCCGGGCGAGATGATTTTGTTTTTCTTCTCCAGGCCCCCAATCACGCGGTCGATGGCGTCGGTGAAGTCCTGGTCGGTGATCATTTTCTTGTCGCGGCGGGCGGCGATGAGCGCGGCCTCGTTGCAGACGTTGGCAATCTCCGCGCCGGCAAAGCCGGGCGTCTGGGCCGAGAGCTTTTTGGCGTCCACGTCGGGCCCCAGGGTCAGGGGCTTGAGGTGAACGTTGAAAATCTGGGTGCGGCCGTTGATGTCGGGCTTGTCGATGCTGATCTGGCGGTCGAAGCGACCGGGGCGCAACAAGGCCGAGTCCAGGGTATCGGGCCGGTTGGTGGCGGCCAGGATGATGACGCCCGAATCGGTGCCGAAGCCGTCCATCTCCACCAGCAGCGAGTTCAGCGTGTTTTCGCGCTCGTCGTTGCCGCCGGGCATCGAGCCCTTGCTGCGCGTGCGGCCCACGGCGTCAATCTCGTCGATGAAGATGATGCACGGCGCCTTGGCCTTGGCCTGCTTAAATAGGTCGCGCACGCGGGCCGCGCCCACGCCCACGAACATCTCCACGAAGTCGGAGCCCGAGAGCGAGAAGAACGGCACGTCGGCCTCGCCGGCCACGGCTTTGGCCATCAGGGTTTTGCCGGTACCGGGGCCGCCCACCAGCAGGGCCCCCTTGGGAATCTTGCCGCCGAGCACGGTGAACTTGCTCGGGTTTTTGAGGAACTCCACGATCTCCTGCACTTCCTCCTTGGCTTCTTCCAGGCCGGCCACGTCCTTGAAGGTAATCTTCACCTTGTCGCCGCCTTCAAACAGGGCCGCGCGGCTCTTGCCGATGCTGAAAATCTGGCCGCCGGGGCCCCCGGCCCCGCCCATGCGCTTCATCATGAACATGAAGCCCACCACGAGCAAGGCCAGCAGGCCCCACTTGCCCACAAAGTCACCCAAGCCTTCGCGCGATTCGATGTTGAGCGCCAGCCGCTGGGCGGGGGGCACGGTTTTTTGCAGCTCGTCGAGGTTTTCCTGGAACAGCTTGGCATCGACGATGGGAAAGTAGAAATGGGCGTCGCCGCTCACGCCGAACGGCGACTTGCGCACCAACTCGCGCTGGTATTCGGGCTTGCGCAGGGCGGCCGGCGTGAGCGACACGTCGACCTCCTTCTCGTTGACGAGGGTAATCCTCTCAATGTCGCCAACGGCCAGCATTTGCTCGAACCGCTGCTGATTAATTTTGGCGGGCGAGTTGACGTTGCTCACGAACATCGCCCCGAACATGAACACCAGCAGACCCGCCAGCACCCAGAGCTGCACCCCAGGCCGAGGCGTAGGGTTGGGCAGCGGCTTTTTCCGCTTGTTGTTGCCGTTAGGCGTTTTATCAGACATAAGACACTAGGTTAGAAAGCACGTAGTTTCACCGGCAGGGGCGTGGTGCCCAAAGGGTAGACGCGGGCCGGCCGGTTTTATTTTTTACAACCGGCCGGCCCGCGTTTCGTTGGCGGCCCCCAGCTCCCGTACAACACCAGCGGCGGCAAAATCCATCCCGCAAACGCACAAAAACGCAGCGCGCGGCCCGTGCTAAGCTATTGCCTCCTCGATGTGCGAAATTTGGGCATCGCCCCACAATTCCTCCAAAGCATAAAACTTGCGGCGGTCGCGCAAGAACACATGCACTACGACGTCCACGTAGTCGAGCAGCACCCACTCGCGGTTGGTGCGGCCCTCGGTCTGCCAGGGGTATTCGCCGGTGAGCTTCTCGACTTCGTCTTCCACCGAGCGGGCCACGGCGTCGATTTGGGTATCAGAATTGGCCGAGCAGATGATGAAATAATCGGCTACGGCATTTTTCAGCTCTTTTAAATTGAGTACCACGATGTCGGAGGCTTTTTTCTCCTGCATACCGCGCACTACGATGTCTGCCAAGGTGTCCGAATCTTGCCGGACCAAGGTGCTTTTCATACGATATAATTAGGTTTGAGCGGCGGTTGAGCCGTCGCCCTCAATGCAAGTTACACAACAAAGGTGATGGAAATTCGTCCCCAAACCCTATTCACGGGCCAACAGTTGCTCTGGTTACCGGCCTGCGGCTCCACCAATGCGGAGGCCCAGCGCCTGGTTGGCGAAAACCGGGCCAGCGAAGGCTGCACCGTGGCCACCGGCCACCAGACCGCCGGCCGGGGCCAGCGCGGCAACCAATGGGAAGCCGCCGCCGGCGAAAACCTGACGCTGTCGGTGGTGTGGCGGCCCACGTTCCTCGACGCGGGCCAGCAGTTTCTGCTCAGCCAGGCGGTGGCCCTGGCCGTGTACGACTGGGCCGCCGCCCTGCTGGGCCCCGCCCCGGCCCTGCGCCTGAAGTGGCCCAACGACCTCTACTACGGGGCCCGGAAGCTGGGCGGCATCCTGATTGAAAACGCCCTGAGCGGTGCGAAAATCCAGCACAGCGTGGTGGGCATCGGCCTGAACGTAAACCAGCTGGCGTTTGGCGTGCCCACGGCAACTTCCTTGGCCGGCCTCACCGGCCGCGCCTACGATTTGGCGCCGCTGGCGGCCCACTTGCTCGAATGCCTGGAGCGCCGCTACCTCCAGTTGCGGGCGGGCCAGGTGGGGGCCCTGCGCCGGGCCTACCTGCAGGTGCTCTACCGCTACCAGGAACCCCACGCTTACGAGGTAGCCGGCCAGCACGTAAGCGGCCAGATTGTCGGGGTGGGCGAAGACGGCCGGCTGGCCGTGGAAATCGACGGGGCGGTGCGCTGGTTCGGCCTGCAAGAAATCCGGCACGTGCAGGCAACCATTTCGGAGGATAATCCGAGTAGAGTGAAGTAAGGCACGGTGCTTGGTTTAAAACTAATTCGCGGGTTGCGAGGTCTGGTGATTACCAGCCCGTACATTTAGTCAATCAAGCAGTTAACAACCATATTTTCTGTTTCCAACATGAAGACTTCTACCAGATTTTTCATCATGCTGGCCGTTCTCGGCATGGGTTGGGCCCCGGCCCGGGCTGCGAACCTCACCATCATGGTGGGCGACAATTTCTATGATAAGAAAGAGTTGCTCATCAAGGTGGGCGATGTTGTGACGTGGAGCTACACCGGCAGTTCCAGCCATCCCACCGCGTCGGACAGTTCACCGGCGGCCTGGGCCACGTTTCCGCTGAATTCCAGTAGCCCCAGCTTCACGAAAACCTTCGATGTAGCTGGGGTGTATCCTTACCACTGCACCATTCACGGTGGCCCAGGTTCGGGAATGAGCGGTACCATCACGGTGACCTCAGCCACGCCCACCGCCACCGAGGACGCCCGCCTCGCCGCCCTGGCCCTGAGCCTGTTCCCGAACCCCAGCCGCGGCTACGTGACGGTGCAGCTGCGCCAGCGGCCGGGCCCCGACTACCAGCTGCGCATCAGCAACGTCATCGGCCAGGAAATCCGCTCCGTGGGCCTGCACCCCGACCTCAGCGCCGCCGGCCTGCCCCTGAACCTGACCGACCTGCCCGGCGGCGTTTATTTCTACAGCCTGTTGGTTGATGGAAAAGTGGCCAGCACCAAGCGTTTGATTTTGCAGAATTGACCACCGCTCCGCCGGCAACTTCTCATTTCCTGACCACCCGAAAGCAGCCCCTGGCTGCTTTCGTTGTTTATGGACGCAGCGCCGGTTCAAGACGGGCGGGCGGCACCGCCGCCGTGCCTACTTTTGCACTTTCCTAGCCGCGCCCCGCTCTTTCCGATTTGTCCGCGGGCCCCGACGGTCTGGGCCGCTCTCCTTTTTTTATGCGTTTCCAACGATTAAATAACCTCGTCGGGTGGCTCGTGTTTGCCATTGCCGCCGCCACCTACCTCAGCACCCTGGAGCCCACGGCCTCGTTCTGGGATTGCGGCGAGTTCATTGCCTGCGCCTACAAGCTGCTGGTGCCGCACCCGCCGGGGGCCCCCACCTTCCTGCTGCTGGGGCGGCTGTTTTCGCTGTTCTCATTCGGCGACGCCACCAAGGTGCCGGTGCTCGTCAACGCCCTCTCGGGCCTGAGCAGCGCCTTCACCGTGCTGTTTCTGTTCTGGATCATCACGCGCATGGCCAGCAAGCTGGTGCTGCGGCGCTCGGCCGTGAACACGCCCACCGAGGAGCCCACCGGCGCCGAGACCCTGCTCATTCTCAGTGCGGGGGCCATCGGGGCCCTGGCGTTTGCCTTCACCGATTCGTTCTGGTTCAACGCCGTCGAGGGCGAGGTGTACGCCATGTCGTCGCTCTGCACGGCGGCCGTGGTGTGGCTCATGCTGAAGTGGGAAGGCCACGCCGCCGAGCCCGATTCCGACAAGTGGATCGTGCTGATTGCCTACGTCATCGGCCTGAGCATCGGCGTCCACTTGCTCAATTTGCTCACGTTGCCGGCCCTTGGCCTCATCTACTACTACCGCCGCAACGCCAACCCCAATTTCAAGGGCGTGCTCGTGGTGATGGGCGTGTGCCTGGTGCTGCTGGCAGCCGTGCTGGTGGGCATCATTCCGGGCCTGCCCACGCTGGCGGGCTATTTTGAGGTGTTCTTCGTGAACACCGTGCGCCTGCCCTTCAACTCGGGGCTGATTATTTTCGTGGTGGCCCTTATCGCGCTGATGGTGTACGGGTTCCGGGTTTCGTTCCGGCGCAAAAGCCAGCTGCTGAACACGGCCATGCTGTGCTTCACCTTCATCCTGATCGGGTATTCGAGCTACCTCATCGTGCCCATCCGCTCGTCGTACCACCCCACCATCAACGAGAACGACCCCGAGGACGTGCTGAGCTTCGTGAGCTACCTCAAGCGCGAGCAGTACGGCTCGCGGCCCCTGCTCTACGGGCCCCAGTTCAACGCCCAGCCCGACCACTACGAGGAAGGGGCCCCGCGCTACGCCCGCAACGCCACCAGCGGCACCTACGACGAGGTACTACCCCGCCAGCAGGAGCCCGGCTACCGCGACGAGGACAAGATGCTGCTGCCGCGCCTGTATAGTTACGAGCCGGCCCACATCCAGGAATACAAGAAATGGGTGGACATTCAGGACGGGGTGAAGCCCACGATGGGCCAGAACCTATCGTTTTTGTTCCGCTACCAGATGGGCCATATGTTCTGGCGCTACTTCATGTGGAACTACGTGGGGCGCGATTCGGACGTGCAGCAGGCCGGGGCCCTCACGCCCTTCAGCCCCGGCCGCCAGGCCCTGCCCGAACGAATCGGCCTGAGCAAGGCGCACAACAACTTCTTCGCCATCCCGCTGATTTTAGGGCTGATTGGCTTGTTTTTCCAGAGCCGGCGCGACAGCAAGGACGCGCTGGTGGTGGGGCTGCTGTTCCTGCTCACGGGCCTGGCCATCATCATCTACCTCAACCAGCCGCCGCTGGAGCCGCGCGAGCGCGACTACACGTTTGCGGGGGCCACGTTTGCCTTTGCCATCTGGATTGGGTTGGGCGTGCTCGGCGTGGCCGATTTGCTGCGCTCGGCGGTGAAAGCGGAGGGGCCCCGCGCCGCCATCGCGCTGGCGCTGAGCCTGCTGGTGCCGGGCATCCTGGTGACCCAGGGCTGGGACGACCACGACCGCTCGGGCCGCTACAACTCGGTGGATTCGGCCCGGAACCTGCTGAACAGCTGCGCGCCGAACGCCATTTTGTTTACCAACGGCGACAACGACACCTTCCCGCTCTGGTACGCCCAGGAGGTGGAAGGCATCCGCACCGACGTGCGCGTGGCCGTGCTGAGCTACCTGAACACCGACTGGTACATCCAGCAGATGAAGCGCCGCTCGTATTTGTCGCAGCCGCTGCCCATCAGCATGGGCGACAAGGCCTACGCGCAGGGCACCAACGACATCCTGCCCTTCGCCCAGAACCCGGCCGTGAAGGACGTGGACGTAAAGCAGTTCATTCAGCTCGTGCAGCAAAACAACCCGTTGCTGCAAGTGCAGTACCAGGAGGACGGCCCCAGCGTGATGTCGTTCCCGACGCCGAACTTCTACCTGCCCATCGACACGGCGGCGTTTAAGCAGCTGGGCCTCATCCCCAACGACCGC
>JAABUN010008422.1_pt1 | contig 10545 bp, 13 predicted proteins | sample 5559311 | NCBI WGS metagenome assembly JAABUN01 (sample SAMN10711877, study PRJNA513370) | rock metagenome | isolation source: Antarctica rocks | place: Antarctica: Victoria Land, Siegfried Peak sud
GGCACCTGACCTCCCACGGGCACCGCCCGCAGGTCCTGGCCCCGGGGGAGGTGGGCAGTGCGGCTGAGGTGCTGAGCCCGGACCTGATCACCTCGGCCGGTGCCACGGTGCCGGTCCGCTACAACGGCTCGATCGCTCGGGTCAACTTCGGCCCACTGAGTGCGGCCCGGGTGCGGCGCTGGCTCAAGTCCCGGCCCTTCGACCTGCTGCACATCCACGAGCCGATCACCCCGAGCATCTCGATCCTGGCCCTGTGGGCCGCCGACACCCCGGTGGTCGCCACTTTCCACACCGCCACCCCCCGTTCCCGCTCGATGCAGGTCGCAGGCGGGGTGCTCCGGGCTTCGATCGAGAAGATCGACGCCGGGATCGCCGTGTCGGAGTCGGCTCGCAATGTGGTCGTCCAGCACCTGGGCCGCGACGCCGTGGTCATCCCGAACGGTTTCCGCTACGACGACTTCACCCCGCCCGCCCCCGGGCCCAGCCGTTGGCGGGGCGGGACCGTGCCCCGGCTGGTGTTCCTGGGCCGACTCGACGAACCGCGGAAGGGTTTGGACGTGCTGGTCGCTGCCCTGCCCCTGATCCGCGCGCGGTGGCCGGAGCTGCAGGTCGTGGTCGCCGGCCAGGGAAGCCACGCTCTGCCGGCCGGCTGCCACAGCCTGGGTCCGGTCAGCAACACGCGCAAGGCGGAGCTGCTGGTCAGCGCAGACGTCTTCGTCGCGCCGCACCTGGAGCGGGAGAGCTTCGGGATCGTGCTGCTCGAGGCCATGGCCAGCGGTGCCGCCGTCGTGGCGTCGGATCTGGCCCCGTTCGCCGACCTGCTCGGCCGCGGGGACTGGGTGCGGGGGGGCGAGCTGGGCGAGTTGTTCAGCACCGGTGACCCAACGGCCCTGGCCCGGGCGGTCATCCGGGTGCTGGACCACCCCGACCTCGACCGGGCCGGCCGGGCCCAGCACGAGGCCCAGCGCTACGACTGGTCGGTGGTCGGACCGGCCGTCACCGCGGTCTACCGCGCCGCCCTCGACGTGGCCGACCCGGGCAGAGCCCAGGGGCACGCCTCGTGAGCCCCGTCGAGGTCGCCGCCGCCCTCGTCATCGTGCTGCTCCTCAACGGCTGGTGGCTCAGCTGGCTGGCCACCCGGGTGGACCGCGCTCATCACCGGGTCGAGCGCGCCTGGGCGGCGCTGGACGCAGCGTTGGTCCGTCGGGCCCAGCGGGTCACGGAGATCGCCGGTTCACCGGGACTGGACCCCGCCTCCGCGCTGCTGTTGTCGGACGCGGCGACGACCGCGCTGGAACCCGACCTGGGCCCGGCTGAGCGCGAGCAGGTCGAGAGCGACCTGAGTCATCTGCTGGGGTTGATCGACCCGGCGCAGATCGGGGCCGAGCAGGACCGGGCGGCCCTGGGTCGCCGCCTCTACAACGATGCCGTGGCCACGGCTTGCGCGCTGCGCCAGCGGCGTACGGTGCGGGTTTTCCGGCTGGCCGGACACGCGGCTGCGCCGCGGACCTTCGAGATGGCGGACCCCGGCAAACTAGTGTGGCCCCCGTGACCGCCGAGCCGACCGCTCCGCCCCGGCTCTACGACACCGACCGGGTGTGGACCATCCCCAACGTGCTCAGCCTGCTGCGGCTGGCCGGGATTCCGTTGATGGTCTGGCTCATCCTCGGCCCGGAGGCCGACTGGCTGGCGGTCCTGGTGCTCGCGCTGGGCGGCTTCACCGACTGGCTAGACGGCTATCTGGCCCGGAGGTGGCACCAGACCTCCCGCCTCGGGCAGATGCTGGACCCGATCGCCGACCGGCTCTATATCCTCGCGGTGCTGTTCAGCCTGGCGCTGCGCAGCATCATCCCGTGGTGGCTGGTAGCCGTCCTGGTCGCTCGGGAAGTGATGATCGGCCTGCTGGTCCCGGCGTTGAAGACCCGGGGCTACTCGTCCTTGCCGGTGCACTTCTTGGGCAAGGCCAGCACCTTCTGCCTGCTCTATGCCTTCCCCCTGGTGCTGCTCGGCCACGGGTCGGGCGATCTGGCCCTGGTCGCCCGGGTGATGGGCTGGGCTTTCGTCTGGTGGGGGACCGGTCTCTACTGGTGGGCGGGTTTTCTCTACCTGAACCAAACCCTGACCCTGCTGCGTAGTACGCCCCGGGTGCGGTCGAGCCATCCGAATCCGACGGGGTAGACGGCGTGAACCTGCGACCTGAGCAGAATCCGCCGGGTCCGGCGAGCTCACAGGTCCAGCCGCGGGCCGTCGATGCCAGCATGGATCTGCTCAACCAGATCATCCGGCAGCCCGTCGATCCCGATTACACCGTGGTGGCCGCGCGGGGTGATGGTGCTCCCCGGTCTCGGTGGGCGTTCGCCGCGGTCGCGGCGCTGTTCGGAGCCCTGTTCGCGGTTGCGGCTCTGGGAACCACCCGCGGCGCTCCGGCGCTGCAGTCCGAGCGCAGCGGGCTGATCAGCCGGATCCGCACCGCGGAGTCCGAACAGGACCAGCTGCGCGGTCGAGCGACCGCGCTGTCGACCGACATCGCGACCCTGCGGGGAGCCGCCCTCGGTGAGGACAACTCGTCGCGCGGCCTGGAGAACCAGATCAGCGCCCTCGACCCGGTGGTGGGCAACGTCGCCGTCGCCGGGCCCGGGATGGTGGTCGTGGTCGATGACGCACCGTCGGCGAACACCGACGCCCGCGACCGGGTGCTGGACCTCGACCTGCAGATGCTGGCCAACGGGCTGTGGGCGGCGGGGGCCGAGGCCGTGGCCATCAACGGGCACCGGCTGTCCAACCTGACCGCCATCCGCAGCGCGGGTGACGCCATCACCGTCGACTACCGTTCGCTGACCCGGCCCTACCGGGTCGAGGCCGTCGGTGACCCTCGTACGCTGCAGGCCAGGTTCGTCGAGTCGGCGGCGGGTTCTTGGTGGAATGACCTCGCGCAGAACCGGCGGATGGGGTATCAGATCGACGAGGTGCGGCGACTGAGCCTGGGGGCTGACCCAGGCATGGTGCTGCGCCACGCCCAGCGGGCACCGTCGTGATCCCGCTCATCGGGCTGCTGGCCGGCATCGTGCTGGGCCTGTTCCTGGAGCCAGGGGTGCCCCAGATCCTGCAGCCCTACCTGCCCATCGCCATCGTGGCCGCGATGGACGCACTCTTCGGTGCCTTCCGTGCCTATCTCGAGGGCAACTTCAACGACCGGGTCTTCGTGGTCTCGTTCATCTCCAACGTGTTGGTCGCCGCAGCCATCGTCTACGTCGGTGACCAGATCGGCGTCGGGTCGCAGCTGTCGACCGGGGTCGTGGTCGTGCTGGGGATCCGGATCTTCACCAATGTCGCCGCGATCCGACGGGCCCTGTTCCATGCCTGAGCAACGTTCCGTGCCTGAGCGACGCCGACCCGCCGCCGCCCGAAGGATCGGTTCGTTGCGACGCAGCCAGCGCAGGCTGAGCGGGGCGGCGCACCCCGAGCTGATGCCGGAGCCCGCGGCGGTGGGGCCCGTGACCAAGCCGGTTCGACAGGGTGGCCGGCGTCGACTCCGGGAATCGCTCGTCCGGCCGGGCCGCGGTCAGCTCATCGCGGCCGTCATCTTGTTCGTGGTCGGTCTGGGCGCAGTGATGCAGATCCGGATCAACACGGCCGACGACACCTACACCACCGCCCGCCGCGAGGACCTGATCCAGCTGTTGGACGGGCTCGGTTCGGAGTCTCGTCGGTTGGAGAGCGAGATCTCCGAGCTCGAGCGGACCCGGACCAACCTGCAGTCCGGGGCCGACACCCAGCGGGTCGCCCGGCAGGAGGCCGAGAAGCGGGTGACGGAGTTGTCCATCCTGGCCGGTACGGTCCCGGCCGAGGGGCCGGGGATCCGGTTGCGGATCGCCGACCCGAGCGGACGGGTGGATGCCAACGTGCTGCTGGACGTGGTTGAGGAGATGCGCGACGCCGGCGCGGAGGTGATCGAGGTCAACGACACCATCCGGATCGTCGGATCGACCTGGTTCGGCGGCGCCGCGAACAACTTGGTCATCGACGGCTTGCCGGTCTCGCGACCCATCACGATCGAGGTGGTCGGCGACCCGCACAGCCTGGAGGAGGCGGCCCGCTTTCGCGGCGGTATCGTCTCAGAGATCACCGGAGCCGGCGGCCAGGTCCAGATCGACCAGCAGGACCGGGTGGTGGTCGAATCCTTGCACGCCACGACCGAGAACCAGTACGCCAAGCCAGCATCACCGCCGCCCACCCCCCGCTGACCGCCTGAGCCCAGGAGCGAACCGTGTCGAACTATCCCGAAGACCTGAAGTATTCCGCCGACCACGAGTGGGTCCGTAGTGGCAACGGTTCCACCATCCGGGTCGGCATCACCGAGTACGCGGCCGACCAGCTCGGCGACATCGTGTTCGCATCGTTGCCCGCTGTGGGCGACACCGTCTCGGCCGGGGACGCCTGTGGGGAGCTGGAGTCGACCAAGAGCGTGTCCGACGTCCTCTGCCCCGTCGCCGGGGTGATCACCAACGTCAACGCCACCCTGGAGGGCAGCCCCGAGACCGTGAATGCCGACCCCTACGGCGACGGCTGGCTCTTCGAGCTCGACCTCGACGAGGGCGCTGACCTCGATGACCTGCTCGATGCCGACGCCTACGCTGATCAGCTCGGCGGTTGACCCCAGCAGCCGCCCGGTGATGCCATCACGGGTCTCCTGTCTAAACTCTGCATCACATCTCAAGCCTGCCGCACGAAACAACGAAAGTCGTGATACATGCCGTTCTGCAACCACTGTGCCCACGACAACCCCGACGGGAGCAACTACTGTGGCCGTTGTGGCACGAAGCTGAGCTCGCGGTCGTCCCAGATCGAGCCGGGTTGGGTGCCGAGCGGTGACAGCACCAAGACGTCCCCGGCGGCCATCGACGAGCGTGACACCGAGTCGCTGTCGCTCGAGGAGGAGTCCGCCGTCAACGCCCTGCCGGAGGGTTCGGCGCTGCTGATCGTGCAGCGCGGATCCAACGCCGGGAGCCGCTACCTGTTGAACACCGACGTCGTCACCGCTGGCCGTCACCAAGAGTCCGACATCTTCTTGGACGACATCTCGGTGTCGCGCAAGCACGCGAACTTCACCCGGACAGACGAGGGCACGATGGTCAAGGATCTCGGCAGTCTGAACGGCACCTACGTCAACCGCAACCTGGTCGACGAAGGCCTCCTCCGCAACGGCGACGAAGTCCAGATCGGGAAGTTCCGGCTGGTCTACTTCGCCAGTTCCCAGGACGCGGACTGAGGGGTCCGGCAGTCGCACATCATGCCCAGCGCAGCTGAATCACGGTCTCGTGGCACCACTCGCAGCATCGGGCAGGTCCTCGCCACCTTGAAGTCGGAGTTCCCCGAGATCTCCATCTCCAAGATCAGGTTCCTCGAGGCCCAGGGCTTGATCTCACCCGAGCGGGCCCCGTCGGGCTACCGGCGCTACGCCGAGACCGACCTGGACCGGCTGCGCTACGTGCTGGCGGTCCAACGCGAGCACTACCTGCCCCTGAAGGTCATCCGCGAGCACCTGGAGCTGATGGACCGGGGGATGACCCCACCGCCCGTGCCGGGTCTTCGTCCCGGCGAGCCGGACGCAGGCGCAGCCGGCTCCGGGGGCTCGGCTCAGCTGACTCCGCCGTCAGTCAAGCCGCCGCTGCGGTTGTCCCGGCCGGAGCTGCTGGAGGCCAGCGGGTTGACCGAGTCCGCACTGGTGGAGCTGGAGCGAACCCAGATCGTGCTCCCCAGGCGGGGCAGCACCCACTACGGGCGAGACGCCCTCACCTTGGCGATCGCTGCGCGACGGATGGCGGAGTACGGGATCGACGGCCGGCACCTGCGCGCGTTCAAGATGTCCGCCGACCGTGAGGTCGGTTTGGTGGAGCAGGCGATCGCCCCGCACCTACGTCGGTCCGGCGGCAACCGCGACGTCTCGGGTGAAGTCACCCAGCTCGTGATCAGCTTCCACGCCGCCCTGGTCCGCACCGCCATGGACCGGGTCTGAGCCGGCCGGTTGACCCAGCGAGCGAGCTTGCGGGCCGGGCTTGTAGGGCGGGAGGCGCGAAGTAGGGTTAGCGCATGCGTGAACTCGATGTGGTGGGTGTGCGGGTCGAGATGCCGTCGAATGCGCCTATGGTCCTGCTCCGTGAGGTGGGCGGCAGCCGGTATCTGCCGATCTGGATCGGGGCCAGCGAAGCCTCCGCGATCGCCAACGCCCAGGAGGGACTCGTCCCGCCCCGGCCGTTGACCCATGACCTGATGGTCGACACCCTCGCCACTCTGGGCCACCGGCTGACCGAGGTGCACATCACCGAGCTCGAGGGTGGCACGTTCTACGCGGTGCTGCTGGTGGATGGCGTCGAGGTCAGCGCCCGTCCGTCGGACGCCATCGCCCTGGCCCTGCGGGTCGGCTCGGACATCTACTGTGCCGAGGACGTGCTCGACGAAGCCGGGATCGAGATCCCCGAAGCCGAGGAGGACGAGGTCGAGAAGTTCCGGGAGTTCCTCGACCAGGTCAACCCCGACGACTTCGTCACGGGCGAGGAGCCCAAGGCCTAGTTCAGACGTCTCAGGTGGAGGTCGAGGGTGAGGTTTTGCTAGCCTCGACCCCGCGGCGTGTCGTTGACCACCCCCTGATCCGGGTCGTAACGTTCGACAGGTAATCCTGATCGTGGAATTACATCGTGGAATTTCGCGGAGGGAACTCGGGTGTGAGTTCTCTCGTCCCGCCGCAGCAGAGTTCTGGTTCTCCGGAGGCCATAGGTGAGCAGCACCGATCAACCCGTTGAGTCCAATGTGAGTTCTGCGGCGGGGTCGAGCCCGGACGCTCAGGGTCTGCTGTTCGAGGGCGACTACTCGCCGCTTCCGAGCGATCTGGGGTTCCGTGGGCCGATAGCGTGCAGAGCGGCTGGCATCACCTACCGCCAGCTCGACTACTGGGCTCGTACCGGACTGGTCGACCCCGAGGTTCGAGGAGCCTCCGGCTCAGGGTCACAGCGGCTCTACAGCTTCCGCAACATCTTGATCCTGAAGGTCATCAAGAGACTGATCGACGCGGGCATCTCGCTGCAGCAGATCCGGATCGCCATCGAGCACCTACGGATCCGCGGTGTGGAGGACCTCACCCAGGTCACCTTGATGAGTGACGGCGTCTCGGTCTTCGAGTGCACCTCCGACGACGAGGTCATCGACCTGCTGCGCGGCGGCCAAGGCATCTTCGGGATCGCCCTCGGTGGCGTCTGGCGCTCGATCGAAGGCACCTTGTCGGATCTGCCGGCGGAGCGTGCCGAGGTCAGCGCACCCGCCCCGACGGACGACGAGCTGTCGGCTCGGCGCCGTCATCGCGCGGCCGGCTGACGGCAGCTGGCCACCGTCCATGGCTGCGCGACTGTACTCACCCGAACACCGGTAGTCGTTCGGTTAGCTGTCCCAGTTCATCGCGTACGTCATTGTCCACCGGTGTCTGACCGGTGCCGAGCAGGACGACCCCCTCATCCGGTCAGGCAGCCGACCCCGGGCAGCTCCTGCAACCCGGTTCCCCCCCTCGAGCGGTCAGGCGGCTGACCGCTCTCGGGTCGGGCGGCGGCGGAGCGTGGCCTGCTGGATCGCGGGGGTCTGGTAGGTCATGTCGAGCGGGCTGACGTCCGTGCCGGGCGGCACGATGCTGTCGATCCGGTCGAGGAGCTCGTCGGACAGGGCCACCTCGGACCCCTCGAGCAGGTCGTCGAGCTGGTCCATCGTCCGTTGCCCGATGATCGCACTGGTCACGCCGGGGTGAGCGATCGCGAACGCCATCGCCAGATGGGTCATCTTCAGGCCGGCCCCTTCGGCGAGCGGGATCAGCTGCTCCACGACGTCGATGCGGCGCTCGTCGGAGAGATAGGTGAAGTAGGCCGCCCGGCGTAGGTCGGTCTGCTGTCCCTTGCGGACGCGCCCGGTCAGCATGCCGCCCGCCAGCGGGCTCCAGACGAGCGTTCCCATGCCGTAGCGCTGGGCGACGGGCAGGATCTCGCTCTCGATACCGCGGTTCAGGATGGAGTAGGTCGGCTGCTCAGCGCGAAACGTTCGAGGCTGCGGCGCTCGGATACCCACTGCGCCTCGACCATCTCGGACGCCGGCATGGCCGACGAGCCGATCGCACGCACCTTCCCGCTGTGGATGAGGTCGGACAGGGCGGAGAGAGTCTCCTCGATGTCGGTCGTCGGGTCCGGACGGTGGATTTGGTAGAGATCGATGTAGTCGGTCTGGGGGCGACGCAGGGAGTTCTCGACCTCCGCCACGATCCAGCGACGCGAGTTGCCCTGGTGGTTGGGATCGTCGCCCATCGGCATGTTCAGCTTCGTCGCCAGCACGACCGATTCGCGGCGGCCTTGGAGCGCCTGACCGACGATCTCCTCTGACTCCCCGTGGGAGTACATGTCGGCGGTGTCCACGAAATTGATCCCGGCGTCGAGGGCTCGATGGATGATGCGGATCGACTCCTCGTGGTCGGGGTTGCCGACGGTGCCGAACATCATGGCGCCAAGCGCGTACGGGCTGACCTTGATGCCGGTCCGGCCAAGCGTGCGGTACTGCATGGGTTCTCCTGAGGTGGGGGGTTTATCACGAGGTTCAACTCCGTGCCTTATCGTGGTCAGAATCGGAACCCTCGTCCAGAACTATACGGAGGAGTGTTCCGGAAAATCAGGAGTTCACCGAGATCAGGAGGATCGCGATGGCCTCCGGGCAGGACAGCACCGCAACGGCCGGGCCTCCGCTCGCGCCCCGGAAGATCCGGGTCGATGCCCAGCGCAACTTGGAAGCGGTGCTCAGGGCCGCCAAGGCGACCTTCGCCGTCTCCGGCGTCGACGTGCCGCTGCGGGAGATCGCAGCCCGCGCCGGCGTCGGCGTCGGTACCGTCTACCGACACTTCCCCAAGCGTTCGGATCTGGTGCAGGCCGTGTTTCGTCGTGAGGTCGACGCCTGTGCCGACGCGGCCACGGCGATCGCCGCCGCGTACGAGCCCGGCGAGGCTCTGACCCGCTGGCTGCTCCGGTTCACCGACTTCCTCGCGACCAAGCGCGGACTGGCCGCCGCCCTGCACTCGGGCGACCCCGCGTTCAACGCCCTCCCGGCCTACTTCACGGGACGGCTGGGTCCGACGTTGCAGGCCTTGCTCGACGCCGCCGCGGCCGCCGGGGAGATCCGCCCGGACATGGACGCTGAGGAGCTCCTCGGCGCGGTGAGCCGGCTGTGCACACCCGGCCCAGGCGGGGACACGGATGCGCAGAGCCGACGCATGGTCAACCTGCTGGTCGACGGCCTGCGATATGGTGCGAGCCCACAACCCTGAGATCAGCTGCGGCCTGGCCCCGTCGGGTGTGGCCCGTCGAGAGGTCTGGCTATGTCGGCGCGGCGACCACGACCAGGAGAACCTCCATCCGGTTCCTTGACCGGGTGGGAACCCGGAGTAGTCTCAGGAAGCCGTCACGGCAGTGCGGGAGAGTTCATCGCTCGAGGAAGAGTCGATGGCGCCGAAGGGGCAACATCCCCGGAACCTCTCAGGCATCCAGACCGCACCCGCCATAGCAACTCTGGAGCCACCGGTGACAGAGGGGGAGCGCGACTCGCGCTAGCGGGTGGTACGCGCCCAGGCGGAGGAACTACCCATGGCTGGCACAACTTCTGAGACGTTCCACGGCGGGGCGTTCGCCTCACGGCACATCGGCCCGCGCGCCGATCAGCGCGACAAGATGCTGGCCGACCTCGGCGTGGCTGACTTGGCTGAGCTGATCGACCAGGCGATGCCCCGGGCGATCCGGATGTCCGGCCCGCTGGACCTGCCGCCAGCCCTCTCGGAGTCCGAGGCGTTGGCCACTCTGCGCGAACTTGCCGCCCGGAACCACCCGCTGACCCCCATGATCGGGCTCGGCTATCACGGGACGACAACCCCGTCAGTGATCCGGCGCAATGTGCTGGAGGATCCGGCCTGGTACACCGCGTACACGCCTTACCAGCCGGAGATCAGCCAGGGCCGACTGGAAGCCCTCCTCAACTTCCAGACCATGGTGTCCGACCTCACCGGGCTGCCTACCGCCGGGGCGAGCCTGCTCGACGAGGCGACCGCGGTAGCCGAGGCGATGACCCTGGCCCGGCGCAGCGTCAAGACCGGCCGGGTGCTGCTGATCGACGCCGACACCCTGCCCCAGACCATCGGCGTGGTGGCCACCCGGGCCGCTGCTCTCGGGATCGACATCGTGGTGGCCGAGGAGCCGTTGCTCGCCGCCCTGGCCGACACCGACGCCTTCGCCGTGGTGGTGCAGACCCCCGGCGCCAGCGGCCGGCTCGCCCCGACCGAGGAGCTGAGCCGGATCGTCGACCTGGCGCACGAGCTGGGGGCCTTGGTGATCGCCGCGTGCGACCTGCTGGCCCTGACGCTCACCACCCCGCCCGGGGAGTGGGGCGCCGACGTCGCCGTCGGGTCCAGCCAGCGATTCGGAGTGCCGCTGTTCTACGGCGGCCCGCACGCTGGCTTCATCGCGGTCCGCGCCGGGC
>JAABUN010008423.1_pt1 | contig 10545 bp, 11 predicted proteins | sample 5559311 | NCBI WGS metagenome assembly JAABUN01 (sample SAMN10711877, study PRJNA513370) | rock metagenome | isolation source: Antarctica rocks | place: Antarctica: Victoria Land, Siegfried Peak sud
CCTACTGCGGATGGCTCAATTCCCAGCCCGATTGCGTGGACCGTCCTGAATCGCCCGGTAACGTTGCTACAGTCTCTTCTTTTGCGTCCGCCCGAGACGACTTTGCCTGGCAAACTGTCCGGACTGTACATCTGGCACTACGCTGTTTATGAGAAAGTGCCGACTGGAACCATGAACGCCACGATCATCGCCCGGACGCCCACCTCATTCACCCTCCAGGTGGAGGTCCCTTACACCGACTCCATGCTCGACTTCGAGGAGACCCTCCAGCAACGGCTCAACGAGGCCGGGGTCCTCGGCACGATCGAAGGTCTCAAGCAGTTCGACACCGACGGCTCGCCCATCGCTGTCGGGTCGGTCAAGCTCACCACCAAGGGGCCGATCGAGAAGGACTACCAGACCCCCTACGGCGTGGCGACCGTCGCCCGACACGTCTACCAGGGTCCGCAGGGCGGCCCGACCTACTGCCCGCTCGACCGGGACGCCCGGATCGTCGTCACCTCCACCCCACGGTTCGCCAAGATCATCTCCCACAAGTACGCCGAGTTCAGTTCGCCTCGGGTCCAGATCGCCCTGGAGGAGAACCATGGCCGGGTGGTGTCCCGCTGCCTGATCCAGGATGTCGCCGATGCGGTGGCGGCGGCGGCGTTGGCCAAGGAGGAGGACTGGAGTTACACCCTGCCGAAGTTCGAGGCGCCCCCGGCCACGGTGGCGATCAGCCTGGACGGCACCTGCACGCTGATCTGCGAGGACGGCTGGCGGGAGGCGATGGTCGGCACCTTGGCCTTCTACGACGCCGAGGGCGAGCGACAGCACACGATCTACCTGGCGGCGACCCCCGAGTACGGCAAGGCGAAGTTCCTGGGCCGTCTGGAAGCGGAGATCGACCGGGCCAGGGTGAAGTGTCCCGACGCCCATTACGTGGGGATCGCCGACGGGGCCCAGGGTAACTGGGAATTCCTCGGGCGGCACACCGACGTGCAGGTGACCGACTTCTGGCATGCGGCGGAGTCCCTGGGCAAGGCGGTGGTGGCCTTGTACCGGGGCCAGCCCCGCACCAAAGAGGCGTGGCTGGAGGCGGCGTGCCACCGCCTGAAGCACGACTCGGACGGGGCCGAGTGAATGCTGAAGCAATTGCGGAGACTGGCCCGGGAACGCCCCTGGGCCAAGGGCCATGAGGATGTGCAGCGGGCGATCACCTACTTTGCGAACCAGTCGGGTGCGGGTCGGATGGACTACGCCCGCCGAGTGGCGGCGAACGAGCCGATCGGCAGCGGTGTGACGGAAGCGGCGTGTTGTCTCTTGACATGCCGGCTCGGCGCCGGAAATACTATGCAGTTCCATGGAGAAGGCCATGAGACATTTCATTCGATCGCTGATCGTGACCGCCGCGCTCGCGACTCTGGCTAGTGCCCTGTCGGTCTACCCCCACGAGCTCGCCTACTTCAACGAGTTGGCTGGCGGGCCGCGGAACGGGCACCTGCACCTGCTCCACAGCAATCTGGATTGGGGTCAGGACCTTCTCCGAGCCGCAGAGTGGGAACGGCAGCACCCGATGGCAACACCATCCTACCATCTTCTCATGTGCTTATATGATGCCAGAATGATTGGCGTCCAATCCTCTAACTTGCTCACACCCTATTTATGCGAATTCCTCCTAGAAAAAGCGAGCAAGCAAGAGATTTTTCTTTTACTGAGCAAGCAAATGATGCTCGAACAATCCGAGTGTTTGTCCAGGTTCGATTCCCGAGTCATCGATACGATCGGCATGTCGATCGTCGTGATCAGCATCCGAGCGCAACAATCCCATGGGTAGGTGCAACCCCGAGGAGCTTGGGTGGATCAGCGCCGCGTTCCCTTGCCTCGTCTTCGTGGTGGTTCCAGCACTAGGTGATTTCCATTCCTCTCGTCCAAGGAGCTCGTCATGACCAGCGGTTCGATCGTTCGGTGCGTCCTTCTGGTGGGCGCGATGGCATTCAGCTTCCCCTTCGCGACGACCGCGTCGCATGTCCGGGGCGGCCAAGAAGTGGGCAATTGTACGACCAGAACAACTAATCCTGGTGGGGCTTGCGTGGCGGAGCCAGGTCAGAATTGCACCGGAGATAAGACGGTGTGCGTCGGTTGCGGCATAGGCCAGGAGGTGTTGACGGCCCTCTGCACCGACGATACCGCCGCCTGCGGTGGAACTGGCTGCGCGCCAAATCAGAAGAATTCGAAGCTCTCCGGGACGAGCTGCATCGAAAACATTTGCAAGTAGGATCCAACCTCGGGCTGCGGAGGGGAGCACCCGGCGTGACGAATCGTCGGGTGCATCCGCTAGCAGGCGGCGAGTTCGCATGAGATGACCCGACACCTCGAGGGGAACGTTCATGGTGCGTCGCATTGCCGTCGTCGTCAGTTGCCTATTACTCCTCTACGTAACCACACCGATCTACTCCCAACAAGAGGATTCGTTTTCCCAACAAGAGGATTCGTTTCGAAATCGAGTACTGACATCCTTGCGAGAAGCGTTGACCCGTTACAAAAATTTGTCACTCCAAGCAACGTGTCACATCCGATTCCTGGACAAAAATGGGCTTGGAGAGTCGAACATTTATCTCAGAGTGAAGCGATCGGGTTCCCGCGTGTTGCTTTCTCAGAAGGAAGTGGTAGACCGGCCGGGTCAAGAGACTCGGCGAACGCAGGTGGATTTCGTGGTGGAAGACAATGGAGATGTCCAACATTTTCAAACTCGTCTCGACTCGTCACTCAGACAGGTGGATTACCGAGGACCCGAACCTGACTTGCGGATTTCTCTTTATAGTCAACGCTTGGCGGGCAAACAAGTCGTCGATCGCGACAATCTTTTTTCCATGATGAACGACGCCGGGGTCGCACTGTGGGTCGTCGGTTATGCCCCGATGCTCGACTATCTGGATCGTGCAACCGACATCCAGGTCACCCAGGCCGGCGGTGACGCGGAGGTGGTCGCGAAGAGCGAGTATGGTCGCTTGCGGCTGATCGTCTCGCCAACAAATGGATGGCTCCCGCAAACCTTCGAAGTGACTAAGGATCCGGAGCACAAGACGACTGGCGGCAGCGTTGCGGTCGTCTTCAACAACCTGGTCAAGTCTGTCACCTGGACCGGAAAGGTTAATGGTTTTAAGACAGACTCGAAAGGACGCTCCTCACCAGCGAGAATCCGGGTCAATCGCCAAACGCATTGGAAGGACCGTCCGTCCGAATCGATCGAGACTACCATCGATCTGCAGGAGGTCATCTACGATCCGGCATTCGTGCCGTCGGATTTCCAGACGGACATCACGGCTCCGGCCGGATTGCCAGTGACCATCAAGGGAGCCTTGAACCTACCTTATCAATGGGATGGCCATGCGATCATCCCGGGCACTTCTAATATGCCTTCGATACCAAACGTCAACATCAGATTTATCAGCGGCTCCAATCGATGGCGTACCCTATTTATTCTTTTTAATGTTCTTGTTATCGTCGTGCTATTCGGGATCTTTCTTCGGAAGGAGAAGAGGAGCAAGCCGCGAAATCAATGACCGCCATGGGTGTGACCGACGATTGATGTTGCGGTAAGATGGCCAATGGATTGGATTTGCTGAGACATCTCCGGATTCGGCTTGGGGAATGGCCTGTTCTGACATGAGCGTTTCGTAGCCTGAATTCCGGCAGACATCAATCGTCGGTCACACCCACCGCCATCGAGATGGCAAGAACAACGACGGAATATGACCATGAATCGACGAGAACGTGATGCCTTCTTCGTCATTCTGTCTTGCTGCATGGCTTGCCTCGGTCGAGCATCGGCCGCGATGGCCGGCGATGATCGTGACGGCCGCGACGAGACCAAGCCTCGAGTTGCAAGTCTCTTGGGAAATCCCAATTGGGGCAAAACTTTTTCTGGGCCCTTGTGCGGCGTCTACGCTGCTTGCACCGCCATCAAATTGATCGGCATGGAGGCTGATCCACGCAAATTTCTAACGTCGAAATATGTCGGCAATACCAAAGGAAGCAGCCCCGAGGAAGTGTCCCAAGTTGTCAAGGATGCCGGTGCGCGGGCGGACATCTTGTCCGGCTTATCGGCCTTCGATTTACGCTTGATCGATTGCCCGCTCATCGCCAACGTGCGAACCAGCCCCAAGACCCCACGATTCGATCATTGGGTCGTTGTAATCCCCACCACTACCGGCATGATGATTTATGATGGAGTCAAGAAGCCTTACAACGTCCACACCTCTGAATTTCTCGGCATTTGGAACGGAATCGGTATTTGTCTAACGCGGGACGGCCCTACACCCTTACTTTTCATCTGGGTCGGAAGAATATTGGTCCTAGTCACAATCGTACTCTTCCTGTTTTTCTCGCTGCGTGGCCGAGGATTTCTGGCATGGGTGGGACGATCGAGCAATCACCAACAGGTTTTTGGACTCTTCTTCGCCTCACTCATCCTTTTCGTTCCGGGCAATCTACTTTTCGGTGACCTCCTGCATCACGGTAAGGGCGTGAAAGTCGCCACGGCCTCGAGTGAAGCGGCGAACTACCGCATAGGAACGCTCGACGACGTAAAGAAGGCCTCGGCGAGCAGCGACATGCTGCTTGTCGATGCACGTCGCGAGCAAGATTATCGACTGGGGACGATCGAGGGGGCGGTCAACATCCCGGTTACCGCGTCTCACTGGGAGATCGAAGATTTCGTGAAGGAGCTGCCGCGGGACACCCCGATTGTGGTATTCTGTCAGAGTGCAAGCTGTCAGTTCGATGAGACGATCGCCTCGGAACTTACCTCGCTCGGATTCCACAATCTGAGGGTGTGCCGCGAAGGTTGGGCGGAGTTCCAAAAGTTGCAGGCTAGCGACGGCCACTGATCATCCGGTCGGGAGGATTATGATCGGAACCAACTGCCAAGGCCCTTGTAGGTGCGAGCCCAGGGCGATTGCACCATAACTTATGATCCGAAGAGCACTTGTTCGAGGTAGGAATCGTCCCAACCGGCCGCCAGCCGCCTGTTCTTGATCCCCAGCTTGAGGTCTTGATTGTTCTTCAACAGGCTGAGCGCTGTGCGACGCAGGATGCTGAAGTTGGCGTCGGCATGCCCCTTCCGGATCCGCGACTGGTCCTCACCGAACGTCACATCGAGTTGCCAATGGCAGCTATTCTCGATGCCCCAATGGCCGCGTACCGCGGCCCCGAATCGCCGGGCGGAGAGCTTCTTGCTCAAGAGGTAATAACGCACATCACTACAGGGCTTGCCGCCGCGTACGCCCTCATCGAACGCCACCCCGATCGCCGCCAGGCCCGGCCAGCGTTCGCGGTCCGGCAGGTCGTCGGGGGCCGCGCAGACGTAGTAGGTTCGGCCCTCATCCCGCCCGTGCCCGCTCTCGTCGGTCTCGTGGCGGCTGACCTTCACGCGGGCGAAGTCGTCGTCCAGGTGATCCAGGAAGAAGTCGATGATGCCGTCGTGGAGCGTGGGCTGATTCGCCTTCACCGCCAGCACGTAGTCGGCCCCGGCATCGACGATGCCCTGGGCGATCTCGGTCTGACATCCCATGGCGTCGATCGTCACCAGGCAGCCGGAGAGCTCCAGGATCCGCAGCAGCTTGGGGATGGCCGTGATCTCATTGCTCTTCTGGTCGACGACGACCTGCCCCAGGCTGATGTGGTTGGCCGTGGCCCAGGCGCTGACCATGTGGATGGCCGACTTGCCGCCGGCGGTGTCATAGCTGCGACGGAGCGTCTTGCCGTCGATGGCCACGACCTGGCCACCACTGACCTCATGGAGGGCGGTGATCCAGCTCAGGAGGCAGCGCTGGAACTCGGCCGGTCGGAGGGCGCCGAGGACGGCGTTGAAGCGGTCGTGCGAGGGGACGCCGCCGCGGAGGTCGAGGAACTGCGACAGCCAGGTTCGTTTCTTGCGACCGTACTCGGCGATGGCGACGAAGTCGTCGGCGCCAGCGACGACGGCGCAGAGGGCGATGGTGATGATGTCGATGAGGGGGTAGACGACTTTTCGGCGTCGTGGATCGGCGAGGGATGCGAAGTGGTCGCGAATACGAGCGGAGGGGGACGGGGACATGGCGAGGGATCCCGAGGCGGCCACGATCCGTGCATCGGGCCCAGGCCCGACGCTCTCAGCGAATCGCCCGTCCTATCCATACCAGATTACCCAATATGGCGCAATCGCCCTGGGTGCGAGCCGTCTTGTCGGATCACGCCGCCGGACGCCAGTAGTGCTCAACCCATTTCAGCACTTGCTCAATAAAATTCCTCCATTCGGACGGGTGCTCGTCATGCTCGCCCGGTCCCTTTCCAATAGTTCGCGGCGGGATCACCGCACCCCAGACCACCTCGTCTGCCCCGACCGATTCGTCGCTCCCAGGACCCACGTGGGTGATCACATGCTCGGCCTCGATGTCAGACACCTACGCATCGCTCTCTGTCATGCCGGCTTTAGGGCAGGAGGTGGCGATCATCCGGACCAGGTTGCCCATGTCGTCGCCGACGACATGGGCCCTGGTAACCCGCCCCCGACTCGAGCGGTTAATCAACCCGTCGTCGATGTTCTCCCGGCCCCGGCGGTGTGCTGGCGGGCCCGGGCGGTCATCGAGCCGATCGGCAGGGGTTCCCGACTCAGATCGCGGATCGGGATATCCATGCCCCGCCACCAAACGCCCAACTTGGCCCAGCGGCTGGATCGGTCGGGGGAGGTGTTCTACACACCGAGCCGTCCCGGCGTCGGGGATCAGCATGCCGTCTCGCTCGATCTGGGTGTTGGCGATGGGGATGACGTTCTGGTCGCTGTATCGGGTGGACAGGTCCTTCTGGAGTTGGTCCAGGCGTCGCTGATTGAGGGCCCCGATATCCCAGTGGGAATCGGTGAGGAATCGGTTGAGGCAGGACTGGTCGGTGGTGGCGGCGAATTCGTCGTGGATGCCCAGGAGGGTCTTGCGCTCGGCAACGATGAGGCCGGTGAGGTATTTCGGCGAGGTGGAGGCGTTGGCAGTCGTTGGTTAAGAGGTAACCGTATTGATTCAAGGCGTCCTGGATCAGCTTGGGGAACTCGATGATGCCTGGCATGATCGCATGTTCCACAGTCCAAATGCGCCCGAGCGAATCGGTTCGAGTCGGGCCACTTCTGAATATTTTAAGGCTGGCGTCGGGTGGATTTTAAAACACCAGTTAGTTTTAGATGGCCTTCCTTCGCCTGAGAGGCTGTGAAAAAATTATCGGACAATTGTCCATGTAATTGAAAGTTACTGTTGTGATCAGACGTTGCTGGCAGCCGGTTCATCCTCTGAAAACAGTGGTATTTCTGCCGTTTTCCGGGGTCGGTTGCCACTCAGGTGTATCAATCTTCGGATCGGCCTTCACAACGATCGGTGGAAATCCGGCGATCATTAGCCGACAACGATTGATTTTTTCACAAACTCTGAGGGCTTCTCTGGGCACCAATCTGGGCCATAATGGTCCTGGAAGGAGTGCCCGAGATGACCAAGACGAGCACCAAGGCCGTCACCCCCGACCGTGGCCGGTTCTCGGCCAACCGAAAGACCGACGCCGTCCTCCGCCTGCTCCGGGGCGAGGACCTCGACACCCTCTCCCGGGAGCTGGGCGTCGTCGCCGCCACGCTGTCCTCCTGGAGGGATGCCTTCCTCGACGGCGGCAGGGCATCCCTGAAGAGCCGACCGGCCGACGACCGGGACGAGCTGATCGCACGCCTCCAGGCGAAGGTCGGGCAGCTCACCATGGATAACGAGCTGCTCGGCCTGAAGTCCCGGCACCCGGAGGCCGGCCGCCCTTTTGCCCCGAGGAGGCGGAGCGGCTCGCCCGCTGTGCCTCCCCCGGCACCGGCCGGCCCTATGGCATGCAGCGGGTCTGCCGCATCTTCGGCATGGCTCGCTCCACCGCTTACTACCTCAAGGCCCGGGAGGCCGTCCCGCCCGAGCTGCGGCCGGTGCCCAAGAAGCGGGGGCCGATCGGGGCGGGCACCGATGAGGAGCTGGTCGGCCACGTCCGCCGGGTGCTGGCCGAGTCGCCGTTCCACGGCGAGGGGGATCGCAAGGCCTGGGCGAGGCTCCGGCATCAGGGCATCCGCACGGCCTCCGAGCGGGTGCGACGGCTGATGCGGGAGCATCACCTCCAGGCCCCCCGGCGGGGCGGGAACGCTCACGGCCCGAAGGCCCACGACGGCACGATCATCACCGAGCAGCCGGATGAGATGTGGGGCACCGACATGACCACGACCGTCACGACCGAACAGGGCTTGGTCCACGTCTTCGTGGCGGTGGACCACTGCACGTGCGAGTGCGTCGGCCTGCACGCCGCCGAGGGCGGCGACCGCTTCGAGGCGTTGGAGCCGCTGCGGCAGGGCGTGCGGGAGCACTTCGGTGGCTTCGATCGGGCGATCGCCGTAGGTCTGTCGATCCGTCACGACCACGGCAGCGCCCCCATGAGCGACGACTTCCAGCGGGAGTTGACCTTCCTGGGGATGGTCAGCTCGCCGAGCTTCGTGCGGGAGCCCGAAGGCAACGGGTGTGCGGAGCGGTTCATCCGCACGCTGAAGGAGCAGCTCCTGTGGGTGCGGACGTTCGCCACAGTCGAGGAGCTGGCCGAGGCGTTGCGGGAGTTCAGGTGGACCTACAACGAGCGGTGGCTGATCGGCCGTCACGGCCACAGGCCACCCAGCCAGGTCCGACGAGACCTCAGCGGTAGCGTTCAGGCAGCGGCGTGAGTACCATCAAGTCCCCGTCCAGAGAACTCAAAGGCGATACAGCCTGTGAGGTGCGACGAAACCATGCGATCTTTCTCGAGTCTGTCGTCGATGGTCGTGGCCACGGCATTACTCTTCACCGGCTTCATTCACGCTGCTCAACCCTATTTTTTCATTCACACGATCGCCTCGTATCGCTTGTTCCCCGCGAACGTCAGTGGTTTCCTGGGCCTTTGGCTACCCTACCTGCAAATTGTGCTCGCCGCCTGTATCGGCCTCCGAATCTCCGAGAAGGTTGCTCTCTACATGGCGACCGGATTATTTACGACATTCGCCTTGGCGCAGGCGGCAGTTCTGATGCGCGGCATTGAAATTGATTGTGGCTGTTTTGGTTTTGTTGCCCACACCATCTCGCCGTCGTCCGTAGCCCTCCCGGTCGCCTTGGCCGTAGTTTGTGCACTCGCCGCAGGGCTTAGATCTACATCGCAGCCTTAAGAGAGCCGTTCTGCACAATGCCTCTGACCCTACCGGATTGCAGGTACGCGGCTTCTGAAGCCCATCAGTGAGGTGGACGCCATGAGATTGTGGAGCCAATGCTCATGGTAGCGTTTGCCGTTGAGCCGATGGGCGGGGCTGTCGTGAGTGCGGGGTCGGTTGCTCCGCCGAGCATAGGGTCGAAAGTTCAGCAGCAACGCCCAGCCCCGCAGCCGGAACTCCGACGAGCCTTGATGGCCGTACACGCCCCGGCTGTCATACATCAACCAGCACAGCCGGTTCATCGGGCGGTCCACTGCGTTGCTCGTGCGGTGGCAGCCCAGATGGGCATAGGCCACCGCGTAGGACTCCGTCTTGTTCCACAGCTTCGTCAGCATCTCGCGCACCGAGGCGGTCCCGATGGATAAGGCCATCCTCTGGAAATGGCTGAAGGCCGGGTTCATGCAGAAGCACGTCCTCCATGCCACCGAGGAAGGGACGCGCCAGGGTGGCATCTGTTCGCCGGCGTTGGCGAACCTGGCGCTGGACGGCCTGGAGCGGAGGCTGAGGAACGCTACCCCAACCCTGTGTAGATGATGGCTTGTACACTACTTTTGATCTGGTCGTGGCTTGGCCTTCGTCTTCCCTAGCAACTGGGCCGTCGCCACATGTTTGATCTTGGCCCCGCTTTGCCGCTTGGGACGGGGTTTCTTCGGACCGCGGGGTTGTTTGCGAAATTCCGACAGACGCACCGCACTCGCCAATCGCTTCAGGAACGGGCTGATCTCTCGCGGCGACATCCCATGGAACACCACCCATTCGTCCTTCGGCACCGCGATCATCATCCCTCGGTGGGTGCCCGCCACCTCCTCGGCCAGGTCGTAGCCCGACACCTTCGTGTCGTCGGCCTCCGCGCCGTGGGCCGAACGCAGGGCCGCCTTCACCGTGCTCAGGATGTTGTACGACACCAACGCCAGGCAGAATGCGAACAGCGCCGCCTTGGGATAGCCCAGCGTGTTGATCTCGCCGTTCAGCGACGATTCCAATTCTTGAAAGGCGGTCTCCAGCGTCCATCGCTGGCGATACAGTTCGGCCACCTTGACCGCGTCGGCCACCGCTTCCGGCAAGTTGGTCAGGATGTGGATCGCGCGGTCGCCGTCGCGGGTCGCCTGGTCCAACTCCACGGTGATTCGCCGCACGGTCAGGGTCTGGCCCTCGCCGTCGCTCAACCGGATGGCTTGCTCGAAGACCTCGCCGGTCGCGCAACGTCCTTTGGAAACACGCGCGCCGACGAGTTCGCAACGCAGCGTCGAGCCATGCTGGCGGGTCACGAACGATCCGCCTCGGTGGGCGATCCC
>JAABUN010008424.1_pt1 | contig 10544 bp, 11 predicted proteins | sample 5559311 | NCBI WGS metagenome assembly JAABUN01 (sample SAMN10711877, study PRJNA513370) | rock metagenome | isolation source: Antarctica rocks | place: Antarctica: Victoria Land, Siegfried Peak sud
GCAGAACCCAGCGTCCGACTAGCTGCCGGCCTCAACGACCATAGAGAGACGACGTCAACGGACAGCCGCCGCCAGATTTTCAGCCCGGAACGGGCCGCCCCGCAAGGGGCGACGGGGACTAGCTGGCTACTCGGTCGAGGGTGGTGCGTGCGCTCGTTCGACCTGGTGTTGCCGGCCGCGCTGGATGACGACGACGGCGACGAGTTCGGTGACGACGTAGGGGCCCGAAACGACGCTGTGGCTGACGAGCAGTGGCGAGCGGTGGTCGCCATGCTGTCGGCCTGGTCGTCAGGCTGTCGCGACCGTCCGGGCATGGCTTCGCCGGCCGAGTGCCCGTCAGCCGCTGCGTTGCGGGGCGAGGAGTCGACCGCGGACGAGCATCGCGATGATGTGCCAGGTCGGCGCGACCTGTCCGAGCCGGCGCACGACGGCCGCCGCGGCTAGGCCGAGCGCGGACAGCGCGTCAGCCAGCGCCGAGCCGGTCGGGACGGCCGCCGGCAGCATTGGGTCGCACTCGTGGCCGCGGATCGTGCCCTGCTCGCGCAGCCACTCGGCGCGACCGTTCACCCGGCGGATCCAGCCGCGTACCGTGTCGGCCGGCACGGTCAGTTCGGCGCCGATCTTGCGGTGACCCTGGCCGCGGGCGCTGGCCAGCAGCGCGAGTCCCACCACGTCGATCGCGTAAGCGTGGCGCGCCGGGGCCTGGGCCGGCAGCAGCACGTGCGTGACCGCGCACGCCGGGCACCGTGCGCGACGTGGCCGCAGCCAAGTACGCCCGCCACAGGACAAGCGCAGCGAACGAGCCCTGGCGAAGCCCCACTGCCGCAGCGAGCCGGCGCAGCCAGGACAGCGCAGCACGGCAGCTGCCAGATCGCGGTGCGACTGCGCCTGGTTGAGCACCACGATCACGCCCTGCGACTCCCTGCATCGGTCGATTATCTCGGCCGGCCCGGCGGCCGGGCAGAGGCGAGTGGTGTTGCAGCCTGGCGTCCCGAACGGTCCGATAGCAAGCCGCGGGCGGCGGCCGTCGAGCCGCGCTCATCCTCGACGTCCAGGCACGTCAGCAGGCTGTCGCGCACGACGACACAAGCCTGACGACAAGCCGTCATCAGCCTCGATGACGCGAGAGACCCTCTTCGTCATCAGCCAGCGCGTCGTCCAACAACTGTGCGCGGTCTGGGCTTGGTGGCGGGCCTCTCGCCGCTGACTGCGCCACGGGCGGTGCGGACAGCAGGGTGCCCGGGAGTGCTGAGGTTCCTCTTGGTCAGCGTGCACCGGCCCTTGTCGGTGTTGCGCGCCGGTCCTCCACAACCCTCAGTCCACCCCTGGCGCCTGCTCGCCGTCCCCGGCAGCGTGTCCGTTCGGGAGGTGGTGCTTCGTGGCGTTGGCCCGGGCGTACGCGGTGGGGCTGGTCGGGCTGGACGGGCACCTCGTCGAGGTCGAGGCCGACCTGGCGCAGGGGTTGCCGGGGCTGACGGTGATCGGGCTGCCGGACGCCGCGCTGGGCGAGGCCCGCGACCGGGTCCGTGCCGCGGTGGTGAACAGCGGGCAGGCGTGGCCGCAGCGGCGGATCACCTTGGCGCTGAGCCCGGCGTCGTTGCCCAAGCGGGGGAGCGGCTTCGACCTTGCGCTGGCCGCGAGCGTGCTGGCCGCTGCCGGGGTCGTGCCGGCCGACGCGCTGCTGGGCCGTGTCCTGATCGGTGAGCTCGGCCTGGACGGCCGGGTCCGTCCGGTCCGCGGGGTGCTGCCGGCGGTGCTGACCGCGGCCCGGGCCGGCTTCGACCGGGTGGTGGTGCCGCTGGACAACCTCGCCGAGGCAGCGCTGCTGCCGGGAGTCGAGGCGCGCGGCGTCGGCTGCCTGCGTGACCTGGTGGCGCTGCTGACCGGCGAGCCGTACGACGAGCCGGTCCGTACGACGAGCCGGTCCGGCCGGTCCGGCCGGTCCGGCCGGTCCGGCCGGTCCGGCCGGCGCGGCCGGCGCGGCCGCGGGAGTCGACGCAGCTCGGACCGGACATGCTCGACGTCGCGGGGCAGTCGCTGGGTCGTACCGCGGTCGAGGTCGCTGCGGCAGGCGGCCACCATGCACTGCTGCTCGGTCCGCCCGGCAGCGGCAAGACCATGCTGGCCGAGCGGATGCCGGGGGTGCTGCCGCCGCTGGACCTCGACGCCGCGCTCGAGGTCACCGCCGTCCACTCCGTCGCCGGGACCTTGCCTCCTGGCAGCCCGCTCATCGATCGGCCGCCGTTCCAGGACCCGCACCACACCGCGACCACCGCGTCGATCGTCGGCGGCGGCAGCGGAGTAGCCAAGCCCGGAGCCGCCTCCCTTGCCCATAGAGGAGTTCTGTTCCTCGACGAGGTGGCGTCACCTAGTACTCGGACCGGCGAGTCCGCATGACCGCGGTCGGCCTGAGCTTGCCGCTTTGGGCTGGGCATTGTGAAGCACGAGGCCGTACGCGTCGATGATCGTCTGGAGAGGGCGCGAGAGCGGACGGCCGCATCAGCTTGGGCTACGGCAGCCGGCGACCGGGACCCACTGGCGGACGACCAATGTGACGTCGGGCTGCGTTCGCGTCGGGACCAAGGTCTGGCTGCCCCCTGTCGTTGGGGCTCTGGCTGGCTTCCGGGCCCAGGAGGTCGACTGCCTCGGCCGGGAGCCGCCTGGAGGGGCTGAGCTGCGCCGAGACGTCCAGGGCGCGAGCGCTGGACACGCACTCGCCGTTGGAGGCCAAGTGCCAGCCGGGGCCGTTAGGGTCGCCATGGGCGGGGCCCAGCCATGCGTGGTTGTGGCACGGGGTCGTTTCGCCCGTTCAGTGCAGAACTCACCGAAGCGGACATAGTCCTGTCGACCGATACGACGCTTGTGACGTCGGCCCGTGGCATGGCGTTGCTGCGGTCCGCCAGCGGCTCGCGGGCGTGGTGAGTGGTGGCCCTCGGTGATCGTCGCTCGGTTGGCGGCGCGCAGCTGAGTCTCACGGGTGACCTGGACGCGATGCGCTCCCGGATCGCGGAGCTTGAGGCCGACAACGCTCACCTGCGCGGGATGCTGAAGATCTCCGAACAGGAGAGCAGGCGCCCCGGAGCGGCACCGACCGTGATGTTCGACGCTGCGCCAGGGACGGTCACGGCGGAGTCGCCCGCGAGGGGGAAGGTCGCCTTCTACGCGAACCTGTTCCGGGCTCGCAGTGACGTGTACGCGGTTCGGTGGGACAGCGACCGCACCGGCCGCGGTGGCTGGATGCCTGCCGTGCAGGGCGGGTTCCGCAAGGGCGTTCGCCCGGCCGACCGGCACTACCTGCCGCTCACGGAGGAGGTGGTCACCCGGCACCTGTCGGGAGATCTGGAGATCGGCCTGTACCCGCTGCTCGACAGCGACCGGTGCCACTGGCTCGCAGCGGACTTCGATGGCTCCACCGCGATGCTCGATGCCCTGGTGTACTTGAAGGCCGCTCGTGCCTACGGAATGACGGCCGCGCTGGAGGTGTCCCGCTCGGGCGCGGGCGCGCACGTCTGGGTCTTCTTCACCTCAGCCGTGCCCGCGGCCCAGGCCCGACAGCTCGGCACCGGGCTGCTGCGTGAGGCCATGACCATGGCCGGGCGGCTCAACCTGGCGAGCTACGACCGGCTCTTTCCCTCGCAGGACCTGCTCCCTTCGGAAGGGATCGGCAACCTGATCGCTGCCCCTTTGCAGGGTCGCCGGCGCCGGACGGGCACGACGGTGTTCCTGGACCTCGCCACCCTCGAACCGCACGAAGACCCGTGGAGCTACCTCTCGTCGCTCCCGCGGGTCAGCCCCGCGGAGCTGACCCGTGCCGCGACGCGGCTCGGGACGCTGCGGACGGGCAGCGGCGTCGACAAGATCGTCAAGTCGAGCGCGACGAAGATCGACGTGCCGGTGCCCCGGTCGGTCGACGTCGAACTCAGCGGCACCATCCGGGTCAAGGCAGCCTCGCTGCCGCCGCCCTTGCTCGCGACCCTGCGCCACGCCGCGTCGATGCCCAACCCCGCCTTCTACGACCGAGAGCGGCGTCGGCAGTCGACCTGGGACACGCCCCGCTTCCTCCGCCTCTACGACGAAACGGTCGAAGGCGACCTGCTGCTGCCGCGGGGCATGTACGACCGGCTCGCAGCCCTGCTCGAGCGCGCAGGGAGCAGTGTGGTCGTGTCGGGCGATCTGCGTAGCGACGGAACCCCGTCGGAGTTCCACTGCTCGGCCACGCTGACGCCGGAGCAGCAAGCAGCGCACGATGCCGTGCTCGGTCACGACCTCGGCTTGCTCGTGGCTCCCCCCGGCGCCGGGAAGACGGTGATGGCGAGCGCCGTCATCGCATCCCTGGGCGTCTCGACGCTGGTGCTCGTCGACCGCAAGGCCCTCGCCGACCAGTGGCGCACGCGCCTGAACGAGCTGTTCGGCCTCAAGGTGGGACAGCGTGGCGGCGGCAGGACCAAGACCACCGGCGTCGTCGACGTCGCGACCCTCCAAACGCTTGCCCGCGACGACGACGTCGCCTCCTGGACCAAGGACTACGGCCTCATCGTCGTCGACGAGTGCCATCACGTACCGGCAGCGGCCTTCACCCACGCTGTTGCGCAGATCCCTGCTCGGCGTTGGCTCGGCTTGACCGCGACGCCCTATCGCCGCGACCAGCTCGACGACCTCATCGCCCTGCAGATCGGGCCGATCCGGCACACGGTCGCGAGGGCTACACGAGGCACCCTCACCTCCGTCGATGCTCCGGTCCCGGACCCGGTACTGCTTGTGCATCCCACCAGCTACACCTACGACGGCGACGCGAGCCCACAGTCGCCTGGAGGCATGGCGGCCATCTACCGCGACCTCGTCGCTGACGACGACCGGCTTCAGCAAGTCGTCCAGGACGTCGTGGACGCCCGCGAGCGCGGACGACACTGCCTGGTGCTCACGCAGTGGACCAGCCACCTCGAACGGCTGACCGTCGAACTCACCGGACGCGGCCACGGACCTGTCGTGCTGCGCGGCGGCATGGGCGTAAAGCAGCGAACCGCGGCCCTCGCGCAGTTGCAACAGCCGAATGCGGATGAACCGCTCCTCGTCGTTGCCACCGGACCGTTCGTCGGGGAGGGCTTCGACTGTCCCGCCTTGGACACCATGTTCCTCGCCGCACCCATTGCGTTCAAGGGACGGCTCGTGCAGTACGTCGGACGCATCCTGCGCCCCTACCCCGGCAAGACGACAGCCGAGGTGCACGACTACCACGACGTGCACGAAGGTGTCCTCGCGTCGTCGCTGGCCAAGCGCGCGCCCGGTTACCGCAGCCTCGGCTTCCCCGATCCTCGATGACGGCCGCTTCGGCTCGAAATCCGTGGTTCGACCCAGGACCTGATCAAGAAGCAGCGCAAGCCGGGATTGCGATCAGTAGAAGCCTGCGGTGGCTGGCTGACCCCGACTGACCCGCGGAGGCAGGCAGGGTGAGCAGCCAGGATGTCAGAGGACGGATCTACGGTCAGCCGATCGGCTGTGACGGAAGGAGTGGCCGGCAGTGAGCGAGTACCAGTACTACGAGTTCCTCGCCATCGATCGACCGCTCGACGCGCGCGCCCAGCAGGAACTTCGGGCTGTGTCTTCGCGTGCGCGGATCACTGCGACCCAATTCGTGAACACCTATGAGTGGGGCGACTTGCGGGGCGATCCGCGGGCGCTGATGGCGTCGCACTTCGACGCGTTCCTGTACCTCGCCAGCTGGGGGTCGCGGCAGCTCATGTTCAGGCTGCCGTCATCGGTGCTCGACGTCGATGTCGTCAGTCGCTACTGCGCGACTGACACCGCCTGCGCGTGGGCAGCGGGTGACAGCGTGATCGTGTCGTTGACGAGCGAGAAGCAGGATGACGACTGGGACGAGAGCGCCGAGGGGTCGCTCGGATCGATCGTTCCGGTGCGTGCCGAGTTGGCGGTGGGTGACCGCAGGCTGCTCTACTTGGCGTGGCTGCTGTCGGTGGACGCTGGGGTGCTGGATGAGGCTGAGCTCGAACCCCCCGTCCCGGCGGGTCTTCGCGAACTGAGCGGCCCGCTTCGGGCTGTCGTCGAGTTCCTGCGCCTCGACGACGACCTGTTGTCGGTGGCGGCTGAGGCGAGCGAGCCGCTGACGTCGGTCGCTTCCTCGGCTAGGGACGTGAGGCGTTGGGTCGCCCGGCTGCCCGCTCGGGAGAAGGAGGACGTGCTCGTTCAGCTGGTGAGCGGCGATGTCGATGTCAGCCGGGAGTTGGTCCGTCGGTTCCGCACAGAGAACAACCCCGTCCTCGAGCGCGAGGGCACTCGCACCGTTGCCGCGCTGCAAGACGCGGCCCTGCAGGCGCGCGAGCGTCGCGAGCGGCTCGCCGCTCAGCGCCGGGCGGAGGAGAAGGCTGGTCGCGCGCGCACCCAGGCAGTTGCGCGCGAGCAGCACCTGACCGCTTTGGCAGCGCGGCAGGAACAAGCCTGGACTCAGGTGGACTGCGCCATCGAGACGCGTCAGCCTGCGAACTACGACCAGGCCGTCAACATGTTGGAGGACTTGCGTTCGGTCAGCGAACGAGAGGACCGGCGCGACGCGTTCGACCAGCGGCTCAGCAACCTGCAGCAACGGCACGCCCGAAAGGTCAGCCTCCTGCAGCGCCTTGAGCGAGCCGGGCTCTCCGCAGCTGCCCGCCGGGTGGATGCATGAGCGTCGTGGGCCGGTGGCGAATCGTGGACATGGAGCTCTGGGACCAGGATGCCGTCGATCTCGTCGCTCCGGGATTCATCGAGTTTCAGCCGGACGCCACGGGCAGCTTCAGCTTCCTCGCCGTCCAGGGCGGCACCGACTGGCGGGAGGCTCCTCGCGACGGGCGCCCAGGCGTCGAGTTCTCGTGGGAAGGCTCCGACGAGGGGGATGCTGCCAGCGGTCGCGGCTGGGCAACGCTGGAACCCGACGGTTGTCTGCGTGGTCACCTCTACTTCTACCTGGGCGACGACTCCAGCTTCCATGCGACACGGGTCAAGGTACGGCTGCACTAGCGGCACGGACTCAAGCTCCTCGACGCCGGCCGCATGTGCGGTAAGTCAGGTCAATCGTTGTTGGTCATGACGACATGCTTGGCCTCGCCCTCGGACGGGCGGTGCCGCACTACGGTGAGGGCGCAATGGCTCCTGACAAGCGTCCGCGCGCCCGCCGACCCACGCGCTTGCCGAAGACGACCGTGCGGACCGGGCCGTCAGCGGACGACGTCCACGACGTCGTGTACTTTCGCCGGCACCAGGCCGACGACCCGACCGAGGCGGAACCGGGCCGTGAGTTCCTCAAGGCGTGCCCCGTCAAGGTCCGCGCCACGATGCGCGCGGTCCTCGCCGAGGTGGCCGCGGCGCCACCCAAGCGCTTCGCCGGGGGCGGCTACTGGGAGGCGATGAAGGGCGAGATGGTCGGGTGGTTCGAAGTACGCGTCGACGGACCCGGTCGCCGTCACTACCGGCTGTTCTGCAAGCTGGACTACAACGCCGAAGGCGTCGACAAGCCTCTCCTGGTCGTCATCGACGGCAGGGACAAGTCGTTCCGCACGGAGCTTTCCGAGCGGGAGTACCGCGCGGTGCGCAAGCTGGGTGAGGAGTACCGCGCCCGGAATCCCCGCAGCCTCGCCTGAGCTCTACCGCGCTGCGGACGCGAGTGAGCTTCCCCTCCGGGTGGCGACGAGGTGCTCGGCCAGTGCTTTGGGGTCTGCAACGCGACCTTGAAGCAGAGGCAGCGTGACCCTGCGGCGCTCGGTCGCGGGCAGGGGAGTGAGCGTGACCTGCATGCCCAGTGCCGAAGCGACCTCCGCCAAAGTTCCCAGGGTCGGGTTGCTGTGGCCACTCGCGAACAGGCGCCGTATGGACGCTGGCTCGGCGCCGATCGCGCGGGCCAATTCGGCCTTGGTCAGGCCAGCCGCCTCACGCGCCTCGTCGAGCTCGTTGACCAGTCGGTCGATCGTCGCGATGCGCATCGACTCCACGACGTAGTCGCGAAGGAACTCAGGATGCTGCAAGTCCGTCGCAAGGTCATCCCAAAAAGCCGATCCGACCTCGTCCGTCATCCCTCTGCCTCCAAGCCACGTGCCGGGATCCCTCAGCCATGCGTAGCAAAGATGTTACGCCAAGGGAAGCCTGTGCGTCAATCTGCTGCACCCCACCGGACGTTGCTGCGGGCCGGACCGGAGCGACGCCCTTGTCGCCGTCCTGCATTGCACCGCCTGAGCGGTGCCCTTCAGCCTTGGTCCGCGCAGCAGCGGCATCAGGGCACTGCACACGCTTCCGTTCGCTGCGCCCGACACCCTGGGTGGGTGGCAGGGCGGCTACGCCCTCGAGCTCTGGAGGCGCGCGTGAACACCAAGGCAACCGGTCGCACGTTCCGCAGGTGCGGCTGCCGCAATAAGGACACGGGGCGCCGGCTGGGGATGCTCTGCGCTCGCCTGACCGATGCCGGGCACGGCAGCTGGTACCTGTGCCTGGAGCTTGGTGTCGGCATGGATGGGCAGCGACGTCGACTCCGGACTGGCGGCTACCCCAGTCAGGCGGCAGCGCGGCGGGCCCTGGCCCAGCTCGCCGCTCCCCGTGCCGGATCTCCGGATGGGGCGGGGTGGACGACGGGCCGGTGGCTGACTGGCTGGCTGGCCGGTAAAGAGGGTCTTCGGCCCAGCAGCGCCCGCAGCTACGGCGGGCACGTCCGGCTCTACCTGGTACCGCACCTGGGACGGATCCCGCTCCGAACGCTGACGCCGGCGGATCTGCAGGCCATGTTCAGCACGATCCAACGTCAGCATGCCGCGGTCGGCCGGCCGATCTCCGCCGCGACCCTGGTTCGGATCCGGGCGACGTTGCGTTCGGCGCTGAACGCGGCGGTCCGAGAGCAGCTGATCTCCGACAACCCGGCCCGCTGGGTCCAGCTGCCGCAGGTGCGCCGGCCGCACCCGGTGATCTGGACTGGCGCGCGGGTCGCCGCCTGGCGGGCGACTGGCCAGCGTCCCGCCGTGGCGGTGTGGACGGCGCAGCAGACCGCGGCGTTCCTGCGCGGCATCGCTGATGACCCGCTGTACGGCTACTTCCACCTGATCGCGCTGCGCGGTCTGCGTCGTGGGGAGGCGACCGGGTTGGCCTGGCCTCAGGTCGACCTGGACACGGGCGAGGCCACCATCTGTCAGCAGCTGCAGGAGCATTCCGGGCAGCCGGTGTTGCTGCCACCCAAGAGTGTCGCGAGCGTGCGCACGCTCGCGCTGGACTGGTCCACCGTCGCGGCGCTACGGGCGCATCGGGAGCGGCAACGCCTCGAGCACGGTGTCGAGCGCCCGGACGGTTTTGTGTTCGCTCGGCCCGACGGGCGGCCGTACAGCCCTGGCTACCTGACCCACCGCTTCGCGCGGCTGGTCGCCGGCCTGGGTCTCCCGCCGATCCGGCTGCACGACCTGCGTCACGGTGCCGCGACCCTGGCGCTGGCGTCAGGGGCAGACCTCAAGGCGATCCAGGACATGCTCGGTCACGCCAGCATCGTGCTGACCGCCGACACCTACACCTCGGTGCTGCCTGAGGTAGCGCGGCGAACCGCGGACGGCATCGCCCGCCTGATCATGGCGGCCGGCCGGTACCCGCCTGGAAGCGCCGATCTGCACGCCCAGTGGTCGCAGGATCGCCGTGGGACCCACCACGGCCTCACCACGGCCCCACCACCGTCACAGCACCCTGTCTGACCTGGGCAAAAGCCCAGGTCAGAACGGGTGCGCCGCCAGGGACTTGAACCCCGAACCCGCGGATTAAGAGTCCGCTGCTCTGCCAATTGAGCTAGCGGCGCGCGTCGTGCAGGCGAGAACGATAGCAGTCCGGACTAGCTGGCCTCGGGCGCTGGGGGCGGTGGTCCGCTGTCGTTGGGACGCAGTCCCTCGGCGGAGCGGGCGTCGCGCAGCAGCAGCCGGAACTCCTCCGGGTGCAGCTCGGCCAGGGCGTCCTGGGCGGCCCGGCGGGCCCGTCGCTCCCGCACCTCGAGGTCGCCGCTCCCGACGGTGCCGAGCCGCGGGCCAGCCGGCGCGGCGGCCGTCGGTGCCTCGGCCCGGGGCGATGCGCGTCGCAGCGTGGTCACCGGGGACGCCTTCTTGCGCGTCGACGGAGGGGGGCCGGCGAGGCAGGCGCGGCACGTCGTCGCGCCCGCGTCGAACTCGGTGCCCTGCCGCACCTTCCGGCACGTGTCGCACTTCTGCCAGCCGCTCACGTGCCCCCTTCGACGCCTGCTGTACCGGAACCCCCACCGTACGTCGACCAGCGGGACGCCGGGGCAGCGGGCTGGCCCTTGTCGAAGGGGCCACCGGTAGGGCACGGTCGTGCTCTCGCCGTCCCACGAGCCGTCCCACGAGCAGGAGCATCCCCGTGACCGACCCGGTGCGCAGCACGATGCAGGAGACCCAGCTCACGATCGGCAGCCTGCTCCAGCACGGCGCCCGGGTCTACGCCGACAGCGTCGTACGGACCTTCGAGGGCGACAGCGTGAGGGAGGCGACGTACGCGCAGGTCGCGGAGCGCTCGGCGCGCCTGGC
>JAABUN010008425.1_pt1 | contig 10544 bp, 4 predicted proteins | sample 5559311 | NCBI WGS metagenome assembly JAABUN01 (sample SAMN10711877, study PRJNA513370) | rock metagenome | isolation source: Antarctica rocks | place: Antarctica: Victoria Land, Siegfried Peak sud
CCGGGAAGGATCGACCACCTGCAACAGCACCGCCCGCTGGGCCGCGGGACCGTGGCCGGCCGTGGCGTTGACGGCGTCGACGGCGCGGCGGATCAGCTCCTCGTCACCGGCGGGGACGGCGTAGGCCGGCGAACCGGAGCCGTCGACGGGCAGCTGCACGGTGTGTGTCCCGGCACCGCTGCAACCGCCGGCCAGCAGCAGCAGGGCGGCCAGCGCCAGCGGAACGCCGACCCGGCCCATCTCAGCCGCCGCTGGATCCCAGTTCGGCACCGACCGGCACCAGCTGCGCCTCCGGGTCGTCCAGCCACCCCGGCGGCAGCTGCACCTTCGGTTGTGGCGAGCCCTGCCGGCCGCGCGGGCCTTCGGCGCCGGCCGGGAACGGCTGATTCGGATCCAGCTGGGCGATCAAGGCGTCCAGGTCGGCCAGGCTGGACACCATGCCCAGATCGAGCCGGACCAACGAGCCGACGGCGAAACCCTTGAAATACCACGGGATGTGCTTGCGCAGGTCGCGAATGCCGTGGTGCGGGCCCATCTCCTGGATCAGCAGCTGGGCGTGCCTGCGGAGCATGTTGCCGACGACCCGCAGGTTCGGTGGTGGTGGCAGCGCGCGCCCTTCGAAGGCGGCCGCCAGCTCCGCGAAGAGCCACGGTCTGCCCTGGCAACCGCGGCCCACCACCACGCCGTCACACCCGGTGCGGGACATCATGTCCAGGGCATCCTGCGCCGCGAAGATGTCGCCGTTGCCGAGCACCGGAATGCTGGTGACGACCTCCTTCAGCCGGGCGATGGCCGACCAGTCGGCGGTCCCGGAGTAGTGCTGGACGGCGGTACGGCCGTGCAGGGCCACCGAGGCGGCGCCGGACGCCTCGGCGATCCGGCCGGCGTCGAGGTAGGTCAGATGATCGGGATCGATGCCGATCCGCATCTTGACGGTCACCGGGATGTCCGCGCCGGCGGCCTGTCTCACCGCTCCGCAGACGATCTGCTCGAACAGCCGGCGCTTGTACGGCAGCGCCGCTCCGCCCCCGCGCCGGGTGACCTTGGGGACCGGGCAGCCGAAGTTCAGGTCGATGTGATCAGCCAGGTCCTCCTCGACGACCATCTGCACCGCGCGCCGCACCACTTCGGGGTCCACGCCGTACAACTGCAGGGAACGGGGGCGCTCCTCGGGGCCGAACCTGACCATCTCCATGGTCTTGGCAGACCGCTCGACCAGCGCCCTGGTGGTGACCATCTCGCAGACGTAGAGGCCCGCCCCGAACTCCCGGCAGAGCTTGCGGAAGCTGCGATTGGTGATGCCGGCCATCGGCGCCAGCTCCACCGGCGGCCAGATCTGGTACTTCCCGATCGTCATCGGCTGCGCCACCGCGGTGTCCGGGCGGGGGGTACCCACCCGCACGAACTCGCCGGTGGTCATGGTCATGCCACCATTCTCCCAGGTTCACCGGGCCGTCCGCGCACCGCCGCGGAGGCGCCCCGGTCCCTCCGTCACTCCGGCGCGGCCCGCGACCGTTGTCTCATCCGAAGCATTCCCTCAAAAGTCGGCACCAGATCGTCGATCCGGCCTTTCAGCGGCCGGCTGGGCGCATCTGGAGCCCGATTTTGAGGGATCGGTCCGTGTCCACGAGCCCACGAGCCCACGAGCCCACGAGCCCACGAGCCCACGAGCCCGCGGACTCGGGTCATGCGACCGCGGGGATCAGCTCCTGGCCGGCCAGCTCGATGTGGTCCAGGTCGGTTGGGTCGAGCACCTGCAGATACATCCGCTGCACGCCGGCCTCGCCCCAGCGGGAGAGGGTGTCGATCACCCGTTGCGGAGTCCCGGCGAGGTCCGAGTCCGGCCGCTGTTCCGCGAGCCCGATCGTCTGCGCCCGCCGCCGGACCTCGGCATCGTCACGTCCGAGGCAGAGCGCCTGGGCACCCGAATAGATCAACGTCTCGGGGTCCCGGCCGGCCGTTTCGCAGGCCGCCCTCACCCGTTGCACCTGCGCCGCGACACTCTGCAGGTCGACGAAGCCGATGTTGAACTCGTCGGCGAACCTGGCGGCCAGCGCCGGGGTTCGCTTGCGGCCGTTGCCGCCGATGATGATCGGCACGCGGGGCGTTCCGCTGCGGCCGATCTGCTGGGGCTTGGGCAGTCCGGGTGCGCCGGCCAACTGGAAGTGCGCGCCGCGGTAATCGAAGCTGCCGCCGGGCGGCGTGTCCCACAGCCCGGTGATGATTTCCAGCTGTTCGGTGAGCCGGTCGAACCGCTCGCCGAAGGACCTGCCGAACGGGACGCCGTAGGCGGTGTGCTCCTGCTCGTACCAGCCGGAACCGAGCCCCAGCTCGAGCCGGCCTCCGGAGATGTCGTCGATGTTGGCGGCGGCGATCGCCAGCATCGACGGGTGGCGGAACGTCGCGGAAGTCACCAGGGTGCCCAGCCGGATGTCCGGCACCCGAGCCGCTATGGCTGCCAGCGTGACGAACGATTCGGACGGCCCTGGCAGCCCGTCTGCGGAGTCCATCTTGAGGATGTGGTCGGAGCGGAAGAACGCGGAGAAGCCGGCGTCCCTGGTGGCCTGGGCGGCCCCGAGAAGGGTCACGAACGACGCGCCCAGCTGCGGTTCGGTGAAGATGCGGAGGTCCATGGATCGACGGTAGAGGATGGTGACATACCGGCCGGGGCGTGGCGCTGCGCAATGAGTTCGGAGCGTTGCCCCGGATGAGTCGGATGATGAGCGGATGCCGCTACCGATCAGCACCGGGCGGCTGCTGCTGCGAGCGATGCACGGTGGCGATGTGGCATCTCTGGCGCGTTATCGCAGCGATCCGCAGACCGCGCGCTACCAGGGCTGGGCCGCGCCGTACCCGACCGCCGCGGCCGAACAGCTGATCGCCGACTCGGCAACCTCCAGCTGGCCGGTTCTGGGACGCTGGGTGCAGTTGGCCATCGAGGTCGACGGCCGGCTGGCGGGGGACATCGGGGTATACCGATCAGCGGACGGGCGACACGGACAGCTCGGCTACACGCTCGACCGAGAGTTCCGCGGCCGGGGGCTTGCCACCGAGGCGGTCGGGGCGGTCGTCGACCTGCTGTTCGCCGAGGGGGTGGAGGACCTCACCGCCGGCGTCGACCCGGCGAACAGCGCGTCGGCACGCCTGCTGCATCGGCTGGGATTCGAGTTCCAGGGACGGGTGAGCGGTTCGCTGCTGAGCGCTGGTGATCCGGTGGACGACGACCAGTATCTGCTCCGGGCGCTGGCCCGTGGTGCCCGGGCGAGCGCAGGTCGCCGACCGGCGAGCGGTCAGAATGACTCCATGTCGGAATCCCATACGCCGGCGGTGTCCGCCGATCCCACCGCGCTGCTGGACCTCGCGACCAGGGCGGCCAGGGCGGCCGGCGCGGAACTGCTGCGCCGGTACGGCCATGTCGAGGGACTGGACACCAAGTCATCGGACACCGATCCGGTGTCCGACGCCGATCGGGCGGCGGAGCGGTTACTGGTCCAGATGATCAGTGCCGAACGCCCGCATGACGCCGTCATCGGGGAAGAGGGAGCCGACCGGCCGGGCGGCAGCGGCTACACCTGGGTGCTCGATCCGTTGGACGGCACCGTCAACTACCTGTACCAACTCGGCAACTTCGCGGTCAGCGTCGCGGTGCAGGACAACGGTGATGCGGCGGACGCCGGCGGCGATGCGGCGGGCCGCGGCGGCGGGCTCGTCGGGGTGGTGTTCGACCCGGTCACCGACCGCACCTTCACCGCGATCCGCGGGTGCGGGGCGTTCCTCAACGGCCGGCCGCTGCGGGTCAACGATCCGGTGCCGATGCGGCGGGCGATGGTGGCCACCGGCTTCGGCTACGAACCGCGGCGGCGAGCGGTGCAGGGGGAGTTCGTCGCGCGGTTGCTGCCGCACATCAGGGACATCCGGCGGTTCGGCTCGGCGGCCCTTGACCTGTGTTCGGTCGCCGCCGGCGCCGTCGACTGCTACTTCGAAGAGGGCATCAACCACTGGGATCACGCCGCCGGTGGGCTGATCGCCCGGGAGGCGGGTGCGACCATGACGACGTTCACGCCGACCGGGCAGGACCGCGGCTGGCTGGCCGCCGGTCCGTCGCTGCATGCCGCGATGACCGAGTTCGCGGTGACTCTCCGGAACTGAACGCGTGGACGGGCTAGCCGCCGGGCGGCCGGTTCTATCGCCGAACGGGTGGGTTCGTTGTTCCCACGGGCGGCCTGCTTGGCTCTGCCTGTCGATGTCTCGCGAAGTTCATCCGCGGGTTGCCCGCCGTATCCCCCGGCTACCCCAGACTGGCCGTGCGCTGTCGGGGGCGTGCGGCACGGTGTGTGTGGAATCCCAGTGAACCGGGACCTCCCGGTCCGGCAGAAAGTGGTGCGCGCGTGTTGCAGAAGCGGTGGTGGGCGGCAACGATCTCGGCTCTGACCCTGACAGCTGGGTCGATCCTGGCGTTGCCGTCGGTGGCGACGGCGGTCGATCCCGCCGGCCCGGTCGTCATTAACGAGGTCTACGGGGGCGGCGGGAACTCCGGCGCCACTTACAAGAACGACTTCATCGAGCTGTTCAACAAGGGCACGACGGCGGTGGACCTGAGTAACTACTCGGTGCAGTATGCGTCTGCCGCCGGAACGACCTGGACCAACAAGACCAACCTCACCGGCAGCATCGGCGCCGGCTCCTCCTACCTGATTCAGGAAGCCAGCCAAGCAGCCGTCGGCGCCGACCTGCCGACGCCGAATGTCACAGGCACCATCTCCATGTCCGCCACCGCCGGCAAGGTGGCGCTCGTCAGCAATCAGACCGCGCTCGGCGTCGTCGACTTCGTCGGCTTCGGCACCACGACCAAAGACTTCGCTGGCTCCGCCCCGGCACCGGGGACCACCAACACCACCTCTGTCTCCCGGAACGCGGCGCACGTCAACACCGCCGACAACGGCGCAGATTTCACCGCCGGCGCGCCGACCCCGGCCGGCGATGCCAGCGGCCCTGTCGACCCGGGGCCGACGGTGCCGGCCACCATCGAGGAGATCCAGGGCACCGGTCCCGCCTCTCCGCTGACCGGGAAGACCGTGACCACCAAGGGTGTCGTCACGGCCGCCTACCCGACGGGTGGCTACAACGGCTACGTGATCCAGACGCCCGGTACCGGCGGTGCCCTGGACCTGGCGGCCCACACCGGGTCGGATGCGGTGTTCGTCTTCTCCGCGGCCACCGTCGGCAGCGTGAAGATCGGCGACTACGTTCAGGTCACCGGCGTGGTGAGCGAGTTCAACCAGCTCACCGAGATCAGCGTCGCCGCCGGCGGTCTGGTGCAGCTGACCGACAGCGTCGCAGCCCCGGCACCAGCCATCACCACCGCCTTCCCGACCAACGGGGCGCAGCGCGAGTCGCTGGAGTCGATGCTGTACCGCCCGACGGAGCAATTCACCGTCACCAACACCTACGCCACCAACCAGTACGGCGAGATCGGGCTGGCGCTGGGCGATCAGCCGCTGTTGCAGCCGACCGAGGTGGGCCGGCCGGGCAGCGCCGAGGCGGCCGCACAGGTGGAGAGGAACGCCGCCAACGCTTTCGTGCTCGACGACGGCGCCACCACCAACTTCCTGTCCGCGACGAACATGAACCAGACGCCGCCGTACATCTCGCTGAGCAACCCGCTGCGGGTCGGCGCGGCGGTCTCCTTCGGCAAGCCGGTGATCTTGTCGGTCGGCGGCTCGCCGACAGCTCCGAGCTGGCGCTTCCAGCCGACCTCGCAGGTGACGCCGGCCGACACCGCCGGCTACCCGGCAACCTGGACCAACACCAGAGCCGCCGCGCCCAACTCCAAGAGCATCGGCGATGCGGACTTCACGGTCGCCTCGTTCAATGTGCTGAACTTCTTCACCAAGCTGGGCGCAGATACTCCCGGCTGCACGCCCTACAAGGACCGCGAGGGCAAACCGATCACCGTCAACAGCTGCCCGGGCAACGGACCCCGCGGCGCCTGGGACGCGGCGAACCTGAAGCGCCAGCAGGACAAGATCGTGGCCGCCATCAACGGCTCCGGCGCGGACGTGGCCGGCCTGATGGAGGTGGAGAACTCGATCGTGCTCGGCGAGGCCAAGGACGCCACCCTGGCCCACCTGGTCGACGCGCTCAACACGGCAGCCGGGTCAACCGTCTGGGCCTTCGTCCCGTCCTCGACCGAGCTGCCGGCGACCGCCGAGATGGACGTCATCAACAACGCCATCATCTACCGGCCGGCCAAGGTCACGCCGGTCAGCGACCCCCGCGCACTGGGCACCCTGAGCGCCGACGACCAGGCGTTCGGCAACGCCCGGGAGCCGATCGCGACCGAGTTCCAGCCGGTCGGCGGCGGCGAAAGGTTCCTGTTCGTGGTGAACCACTTCAAGTCCAAGGGCTCGGCCGGTCCATGGCCCGGCGACAAGGACATCGGCGACGGCCAGGGCGCGTCGAACGAGTCCCGGGTACGCCAGGCGACGGCCCTCAAGGACTGGATCCCGACGCTGGTCGACCCGGCGAAGGAGTCGGTGGTGATGGTCGGCGACTACAACTCCTACGCCCAGGAGGACCCGCTGCAGGTGCTGTACGCCGCGGGCTACACCGACGCCGAGCACGATTTCGACCTCGGTAAGTACTCGTACTCGTTCTCCGGGCTGTCCGGTTCGCTCGACCATGTGCTGCTGAACGCCGAGGCGCGAGCCAGAGCCACCGGCGCCGACATCTGGAACATCAACTCGCCGGAGTCGGTGGCGTTGCAGTACAGCCGCTACAACTACCACGGCACGCTGTTCTACGCACCGGACCAGTTCGCCGCGTCCGACCACGACCCGGTGGTGCTGGGTATGAAAAGCAGTGCGCCGCAGCAGAAGATCACCCTGCTGGACATCAACGACTTCCACGGCCGGATCGACGCCAACACGGTGAAGTTCGCCGGCACCGTCGAGCAGCTGCGGGCGGCCGGCGGCGAGGCGAACACGGCGTTCCTGTCGGCCGGCGACAACGTTGGCGCGTCGCTGTTCGCGTCGGCGTTCGAGGACGACAAGCCGACCATCGATGTGCTGAATGCGTTGGGGCTGCAGGCATCCGCCGTCGGTAACCACGAATTCGACAAGGGCTACGACGATCTGGTGAACCGGATCCAGGCGCCCTACGATGCGGCCACCAACCCACGCGGTGGCGCCGGCTGGAAGTACCTGGGCGCCAATGTGTATCGCAAGGGCACCAGCACGCCGGCGCTGCCGGAGTACCAGATTGTGCAGGCCGGTGGGCTGAAGATCGGCGTCATCGGCGCCGTCACCAGGGAGACCCCGTCGCTGGTCAGCCCGGCCGGGATCGCCGACCTGGACTTCGGTGATCCGGTGCTGGCCGTCAACCGGGTGGCGGGCCAGCTGAGCGACGGCGATCAGGCCAACGGCGAGGCCGACGTGCTGGTCGCGAGCTACCACGAGGGCGCTTCGGCCGGCACCCCGGACGGCGCCACCCTTGAGCAGGAAGTGGCCGCCGGCGGCGCCTTCGCCAGCATCGTGACCAACACCTCGGCGAAGGTCTCGGCGATCTTTACCGGGCACACACACAAGGAGTACGCCTGGGAGGGCCCGGTCCCTGGCCAGTCCGGCAAGACCCGGCCGATTCTGCAGACCGGCTCCTACGGCGCCAACATCGGCGAGATAACCCTGACCGTCGACACCGCCGCCGGGGGGGCATCGGTGATCGCGCACACCGCGCGCAACGTGCCGCGCACGACCACCGCGGACACCGGCCTGGTGCAGGCGTACCCACGGGTCGCCGAAGTGAAGAGGATCGTCGACGGCGCCCTCGCCAGGTCCGCGGTGATCGGCAACACTCCGGTCTCGTCGGTGACGGCAGACATCACCACCGCGTACTCCGGCGCGGGAGCCGGCTACACCGGGCCCGGCGACATCTACGTCGCCCCGACCCGCGACGACCGGTCCAAGGAATCCACCCTCGGCAACCTGGTCGCCGACTCGCTGGTGTCCTCACTGGCAGCGCCGGAGCGGGGCGGCGCCACCATCGGCGTCGTCAACCCGGGCGGCTTGCGGTCGGACCTGCTCAAGGGCGCGGACGGCGTCATCACCTACGCCGAGGCGAACTCGGTGCTGCCGTTCGTGAACAACCTGTGGACCCTGTCCCTCACCGGCGCCCAGTTCAGGACGCTGCTGGAGCAGCAGTGGCAGACGAACCCCGACGGCACCGTGCCGTCCCGTCCGTACCTGCAGCTGGGACTCAGCAAGAACGTGACGTACACCTACGACGCCGACGCCGCGCAGGGATCGCACATCACCTCGGTGACGATCAACGGCAAGGCGCTGGACCCGGCCGGGAGTTACCGGATCGGTACTTTCTCCTTCCTGGCCACCGGTGGGGACAACTTCCGGATCTTCACCAGCGGCTCGAACGTCAAGGACTCCGGGCTGATCGACCGGGACGCCTGGATCCAGTACCTCACCGACCATGCGCCGCTGACGCCGGACTTCGCCCGGCACGCGGTGTCGCTGCCCCGGGTTCCCACCGCGGTGACGGCCGGCGATCAGCTGGCATTCAGCGTCGGCGGGCTGAACCTGACCAGCCTGGGTTCACCGAGGAACACCTCGGTGACGGTCCGGATCGGGGCCGCCTCGCTGGGTGATTTCCCGGTGACCACCGTGCTGGATGCGGCAGACGCACTGAAGAACGGCGTGCGTAACGGCAAGGCGGACATCTCCGCGACGGTGCCGAGGTCCCTGCTGGCCGGCGACTATCCGCTGACCGTCATCGCTGCGCCGTCGGGCACCACCGTGACGGTGCCCATCAGGGTGGCGGCGGCCGCGCCGGTCGCGTCCACGGTGACGCTGACCGCCAGCGCCGCCGGCCACACCTACGGCACCAACTCGCTGGCCTCGCTGACGGCCACCGTCACCATGGCCGACGGGTCCGCGGCCGTCGGTGACGTGGTGTTCCGCAACGGGTCGGCGGTGATCGGGACCGCGCCGGTGACTTCCGGGAAGGCGACGCTGACGATTCCGCGGCTGACGCCGGCCGGGGTGCTGACGCTGACCGCATCGTTCGTGCCGGCCGATGCCACGGCTCAGCTCGGGTCGATGTCGCCGGCGGTAAAGTTCCAGGTGTACATGGCGCTGTCGGCGACCAGTGCGTCTGCCACCGTGGTGGCGCTGTCCGCGGCGCAGGCCAAGGCCACTGGGCACAAGTACGGTCTGCTGATCACCGCGACAGTGCGCATCACCAACTCGCCGATCCCGCCGGCCGGCGTGGTCAATGTGAACGTCAACGGCGCCAAGGTGGCGTCGGTGGTGGTGCGGGATGGCACGGCGACCACCGGCGTCATCCCGGTGCCGTCCGGGACCGCGACGGTGCTGGCCGGTTTCGCCCCGACGGAGCCGACGAACGTGCAGCGGTCGGTCGCACCGGTGCTCCGGGTGCCGATCCCGAACTGACGGCGGCTGCACGGCCACCGTGCTCGACGGTGAGGGTCCCGGTCTCCGCCCGGACCGGGCCCTTGCCGTTCGCGGTGGCCGTCCCGACGTCCGATTCTGGGGCCTGTCATCACCATGCGTATCCGCCGCGCCGCCCGCGACGGCTAGCACCCTCAATGGGGGATTGTTCCGACTTTCCGTTGAGACCTGTGGATGCTTGTGGTCTGATGGAAGGCGGTCCAGAAATGTGCCACCAATCTCTTCCGGTCGGAGGAGCGTGCGTTGTGGCATTTCCCCTCAGTCATCTCGACCCCCAAGATCTCGACCCCGAGCTCCCCACCGATTCCCACCAGACGTCGAGCAAACGGCATCTCCAGGTGATAGATCCGGACGCGGCAATCGACCCCTTCGACGCGATCCGTCCCCGGCCCATCGATTCCGAGGCTATCGATGCCGAGGCCACCGCTACCGACGTCATCGACCAGGTCACCGATCCCGTCGACACCGCTGATCTCAGCGACACCATCGACCCGGCTATCGACCCGGTTATCGAAGCCGCCTGCTCGGCGGCTGGGCAACGTTCGGCGCGCTCAGCCAAGGTGGCCAGGCTGCTGGATGACCTGTCCACCTGCACGGACCCCGTCCGTCGCCTGCAGATCCAGGAGGAGGTCGCGCTGGCGACACTGCCGGTCGCCCGGTCCATCGCCTCCCGGTACCGGGGCCGCGGCGTCGACGTCGGTGACCTGGAGCAGATCGCTGCGCTGGGCCTGGTCAAGGCGGTACGCCGTTGGAAGTCCGGGCTGTCGGAAGACTTCCTGCAGTACGCGGTGCCCACCATCACCGGCGAGATCAAGCGGTACTTCCGGGACAGCTGGTGGACGGTGCGCCCGCCCAGGCGGCTGCAGGAGGCCAGGGCCGCGATGGCCCAGGCCGAACAGGATCTGCGTCAGCGCAGTGGGCAGGAACCGGACGAAAAGGCCCTGGCCACCGAACTCGGCCTGGACATCAGGACGGTCCGGCAGGCCAAGGAGGTCCGGCAGTCCGCCCGGCCCGCATCGCTGGAGGATCCGGCCGCCGACAACGGCCAGATCGACCGGGCGGTGG
>JAABUN010008427.1_pt1 | contig 10542 bp, 9 predicted proteins | sample 5559311 | NCBI WGS metagenome assembly JAABUN01 (sample SAMN10711877, study PRJNA513370) | rock metagenome | isolation source: Antarctica rocks | place: Antarctica: Victoria Land, Siegfried Peak sud
CCAGACGCCGAGTGGACGTCATATTCGCGATGCTCCGAGACCGCAAGCCGTACGCGCCACCGACCACCTCGAACCCAACCCGCACGCCCCAGGCGGCTTGACAGCCACCATAGAGACACCCCCCCCGCACTTGGTCCGGGTCCTGTCGGCAAATGACCCGTTGAGGCGACAAGACCCGGACCAAGTGCGGAGGGGTTGGGTGAGAACGTACGAAGGCCCGCACGCAGAAGATGCGTGCGGGCTCCGAGGCCCATGCGATCAGGCCGTGGCGAGCGTCCCGAGATACAGCTCGATGACCTTGGGATCCTTGGCCAGGGACTTGCCTGTACCGCTGTAGGCGTTGCGGCCCTGGTCCAGCACGTACCCGCGGTCCACGATCTGCAAGCAGCGGCGTGCGTTCTGCTCGACCATGACGACGGAGACGCCGGCCCGATTGATCTGGCGGGTGCGGACGAACACCTCGTCCTGCAGGGCGGGAGAGAGGCCGGCCGACGGCTCGTCGAGCAGCAGCACCGAGGGGTCCATCATCAAGGCACGACCCATAGCGACCATCTGCCGCTCGCCGCCCGACAACGAGCCAGCCCGTTGCGCCCGCCGGTCAGCCAGGGCAGGGAACAGTCCCGCGACGAACTCGAAGCGCTCATGGAACTTCGAGGGCGACTGGTACACGCCCATCTGCAGGTTCTCCTCGATGGTGAGCGAGGGGAACACGTTGTTGTTCTGCGGCACGAAGCCGACGCCCTGAGCCACCAGCTGGTTGGCCTTGAGGCCGGTGATGTCTTTGCCGCGCAGCGTCACGGTGCCGCTGGTGACGTTGACGAGGCCGAAAAGCGCCTTCAGCAAGGTGGACTTCCCCGCGCCGTTGGGACCGATGATCCCTACCAGCTCGCCGTCGTTCACGTACAGGTCGGCGCCGTTGAGGATGCTCACCCCCGGTAGGTAGCCGGCGATCAGGTCGTCGGCGCGCAGCAGGGCCTTCTTCGACCCGTTCAGGTGCGCGCGACGCTCGGCGTTGCTGGAGCCGGGGTCCTGGACTCTGCTTGCCATCAGATCTCCTTCGCTTGTGCGCGGGTGGCCCCGGGGGCCTCCTTCGCGGCCGCCAACTCCTCGGCCTCGTCGTCCGCGCTCAGGGGCGCGTCGTGGTGCCCACCAAGGTAGGCGTCGATGACGGCGGGATTCGCCATCACTGCGGTAGGCGATCCCTCGGCAACGACCGTCCCCTGGGCCATGACGACGACCCAGTCCGAGATGTCCCGCACCATGTCCATGTCGTGCTCGACGAAGAGCACGGTCATGCCCTCTTCGCGCAGATCCTTGACGTGACCGAGCAGAGACTGCGTCAGAGCCGGGTTCACCCCGGCCATGGGCTCGTCGAGCATCACCATCTCCGGCTCGCTCATCAGCGCCCTGGCCATCTCCAGCAGCTTGCGCTGCCCGCCGGACAGCGACCCCGCGAAGTCGTCCTTCTTGCTGTCCAGCTTGAACCGCTCCAGCAGGTCGAGAGCACGCTCGGTGATGTCCTTCTCCTGCTTGCCCCACATGCCCGAGAACAGCGACGCGGACAGGCGCTCGCCCTTCTGCCCGGTGGCTCCCAGCCGCATGTTCTCCATCACGGTCATGCGCGAGAGGGCCTTGGTCAGCTGGAACGTGCGCACCATCCCGCCCCTGGCCACCCGGTGCGCAGGGACGCCGGCGAGCTTGCGGCCGTTGAACGTCCAGTCGCCCTGCTGCGGCCGGTCGAAGCCTGTGAGCAGGTTGAAGAAGGTGGTCTTGCCGGCCCCGTTGGGTCCGATCAGTGCCGTGATGGCACCGCGTTGGACCTCTACGTGCTCGACGTCGACGGCTCGCAGGCCGCCGAACACGCGCTGCACCCCGTCAGCGATGAGGATCGGGTCAGGTTTGGCCGATCCGGGCACGGCCTGCACGTCCGAGAAGGCAGCGGTTGCGGCGTCCTTCCGGTTGGCATGGCTGTCACCGGCGCCGGACGTGGCGAGGTCAGCGGGCATTGATCGCGATCTCTCTCTTGTCGCCGAATATTCCCTGTGGCCGGAAGACCATGAGCGCCATCAGCGCGGCGCCGACGATCATGAACCGCAGCGGCCCTGCGTCGATGCTCTGCAGGAAAGGCAGGTAGTCAGCCGAGATGGCCTGACGGAGCACCGTGTCGGACAGGGACAGGACCGACCAGAAGATGGCCGCACCGATGACCGGGCCGAGGACCCGTGCAGCGCCACCGAGCAGCAGCACCGTGTAGGCGTAGAACGTGAACTCGGTGGAGTAGTTGTCGGGCTGGACCGCGCCCTTGCCCAGGGCCGAGATGAACCCGGCGGTCGCGCCGATGACGCCACCGATCACCAGGGCCTGCATCTTGAACGCGTAGACGTTCTTACCCAGGCTGCGCACGGCATCCTCGTCCTCGCGGATCCCCTTGAGCACCCTGCCCCACGGGGAACGCATGAGCAAGAAGACCAAGACGCACATCAGCGCGACGGTCAGCCACCCGACGGTGAGGATCCACGCGCCGCGCTCGGAGTAGACCCACGGACCGAACCCGTAGCTGTTTTCCGGGAAGGGATTGGCTTCGTAGAAGCCGCCGGTGTATCCGTTGACCCCGTTGGAGCCGCCGGTGTACTCGCGCAGCGAGGCGGAGCGCAACAGCAGCCGGACGATCTCCGCGGCGGCGATGGTGGCGATGGCGAGGTAGTCCGCCCTGAGCCGCAGCGTGGGGACGCCCAGCACCAGCGCCAGGACGACCGCCGCGACCAGGCCGATCAGCAGGCCCATCCACAAGGACAGGTCCAGGATGGCGACCGTGATGCCGATGCCGTAGGCGCCGACGGCCACGAACGCCGCCTGGCCGAAGTTCAGCAGCCCCGCGTAGCCGAAGTGCACGTTCAGCCCGATGGCGGCCAGCGCGAAGACGATGGTGTCCAGGCCGATGAACGCTCGTGCAGCGTTCTCCAGGATGTTCAGAAAGTCCATGTCAGGCCCCTTCAGCCGATCCGCTCCGCGCGGCCCAGGATGCCCTGGGGCCGCACGAGCAGGACCACGATCAAAACGAGGAGTGCGCCGGCGTACTTGAGCTCGTTAGGCAGCACGAGCGTGCTGATCTCGATGAACACACCGGTGATGAGGCTGCCTACCAGTGCACCGAATGCGGTGCCCAGGCCGCCCAGCGTCACAGCGGCGAAGACCAGCAGCAGGATCTGCAGCCCCAGCTGAAAGTTCATGCCCTGCCCGAGCGCCAGCAGGATCCCCGACAGAGCGGCCAGCGCGCCTCCCGCCACCCAGACCGTCCGGATCACCACGTCGACGTTGATCCCCGAGGCTGCGGCCAGAGCCGGGTTGTCAGCGACCGCCCGGGTGGCCTTGCCGATCCGCGTCTTGAGCAGCGCGATACCCACCGCCACGAGCACCACCACCGCCAGCGCCATGGAGAACAGGTCGATGGGCCTCAGCAGGAACAGACCGAAGTCGATACCGCGCTGGCCCTGGAAGTCCTGGTAGAACAGCGCGCCGGTGCCCCACATGAAGCTCAGGCTGAAGAAGTAGCGCAGCACCAACCCCAGGCCGATCGAGACGATCATCATCGCCACCAGGCCGGTCCCGCGCCGGCGCAGCGGCTGCCAGATCACCAGGTCGTTGAGCAGGCCGCCCAGGCCGCCTGCGACCACGGCCAAGATCGCCCCCACGATCAGGGGCAGACCGAGCACGACGTGGAAGAAGTAGGCCATCAGCGCACCGAAGGTGACCAGGTCCCCGTGCGCAAAGTTGGTCAACCCGGTGGTGCCGAAGATGACCGACAGCCCGATGGCCGCCAGGGCGATGATCAGACCGAAGCGCAGTCCGCTCGCGAGCAGCTGGGGGATGTTGTCGAAGGGGATGCCTCCACCGGACCCCTCATCCACGGGCACCACGGACTCGCCCTCGACGATCGGGAAGGCCGCGGGTTTGGTCTGCTGGGTGTTCACGATCGTGGTAGCCGGGTTCCGGTCAGCGTCCCTGAGACTGGTTCCCTCGGGCAGTGACTCGGTGTCGATGGTGACCTGGTACTCCCCGGCAGCGGGCACCGGGAAGAGGGCGACGCCGTCGGCATCCGTCGTGCCGGAACCGATCTCGGTGCCGTCCTGCTCCACCGTCACGGCGACGTCGGGGACACCAGCTCGGTCGAGCCGCACCAGCACCCGGATCGACTCGGCGCTGGCCGGCGCCGAGTCGGCCGGGGTGGTGGCGGTGGCCTGGGCGGCAGCTGACGCGCTCAGGACGGTGAGGGCAGCCAGGATGATGCCGGCCAGGAGGGCGTAAGCCCTCGGGGCGCGGGTGCCAGCGGGCACTGCGGTACCTCCAAGGTCAGGTGTTGCGGTCGACGCTGACCGCACCTTACGGGTTGTACAGGGGTTGCGGGCAAGCCTTCCGGTGATCCGTCGGCATCTGTCGGGCTGCGCGAGCATAGCCGCGCCGAGGCCGCTCCCGGGCCACCTGAGGGCCGACGGTGTGCGTGGCGCGTTGAAAAGGCGCCGGGTCCAGGTTGGACCAAGTGGTTGACCCCTGTTCCACTTCGCTCGCTTGTCTCCTACAGTCCTGCTCGCGCCGCCCCTGACCGACCCCAGGGTCCGACGAGCAGCCCGGGTCCGCGCTGCAGGCCGACGACCTGACCGGTCCCGATCGAGACGACGCTGGAGGACACTGTGGGACGTGCATCGGTAACGGTGAGGACGGCTGTGCCGCAAGACATCCCGGCACTCCTGCAGCTGGCGGGCGCCGTCCGCGAGCAGGAAGGGGCCCAGCGCCGCGGGATCGCCGCGATCGACGAGGACCGCATCACGGTCGTGATGGACCGCCCGGACGTGCAGATGCTGCTGGCGGAGGCACCCGGCTCCTTGCGGCCCCAGAACCAGCTGGTCGGGGTCCTGGTGCTCAGGCGCGGTGACCTCCTTCCGCTGACCGGTTCTGAGGCTGTGCACGTAGAGCAGCTGTGGGTGAGCCCGGACCACCGCCGGCGTGGCGTGGCCCGGGCCCTGCTGCGCTGCGCCGCCTCCATCGGCGAGCAGTCCGGACTGGGCGACGTCGTCTGCTCGGTGCCGCCGACCGGTCGTGAGGCGCACAGGTTCCTGGCCAGGCTGGGCTTCGTGCCGCTGGTCTCGCACCGTGTCGTGCCCGTGGCGACGCTGCTGCGAAGGCTCGCGGCCGACACGGCCCCAGACGGTGGACGCAGTCGGGGGCGCGCGGCCCAGGACCAGGTGCTCGCACGGCGCCGTCTGGAGCAGCGCGCCGGGCGTCAGAGCCGAGCCCTAGTCTGAGCCGGTGAGCTCGACAAGCACCCGCCCCGGTCCGGTCCCGCCGTCCGCCAAGGGCTCCGCTCGCGCGCGGCTGTTGCTGGTCGACGGGCACTCCCTCGCGTATCGCGCCTTCTTCGCCCTGCCGGTCGAGAACTTCTCCACCACCACGGGCCAGGCCACGAACGCGGTGTACGGCTTCACCTCGATGCTGATCAACGTGTTGCGCGACGAGCAGCCCACCCACGTCGCGGTCGCCTTTGACATCTCCCGCCAGACCTTCCGCAGTGAGGCGTACGCCGAGTACAAGGCAAACCGCTCCAAGAGCCCTGACGAGTTCCGCGGCCAGGTCGACCTGGTCAAGGAGGTGCTGGCGGCGCTGCGCGTGGTGATGGTGGAGAAGGAGGGCTACGAGGCGGACGACGTCATCGCGACCCTGACCACCCAGGCGCTGGAGCAGGGGGCGGACGTGCTCATCTGCTCGGGCGACCGCGACTCCATCCAGCTCGTCACCGACCGCTCGACCCTGCTGTATCCGGTGCGCGGGGTCTCCGAGCTGACGCGGATGACACCGCAGGTCGTCCAGGACAAGTACGGGATCCCGCCGGAGCGGTACCCGGATCTGGCCGCCCTCGTGGGTGAGTCGAGCGACAACCTCCCGGGGGTCCCCGGTGTCGGTCCGAAGACCGCAGCCAAGTGGATCACCACCTACGACGGCCTCGACGGCGTGGTCGCCGACGTCGACCAGATCAGCGGCAAGGTGGGCCAGAACCTGCGCGACCACCTCGACCTGGTGCTGCGCAACCGCCGTCTGAATGCGCTCGTCCGCGATCTCGACCTGCCGGTGACCATCGACGACCTCGCCGTGCAGGCCTGGGACCGCGAGGAGGTGCACACGGTCTTCGACGGGCTGGAGTTCAAGGTGCTGCGCGAGCGGCTCTTCGCCTCGCTGAAGACGCCTGAGCCCGAGGCCGAGCACGGCTTCGACCTGCTGCTGGAGCGGCCCTGCGGGGCCGCAGCCACGACGTGGCTGGACGAGCACGCTCGCGATGGTGGAGCCCTCGGGGTCGTCGGTCAGGTCGGCTCCGCTGCGGGGCTGGGGATCGGCCAGCCGGCGCGCGGGATCGCCGTCGCCACGCCGGACGGCGCTCTCGCCTGGTTCGACCTCGTCACGGCCGGCGAGCCGACGGTGGCGGCGTTGCGGGGGTGGCTTGCCGACGGCTCGGTGCCCAAGGTGTTTCACGACGCCAAGCCGTCCTTGCACTCCTTGTGCGCGGCGGGGCTACCGGTGCAGGGCCTGGCCGGCGACACTGCGCTGGCCGCCTACCTCTCCCGTCCCGATCAGCGTTCCTACGATCTTGCTGACCTGTCGGTGCGCCACCTCAAGCGCGAGCTCCGCCTGGACGGTGCTGACGGTGCTGACGGTGCTGCTGCTGACGGTGCTGCTGCTGACGGTGCTGGTGTCGACGGTGCTGGTGTCGACGGTGCTGTTGTCGACGCTGACGTGGACGCGGGCCAGCTCGCCCTGGACACCGGGGACGGGGTGGACGACGGCGAGCCGGCGGCGGTGCGTGCCGCGGCTGTCCTCGAGCTGGCTGTGGTCCTGAGCAGCGAGCTCACCGAACGCGGGGGGGACGCCCTGATGCGCGACCTCGAGCTGCCCCTGATCGAGGTGCTCCGGCAGATGGAGGCCACCGGGATCGCCGCCGCGCAGGATCTGCTGCGTGAGCTGGCCGACGGGTTCGACGCCGGTGTCGCCCAGTCGGCGCAGGACGCCTACGCCGCCATCGGGCGGGAGGTGAACCTGGGCTCGCCCAAGCAGCTCCAGGAGGTGCTGTTCGACGAGCTGGGGATGCCCAAGACCAAGAAGATCAAGACCGGGTGGACCACGGACGCCGAGTCACTGTCCGAGCTGTACCTCAAGACGGAGCACCCCTTCCTGCAGCACCTGCTGGCCCATCGCGACGTGATCCGGCTCCGTCAGACGGTCGAGGGGCTGATCAAGAGCGTCGCCGATGACGGCCGCATCCACACCACCTACGTGCAGACCATCGCGGCCACCGGCCGGCTGTCCTCTACCGACCCCAACCTGCAGAACATCCCCGTGCGCACGGACGCGGGTCGGCGCATCCGCGAGGTGTTCGTGGTGGGGGAGGGATATGAGTCCCTCATGACGGCCGACTACAGCCAGATCGAGATGCGCATCATGGCCCACCTCTCGGGAGACCGGGGCCTGATCGAGGCCTTCCGCTCGGGGGAGGACCTGCACTCGTTCGTCGGCTCGAGGGTGTTCGGTGTCGAGCCGTCACAGGTGACGACCGCGATGCGCTCGAAGATCAAGGCCATGTCGTACGGGCTGGCCTACGGCCTGAGCGCCTTTGGGTTGTCGAAGCAGCTCCGCATCGGCGTGGACGAGGCCAAGGGGCTCATGGGGGAGTACTTCGAGCGTTTCGGCGGCGTACGGGACTACCTGCACGGCGTGGTGGACCAGGCGCGCCGCGACGGCTACACCCAGACGATCCTGGGCCGGCGCCGGTACCTGCCCGACCTCACCAGCGACAACCGCCAGAGACGCGAGATGGCCGAGCGGATGGCGCTGAACGCCCCCATCCAGGGTTCGGCCGCTGACCTGATCAAGGTCGCCATGCTGCGCACGGACAGCGCCTTGCGGGAGCGCGGGTCCGCGTCCCGGATGCTGCTGCAGGTGCATGACGAGCTCGTCCTGGAGGTAGCACCGGGAGAGCGAGCCGAGCTGGAGGCGCTGGTGCGCGAGCAGATGGCCGCAGCCGCCGACCTGTCGGTACCGCTGGAGGTCTCGGTGGGGGTGGGGCAGAGCTGGGACGGCGCCGCTCATTGACGTTACCGATGGGTATCGCTTTGCGGCGCATGCCAGACTCCATAACATGCCTGGTGCTCGGCGCGGTGCGTGCCACAAGGTCCGAACGATGACGCTGTGCGGCGGGCTGGCCGGTCCGACCGCGAACCTCGACCAGCGGCTCGACATGATCACCGTGCTGGACGGCTGGACGCGGGGCGGGGTCTACTCCGCCGCAGCCGCTGTCTTGGAGGCGTTCGGCGACGAGAACGGCTATGAGCCGAACTATCAGCCGGCTGCGTGGCCGGCCGAGCTCGACACGTGAGCGACCTCGCCGGTTCACTGACCGGACGGCGCGCCGTCGTCACCGGAGGGGCGGGGTTCCTCGGCTCCCACCTGTGCGAACAGCTGTTGCACCGCGGTGCTGCTGTGGTGTGCGTGGACAACCTGCTCACAGGCACCGTGGACAACGTCGCCCACCTGGGCGAGGACCCCAAGTTCGAGTTCCAGAGGGCTAACGTGGCAGAGCCGTTCGACGTCGGCGGCGAGGTCGACTACGTCCTCCACTTCGCCTCACCTGCCTCACCGGTGGACTACCTGAAGCTGCCGATCGAGACGCTGGACGTCGGTTCGCGCGGCACCTTCCACGCCCTGGACCTTGCGCATCACAAGCACGCCCGTCTCCTGTTGGCCTCCACCAGCGAGGTCTACGGCGACCCGGAGGTGCATCCTCAGCCGGAGACCTACTGGGGCAACGTCAACCCGATCGGTCCCCGCGGGGTCTACGACGAGGCTAAGCGCTTCGGCGAGGCGCTGACCACGGCGTACCGGCAGACCCACGGGGTGGACACCACCATCGCCCGCATCTTCAACACCTTTGGGCCCCGGATGCGCCCGGACGACGGGCGTGCCATCCCTACATTCATCACCCAGGCGCTGCGCGGCGAGCCGCTGACCGTCGCGGGGGACGGCGAACAGACCCGGTCGGTCTGCTTCGTCGAGGACGAGGTACGAGGGCTGCTGGCACTCCTGCTGAGCGGCCACCGCGGGCCCGTCAACGTGGGCAGCTCTGAGGAGACCAGCATCCTCAAGCTCGCCGAGCGCATCATCGAGCTGACCGGTTCCCGGTCGACCATCCGCTTCGTCGCGCGACCGCAGGACGACCCGCAGGTCCGCCGGCCGGACACCACGCTGGCGGAGCAGGTGCTGGGGTGGACCCCGCAGGTGCCGCTGCACGAGGCGCTGGCCGAGACCATCGAGTGGTTCCGGTGCCACCTTGAGCTTGTCAGCCGCTGAGGGCGCCTCCCTCGTCAGTCCGAGCGCACCACGTACAGGTAAGAGACCCAGCGTGCCTGACCGCAGCGCACGACCCGCGCCGTGCACTCAGCCGAGCCGGCTCACGAAGATCGCGGTGCCAGGCAGCAGTCGCCCCCGCAGCGGGCTCCAGCCGCCCCAGGTGCGTTCGTGCCCCCGCGGCCATTCCGGTTCGATCAGGTCGGACAGGACGAAGCCGGCTGCTACCAGCTCGCGGACCCGGTCACCGAGCGTCCGGTGGTGCTCGGCGTAGGTGAGCAGGCCGTCCTGCGCCTCCACGTAGGGGGAGCGGTCGAAGTACGGCCGGACCGCTGTCAGCCCGCGTTCGCCGGGGTCGTCGGGGAAGGCCCACCGCAGCGGATGGGTGACGGAGAAGACCCACCGGCCCTTCGGTCGGAGCACCCGCGCCACCTCGCGCATGAGCGCGGCGCTGTCCTCGACGAACGGCACCGCGCCGTAGGCGGAGCACACCGTGTCGAAGGAGGCCGACGCGAACGGCAGCGCGCAGGCCTCGGCCTGCAGAAGCGGGGTGCGGGTTCCGAGGGACTCGTCCAGCAGCCGACCGAGCCCGATCATCCCCGCGGAGAGGTCCAGACCCACCACCTCGGAACCCTGCGCGCGCAGCCAGCGGGTCGTCTGCGCCTGCCCGCACCCGATGTCGAGCACCCGGCAGCCGACGACGTCGCCGAGCAGACCAGCCCGCGACTCGCGTAGGCCCTCCGGGCACCAGACGAAGTCTGCGTCGCCGAGAAAGGCCCCGTGCTCGGTGTGGTAGACCTCCGCATCCGCGTCCCACCAGTCCCGGTTGGCGCCGGCGGACGCGCCGGGCGGAACCGGGTGGTACCCCGCATCGGGAAGCTCCGGTGCTCCGCACGGGTGGTCAGGGAGAGGGTCTGTCATGCCGGCAGCATGCCGCAGGATCGTCCCCGGCGGACGGGAGGCGACTCTTTGACCGGCACTGGTCGGCGCGGGTAGTCTCGACCCGCGCACAACGTGTGCGCAATTGGCGTGTCCGCACGACGGCGCATCCCGATGGTGCATCGTCCAGACCACCTGTCCGCAAACGGAGCCCTCCCTACATGACCGCAAGCACCACGACGTCGAGAACGCCCCAGGTCGCCATCAACGACATCGGCT
>JAABUN010008428.1_pt1 | contig 10539 bp, 9 predicted proteins | sample 5559311 | NCBI WGS metagenome assembly JAABUN01 (sample SAMN10711877, study PRJNA513370) | rock metagenome | isolation source: Antarctica rocks | place: Antarctica: Victoria Land, Siegfried Peak sud
GCGGGGTCATGGCCCCGCTCCGTAGCGGCCGCCGTCGCAATCGTGCCGATCGGCCGACCCGGATGGACCGGCTCAGATCGCACCCAGGCGTTCGGCAACCTCCAGGGCCGCCTCGGCGCAGTCGGCCGCCTCGATCCGGACATCGCTGTCACGGTCACGCTCGCAGTGCTCGGCCGCCGACAGGATCCTCGTGAGCAGCCCGCGGCAGCCCGCCACTCCCGGCTCGTCGGCTGGTGCTTCCGCCGCCTCCGTCACCTGGCCGAGGAAATACAGCAGTTCCACCCTGATCGCTGGGTCCGGCACCGCGCCGTCGAGCAACAGGCCCAGCACATGCCCGGCCACCGGCGGCGTGGCCGCACAGGCGCGTCCTCCGGGCACGATCGCGGTGTCCAGGTGCTCGATGGCCGCCTGCAGTGCCGGGCCTGATCGTCCGGTCAAGGCGGACAAATACGCGGCGGTGTCGGTGGCAGGACCCAGCGCATGGGTCAACCCGCGAAGGTCCGGCAACCGTGCCGCGGTAGCCATCCGATGCCCGGAAACCCGATCCGTGACCGCTCAGTCGCGGGTCAGCTTGCGGTGGGTGACGCGATGTGGCTTCGCCGCGTCCGCTCCCATCCTGGCCACCTTGTTCTTCTCGTAGTCGGAGAAGTTGCCCTCGAAGAAGAACCACTGGGACTCGTCGTCGTCGGTGCCTTCCCAGGCAAGGATGTGCGTGCAGGTTCGATCCAGGAACCACCGGTCGTGGGATATCACCACGGCACAGCCGGGGAAGTTCTCGAGCGCGTTCTCCAGCGAACCGAGGGTCTCCACGTCCAGGTCGTTGGTCGGTTCGTCGAGCAGGACGAGGTTGCCGCCCTCCTTGAGGGTGAGCGCCAGGTTCAACCGGTTCCGCTCACCCCCGGACAGCACGCCGGTCGGTTTCTGCTGGTCGGGGCCCTTGAATCCGAACGCGGAGACGTACGCTCTGGACGGCATCTCCACGTTGCCGACCTTGATGTGGTCCAGCCCGTCGGACACCGTCTCCCAGAGGTTCTTCTTCGGGTCGAGCAGGCCCGACCGGTTCTGATCGACGTAACTGAGCTTCACCGTCTCACCGATCTTGACCGTCCCGGCGTCCGGTTCCTCGAGGCCGATGATCGTCTTGAACAGCGTGGTCTTGCCGACACCGTTGGGGCCGATCACACCGACGATGCCGTTGCGCGGCAGGGTGAAGCTGAGCTCGTCGATCAGTACCCGATCGCCGAAACCTTTCCTGAGGGAGTCGACCTGCACCACTATGCTGCCCAGGCGCGGCCCCGGCGGGATCTGGATCTCCTCGAAGTCGAGTTTGCGGGTGCGTTCGGCCTCGGTGGCCATCTCCTCGTAGCGCTCCAGCCGCGCTTTCGATTTCGCCTGCCTGGCCTTGGCGCCGGACCGCACCCAGGCCAGCTCCTCCCTGAGCCTCTTGGAGAGCTTGGCGTCCTTGCGGCCCTGGACCTCCATCCGGTCCGCCTTCTTCTCCAGGTAGGTTGAGTAGTTGCCCTCGTAGGGGATCAGCCGGCCGCGATCGACCTCGGCGATCCACTGCGCGACGTTGTCCAGGAAGTACCGGTCGTGGGTGACCGCCAGGACGGCGCCCGGGTAGCCGGCGAGGAACTGCTCCAGCCACATCACGGACTCGGCGTCCAGATGGTTGGTGGGCTCATCGAGCAGCAGCAAATCGGGGGCGCTGAGCAGCAACCGGCACAGCGCAACCCGGCGGCGTTCACCACCGGACAGGATGTCGACCGGGGAATCCGGTGGTGGGCAGCGCAGCGCATCCATCGCCTGATCCAGGCGCGAGTCCAGGTCCCAGGCGTTGGCGTGATCCAGCTCCTCGGACAGCTTGCCCATCTCCTCCAACAGTTCCTCGGTGTAGCCGGTCTCCATCTCGGCCAGCACGTCGTTGTAGCGGGCGAGCTTGGCGTAGAGCTCGCCGAAGGCTCCCTGGATGTTCTCCAGGACGTTCTTGTCCTCTTCGAGCTCCGGCTCCTGCATCAGGATGCCGACGCTGAATCCAGGGGTGAGGAACGCTTCGCCGTTGGACGGTGTGTCCAGACCGGCCATGATCTTCAAGATCGTCGACTTGCCGGCGCCATTGGGCCCCACCACGCCGATCTTCGCGCCCGGGAAGAACGACATCGAGACGTCGTCCAGGATGAGCTTGTCACCGACCGCCTTGCGGGCCTTCTTCATGGTGTAGATGAACTCGGGCACGGGTGTGGCTCAGCTCCCTCTGGTCGCGGCGTTTCCTCGCTCCCCAGTCTGCCTCAACGGCCGGTGCCTGCGAGCCGCCCTACCGCAGCGCCCAGCGGCCCGGTGCCGTGCAACCAGACCGTGTCCGACTCGGTCCGGACGCCCGGCTCAGAACGGTGCGGGCTCCCTGTCCTTCGCCGACGCCTTTCCCCTCGATCGACCGGCCCGACCGGCTGTTGGCTCTTCCTCCGGCACCCCGTATTCCTCCGGCGCCCCTGGCGTCTGCCCGCCGAAAATCGAGCACGCCGGATCGATCGGCTCCTCGTTGCCGCCAGCCGGCGCCTCGCCGGCCCACGGGTCGGCGGGCATCGTGGGATCCGGCGCGGCACCCTCCCTGGCCTCGCCGCCGGCCTGCTGCTGCGCTTCGCCGCTCGGAACCTCGCCCGCGTCGACACGAACCGGGCTGTTGTTGGTTCTGGTGAACCGGGAGGTACCCCATGCCAAGTCGTGTGCGACCAGCTCTGCCACCACCCTGGTGTTGCGGTGGGTGGCGCCGTCCTTGTCGGTCCAGGAGTTGTCGTCCAGCCTGCCGTAGACCACCACCGGATCCCCCTTCTGGATGCTCGCCGCAACGTTGCGGGCCAGCTCTCCCCAACAGATCACGTCGGTGCCGTTGGGGCCCAGGTCGACCCACTCTCTGGTCTCGCGATTGCGGAACCCGCGGTTGTTGAGCACCCGGAGCCGGGCCCGGTAGCTCTGGTCCTGTCCGGACAGTTCGGGCAGGGCAGCCGTTCTGCCCACCACCCATGCCATCGCCTGCTGTTGCATCGCCATCGGACTCCCTTGTCGGCTGTCGGCGGGCCGGCCGGCCGCGCACTCCGCACACCGTGCGCCGCACCGGACGGGGCGGTCCATCAGGGATCGGCAAGATGTGGACGGAAATCGGTGGGTGGACAACTCGCCGCCGGCGAGCCGGGCCGTCAGCCTGTCATCCCCGGTGTTCGGCGCTGCCGTCGCCGACCGGGCTTCCCGGGCGCGGTCCGCCGTCGGCGTGCGTGCGGCGGGCCGCTGCCTGCTGTCGTTCGACATCCCGGAACGCGAGCTCAGCGAGCATTGCGTTGTAGGCGTCCAGCTCCCGTTCGGCTCGCACGTTCGTGGCCCTGTCGGTGCGGGTGGCCTCCCGAGCGTCACTGGACGACCACTGCGCCAGCAGCGCGATCACCACGATGATGATGGGCACTTCGGTGGCGCCCCAGGCGATCGCGCCGCCTAGCCGCTGATCCGCCACCAGGTCGGTGACCCACGGCAGATCGAGTGGTCGGTAATAGCCCGAAGCGATCGAGGACCTGTTGTTCATCATGGCGAGGCCGAAGAAGGCATGGAAGGGCAGCGCCGCCAGCAGCAACCCGAGTTTGACCATCGGTTGCAGCCGTCGGGGCGCCGGATCGATCCCAATGATCACCCAGTAGTAGAGGTAGCCGACCACCATGAAGTGCAGGCTCATCAGCAGGTGCCCGACGTGGCTGGCCATCATGACCTGGAACAGCGAGGTGAAGTAGATCGCGAAGAACGAGCCGACGAACAGCGCCAGCACCACGAGCGGATGGGTCACCGCCTTTGCCACCGGGGAGTGCACGGCCCGTACCAGCAGTTCCCGCAAGCCCGGCGGGTCCTGACGTCCGGCCACCGGTAGCGTCCGCAGGGCGAGGGTCACCGGACCGCCGAGCACCAGCAGGATCGGTGCCACCATCCCCAGCACCATGTGCACCATCATGTGGATCGAGAACTGGGCGACCGCATACCGCCCGAACCCGGATGACGTGGCGACCAGCACCAGCACACAGCCGAGGATCCAGGCGATGGTCCGGCCGAGCGGCCAGTGGATCCCCCGCTGCCGCAGCCGGCGGAGCCCGTACAGGTACAGCGCAACGGCCACCATCGAGGCCGTCCCGAACATCAGGTCGAACCGCCAGGCACCGAACAGGTTCCCGATCGACGGTGGCCCGGGAAGGGTGAACCCTAGGCTCTCTTCGATCGGGGACGGCACCACCCCGGACGGCGCCGGGCTCGCCGTGCGTCCCAACGCGACGGCGATGCCGACCGTGGCGGCCATCAGGGCGACTTCGACGGTGGCCAGCCGGATCAACGGCCCGCGCGCTCCGGTCGCGACGGCGGGCAACGTGCGGCGCCGGTGCGCCAAGCCGACCAGCCCGAGCAGCACCAGCAGAACGGTCTTGGCGATCACCAGGTATCCGTAGTCGGTGCTGAACAGGTCCGCCCAGTGGACGAAACGGATCAGCGCGTTGCCGACACCCGACGCCGTGACGGCGATGAAAGCCAGTAGCGCGGTCGTCGAGTAGCGTCGGGCGATCACCGCCAGATGAGCGGTGTTCTGCCTCGCCAGCCCGATCAGGGCCACCAGGCCGCCGATCCAGATCGACACCCCGACCAGGTGGTAGATCATCGTGTCGCTGGCCAGGTCATGATCACCGGACTGGGCGGCATGGCCGCCGACGGCGATCGGCACCACGGCGGCGATCGCGGTCGCCAGCAACAGCAATGCCCCACCGGGACGCAGCACCGTGCGGGCGACGATGGCGACCAGAAGCGCTCCGACCGCAGCCATCAGCGGTGCCCGGGTCGCCTCGAGGACCTGCAGACCCGACAGGATCCGGCCGGCGCCCAGCGAGTCGACCAGCGGTGCCGCAGAGGTCTCCGACACGGTCAGCGGCACCAGCGCCAGACCCGCCGCCGCCCAGACCGAAGCCGCCAGTGATGCCGCCCTGGCCGCGCGGTAGCCGCCCACCGTGAACACGCCGGAACGATCCGGAGGGACGAACAGAGCAGCCGCCAGCAGCCACCCGATGGTCACCGCCGCCGACAGGTCGAAGATCGCCTTCACCAGCGGCAGGCCGAACCTGGTCGCCGGCCCCGGTTCCGGGAGTCCGAGCAGTGTGCCGCGCGGCTGCACGCCCGCGGTGAGTCCGACCGCCACACAGATCGCGATTGCCGTGACCGTGACCACCAGCCCGGCGGTCGACCAGCGGACGGACCGATCAACCCGGGCCGGCCGATCCTGCTGCCCGGCTACCAGCACTCGGCCAGCGTATCGACTCGGCAACGACTTCCGGATCGACCGGCGACCCCCGTTACGCTGGCAGCCATGCGCTCGTAGCTCAGCCGGACAGAGCAGGGGACTTCTAATCCCAAGGTCGCAGGTTCGAATCCTGCCGGGCGCGCCCGTTTTGGCTCAGCTCTGGGCGTTAACTCGCTGCAACGAGAGTGCCGGGTTTCCGGCTCCTTGGCCACCCGGATGCGGCATTGCCCGACCGGCTGATGTCGCGGTCGGCCCGGCCCGGTCAGCGCTGGGCGCCGCCGTGGCGCCCGGACAGTGGATCGGCCAGAACCCGAGGGACCCTGGCCACCTGGTGAGAGCGCTGTCGGTGGCTGCCACCTCTGCGGCCAGGTCGCCGGCGGTCGCCCGGACGATCGGCATCGCGGCGACCGACACCCTGCGTCAGTTGGTGCAGCAGCGGGTGCCGGCCACCACCGGCACCCCAACCGAACCGGTCAGCAAGCTGATCGCCGGCGCCGATCACTCGATGGCATCCGGCGATCTGCTGCGGGCGGTTGCCCAGCTGCTGCTCGCCTGGAAGCTGGTGTCCTGACAGGGATTCGGGCCCTCGCGAGCTGTGGTGGGCGTTGCTGATGGCTGATGGCTAGGATCGGGCGATGTTCACAGATCTGAGGGACAAGATCGCCGTCGTCACCGGCGGCGCGCGCGGCCTCGGCTGGCAGATGGCCGCCGCGCTGGCCGGTGAGGGAAGTCACGTCGCGCTGCTGGACATCCTGGAATCCTCAGGGGACGGCGCGGCAAGGATCGCCGAGCAGCACGGGGTTCGGGCAGTGGGCATCAGGTGCGATGTCACCGATCCCGGGTCGGCTGCCCAGGCGATGGCCGAAGTCGTGGACCAGCTCGGCGTCCCGCAGGTACTGGTGAACGCCGCGGGAATCTGCATCCACGCCGACGCCCTCGAGGTGACGCCCGAGGACTGGCGCCGGGTCATCGATATCGACGTCAACGGGGTGTTCTTCACCTCGCAGGCCTTCGCCAGAGAGGTGACCAGGGCCGGCGGCTCGGCGTCGATCATCAACGTGGCGTCGATGTCGGCCTTCGCCGTGAACATCCCGCAGCGGCAGGTCTCCTACAACGCCGCCAAGGCCGCCGTCCAACAGATGACCCGATCGCTGGCGGTGGAGTGGATAGGCAAAGGCATCAGGGTGAATGCGGTGTCGCCCGGCTACTTCCGCTCGGAGATGACCAAGCAGTTCCTCGAAACGAACGCGGAGATGGGCGAGTTCTGGGTGTCCAGGATCCCCGTCGGCAGGATGGGCGAACCCGACGACCTGGACGGCGTCACCATCTTCCTGGCGTCCGACGCCTCCCGGTACGTCGTCGGCGAGTGCATCGTCATCGACGGTGGCTACACCCTGATCTGACCTGCTGCGCCGCTGGTATGCCGGGACGCCGGCATACCATTGGCGATTCCTGCCCACCGAGTCGGGAGCCCCACGTGCCGCAGCAGCCCAGCCTGTCCGTGGAACAACTGCGCTCCGACATCGCCGTCGGCGCCATCGACACCGTGGTGGTCGCCTTCACCGACATGCAGGGCAGGCTGCAAGGAAAGCGCGTGCACGGCAGGCACTTCCTCGACGAGGTGCTGGCGCACGGCACCGAGGGCTGCAATTATCTGCTGGCCGTCGACGTCGAGATGAACACCGTCTCCGGCTATGCGATCTCGTCGTGGGAACGCGGCTACGGCGACATGCTGTTCGAGCCGGACCTGAGTACCCTGCGCCGGACGCCCGGCCAGCCGTACTCGGCGACCTTGCAGTGCGATCTGAGCTGGCTGGACGGTTCCGGACCGGTACGCCCGTCACCGCGGTCGGTGCTAAGGGCGCAGGTGGATGCCGCCGCCGAACTCGGCTTCGTCGCTTACTGCGGCACCGAACTGGAGTTCATCATCTTCCAGAACAGCTTCGACGATGCATGGGATCGGCGGTACTCCGGGCTCACCGGCGCCAACAGGTACAACGTCGACTACTCGATCCTCGGCGGCACGCGGGTGGAACCGCTGCTACGCACCATCCGCAATGACATGGCCCGTGCCGGTCTGCAGGTGGAGAGCGCCAAGGGCGAGTGCAAGCCCGGTCAGCACGAGATCGCCTTCCGGTTCGACGAGGTACTGCGCACCTGCGACAACCACGTCGTCTATAAGAACGGTGCCAAGGAGATCGCGGCGAGCCAGGGGCAGTCGATCACCTTCATGGCGAAGTTCGACGAGCGGGAGGGCAACTCCTGCCACCTGCACCTGTCGCTGCGCGGCACCGATGGTTCTGCGGTGTTCCCCGACGAGGAACGCGACGGCGGCCGGTCTGTGATCTTCGAACAGTTCATCGCCGGAGTGCTCGCCACCATGCCCGAGTTCTGCTACTTCTACGCGCCGAACATCAACTCCTACAAGCGGTTCGCCGCCGGCTCGTTCGCGCCGACGGCGCTCGCCTGGGGCGTGGACAACCGCACCTGCGCGCTGCGGGTGGTGGGCCACGGCGCCGGTCTCCGGGTGGAGAACAGGGTTCCGGGGGGTGACGTCAATCCGTATCTGGCGGTGGCGGCAATGATGGCCGGCGGATTGCACGGCATCAGCGAGCAGCTGGTACTGGACGACGAGTTCGTGGGCAATGCCTACGGATCAGACCTCCCCCGGGTCCCGGCCACCCTGGCCGAGGCACGCGGGCTGCTCGAGGAGTCCACCGTCGCCCGCCAGGCATTCGGAGACGACGTCGTCGATCATTACCTGAACGCGGCCGCCGTTGAAATCGCCGCGTTCAACGCGGCTGTCACCGACTGGGAAAGGATCCGGGGCTTCGAGCGGCTCTGATCGATCATCAACGGCACCGATCCACAGTGCACGCCCACACCTTCGAAGCAGACGATGACCGAACGAGGATCTGACATGGCAGGACGTTTGACCCGCAAGGTCGCGGTCATCACCGGCGGCTGCTCGGGGATCGGTCTGGCCACGGCCCGCCGGTTCGCCGAGGAAGGCGCGGAACTGGTGATCGGTGACGTCGACAGCGGGAATGGGGAGCGGATAGCCGACGAACTCAGCGGCACGTTCGTCCGGTGCGACGTCACCTCCCCCAACGACGTCGAACTGTTGTTCCGGACCGCCAAAGAGGACTTCGGCAGCGTAGATGTGGCGTTCAACAACGCCGGCATCTCACCACCGGAGGACGAATCCATCCTCGCCACCGATCTGTCCGCCTGGCGCCGGGTGCAGGAGGTGAACCTGACCAGCGTCTATCTGTGTTGCAAGGCGGCCCTTGGGTACATGCTCGAGCAGCAGCGCGGCTCGATCATCAACACGGCCTCCTTCGTCGCCCGGATGGGCGCGGCCACCTCGCAGATCTCCTACACGGCCAGCAAGGGCGGCGTGCTGGCGCTGTCCCGCGAACTGGGCGTGCAGTTCGCCCGCCAGGGCGTTCGGGTGAACGCGCTGTGTCCGGGCCCGGTGAACACCCCGCTGTTGCAGGAACTGTTCGCCAGCGATGCCGAGCGGGCCGGGCGGCGGCTGGTGCACATCCCTATGGGGCGGTTCGCCGAACCGACCGAGATCGCCGAGGCCGTGGTGTTTCTTGCCAGCGACGAGTCGTCGTTCATCACGGCCACCGATTTCCTGGTCGACGGCGGTATCACCGCGGCCTACGTCACCCCGCTGTAGAGCTTGGCGCGCGCCCGACTGCCTCGGACGGCCGGAGGATTGACAGCCCGTCCGGCGAGATGAAACCCTGAATTACCGACCGCATAGTCGGTAATTCAGCACGGTCGCTCGTTCAGCACGGTCGCTCGTTCAGCACGGTCGCTCGTTCAGCACAGTCCGCAGTCTGCGCAGTCGGCAGTTCAGCACGGTCGCCCGTTCGGCACAGTCGGCAGTTCAGCACGGTCGGCAATTCAGCACGGTCGGTAATTCGGCACGGTCGGTAATTCGGCGAGGAGCCCGATGACACATGCGTTCCTGGTGGACGGAGTCCGCACCCCACTCGGCCGGTACGCCGGTGCGCTGTCCGCGGTCCGGCCCGATGACCTCGCGGCGCTGGTCGTCCGCACCCTGATCGAGCGCGCCGGGCCGATCGATCCGGCGTCGATCGACGAGGTCATCCTCGGCGCCGCCAACCAGGCCGGCGAGGACAACCGCAACGTCGCCAGGATGGCCGCGTTGCTGGCCGGGCTCCCGGAATCGGTGCCGGGTTTCACCGTCAACCGGTTGTGTGCCTCCGGTATGACGGCGGTTTCCACCGCGGCCGGGATGATCACCTCCGATCAGGCCGATCTGACGGTGGCCGGCGGCGTCGAGTCGATGAGCCGGGCGCCGTGGGTGATGGCCAAGCCGGACAAGGCATTCGGCCGTCCCGGGGAGGTCGCCGACACCGCCATCGGCTGGCGGTTCGCCAATCCCCGGTTCGCCGACGTCGACGGCGGGGAGGCGACCTTCTCGATGTCGCAGACCGCCGAGAAGGTGGCCAGGCTGGACGAAATCTCCCGCGCGGACTGCGACGCTTTCGCCCTCGGCTCCCACCAGCGGGCCGTGGCAGCCACCGCGGCGGGTCGGTTCGCCGGCGAGATCGTTCCGGTGACGGTTTCCGATCGGCGCGGCGACACCGTGGTGGACACCGACGAGGCGCCGCGCGCCGACACCTCACTGGAGGCGCTGGCAGCGCTCACACCGGTGGTCGCCGGCGGGTCGGTGGTGACTGCCGGCAACGCCTCTCCGTTGAACGACGGGGCGGCCGCGATCCTGGTGGCCTCCGAGAAGGCGGTCGAGACCCTCGGCCTGACGCCCAGGGCCCGCATCGTCGGTTCCGCCGCCGTCGGCCTGGCACCGTCGGTGATGGGGCTCGGCCCGGTCGGCGCCACCGAGAAGGCGCTGTCCCGATCCGGCTGGTCGATCGCCGACATCGGCGCGGTCGAATTGAACGAGGCATTCGCGTCCCAATCCCTGGCCTGCATCCGACGGCTCGGCCTCGATCCGGAACTGGTGAACCGGGACGGCGGCGCCATCGCCCTCGGACACCCGCTGGGCTGCTCGGGAACCCGCATCCTGGTGACGCTGCTCGGCCGGATGGAACGGGAGGGCGCCCGCCGCGGACTGGCCACCATGTGCGTCGGTGTCGGGCAGGGAGCGGCACTGCTGGTGGAAACGGTATGAGCGATCCGGCAGGCAGTCCGTCGGTGTCCTGCGCCGCATCCGGCCCAGCTGCATC
>JAABUN010008429.1_pt1 | contig 10536 bp, 8 predicted proteins | sample 5559311 | NCBI WGS metagenome assembly JAABUN01 (sample SAMN10711877, study PRJNA513370) | rock metagenome | isolation source: Antarctica rocks | place: Antarctica: Victoria Land, Siegfried Peak sud
CCCGAGGACGTGCAGCATCCGCAACGCGGCCAGGGAGCTGCCGATCGACTGACCCCCCTCGGCGCCCATGAGTGAGGCGATCCGGCCGGAGGCGAGGACCGCCTGGAGCTCGTCGGCAGTCCTGGCGCGCGGGGATGACGAGGATGCGGCCCTGCGTCTGAGCTCCTTTCAGAACTAGAGCCGACCTATCTTCCCGCAGATCATCGCCGACGGCGCGACGGTCGGCGTCGCGATGCCGGTGATCGTCCACTTCGACGTGCCGGTCTGACGGCCAACGCCGATCCGGACTGCATCGGGCTCATCGCCTGGATGCACACCGAGCCCGAGCCGTATGCCGGTCCGGCGGGTGTGGTGGTCGACCGCGACCCGGTGGACGATGGTCGGCAGGACGGCTTGCCCACCGCCTCGGGCGCCACGGCGGCGGACCGGTGGACCATTCGGGACTCGCTCGCGCCCGAGGACTACCCGGAGGTGGACGGCGACGAGGGCGCTCAGGATGCATGGGGCCTGACCGGCCGCGACTGAGCTCGATCAGGGGGCGGGTCGTGCGGCGGCCAGCCGGCATACCGCTGGCTGCTCACACCATGAAGCGGTAGCCCACCCCCGGCTCGGTGATGAGGTATGCCGGGTGGGCCGGGTCCAGCTCCAGCTTGCGCCGCAGCTGGTTGGCGTAGACGCGCAGGTAGTTCAGCTCCCGGCCGTAGGCCGGCCCCCAGGCCGCCCGCAGCAGCTCGGCATGGGTGACGAGGTGCCCGGCGCGGATGGCGAGGACGTCGAGCAGCCGCCACTCGGTCGGCGTCAGCCGGATCTCCTCCCCGCCTGCGGCCGTGGCATGACGCTCGCCGAGGTCGAGGGTGAACGCCGCCGTGGTGACCACGAGGCTCGGCCGCTCGTCCCTGCCGCCACGACGGGCTGCCGCCCGGATGCGGGCCAGCAGCTCGTTCATCCCGAACGGCTTCGTGACGTAGTCGTCGGCGCCCGCATCGAGGGCCTCTACCTTGTCGTCCGAGTCGTGCCGGGCGGAGAGGACGATCACCGGCACCGTCGAGGTCTTCCGGAGCCGGCGAAGCACTTCGACCCCGTCGAGGTCGGGCAGGCCGAGGTCGAGGACGATCACGTCGGGCGTGCGTTCGTCGACGACCTGGAGAGCCGACCTGCCGTCGGCCGCCGTCTCGACCTCGTAGTCGCGAGCCTGGAGGTTGATCCGCAGGGTGCGCAGGATGTGCGGCTCGTCGTCGACCACGAGGACGAAGGTCACCCGCCGGATCCTGCCACAGGGCTCGGAAGGCTTTCGGGCGCGGAGGCCATCGGCAGGTCGATGGCGATCGTCAGCCCGCCACCCGGGGTGTCCTCGGCCCACAAGCTGCCGTTCATCGTCTCGGTCAGCCCTCGGGCCACGGCGAGCCCGAGACCCACCCCGTCGCCGCGCGGCACGTCCCCGCCCCGCTGGAAGGGCACGAAGATCCGTTCCTTGGCGTCCTCGGGCACGCCGAGTCCCCGGTCGACGACTCGCACCTGGACGCGGCCGGCGATCCGCTCTGCCTGGACCACGACCTCGCGACGGCCGGGGGAGTGGCGCACGGCGTTCTCGAGGACGTTCGCGAGCACCCGGTCGAGCAGCCCCCCGTCGGCGCAGACGGGCGGCAGGTCATCGGCGAACCGGGTCCGGACGCGGTTCGGGTCGGGCAGCGAGACCGATGCGGTGTCGACGGCCTCGGCGAGGTCCAGCCGCTCGGCGCGAGGCGTGATCGTGCCCGTCTGCAACCGCGACAGGTCCAGGAGGTTGCCGATGAGGCTGCCCAGGCGGTCGGTCGACTCCTCGACCGACTCCATCAACTGGGCCTCGTCCTCGGGGGAGAAGTGGACGTCCTGCGACCGGAGGCTGGAGATCGCCGCCTTGATGCTGGCCAGCGGCGTGCGAAGGTCGTGGGAGACCGCGGCCAGCAAGGTCGTCCGGGCCCGGTTATCCCGAGCCAGGCCCTTAGCCTGCGCCGCCTCGTCCATGAGCCGCTCGCGGTTCAGCACCGCGGCGGCGTGGCTGGTGAAGGCTGACACGAGTCCCTGCTCGTCGGCCGGCAGCACCGGCCCGGTCAGCACGAGAAGCGTGTCGTCGTCGACGGAAGCGCGCACCGACGCCGTCGCGATGTCCTCGATGGAGAACGACCCGACCTGTCCGAGCACGGTCCACGGGTCGCGGATCGACGGCCGTGAGACCAGGGCTGCGCCGTCCATGGAGAACGTCGACCTGGCTTGCTCGAGCAGCGCGGGCACGGGGTTCGCCTCCGCAAGCAGGGACTGGGCGAGGCTCGCCAGGACGCGTGACTCGCGCTGGGCTGCGTTGGCCTGCTCGCTGCGCCGGGCCGCCAGGTGGACGACGGAGGCGACGGAGACGGCGACGATGACGAACACGACCACTGCGGCGGCGTTCTGGGGATCACTGATGGTCAGCGTGCCGACGGGGGCGGTGAAGAACCAGTTGATCGTCAGCGAGGAGGCGACCGCGCAGAAGAGGGCCGGCCAGAGGCCGCCGACCAGGGCGCAGGCGACGGTCAGGGCGAGGTAGATCAGCACCTCGATGGGCAGCTCGTGCGAGCCGGCCGTGTCGACGAGGGCGACGGTGACCGCCAGCAGCCCGAGCACCGCCAGCGCCCAGCCGGCAATGCGGCGACCGCGGCTGAGGGGGAGGCGGTTGCTCGGCCGGCGGCCGGGACGTCCGATGGTGTGGCCGACGAGGTGTACGTCGATGTCGCCGGAGTCGCGTGCGACGGACTCGCCGATCCCCCGGGAGAGGAAGGACTGGAACGCCCCTCGCTTGCTGGTGCCGACGACGATCTGGGTGGCGTTCACGCCACGGGCGAAGTCGAGAATGGCCTCGGCGACGTCGTCGCCGGCGACCTGGTGCAGGGTCCCGCCCAGGTCCTGCACCAGCTGGCGTCCGGTCGCCAAGGCGTCGCCGGCGGAGTCGACCAAGCCGTCGGACTGGGTGACGTGGCAGGCGAGGAGCTGGCCGCCGGCACCTCGAGAGGCGATCTGCGCGGCGCGGCGCAGGAGGGTCTCGCCCTCCGGGCCACCGGTCAGCGCCACGACGATTCGCTCCCGGGCCGGCCACGTGCCGGAGATCCCGTGCGTCGCCCGGTAGCGCTCGAGCGTCTCGTCGACCCGGTCGGCCAGCCACAGCAGTGCCAGCTCGCGCAGCGCGGACAGGTTGCCCGGCCGGAAGTAGTTCGACAGGGCCGCGTCGATCTTCTCGGCGCCGTAGATGTTGCCGTGGGCCATCCGACGGCGAAGGGACTCGGGGGACATGTCGACGAGCTCGATCTGCTCGGCCGAGCGGACGACGTGGTCGGGGACCGTCTCCTGCTGGGTCACGCCGGTGATCGACTCGACGACGTCGTTGAGCGACTCGAGGTGCTGGATGTTGACGGTGGAGATGACCTCGATGCCGGCGTCGAGCAGCTGCTCGATGTCCTCCCACCGCTTGCCGTGGGCCGACCCGGGGGCGTTCGTGTGGGCCAGCTCGTCGACGAGGACGATCTCCGGCGCCCGGTGCAGGACAGCCTCGACGTCCAGCTCGGCCAGGGTGGTGCCCCGGTGCTCCAGATCCTTGCGGGGCACGACCTCCAGACCCTCGATCTGGGCCGTGGTGAACTCGCGACCGTGAGTCTCCACGAGCCCGACGACGACGTCGGTGCCGCGGGCCAGCCGGCGGTGCGCCTCGGAGAGCATGGCGACGGTCTTGCCCACCCCGGGGGCCGCCCCGAGGTAGATGCGCAGGAGTCCACGTGCCATGAGCCGATTGTGTCAATCAGGAGGACTGCATGTCGGCCAGGGCGACGTTGAGCTCGGTGACGTTGACCCGGGGCTCACCGAGGAAGCCGAGGATCCGGCCCTTCGTGTGGGTGGCGACGACCGCCTGCACCTGGCTCACGGTCAGCCCGCGCGCCGCGGCAACGCGGTCGACCTGGAGTGCGGCATACTCCGGCGAGATGTCCGGGTCGAGGCCGCTGGCCGAGGTCGTCAGGGCGTCCGGCGGCAGGACGGCGGGAGCGTCTGGGTTGTCCCTGCGCACGGTGTCTCCATTGTCCTGCAACGCTTTCGCCAGGCCCGGCTCGTTTGGCCCGAGGTTGGACCCGCCGCTCTTGTTGCCGACGTACTCCACCGCGGAGACCCGGTCGTGGAACCACTGGGGACCGGTCACCTGCTGGCCGAGGCTGCTCGACCCGACCACGATCCCGGCATGCTCGACGAGCGAGCCGTCGGCTTGGCCGTGGGCCACGACCTGGCCGACACCGAGGATGACGAGCGGATAGACGATCCCGGTGAGGATCGTGAGGATGAGGAGGACCCGGAGTCCTGCCTGGAGCTGTCGGGTGAAGGCGGACATGGTCACTTCATTCCTGGGAGGAGGGAGACGACGAGGTCGATCAGCTTGATGCCGATGAACGGCGTGATGACGCCGCCGAGCCCGTAGACAAGGAGGTTGCGGCGCAGCATCGCGGCAGCGCCGGCCGGTCGGTAGCGAACACCCTTGAGTGCCAACGGGATCAGCGCCACGATGACGATCGCGTTGAAGATGACCGCCGAGAGCATCGCCGAGGACGGCGTCGACAGGTGCATGACGTTGAGCGTCGCGAGCCCGGGGAAGATCCCGGCGAACATTGCCGGGATGATCGCGAAGTACTTCGCGAGGTCGTTGGCGATCGAGAACGTCGTCAGCGCGCCGCGGGTTATGAGCAGCTGCTTGCCGATCGCGACGATCTCGATGAGCTTGGTCGGGTCCGAGTCGAGGTCGACCATGTTGCCGGCCTCCTTGGCCGCCGATGTCCCGGTGTTCATCGCGACACCGACGTCGGCCTGCGCCAGGGCTGGCGCGTCGTTCGTGCCGTCACCGGTCATCGCGACGAGCCGCCCGCCCTCCTGCTCCTTGCGGATCAGCGCCATCTTGTCCTCAGGGGTGGCCTCCGCGAGGAAGTCGTCGACGCCCGCCTCCTTGGCGATCGCCGCTGCGGTCAGGGGGTTGTCGCCGGTGATCATCACCGTGCGGATCCCCATGGCGCGCAGCTGGACGAAGCGTTCGGCCATCCCCGGCTTGACGACGTCCTTGAGGTGGATGACGCCGAGGACGTGCGCGGGCTCGCCGGGTCCCTGCTCGGCGACGACGAGCGGCGTGCCACCCGAGCCGGCGATCCGCTCGACGACGGCGTGCAGACCCCGGGGCTCCGCGCCGCCGTTCTCAACGGCCCAGGCGACGACCTGGCTGCCGGCACCCTTGCGGATCCGCACGCCCGAGGGCAGGTCCACCCCCGACATCCGGGTTTGCGCGGTGAACTCGACGAACGTCGCGCCGCCCCGGCTCAGCTCCTCGAGCGACTCCGTGCCCGCGGTGGTCGCGTCGCTCCGCGCCAGCTCGACGACCGACCGCCCCTCGGGCGTCTCGTCCGCCAAGCTGCTGAGGTATGCCGCGTGGGCGAGGTCCGCGGCCCGCGCACCTCCCACGGTGACGAAGTCCGTGGCCCGACGGTTGCCGAGCGTGATCGTGCCCGTCTTGTCCAGGAGCAGCGTCGAGACGTCACCCGCCGCCTCGACCGCCCGGCCAGACATCGCCAGGACGTTGCGTTGGACGAGCCGGTCCATGCCGGCGATGCCGATGGCCGAGAGGAGCGCGCCGATGGTCGTCGGGATGAGGCAGACGAGGAGAGCGACGAGGACGACGATCTGCTGCGTGCCACCGGAGTAGGCCGCGAACGGCTGGATCGCCATGACGACGAGCAGGAAGATGATCGTCAGCGTGGCGAGAAGGATGTTGAGGGCGATCTCGTTCGGTGTCTTCTGCCGGGAGGCCCCCTCGACGAGGGCGATCATCCGGTCGATGAAAGTCTCGCCCGGCTTCGTCGTGATCTTGACGACGATCCGGTCGGACAGGACGGTGGTGCCGCCCGTGACGGCGCACCGGTCACCGCCGGACTCGCGAATGACCGGAGCGGACTCCCCGGTGATCGCCGACTCGTCCACGGTCGCGAGACCCTCGACGATGTCACCGTCCCCGGGGATCACCTGGCCGGCCTCGACCACGACGAGGTCGCCGACCCTCAGGTCTGCCCCGGAGACCTCCTCCTCGACGGGGGAGTCGCCCTTGATCCGGCGGGCGATCGTGTCGGTGCGGGCCGCCCGCAGCGTTGCGGCTTGGGCCTTGCCCCGGCCCTCGGCGACCGCCTCGGCCATGTTGGCGAAGACCACGGTGAGCCAGAGCCAGCCGGTGATCGAGATCGCGAACACCGACGGGTGCACGGCGGCGAGCGCCGTGGTCAGGACGGACCCGACCCAGACGACGAAGATCACCGGGCTGCGGACGAGGTGCCGAGGGTCGAGCTTGGCCAGCGCTTGCGGCAGGCTCGAGACGAGGGCGTGCGCGTTCATCGACGGGCCTTGGAGGTCGTCGGCTCGGGTTGGTGAACAGGTCGTTTGTGGTCGGTGGCGGTCATTGCAGTGCCTCTGCGATCGGGCCGAGGGCCAAGGTGGGGAAGTAGGTCAGACCGGTGACGATCAGCGCGGTGCTGACGAGCAGGGCGACGAACAGGGGAGTGTGGGTAGGCATGGTGCCCGACGTGACCGGCCGTTTCTGTTGTCCCGCAAGACGTCCCGCGAGGGCGAGCACGAGGAACATCGGGACGAAACGGCCCAATGCCATGGCCAGGGCCAGGGTGGTGTTGAGATATGGCTGGTCCGCTGTCAGCCCGGCGAAGGCGCTGCCGTTGTTGTTCGCGGCGGACGTGAACGCGTAGACCATCTCGGTGAGACCGTGGGGTCCGGAGGCGAGCATCCCGTCGCGGGCGACCGGAAGGGCGCTCGCGGTCCCGGCGAGGATGAGGACGAGGGCCGGTGTTACGAGCGTGTAGAGCGCGCTCAGCGTGATCTCCTGGCGGCCGATCGTCTTGCCGAGGAACTCCGGCGTCCGGCCGACCATGAGGCCGGCGATGAACACCGCGATGATGGCGACGATGAGTGCACCGTAGAGGCCCGATCCGGTGCCACCCGGCGAGATCTCGCCAAGCATTATGTTGAGCAGGACCACCCCTCCACCGGCAGCGCTGTAGCTCTCGTGCATCGAGTTGACCGCACCGGTGGACGTAGCCGTCGTCGACGCCGCAAAGAGCGACGAGGCCCAGACGCCGAACCGCGTCTCCTTGCCCTCCATGGAGCCAGCCATCCCCGAACTGGCGGCGACCTCGGCCCACGTCGTCAGGGCGATCGACACGGCGAAGAGGGTCCCCATGAACGCGGTGATCGCGTGACCCTGGCGGCGGTCGCCGACCATGAGCCCGTAGACCCGGGGGAGGGCGAAGGGGATGACGAGGATGAGGAAGATCTCGAGGAGGTTGGTCAGGGCGTTGGGGTTCTCGAAGGGGTGCGCGGAGTTCGCGTTGAAGAAGCCACCACCATTGGTCCCGAGCTCCTTGATCGCCTCCTGGGAGGCGACGAGCCCGCCGGGGATGACCTGGGTCGCGCCACTGACGCCGGTGACCGACGTCGGGCTGGCGAGGTTCTGGATGACCCCACCGAGGACGAGGAGGACCGCGCCGACGGCGGCGAAGGGCAGGAGCACGCGCGTCGTGGTCCGCACGAGGTCGACCCAGAAGTTGCCGATCTGGCTGCTCTGGTGGCGGGCCAGCGCCCGGATCAAGGCGACCGCGACGGCAATGCCCGTGGCGGCCGACGCGAAGTTCTGGACGGTGAGACCCACCGCCTGGACGGTCTGCGACGTCCCCAGCTCACCGGCATACGACTGCCAGTTCGTGTTGGTGACGAACGAGACCGCGGTGTTGAAGGCGGTGTCGAGGTGCATCGTCTCGCCGTGGTGGAACGGCAGCCAACCCTGGGCGAGGATGAGGAGGAAGACGGCGAGGAAGCCGAAGAGCGAGAAGGCGGCGACGGACGCGGCGTAGACCTTCCACGGCTGTTCCTTCGACGGGTGGGCACCGGCGGTGCGGTAGATCCAGCGCTCGACGCGCCAGTGCCTGTCGCTCGTGTAGACGCGTGCGAGGTAGCCGCCGAGCGGTGCGTGCGTCGCGACGAGGGCAAGCACGAGGACACCGATGGTCAGCAGCCCCGACACGGTGTCGCTCATCAGAACTTGTCCGGCCTGCCGAGGGCATACACGAGGTAGGCGATGAGTGCGGCGGCAACGAGGCCGGCGATGAGGTCTTCGATCACGACCCCAGTAAAAGCCGTTCTCCCGCGCGGGAACCCCTCATTGACGGCTGGTTGACGCGTCTTGATGCCATCTTGACGGGTACAGTCCGGGGCGTGGAGAAGCCAACGGGCCTCTGGTCGGCGCGGACCCTCCACCCGAAGTCGCCGAACCGATGGCAGCGCGGGTGGGACACCGTCCGCGAGATGCCGTGCGCGTCCTGCTGGCTGTGCAGCTCATCGGCGTGGTCCTCTACCCTTCCTCCAAGTCACGTCGATCGGCGAGTGGGAGGGCTTCGGTCGGTCGGTCCCTGGCCTCTTCGGCATCATCGTGCTCTTCCTCGCCGTGTGGGCCGTCCGTGGCAGGCCGGCGCTGACGTGGGTGTCGATCGTCCTCGGCCTGCCCGACGCCGTCCTGACCGTCGTCGAGGGCTTCGTCCCGGACAACACCGCGGTCGTCCTCTGGTCGTCGAGCATGCACGCCCTCTTCTACTTCTACACGGCCTACGGCCTGCTCCGTTACATGTTCAACGACAACCGGGTGACCAAGGACGAGCTCTATGCCACGGGCGCGGCGTTCACCGTCATCGCCTGGGGTTTTGCCCACCTCTATGCGGTGATCCAGGTCTGGCAGCCGCACTCGCTCAACGCCTACTCCGACCCCGAGCAGGCTCGGACCTGGTTCGAGCTGCTCTTCCTGTCCTTCACCACACTGACCTCGACCGGTCTCTCCGACATCGGGCCGATCCTGCCGTACGCCCGGTCGGTCGGTCGTCATGGTCGAGCAGGTCGGCGGGATGATGTACGTCGCGCTGGTGATCTCCCGACTGGTCGGTCTGACGATCGCCCGCTTCAAGAAGTAGCGGTCAGGAGGCGACGGCCACGGCCGACCGGCTCGCGTCGGGATCGGTCGCCAGGTCGAGTATCGCCGCCGCCAGGTCGGCCCGCGAGATCGTCCGGGCCCTCTCGAGAGGCCGTCCGATCGCGGAGCGATAGTGTCCGCTCGCCGCGCCGTCGGTGAGCCGAGGTGGCCGGACCACGGGCCAGTCGAGGTCGCTCCACGAAGCACCTGTTCCATCAGCTCCATGTCCGCGTAGGACTCCCCGAAGAAGCGCCGCAGCAGGGGGAACAGCACCCGGCGCTCGCGGACCGACACCTCCTCGGGTGGCGTGACCGGGGTCGCGCTGATGCCGCCGAAACGCTTGACGCCAACCCGATCCATGGCGGCGACGATGTTGGCGACGCCCGTGGAGGACATTGTCGTTGGCTGGTTGCCGTGCCGGCCGAGGGCGGAGAGGACGACGTCGGCGCCATTGATCGCGGCGCTCATGCTGCCCGGGTCGAGGACGTCGCCCGCCACGATGACGAGCCGGGAGTCGCTCATGCCGAGCTCCTCAGGTCGACGGGCGGCCGCGAGGCCGTCATCGCCGCTGCCCTCCAGCTGCTGCGAGAGCGTGGCGCCTCCCGGCTGACCACCCGCGAGGTGGCGGCTCGTGCCGGGGTGTCGGAGGGCAGCGTCTTCTACCACTTCCGCGACCGGGCCGGACTGCTCGAGGCGGTCATCGAGGACGGCCTCGAGCCGCTCCGCCAGGTGCACGCCGGCACGCCACAGGGAGAGGTCTCCGAGGTGCTCGACGGCTTCTCCGCGGCTGTCGAGGGGTTCCTCGACCTGGCCCTGGTGCCCTCCTGGCCGCGCAGTCGGACTCGGAGCTGCGGATCTCGCTCGCCGACTACCTCGAGCGCAACGACCTCGGTCCGCATCGTGGGGTGGACGAGCTGGGCGCCTACCTCTCGGGCGCGCAGGACGAGGGGCAGGTCAGGTCAGACGTGGATGCCCGCGCCATCGCCGAGCTGCTCGTCGGGGCCTGCTTCATGCGCGCCAGCCAGCACCAGATGGTCTCCGAGAGCTACGGATCCACGTTGCCGACGCGGCAGGAGCTCGTCGCGGTCCTGGTGACGATGCTCCAGCCGGCGCGCTGACCCAGCCGGCCACCCGGCATACGGGATGGGCGCCTCAGGCGCCGTCGAGCTCGGCGAATGTCGCCAGGGACGGACCCCGCCGAGGCCCAAGGTCGCGCGCCACGGCCTCGACGTCCCGCATGACGCGCAGCGTGTTGCCGCCGGCGAGCTTGGCGAGGTCATCGTCGGACCAGCCGCGGCCGGCCAGCGCCGCGAAGAGGCGCGGGTAGCCGCTGACGTCCTCGAGCCCGATCGGGTAGGTGTCGGTGCCGTCGTAGTCGCCGCCGATCCCGATGTGGTCGATGCCGGCGACCTCCCGGACGTGCTCGCAGTGGCGCACCACGTCGGCGATCGTCGCCTGGGGCTTGGGGTGGTCGTGGGCTCGCGCCC
>JAABUN010008430.1_pt1 | contig 10534 bp, 15 predicted proteins | sample 5559311 | NCBI WGS metagenome assembly JAABUN01 (sample SAMN10711877, study PRJNA513370) | rock metagenome | isolation source: Antarctica rocks | place: Antarctica: Victoria Land, Siegfried Peak sud
CAGGGTCAACCATCCCGCCAAACTACGGCACCATGATCCCCACGGGAATCCTACGGATCAGACCGATTCTGTTGGTTTTTTACAGGCCCTTAGTGCGCTGGAACAGGCCGGGTTTCAGCCTCCCGCAACGGTGATTGTGCTGAACGAGGGACGGGTTGACTCCACGCTATCTCGCGATGAAGCCTTTGCTCGCGTGTTCCGGCATAGCGCCTTTACCCGTGCGATTGATCGCGGCGCCCTACCGCTCTGGATGCCTCGATTGGAGCCGGAAGTTGCGGCAGAGATCGAAGGCAAGCGCCTGACCTTCGGGCAGGCGCGTGACGGGCAGGTTCCGGCGGGCGCGAAGTTCGGGCCAATCGGCGGGTTCAAGCGCAGCATGGTCCGGCGCTGGCTGGAGTCCATGGAGCACGAGTTCGGGCCTGTGGCGTCATGGATGCCGTGAATGATCCCGGCCCGGTCGATACCTTCGCGGCCAAGGTGCAGGCGGCGCAAGCCGACCTGCAACACGGCATTGATCGGGCCGGGCTGCGCGACGATCCGTTCCGGCATCCCTTGCAAGCCTTGTCCGGCGTCATGGGGCTGTTCCCGGAGTTGGTGGGGCAGCTCACGGGCGCCGTTGACCAGGCTCGCCAGCCGATAGACCCGGCGGCGGTCGAGCGTGCTGTCGAGCGGCTGGAGGAGGCCGCCGTGCGCGGCGCGGATCGGCGCGCGGCAGAGCTGGCGCGGTCGCGCAACCGCAGCACGCTGCTGACCTATGGCGGGGCCTTCGTGATCGGCATTCTGACGGCGGCCGCCGTCGGCTTCGCCTGGGGGCAGGCGGTGGCCAACGCCTCCGTTCGCCAAACTGAGCAGATGCTTGTCCAGGCGTTCCGGGACGGTCCCGGCGCGGCGTCGATCTGGGCGAACCTGATGCGGTCGAACGATGCCGGCCTGATGCTGGGGGCCTGCACGGGGCTTGCGGTCAAAACCCTTGAAGGTCGCAAAGCGTGCAACATGCCGGTTTGGCTGGACCCGCCGATCCCGGCGGTGCCGTCGCGGGCTAGGTAAACTCAATCCCCAGGCATTATCGCACATGCATCAATGCATCAACGCTTCGATGCATCTTTGCAAGCACCCTCGCCTTAGCTAGTATGCAGTTGACGATATATTGCACAAAGAGCATATGTCATGCCCTGGCGAGTCGAGTTCCACGACGTGTTCCTGCCGGAGTTCGAGGCGTTGGCCGTGCCTGTCCAGGATGCGCTACTCGCCCATCTGATCCCGTTGCAAGAGTTCGGTCCCATGCTGGGCCGGCCGGCGGTGGACACGATGAAGGGTAGCCGCATCGCCAACTTGAAGGAGCTGCGCTTTGACGCCGATGGCGGGGTGTGGCGGGTGTTGTTCGCCTTCAACGGCCAGCGCATTGCGGTCCTGCTGGCGGCGGGTGACAAGGCGGGCGTGGTGCAAGCGCGGTTCTATCGCAAGCTCGTGGCGAAGGCTGAAAGCCGTTGGGAGCAAGGATGATGGGCAAGTCCCTGGATGACGTGATGGCGGCCCTGCCGGCTGACCGGCAGCAGAGGATCAGGGCGCGCGGGGCCGAACTGGTTGCGGAAGAGATGACCCTGCGCGAGCTGCGCAAGGCCATGGGCAAGACGCAGGCGCAGCTTGCCAGCAGGATGGGCAAGCCGCAGGCGACGATCTCCCGCATGGAGGCGCAATCCGACATGCTCATGTCCACCCTGGGGCAGGTAGTTGAGGGCCTGGGCGGGCGCATCTCCATCCTGGCGGAGCTACCTGGGCGCGCACCGGTCCGGCTGTCCGGCTTGGGCGACCTTGCACCGGATGCGAAGCCGCCGGGCAGGGCGGCGGCACCTCGGAAGATCAGCGCCTCCCGTGCCAAGGCCGTACGCGCGGGAAGAAGCAAGTGAGCAGTCACCCGTCTGCGTCAACGCATCATTGCATCAACGCCTCAACACCCGCTTGCTGGCGTCCATGTGGACATTGATCCTGCACACCCCAAAAGGTGGGTCGGGCAAGTCCACCCTAGCGCGTGAGTTGGCCGTTGCCGCGTCCGGCACGCTACAGGTGGCGCTGGCGGACCTTGATCCCCAGGGCACCACATCGGGGTGGTACCAGCGCCGGGACGCCACAAGCCCCGCGCTTGTGAAGCTGGACCCGGCCAAGCCGACCGGGCACTTGGTCGAGGCCGGCGTTGACCTTCTGGTGGTGGATACTCCACCAGGTCAGCCAGCCTACATCGGCAAGCTGCTGGCCGGCGCCGACGTGGTGCTGGTGCCGGTGCGGCCGACGCCTGACGACCTCCTGGCGGCGGCGCCGATTGCCACCAGCCTGGCCCGACACCCGGCTTGGGCTTTTGTGCTGTCGCAGGTGCCGCCGCGGACGCGAATGCTGGCCGGTGCCCTGCGGCAGCTCGCGGCGCTGGGCAGGGTAGCGCCCGTGCATTTCACCTTCCGCGCCGATTATCCCGCCGCGGCGATCAGCGGGCAGGCAGCGTCCGAGTTCACCGGCAAAGCCTCTGAGGAAGCCCTGGGGCTTTGGGCCTACGTTCAAACCATCTTGCGAGGATCAGATGCCGTCACGCCCAACGGGAAAGCTGGACGACCTGACCGTGCCCAAAGGCGCCGCGCCGGCCCCGGCGGCGGGTAGCGGGGCGGCGCCTGTCATCCCCGGTCCGAAGAACTATGCCCACACGCTATCCCTGCGGCTCACCGCTGAGCAGTACCGGCGGCTGCGGCGGTATGCGGCTCGGGTTGAGGATGAAGGGCAGGGCAGGGTGACGCACCAGAGCGTCATTGAGACGGCGCTGGGGGAGTATCTGGATCGGCAGGGGAGCTAAAGGGCTGCTACTAATGCGTTGATGCGTGCGCATCAACGCATCGACTTAGCAATGTGCGGCCGCGTCAGGCAGTCAGTTCGTTTGTTGCGCGCCCGCGCCCGGCCCACAGGGTCAGGCCGCGGTCGGCCAGCGCGCCAGCCAACCGGCGGAAGGTGGGCACGGGGGGAGGGAGCGACCCGGCTAGCCGTCACCTATTATGGTGGGCGACGCCGGCTTCGCGTATGGCACGTTTGACGAAGCGGGCAAGGCCGCTCAGGTGACGAAGGTGACAACATGACCCGCCTATCTCTGCTGCCCACGGGGACCGTCCTCGGCCTGCTGCTGGCGCTGCCGACCCCTGCCGCCGCGCAGTTCCCGACGTGCGACAGCCTGGGGAGCTCCAGCGACCGCCTGTCCTGCAGCAGGGTCGAGGAACGTTATCGCCAGCCGACCGTGCAAGCGCCGCCGCAGGCCGAGCCGCCGGCCGATTGCGATACCCTTTCCCCGGACGACCGCACCATGTGCCTGCGCTACCGCGGCGTCCTCCAGGGACTGCTCGGACGAGGCAAGGACCATGACGACGCACTGGTGATGTCCGTGCCCGTCCAGCGGGCCTTGCTTGAATGCCTGCGCAGCAGGGTCAATGCGCGGCGTCTAGCCTGCTACGACCGGACGATGAGCCTATGGCGACAGGATATGGTGAACGCTGGCCTGATGCCCCAGCTCGGGGACGCGCCATGACCGCGGGCAGCTTTCGGTCAGCCTGGACGACACGCCCGATGCCGCCTGCGATTCGTAGAACATGCCGTTATGGCAAACGAACTTTCTGTTCCAGGTGAGGCTGAGCCGGCTGAACTGCGTTTGACCAGCCTATGACCCGCGACGGGGAGGAGCTGCCAGGGTAGCGCCAGATTTGATCTGCGACGCCGGTTTCGGCGCAGGCGCAGGCAGCACCCAGCTCATGATCATCTGCAAGCACAGCCGCGCACGGGCGTTGTCGGTGATGAGCGGGAAGTGCCGGCGCAGTTCAACCACGCCGGACAGTTCGCCTCCATCCTGGCAGGCTTGGCGGATTGCAAGGGCGGTTGCTTCATCTACGGCGAACATGGGATGAGCTTGGACCTGACTGCTTGCTCTCGGCAAGCAAGCTGTTGTTCCGCCTTGTTCCACTAGCGCTTATCTCAACCCGCCTATGCTGCACCGCACCAGCACCGGATCGCCATTATGACGACTGCGGCTCAGGCAGTGCTGAAGCGTCGATGGAGACTTGTTCCTGGACCCTTAGGCAAAATGGTTCAGCACCTGGCCCAGCGGCACGGGGCGCCTCCGGCAGAACCCTCGCCAGGTCTTGCTGCCGTTACACTGCCACTCCTGGCCTGGCGACGGCTCCTTGGGCGCCGTTGGAACTTCGCCAGCCGGCTGCAGCATCGCGGTCAGGCCGGCCCACGCCAGGCCACGCGTGGCAACGAAGGCGCTTGCGAGCAGCCCCGCGGCGGCGCGTTCGCCGTCATATGGTAAGGCCAGCCGTGCCAGGATGCTGCTGAGCCTGGCCCTTTCGCGCGGCGTCAACGCTTGATGCCCGGCGCCGGCGTGACCAGGAGGTTCTGACAAGTTTACTTCCGTCCGTCGCTGCGTAGATGGCCCGGTTCACCGAACCCTGCGCAGCAGCTATGGCGTTCCATGCGTCACTCCTGCGCGCGTCCAAGCTTGCGGTCGTGCGGCGCGATGTCTCCTTGCGCGGCTTGGCGGCAAGCGTCTGGGCCGTGTGCGTGATGCGCGGCGGCCTGCCCTAGGGAGTGCGACGCCACGGAGAACGCGCTTTGCAAAGCCGTGCCGACCGCGGTTCCACCCGTGAGAACGGCCAGGGTGAGCAAGGAGGCGAGCAGGGCATATTCCGCAGAGGCAACGCCGCCCCGATCCGCCCACAAACCGCGAGAAGGCTTGGGCACCGCTTGGGCCAGAAGTCTGCAGCACCCAGCCTGGAACATTGGTTTGAACATCATCTTGTCGTCCTAAGGGGGAGTGATCGCAAGCAAGTGGCGGAGCCACGCCTCTTCTGGGCTGTGGCGCTCAGGCTGCGGCTCCGAGCTGTGCAGGCGCCAGCCCGGCTCGTGGTGTTGCGTGCCGCAGCTTGGCGGCGACGCGCGCCAGCAGCTCGGCGATGCTGAACGGCTTGGCCAAGTAGTCGTCCGCTCCCGCGTCCAGGCCGCGTACGACGTCGTCTTCGCTGCTCAAGCCGCTCAGCAGGATCACTGGCCAGCGGAACCCTTGCCGGCGCAGCTCGGCGCAGAACTGACTCCCGTCCCCGTCCGGCAGGCTGAGGTCGAGCACGGCGGCGGCGAAGCTCGCGCCGCGTTCCGCCACCAGGGCCTGCGCTTCGCCGATGGTTGCGGCAGCGTGGACCGCGAAGGCGCCGTCATCCGAAAGGGCTTCGACCAGGAGGTCGCGCACGTCGGCGTTGTTCTCAAGGAGCAGGATGGGCAGGTGCATCGGGGCGGCTTTCATGGAAGCGGCAAGCTGTGTTTCGCAAACGGCCCCTGGGGCTGCTGGCGCTTATGGGGGCTGCCCTTCTCGTTCCAACTTCAATGCAGAGCTTGTCGGAATGCGAGAAGGGCTGGCCCCCAAAACCCCTAAGCCGCGTTGCGAACGGCGCGGCGCCGGATCAAGCCAATGCCGGCAAGGCCCGTTCCAAGAAGGGCCAGCGACATAGGCTCGGGAACGTTGCTGACCGACGCGTCCAGGCTCAGCCGCGTGTTGCCCGTCGTCGTGATGGTGACCACCTCGGTCAAGGCGAACGAGCCGTCGGTGACGGCGGACGCGGTGGCGCTGCTGCCCAGGTTGACGCTGCTCAAGAGCGTGCAGCCCACCGCGCAGCCCGGGTTGTTCAGGGTGTCGGAGTTGTCGAGATACGACTGGGCGGTCACGGTGGCCGTTCCGTTGGCCACGTTGCCCGTGAACTGCGTGAGCCAGTTCGACGCCCCGAACGGCGAGGTGAATCCTGCGCCGGTCAAGGTGATGACGAGGGTGCCCCCTGCGTTGCTGGAAAGGTCGAACGTCGCGAGGTCGATGTAGTCCGGGGAGAACAGCTGGGTGCCGATGTTGTTGGCGGTGAAGTTGCCGACGCTCACGGGGGCGAAGTTGTAGGATCCGCCGTTGGAGCCGAGCGCCACCGACTGGAACGAGGACTGACCGCCGGACTGCACGGTGAGGCCGAGCATCGGCGCGGCTTGCGCTTCGCCGGCGATCAGGAGGGGGGCAGCGAGGATCATCGCTGAGGCCAGAAGGAACTGACGCATGGGGGCTCCGGGTTTGATGGATCACTGGCGATCCGCAGGCCACCTCGCAAGTTCGATGCCATATAGCAACATCAATGGCTTATAGATTTTGAGAGCTTTGTGTGTCAAATTTAGTGACAAATCCGTAATTACTAGCTTGGCATCCGTACCAACCCTGCCGTGCTACCTGCCGAGCCAGATGGGCGCGCATCGGACCATCCCATGCTGCACCGCAGCAGCGCAAAGGCTCTATTATGAGAAGGCCGGGACGTCGCGCAAAAGCAGGAGAGCCATAGGCAAGCCCGGTGGCGAAGCGGAAGGCGCGCTGCAACATGCTGGGCGTTCCGCGTGCGTGCCCCTGGCATTAGGGCGCCAGACCGTCGCTACCTCCGAGCACCCGCTCAACCGCGTCCAGCAGCTCAGGAAGCCTGAACGGCTTGCGCACGAAAGTGGCGTAGCCCTCGCAGTGCTCGGCAACGGCTGCCTCGCGCATCGAACTCATCATCACGACCGGGATGCTCCGCAAGGTCGGATCAGCCGCCATGGCGCTCAGCATCGCGGCGCCGTCCATCACGGGCATCATGTAGTCGCAGAACACCAGGTCGGCGCGCTCTTGGGCCAGCACCTCAAGTCCCTGCTTGCCGTTCATGGCAATCAGCACCTGGTAGCCCTCGTTCGTGAGCACGCTATCGAGCAGCTCCACAATGCCGAACTCGTCCTCGACCACGAGCACCAGGGCCATGTCAGCTCCTCAGCCCTGCCTGCAGGCTCCAATCGCGGGACGCCGCGCCACCTGCCTGGCGGCCAGGAGCCGTCTCGGCCCCTTCAAGCACGCCTCCGATCCGCAGGCCCTCGCTGGTGATGACGTACTCGTAGAGTGTTGGGTCGAAGTCGCTGTTGCGGACTTTGATGATGGACAGGACGCGGTGCAGGCGCGAGCGCACCTCGACGTAGCGCATCAGGACCAGGTTGTCGGAAGGGATGACGGCGCGGTTCACGACACACTCCAATACGAGGGTTTGCATAAAGGTCTCCTTCCCAGGCAGCCGAACTGGCTGGGAGCACCTGCATCACGTGCGTCAGCACTGGACCGTGCGTCCGGGCGGAACGCGACACAGGCAATGGTTCTGAATGCCTGCCCACCCTCCAGCCTTCTTGTTGTGCCAAACCCATTCAGTCGCGAAGTCCTGGATCAGGACCGTGTCAGGAGCCACGCATTGCGGGCAAAAAACGGCGATGCCTTGCAGCACCCCCAAGTCTAGGGAGAAGATGTCCGCACAATGCGTACGCCACACCTCGCTACCTTGTACTGTAGTGTGCTATTTATCAATGCTAAAAGTTGATTTTCTACAACTTCCCCGTGTGGGCATGATAACTCCAGGTTACACCTCCCAAAGTCGTGGAAGGGATGGTCATGGGGGAGGTTTGCCAGCTTGCATCCCAGACATGAGCGGCAACATCCCAGGTCGAACTGCAAGTAGTCAGACCTTCGACCGTATGCTATAGTACAGTCATCGCTTGCCGAGATCCTCGGGCGCAAGTGGCTGAGAGACGCTCCTGCGCCCCGCTTTCCTTGCAGGAGTGCGTCGCCCATGAACTTCGTCACACCGGTGTCCAGCCACAATGAACTGCTGTCCATGCTGCCGCCGGTCGAGCTGGGGCAGCTCCGTCCGCTCCTGACGCGCGTGCATCTGGTCAACGGCCAGACCCTACACGAGGCCGGCGAGCGCATCGGGCAGGTGTTCTTCGTTGAGCAGGGCTTCATCTCGATGGTCGCCGACGCCGACGACAGCAGCCCCGGCACCGAGGTCGGCCTGATCGGGCGCGAGGGCATGGTCGGCCTGCCTGCCCTGCTAGGGTCCCAGGCAGTGTCCTTCAACCGGGCCGTGGTGCAGATGCCAGGGAACGCGCAGCGCCTGGCCGCGCAAGCGCTGCGCGACAGCGCCGACGCCCTGCCGGTGCTGTGGCGGCTGCTGCTGCAGGCGCTGGAGGTGTCCATGGCGCAGGTGGCGCAGACGGCGGCCTGCAACAGCCAGCACACCGTCGCGCATCGCCTGGCACGCTGGCTGCTGATGGCACATGAGCGGGTGGACGGGGACGAGCTGCTGCTGAAGCAGAACTTCCTGGCCAAGATGCTCGCGGTCCGGCGGGCTGGCGTGGCCGGTGCGCTCGCGTCGCTGGAGGCGACGGGGGTCATCAGCCAGAGGCGGGGCCGTATCCTAGTGTGCGACCGGGCGGGCCTGGAGGCCGCCGCGTGCGGCTGCTACGGGCGCGTCCAGGCGTTCGCCGCCGCGGTGGCGGCCCGGAACCCGGACCCGGTGGACCTCGCCGCGTGACGCTGCTGCCACCTTGCTTGTGCCGGTAGCCCGTCGCCACCTAACCAAGTGGAAATGCTGCACCGCAGCAACGCAGAATGTAGTTTATGGGCCTAGTTTCATAGCCGGTGGGAAGTAACGGGGCATTTGCCGCGCCTATCCCAGCAAGTAGCGCGAACTGCTGTCAGTGGGGCAGGTATGGGCATAACGGTTACATCTAAGCCCACCTGCACGCCGCCGACGGGTTTGCACATGCAAATCCTAGATGGATGCCAGGTGGTGATAGCTCATGCCTTATCCTCCTGGCCCTCGCCGCCGCTCCGCAACCAAGTCCTCCGGGTCTATCTTCAATCCGAGAGCCTGGAAGCCGGCCATGACCATGTGCCTGACGCGTTGCTCCGGATGCTCGTCAAGGTAAGAACGAACCTGCTCCCACACGTAGGCGGGAAACTCGATGTTCGTTCCTTTCAGCTTCCGACGCGGGTCGGGTTCGCTGGGCTGCGCCGCGGCCGGCACGGTCGGGGTCTTTGGCATGGCATGAGGTCCAGTGCGGGGTTTGTTGCTCCGCACTAGTATATGCGCGTGCATCCTGGCTGTCCTCCCTTGCGGGCATCGCGGGATAGCAGGTGCGGCCGTCGCCGGCCTGCCAGGATTTGCACGGTGCAAATCCTGGGGCCGGCGAGGCAGGGGCCTAAGCGACCCATCGCCCCCGATGCAGCGTCCGCAGCCCGGTTCCGGCGGACTGCTTGACGCCAAGGATGCGGCCGTTGCGAGGCACCTTCGAACGCGCGGCGGCCCTCGCCGCCTGCGGCGTCGGCGCCGCGCTGGCGGACGTGAAGGCGAAGAGCTGGTGCCCGGCCTGCTGCCAGTAAACGAGGAAGCGGGGCAGGGGGTGAGGGGCGGTGTCGTGCTGCTGCATGGCGCGGGCCTTCGTCGGCTGGGATGGCGGGAAGGCGGGGCCGAAGCCCCGCCCTGGGCGCGTGGATCAGGCTGCGGCCTTGATCTGCGCCATGCGCTCGGACAGCATCCAAAGCGCCTTGTTGATCTTCACGTCGGCATCAATCCCCTTGACCTCGCGGGTTGTGGTGCGGCGCGGGCGGTTGTTGGCATCGCGGCCCCATGCAGACAGCCCGCCACGGATGACGTTCTCTTGCAGGGTGTTGGCCGTGCGCCAAAGGTCGCTGCCGCTGTCGGCCTGGCGCCGCACGGTCAGAAGCTGCTCGGGCTTGATTGGGGTTTCGGTCTCGCCCTCGGCGTCCCCGAACCGGAGAGTATGCGCCGCCTCGGCCATCGCAACCTGTTCGTCACGGGACAGGGTGACGCCGGCCCAAACGTCGGCAGCCTCAAGCGCCTTCCGGCTCTCGTCGAGGACCGTATAGGACCCCTCGATAACCAGGTCGGTGACGTTGCCCTTGTGCGGGATGCTGACGTTGGCGAACTCGCGGTCGGACACGACCATGCCGTTCAAGCAAACCAGGCGGAACAGCCCGGCCATGATCTTGTAGGCGCTCGTCCCGTCGTGGCTGTTGACAAGGATGACCTCGGGGTAGGTGTCCCCCACTTTCTGCATCCCGGCTTTCTGGCCCTCGTGGCGGAAGCGGATCAGATGCTTGGTGAAGTCCGCCTTGCCGGGGACGCGGCTGTTGCCCTGCTTGGCGAACATCGGGACGAAGCCGTTGCTGCGGAGGCCGTTAATCACCTCTCTGGTGGGGATGTAGGCGTAACGCTCGCTGCGGCTCTCGTGCTTCTCCGCGGCGAAGGCGGACGGGGCTGCGCGCATGATCTGCTCGTTGGTCAGCGGCTCGCTGCCGGACTTGGCTGCACTGCGGATAAAGCTGGACCGGGGGGAGAAGAAGGACATTGGGTGGGCCTCTCGGTTTCGGGCGGTGCGGGGTGCCTCGCCTCTGGACTAATAATGCACTAGTATATACCAGTGCGTCAACAGGAAACGGAGGTTGTGGGATAGATTAAATGTGACTTGTCAGCAGTTTGCGCCCGCGTGCTGTCCAGCCCCCATCGAGTGGTCCGAGCAAAATGTTAGTGCAGCATTGTAGCTGGCGGCGGCGGTGACCCGGTTGGCCCGGGACGGCCGGGCGGCATTGGCATGCCCAGCACGATGACCTCCGGCG
>JAABUN010008431.1_pt1 | contig 10534 bp, 14 predicted proteins | sample 5559311 | NCBI WGS metagenome assembly JAABUN01 (sample SAMN10711877, study PRJNA513370) | rock metagenome | isolation source: Antarctica rocks | place: Antarctica: Victoria Land, Siegfried Peak sud
ACGTCGCCTGAGCGAGGCGGCTACCAACCGCAGCCGGGGGACCCAGCCGCTATGCGGCAGGCGTGGCAGCGCTGGACCTCGCTGGACGAAGACGACTACGACCTCAGGGTGCTGCGGCGCTGCTTCTGCCCGCGCTTCCCGGCCTGGCTTACCAAGGTCCGCGACGGGAAGGTGGTGTCCGTGGCACGGTCGAACCACCCCGGCGAGGAGATCAACCGTCGAGGCTGGACCATGGACCGACTCTTCTTGCTGCTCCGCTCGTCCTACGGCGAAGCCCATTCCGTCGACGTGTCCTACACCGACAGCGGCGTCCCACGCCGGATCTCGGTCGACTACCTGGAAAACACCATCGACGAGGAGATGTACTTCCAGGTCGCCCTGGATCGCCGCTGAGTCCCACCGAGCGCTTCGACCCCGTCGTGGTCGTTTGGTGCGGATCCCGCGGAGGGTGACTAGGCGGAGCGCTGGGTGGCTAGCCAGGTTGCCGCGCGGCGTGCCGATGCCCTGGACAGCCAGGCTTCCTCGACATGTTCCCTCAGCTCCTGCAAGGTCAGCTCGCCGACCTTGCTTGCCCGCAGCAATACCGAAGGGTGGCCGTTGAAGTGCGCGGTGGTGAAGAACGGAGAGGCTTCGTCTTGGACCAGCGCCTGCTTGCCCGCTTCCGAGGGCACCCAGAAAACGATCACGTCGCGGTAGCGCTCCCCGGTCCGAGGGTCGACCGCGTCAGGCCTGGGATTGCGAAAGAAGATGAACGACTTCCCGCCCACCTGGTAGACCGGATTGTCGTTGGTCCCGGGATGGACCATGACATGTGGCAGGGCAAGTGCGAGCTCATGTACGTCCTCGATCCGGGCTTTTCGGCTGTTCCGGTCCGACACCCAGCCAGCGTAGGGCGGCGATTGGGCAAGGGGCAGCTGCCCTTGTGCGTCGCCGTGCAACGATCAGGAGAAGTCGATCAGCAGCGCGTCGTCGTAGTCGGCAGCGTCCTCGCGGGAGGCGTTGACGAGGCCGCTGACCTGCGCCCGGTAGCAGCGGGTGCGCCAAGGCATCAGCATACCGTCCGGCCCGCGGCCGTAGCTGTCGTAGAGCCGGCCTACCTCGTCGAGCAGCGCCTGCCGCTCAGCCGCCCCGAGGGTGGCAGCCTTCGAGCTCGACGCGACGAAGCCGACCAGGCTGTCCTTGTGGAACCGCTGCCAGTGGCGGAACGCTCGCGCGTCGCTCGTGGAGAACAGGTCCGAGCCCTCGACGGGGTCACCTAGGTCATTGTCGTCAGGGGTGTCCGTGAGGTCGAAGACTCGTCTCACCCACGGGACCTTGCGATCTCCGACGTTCCAGGCCAGCGCCAGCACACCTCCGGGGCGCAGCACCCGGGCTATCTCACGTAGTGCCCGGTCCCGGTCGAACCAGTGGAACGCCTGGGCGACCACGACGATGTCGACAGCTGACGCTGGCAGCGCGATGTCCTCGGCTCGGCCCACCATGACGCGCGCTTGAGGGGCGGCCGTCCGGAGGTAGCCGAGCATGTCGGCCGAGGGGTCGGTGGCGATGACCTCATGGCCGAGGGCGCACAGGCTCTTGGTCAGCGCTCCGGCGCCGGCGCCAAGCTCGAGGACGCGACCCGGGCTGGTGCCGACCAGCCACCGAACCGCGTCGTCTGGATAGCCCGGGCGGTACTGGGAGTAGGACTCGGCGACGCCGCCGAAGCTTGCGGCGCGCTCGCGCATACCCGGGGCCTCCATGTCAGGTGAGAGTAGCCCAGTTGGTCCGAGCCGGGTCGCTGGGTCGTTACTAGGGTGAGGGAGTGCCCGACCCTGCAGACGACTTTGCTGTATGGGCTTCGTTAGAGGGAGTGCCCAGCGCGTTGGCTGCGACCCGCGACGGGATCGATGCGCTCCTGCGCGACCGTGGCCTGCGACGTACGACGGCTGAACTGACCGCCGAGTCACTGCTTCGCGGAGCCGTCGCCTCCGCCCGCCTCGACGGAAGCAGCGCCACCGCTGAGGAGATGGGCGCAGGACGTGACCCGGTGGCTGCGGGGGCGGCCCGGCTGAACGGTCAGCTGTTGTCGCTCGTGCCTGTCATCCGCCACTCACCAATGCAGGCGCTGGCCCGGATGCACTCCCTCGCGGCGCCCCAGGACGCTCCCAGCGACGAGGTTGGCCGGCCTCGCGGCGCTCCCGGCGTCGCTGCCCGCCTGCAGGCTCTGTCTCGGCAGTTGGTAGCACCGACGGAGGCCCCCGCTCTCGCGGTTGCTGCCCTGGCTCACGCAGAGGTTGCCTCGCTGCGGCCGTTCGAATCCGCCAACGGGCTAGTGGCGCGGGCTCTGGAACGGCTCGTGCTTGTCACCCGGGGGGTCGATCCGGCATCGATGACTGTGCCCGAGGGCGGCCATCTGGCCACCGCCGACGCCTATCGGGAAGCGCTGGCGGCGTACGCCGAGGGCAGCCTCGAGGGCCGACGTCGCTGGCTGCTCTACGCTGCCACCGCCTTGGCCAGCGGCGTCTCGCTCAGCCCGTTGATGTCATACCGGGATTGACGGCCGCCACAGTTGGCGGGCATGCGAGCGGCGCCTTTACGAGAAAGACGCCGCCGCTGGCACATGACGGTGGCTACCATGCGTGCACTCTCATGATCGTCGCCTCGGAACGTTGCCCGGGTGCGACTGCCCAAGGTGGATGGGTTGGTCGCCGCGTGGGTACCGGTGCCATGTGCAGATCTGGAGTTGTTACTCCCTTTGTACGCCGCTTCGCTGATCAGCGGAAGAGGTTACGGCGTGTCGCGTCATCTCAAGCCCGGCGGAACTTTCGAGAAGCGAGCACGACGGCACCCGCGGCGGCTGCTCCGGCACCTAGGGCAACAGCGGCGACGGTGCCCCGTCGGGACTCGAACGACACCCGCTTGCGCAGCTCGACGGGCTTGGTGAAGTCCAGGATCGGCCAGCCGCGGGCGGTTGCTGCCTTGCGCAGCGCCTTGTCGGGGTTGACAGCATGGGGGTGGCCGACGGCTTCGAGCATCGGCAGATCGGTGATCGAGTCGCTGTAGGCGGTCGAGGAGCCGAGGTCATAGCCCTCCCGCTCGGCCAGTTCCTTGATCGCGCGCGCCTTGTTGTCTGCGTAGGCGTAGAACTCGATGTCTCCGGTGTAGCGGCCGTCTTGCTCAACCAGCACTGTCGCCACCACCCGGTCCGCCCCGAGCATCGCGCCAATCGGTGTCACGACCTCAGCGCCCGACGTCGACACGACGACCACGTCGTGGCCTTGGGCATGGTGCTGCTCGATGAGGCTCACCGCCTCGTCGTACACCAACGGGTCGACGATGTGGTGCAACGTCTCCGCGACGATGTCGCGCACCGTCTGCACGTGCCAACCCGCTGCCTGGTCGGACAGATACCGGCGCATCCGCTCCATCTGGTCGTGGTCGGCGCCGCCAACCAGGTAGACGAACTGCGCGTAGCCGCTGCGTAACACCGAACGGCGGCTGATGAGGCCACCGTGGTAGAAGGAGCGGCTAAAAGCGAGCGTGCTGGACTTGGCGATGACCGTCTTGTCGAGATCAAAGAACGCGGCAGGTCGTCGAGCGGTTGGCGGCAAGGGCACTTCACCTCCGGGGGGTTCGCCACCTCCGAGGATACGGGTTTCGCGGTTTTTGTTGCGTGATCGGCCGGCCTCAGGAGTAGAGTTTGGGCCAGGACTCCAGCGACATGCCCCCCTCGTCGCTGGACAACGGGCCGCGTCCCCTCCCCCCCCGGGGATGCCAGGCCCCAGGCGACCTCCGGTACCCCCACCGGAGGTCGCCGCCTTTTCTCCACAGGTCGTCCTCCGGCCCGGCACCGTCCACAGTTTTAGGCACTCAGCGCCGAAGTGGCTGGCTTGCCCCGATGCTCGACGCCATGCAACGTGCCGGCACCCCCACGGGTCCACCGCTCATCGTGACCCGCGATCCGGCGCTCACGGAGCAGTTGCTGCGGCTGTGCGCAGCGGCCGCTGTGACGCCCGAGGTGGTCAGTGAGGCGCGCGACGCCCGGCGAGGTTGGGCGCGAGCCGCCTGCGCGCTGGTCGGGGACGACCTCGCTGGTGACGTCGCAGCGATCGGCTTGCCGAAGCGAAGCGAGGTCGTGCTCGTAGCAGCAGGGCCTGACTCCGCCGCAACCTGGCAGCGCGGTGTCGCGCTCCATGCTGATCACGTGGCGATGCTGCCCGATGCGGAGGGCTGGCTGGTCGACCGGCTCAGCGACTGCCTCGAAGCCTCGGAAGCCGCCTGCCTGACGGTTGGGATCATCGGTGGCTGTGGAGGAGCTGGGGCCTCAACGCTGGCGGCCGCTCTGGCGACCGTGGCCTCTCGGCGGCGCGTGCGCACCATGCTCGTTGATGCTGATGCGCTCTCCGGCGGTGTCGAGCTCGTGCTCGGCTGCGAAGATGTCGAGGGCTTGCGCTGGCCCCAGGTTGCATCGACCCACGGCCGGGTGAGTGCGGCGGCGCTGCGCGCGGCGCTTCCGACGCTGGGTGACCTCGCCGTGCTGTCGTGGGACCGCGGCGGTGAAGCGAGTCTTGATGCGACCACCATGCTCTCCATACTTTCAGCCGGGCGGCGGGGTTTCGACCTGGTTGTCGTCGATCTGCCACGTCGCCCAGACGACGCCGCAAGTGCGGCCTTGACGAGCTGCGACGTGCTCCTCGTAGTCACCACGAGCGGCGTCCGCGCCACGGCCGGCGCTGGAAGGCTCCTGGCGCTTCTGCGCACACAGTGTGCCGACATCCGGCTCGTCGTGCGCTCGCGTGCGGGTGCAGACCTCGGCGCGGAGACATTGAGCCAGATGTTGCACGTGCCTCTGCTCGCGACGATACCGACGAAGCGGGCGGTCGAACGCTCCATCGAAGAGGGGCTCGGACCACCCAGCCGCGGCCAGCTCCACGAGCGATGCGTGTCGATGCTCGAGCAGATCGGCGTCGGAGCGGCGCCGCGATGAGCGTCGACAACTCCGAGCTGCTCGACCGCGTCCGCGGCCGGCTCGCGGAGCTTGGCGGCGAGCCGACTCCGGCCAAGGTCGCGGCTGCCCTGCGGTTCGAGGGACGCCTGGTCGGTGACTCTGCCGTGCTCGAGGTCGTCGACGCCCTGCGCCGCGACACGGTGGGAGCCGGACCGCTCGATGAGCTGTTGCACCGCGTTGGTGTCACCGACGTGCTCGTCAACGGTCCGAACGAGGTGTATGTCGATACCGGCCAGGGCCTCGTGCTCACCGACGTGCGGTTCCCTGACGACGCTGCCGTACGCCGCCTCGCGCAGCGGCTCGCTTCAACTGCGGGCCGCCGCCTCGACGATGGATCGCCGTACGTCGACGTGCGGTTGACCGATGGCACTCGGTTCCACGCTGTGCTGGCCCCGATTGCTCGTCCCGGCACCTGCTTGTCCCTGCGGGTCCCGGCGAGGACCGTGATGACGTTTGACGACCTGGTGACGGCCGGGGCGATGGCTCGGCCGGCGGTCGACCTGCTGCTCGACATGGTTGCGGCGCGGATTGCCTTCGTCGTCTCCGGAGGCACCGGGTCCGGAAAGACGACGCTGTTGGCGGCGCTGTTGTCGCGCGTAGCGTCCTGCGAGCGCATCGTCATCGTCGAGGACGCGAGCGAGCTCCGGCCCGACCATCCCCATGTCGTGTCACTCGAGGCGCGCCAGCCGAACATCGAAGGAGCGGGTGAGATACCACTGCGCAAGCTCGTGCGCGAGGCGCTGCGGATGCGTCCTGACAGGCTGGTGGTGGGAGAGGTGCGCGGCGCCGAGGTGGTCGATCTGTTGGCTGCGCTCAACACCGGCCACGAGGGGGGCTGCGGCACCGTGCACGCCAACGCCGCGGCGGATGTCCCCGCCCGGTTCGAGGCGCTCGCCGGAGCCGCCGGCCTGTCGAGGGAGGCCGTGCACGCGCAGCTGTCAGCCGCGCTGCAAGCGATTGTCCACCTTCGCCGCGAGCGTGACGGCTCACGCCGGGTGGCCGAGATCGCGGTGCTCGAAAGACGGCCTGATGGTCTGGTCTGGGCCCAGACAGCGGTCAGCTTCTCACCCGACCTGTCAGCGACGACCGGCCCGGGCGCCACCCGGCTCGAGTCGCTCCTCGTCTCGAGGCCACGTTGACGGCGGGCACACAGGTCGCCGGCTTGGCCGCGGCGCTCGCATTCGGCGTCGCGTGGCTGCTGGTCCCAGGCGGCACAACGTCCCTCCGGCGCCTTGGCGGCACCCCCGATTCGGGAGCCCGAGTCCCCGGCAAGCTGCTGGTGATGTGTGCGTCAGGGTTCCTGGCGTGGCAGCTGCTGCGCGCTGAGGGGCCACGAGTGTTGATACTGGGGTTCGGCGCGGCCGCGGTCACCGCAGTAACGCAGCGGCTCGTCGGGGGTTGGCGACTGCGACAAGCACGCAGCCGTCGGCAGGCCGCGTGCGTCGAGTGGTGCGACGCCCTCGCCGCCGAGCTCGATGGGGGCCTGCCGGCTGTCACCGCACTCGAGCGGTCGTGTGCATCCTGGCCCGAGCTCTCAGGCGTCGTAGCCGCCGCTCGCCTTGGCGATGACGTCGGTGCAGCCCTGCGACGGAGCGCCCAGCTCCCCGGTGCAGAGGGACTGAGAGCCGCGGCGGCCTCCTGGGATGTCGCGGCCCGGTCCGGCGCCGCGCTGTCAGTGGTGCTCACCAAGGTCGCTTCGGGCCTGCGTAGCGACGAGGAGGCTCGTGCAGAGGTCGTCGCGGCTTTAGGTCCGCCGCGCGCCACAGCGAAGATGCTCGCAGCGCTTCCCCTGTTTGGTATCGGGCTCGGGTTCTCCATGGGAGCCAATCCGCTGAGCTTTCTGCTGCACACCGGTGCTGGAGTGGTGTGCCTGGCCGTCGGCACGGCGCTGGCGCTGCTCGGAGTGTGGTGGGTGGAGCGGCTGGCGAGCGCTGCCGAGATCTAGCCGATGACGACCATTGCGGTTATCTTCGGATTTGCCAGCGTCTGGTGGGGACTGGGCGGACCTGGCGACCGTGGCCAGCGAAGCGGAGTCGGACGCGAGTCCGGCAGCCGGTCTGTCCGGCGTGCCGGTGCAACGGTGATCGCAGATCCGCGTGCGCGAGCGCTGGCCTGCGCCGGATCCGGAGCTGTCGCAGGTTGGGCACTGGGTGGCCTGGGTCTCGCTCTCGCCGGAGTGCTGCTCGGTGTCGCAGTGTCATCGTGGGTTGGCCGGCTAGAAGCCGCTGGAAGCGCGGCCGAGCGTGAGGCAGTGGCGCGAGACCTGCCCCTGGCGGTGGACCTGCTCGCCGCCTGCACAGCTGTCGGACAGCCCGTCGACCGTGCCTTGGCCATGGTCGGGCAAGCCGTCGGCGGCCCGCTGGCCAAGCGTCTGGACGCACTGCTCGCGCGTCTGAGCCTCGGAGCAGATCCAGTCATGGAGTGGGGCCGGCTGATCGCGGATGACCAGCTCGGCCCGTTGGCGCGCACTCTGATGCGCTCCACGCAGTCCGGAGCGCCGCTGGCGGGTGGCTTGGCGCGGCTCGCCGAGGACAGCCGCCGGGTGAGACGGACGTCGACTCAGGCGCGAGCCCGCAGCGTGGGAGTCAAGGCGGCAGGCCCGCTCGCTGCTTGCTTCCTGCCCGCCTTCATGCTGATCGGCGTCGTGCCCACGATCGCGGGGGCGTTCTCGTCGTTGGGCCTGTAGCCCGGTTCGCATCGCAATCCCCAGGACCTCTCGGCAGCGGAAGTTCTCAACAGACCTCTCTTCGCCGCTGGTACGCCGATCAGGCCCCGCACAGGCTGAAGGCGCTACCCACCCGTTACGCCCCAGCTCGGTCCGGGGCAATCCGAAAGGACAACCGCAATGACAGACAAGATCGCCGCACAGGTGTCGACAGCACTCGGCACGCGCAACGAGAACGGCATGAGCACAGCCGAATACGCCGTTGGCACGGTGTCGGCCTGCGGCTTCGCCGGCGTCCTCTACAAGATCCTCACCTCCGACTTCGGCGAGGGTCTCCTGGAGTCGGTCCTCGACAAGGTCATCGGCCTGCTGCCGTTCTGAAAGCTGCCGTGAGGCGGGCCTTCGGCCCGTCTCACGGTGTCCTCGAGAGGAGAGACGACATGTTGGACAGGCGCACCGAGTTCGGTATGAACACCGCGGAGTACGCCGTCGGGACGCTGGCTGCCTGTGGGTTCGCCGGCGTGCTGTACCTGCTTTGCGACTACTACGACGACACTTTGCGCGCCATCTTCGGCCTGGCTCTGCAGCAGGTCAAGTACCTCTGGCCACGGCTGTGGTGACCGGGCGCCGCACGTCCGCGGAGAAGGCGGGCGAGGATGGCACCGTCACCGCTGAGGCTGCCGTCGTCCTTCCGATCGTCGCGGCCTTCGCGTTGGCCCTGATCTGGATGCTCTCGGTCGGGATCGCCAAGGTCGAGACAGTTGATGCGGCTCGAGACGCCGCCCGCGCACTCGCCCGCGGAGACGATCCGCAGGAAGCTCTAGCGATTGCAACCCGCACTGCCCCGCCGAATGCACGCATCGACGTCGAGGAAGCACCCCCGGGTTTCGTCACGGTGACGGTCGCAGTCGAGGCGAAGGCGCCGGGCTGGTTGCTGGCGCCGCTGCCTGCCGTCACCGTCGGATCGCGGGCAAGCACCTTGATGGAGGGCTACCCGTGAGTCGCAATGACTGCGGGGGAGACCCACCGGGAGCCGTCTCGACCCTCGTGCATCGGCAGCGGAGGTCGAGGAGTCAGGCGCAAAGGCGCACCGGCTGCCGCCGGTCAGAGAGGGGAGTCGCGACTGTTTGGGGGCTCGGCTGGGTCCTGGTCTGCCTCAGTGTCGGCTGGATCTCCCTGCTGGCCTCGGGGGTCGTGGCCAGTCAGCATCATCTGGACGCGGCCGCGGATCTGGCGTCGCTCGCAGCAGCGGCCCGTTCCCAGGTCGGTGGCGACGGCTGTGCCGCCGCCCGAGAGGTCGCTGCTGGCAACGGAGTACAGGTGGTGGCTTGCGCCGACGAGGGAGGTGACGTCATCGTCACGGCCAAGGACACCGTCGCTTTGCCGTTCGGACTTGACGGTCGACTGTTCTCGACGGCGCGGGCCGGACCGGCCGAGGTGTCCAGCGGCCGACTCTGAGGTCCGCTGGGTCCGTCTCGCGGCGGCGCGGCGCCCCTGATGCCCGGAGCGCTACTGATCCGCGGCGTCCTACCGACGCCAAGTCGTTCCCGGAACGCTACTGATCCCGCGGCGTCGACTCGAAGTGCTCATCTGGATGGCCGTCGTCGGGTCTGCGTCGGACGACGGGTGTCGTCGAGCCGGCGGCTGTCGACGAACCGCCAACAGTCGACGAACTGGCCCCCTGCGAGTTGCCGTCGGTCGTCTCCGCCCGGGCGGGCCGATGCGAGTCGGTCGAGGGTCCCCGCGTCGTGGATTCGGTGCGCGTGGTGGAGGCATTGCCCGGGGAAGTGTCCGCCGTCGGCGGGCTCTTGCGCACGGTGGGCTCCTTGCGGGCGGCTCGTTGCTCCAGCTCTTTGACCTCGGCCCGCTTACGGCGGCTCCGCTTTAGACCGTTGATCAGCAGCGATAACCCGAGGACTCCGAGGAGCACGGTCAGTGCGCCGGCAGCGAAGATGCCTCTCATGTCGGTCCTGGTGGTGAACCACTGAAGGTCGATCTGAGCCGGGTCGCCACCTTCGAGCACCACGATGATGACCGCGAGAAGGGCGATGACCACCAACAACAACCCAAGGACAACCATGGGGCTTTCTCCTCACCAGCGCAGACGATGCGTCACCGACCGCAGACCGGTCGGCTCTGCTGTCACCGTAGCCGCATCAGACCGCCCCGGCGAGCAGAACGTCGAGCAGCGTCACAGCGCCTGCCTTGTCGAGCGGGGAGTTGCCGTTGCCACACTTCGGCGACTGGACGCAGGACGGGCACCCGTCGGAACAGCCGCAAGAAGCGATGGCCTCTCGAGTCGCGGTGAGCCAGGCTCGAGCGGCGGTGAAACCCCGCTCGGCGAAGCCAGCACCCCCGGGGTGGCCGTCGTAGACGAAGACTGTCAACGTGCCGGTGTCCACGTGCAAGGAGGTGGACACTCCGCCGATGTCCCAGCGGTCGCAGGTCGCGAACAATGGCAGGAGCCCGATGGCGGCATGCTCGGCTGCATGGGCTGCACCGGGAACGTCCAGCGGCTCCACGCCGCAGGCGCCAAGTTGGGCGTCGGTGAGAGTCCACCAGACGCCCTTGGTGCGCAGCTGGCGGGCGGGCAGGTCAAGCGGTTCCTCACCCAGCACCTCGCCGGTGCTGACCCGCCGCTTCAGGAAGGCCACGATCTGTGCTGATACTTCCACCGAGCCGAAGCTCAGCGACGCGTCTCCCCAGCGCTGCACGTGATGCGGCTCGACGATCCGGATGTCGGTCACTTCCCGGGCGCTTGTCGAGTAGTCGGTTCGGGCTGGGCTCACCACGGCGACGCCCTCGCCGACGTCGAAGTCGTCCACCACGTAGGTCTCGCCCCGGTGCACATACACCGCCCCGCGGTGCACGGTCGCATGAGC
>JAABUN010008435.1_pt1 | contig 10531 bp, 7 predicted proteins | sample 5559311 | NCBI WGS metagenome assembly JAABUN01 (sample SAMN10711877, study PRJNA513370) | rock metagenome | isolation source: Antarctica rocks | place: Antarctica: Victoria Land, Siegfried Peak sud
AGCGAGGGATGGACCGGCAGGGAAAGGACCTCGCGGGCAGCGATCTCCGTGTTGGGCAGGTCCTCCGTCCGTTCGAAGGAGGGGAGCCGGTGGTTCGGGATCGGATAGTACACACCGGACCCGATGTTGTATTCGTCCTTCAGGGCCGCGGCGAAGCCGTCCCGGTCGCCGTCGATCCGCACCGTGTACTGGTGATAGACGTGCACGGCCCCGGCGGCGACTGCTGGCGTCGTCACCCCTTCGATGTTGTCCGTGAGGAACGCACCATTGGTCTGGCGCTGTGCGGTCCAACCGCCGATCTTCGTGAGCTGCACCCGCCCGATGGCGGCGTGCAGATTCGTCATCCGCGCATTGAAGCCGACGAGTTCGTTCTCGTACTGGCGTTCCATACCCTGGTTGCGCAGCAGCCGAAGCCGGCGCTCGATATCGGGATCACCCGTCGACACCATCCCACCCTCGCCCGAGGTCATGTTCTTCGTCGGGTACAGCGAGAACATGGCGAAATCCCCGAAGGTGCCGACCTGGCGTCCGTCGAAGGAGGCCCCGTGCGCCTGGGCGGCGTCCTCGAACAGCAGGATGCCGTGCTTGTCGGCCAGTGACCGATACGCCGCGATGTCGGCGGGGTGCCCGTAGAGGTGCACCGGCATGATGCCTCTGGTCTTCTCCGTGATGAGAGATTCGACATGGCTGATGTCCAGGCAGTAGTGGTTCAGCTCGATGTCCGCGAATACAGGCGTCGCCCCGGTCAGCGCCACCGAGTTGGCTGTTGCAGCGAAGGTGAAGGAAGGGACGATCACCTCGTCACCGGCGCCGACGCCTGCTGCGAGCAGTCCGAGGTGCAAGCCCGCGGTGCCTGAGTTCACGGCGACAGCAGCGCGGCCATCGAGCAGCACCTCGGAAAACTCCTTCTCGAACGCGGCGACTTCGGCGCCCTGCGCGAGCATGCCGGAGAGGAGCACGCCGTCCACGGCCGCGCGTTCCTGGTCTCCGATGATCGGTTTCGCTGCTGGAATGAATCCCTTGCTCATGCCTCAACCCCTACTGGTCTCAATGTTTCGTTCGATTCCTCATAGCGTTCCCCGGTCTGCGGGCAGACCCACAGCGGGTCCTCGAAACGCAGCGGTTGACCCGCACGGCCCACCCAGCCGCGTCGCTTGGCGGGTACCCCTGCGACGAGGGCGTAGGGAGGCACGTCCTTGGTGACCACAGCGCCTGCGGCGACCGTGGCCCACTCGCCGATGGTGACCGGCGCCACGCAGACGGCCCGGGCACCGATGGCCGCACCCTTCCCGATGGTCACGCCGACGGGTATCCAATCGTGTGCGCTCTTCAGACTGCCATCGGGTGAAATGGATCTCGGGTAGGTGTCATTGGTGAGCACGACCGCAGGGCCGATGAAGACACCCTCGCCCAGAACCGCGGGCTCATAGACCAGGGCATAGTTCTGGATCTTGCTGTTGGGACCGACTTCGACGCCGGTACCGACATAGGCGCCCCGCCCTACGATACAGTTCTCGCCCAGCTGCGCATTCTCCCGAACCTGGGCGAGATGCCAGATCTTGGACCCCTGTCCGATGACGGCATCGGGTGAGACATCGGCGGTTTCGGCAACATAACTCATGGCATACCCTTTTGTGTCGGTTCCATCGGCCCCTCGACGTCATGCTTTCGAGCTGTGATCGGTTCCCGGCGCCCCAGGGCGGAGACGACACAGGCGAACAATACGATGCCCAGTGCGACGGGCACGCCGCGGTAGGTGAAGAACGAGTGGATTTGGGAGTGGTTACTCAGGGCCTCGTACCAGACCGGGACCACCAGGGCAGGCAGGGCAAGGACCGTCGCCGCTGCAAGCCTGGGAAGACCCCCTCGGCGCACCGCGAGGAACAGCATGACGACCACGAGCAGCAGCGCCCCGATGAGGACCACGGGAGCAGTTGGCACTCGCTCCCACCAGTACATGACATTCGACCTGGTTGAAACGCCGATGCCATCTTCGACCCCGGAGTAATCCCCCGAAGTGCGGAATTCCACGTTGGTCCGAACGAAGGACATCACCTCGTTCCAGCCGAGGAAAACTGCGGCGATGAGCCACCGGGAGACCCAGGTCAACCCGAAGCTGAGCGGCCACAGCACAGCGATCCCAACACCCACCGCCGCCGCCCGCCTAACGTCGCCGGAGCGTCTGTAGATGACCGACGCCGCCACCGCCGATGCCAGCGCCCAGGGGATGGCCGGCGTCGTGAGCAGGTCGACGTAGCAGAAAAGGGCGGCTCCGAGGACCGTGGAGCCGACCAGGCGCGGCCACCCCCCTCCGGCGCCCCACGCCACCAGGGCAGTGCTGATCAGGATGAAGGAAATTGATATGGCCTGGCTGAGGGAGGTGGAGGGTGTGGACAGGATGTTGGTGGAGAGCAGCAGTGGGGCGACGAGCGCCAGAGCCGCGAACGTGCTGGTCCTGCGGGCGACCTGCGAGAAGGCAAGCGCCAGCGACCCGAGCAGCATCACCCCCGAAACGATCCTGAGCGCCTCGAGGCCGGCCAGGGCCAGGATCGGCCGCGTGATGACGGTGTAGCCCGACCAGTACTTGTAGTAAACGCCGTGGGCTGATTCTCCACCGACGGCCAACGCGCGGATGTCGTCGGCGCCCTTCTCGCAATTCGAGATCCGCGGCATATAAATGGCACGTTCGAACGCGCTGTCCCCCTCCCGTGCACCGAGCCCGGTACCGACGACAACACACTCGGTGAAGGTGTCCGACACTCCGCCCATCCGGTCAGGAGCCCCGGAGGGGCCGTAGGTTCCGGCGTCGACGGACTGGGCCAGGTGCGCGATGATCGGCTTGTCAGGAACCGACTGGCCAACCACCAGCAAGAGGAAAAAAACGACCTGAAGGGCAGCGAAGCTGGCTACGAAGAACCCGACAGCGCGGAAAGACCGCGGAATCCGAGTTGCCGGGCTCCGAAGACCCGTGACGGCGCTAGCGCCGCCGCCCATGCTCGACCACCTCCCAGGAGAGGTAAGCGAGGCGGGAGCTCTCGTTCCGTACCTTTTTCAGCACGTCCATCAGCAGACCACTAAGCATCGCGAGTCCGGCCAGGATCACGAGGGAAGAGGCCAGAAGCGCAGTCGGCAGTCGCGGGACAAGGCCAGTATCGATGAAGCCGACGACGACGGGCAGTCCGAGGATCAACGCCACCAGCGCGAGCAAGCCAGCGATGAGCCCGTACGCGGGAATGGGCCGCTCGTGCAGCGCGAGTTTCAGGACCGTCCAGAGGATACGCTGGCCGTCGTAGTAGGTGCGCAGCTTGCTTTCGGTCCCCTCCGCCCGATCCCGGAACCCCACAGGCAGCTCCGCCTGAGGAATTCGTGCGCTGATGCAGTGCACCGTCAGTTCCGTTTCGATCTCGAACCCTCGGGACAGCGCAGGGAACGACCGGACGAAGCGCTTCGAGAAAACCCGATAGCCGCTCAACATGTCTTCGACCTTGTAGGTGAAGATCAGCCCCACCATGCCATTGAAAAAGCGGTTACCCAACGCGTGCCCCGAACGGTAGGCGGAATCGCTTTCCTGCTGGCGCACTCCCGTCACCTGGTCGTAGGGGCCGTCGAGAAGCTTGTTGATCATTGACGGCGCCGCAGCGACGTCGTAGGTGTCGTCACCGTCGATGAGGAGATACACGTCAGCGTCGATGTCGGCGAAGGCCCGCCGCACGACATTACCTTTGCCCTTCCGTTCCTCGACCCGCACGACGGCGCCGGCCGCCCGGGCGACCTCAGCGGTGTTGTCATCGCTGCTGTTGTCATACACGAAGACGGTCGCCGATGGGATGGCGGCATAGAGATCAGTGACTACCTTGCCGATGGCTCCCGCCTCGTTGTGGCAGGGCACGATCGCCGCGATTCTCAGACGGGACATGCCCTACGCTTTTCCGATGACCCGGTAGACCACACCCTCCCACTGACCGGCGCTGCTCACCCGGCGTCCGTCGATGAAGGCCTTGATGCCGGGCAGGTCGGAGGGGGCCAGGGACGCATACTCGGCGTGGTTCGCCTGCACGACCGCGGCATCGATGTTCTCCCCGAGGTGGTAGGCGGTGAAGCCGAGTTTCTCGAGTTCCTCATCGGTGTACAACGGGTCGTGCACCAGAGCTGTCGCGCCGCGGGAGGTCAGGGCATCGACGGCGGCGAAGACACCGGAGAACGCGGTCTCCTTGACCCCGCCTCGGTAGGCAGCCCCGAGGACTGCTACCTTGGCGCCCTCCAGTGATCCGTAGGCGCCTTCCAGCAGTCCGATGGTGTAGTCGGGCATCCCGGCGTTGGCTTCGCGTGCGGCACGCACGACGGTCGCGGCAGGATCATTCCACAGGTAGAGCCGCGGATAGACCGGGATGCAATGCCCACCCACCGCGATGCCGGGCTGATGAATGTGACTGTAGGGCTGCGAATTGGAGGCTTCGATCACCTGGTAGATGTCGATGCCCACCGTGGAGGCATATCGGGCGAACTGGTTGGCCAAGCCGATGTTCACATCGCGGTAGGTCGTCTCGGCGAGCTTTGTGAGCTCCGAGGCCTCGGCCGAGCCGAGATCCCACACTCCGTTGCCGCGCGGGAGGTCCGGGCGGTCGTCGAAGTCGAGGACCGATTCATAGAAGTCGACGGCGAGCCTGGCACCTTCGGGCGACAGTCCGCCCACGAGCTTCGGGTATTTGCGCAGGTCCGCGAATACCCGGCCGGTGAGTACGCGCTCGGGAGAGAAGACGAGGTGGAAATCCTTCCCCTCCACGAGGCCGCTTCCAGCTTCCAGTGCCGGCTTCCACCGGTTCCGGGTGGTCCCTACGGGGAGGGTCGTCTCGTAGGACACGAGGGTGCCGGCGGTGAGGTGCTTCGCGAGTTCGGCGGTCGCGCCGTCCATCCAGCCGAAGTCCGGGTTTGCGTCTGCATCGACGAACAGCGGGACCACGAGGACGACGGCGTCCGCGCCCGGCACGGCGTCGGCGTAGTTCGTCGTGGCCCGCAGCTTGCCCGCCGGCACGAGCTCCGAGAGCATCTCCTGGAGGTGTGCTTCGCCGGGGAAGGGCTCTTTGCCCTCGTTGATGAGATCTACGACTGTTGCATTGACGTCGACGCCAATGACGTCGTGGCCCTTCGACGCGAACTGGACGGCAAGCGGCAGCCCGATTTTTCCCAGCGCTATGACAGCGATCTTCACGTAGAACCTTCTCGTTTCTGTGTCTCGCTCATCGCGGTTTGTCCCAGTCAAGCTTATAGGTAGTAGCGCCGGACTCCGCCGACTGGCCGTGTCTCCGGCGATCCGCGAACAGGTGGGCCGTCGTGATCACGCTCCGCAGGCCTCTATCTCGTAGAGTCTCGCGCCATCACCGCTATCGTCTACCAATCTCAGGTCCTCGTCGTCGACTCCGATGATCGTCAACCCTTCCAGGTCTTCCCGGTGCTCGATGTCCGGAAGATATCGGCCATCGTCGTCATAGAGGTGCGTAATGTCGTATTTCTGGATCAATTGGCAGATACGTGGATCGGTGTCGATGTCATTGAAGTTACGTCCAAGGTACCTGGCCTCCTCGTTCCATGATCCGGCCATCGTTCTGAAGAATGTATCCACTTCGGCCAGGGAGTACATCAGGGCTGCGCCGGACGTCGGGTCTCCCAGCACCACTGCGTCGTCGGGCAATTCGTCGCCCAGTCGCTCGATGAATTCCAGTTCTGCGAGGCTTGCAATCCCTCCCTCCCATTCGAGATGCTCCCAATAGTCGGCTGCAAGACGGGCGGTTCGCTCCTCTGTCCGCAGATCATTCGTCGTCGGATAAAGAGCTGCCGCTGCCCCGAGGAGCAGAACAAGGGCAGATGCGGTAGCGACCGCAGGTCGACCGAACTGAGGCTTCCAGCCCGCGAGCGAGAAGACGACGGCGTCGATAACGCGGAGCAAGGCGTAGGACGCCAACAGGGAAGTGAAAAGAGGTACCAACCCTCCCAACCTGACCGGATCGGAATACCAGAGCCCGACTAACGGACGAAGAACCGTCTGTTCACCCGCCGCGACGACGTACAGCACGATACTGATGGCCCAGCTCGCAGAAACCCACCGATGCTCGCGAAGGGTCAACGTCATGACGAAGCCAAGAATCGCGAGCAGACCGCCGATCCAGAAGGGGTCGGAGTTCCCGTGATATGCAGGGACCAGCATGGTGTCGAAGATCGCGGCACCGACGGCGTCGGTCGCCGGCCCCACCGGCGTCGTCTCGAACTCGAACACCGAGCGGATGCGTCGCACCGTGGCAACAACAGCCCACACGAGTCCGACCCCAAGCGCTGGTGCCGCTACATAAGCTGCAGCACGTCCCTTCATCCCCCGCCGGACAGCCGACAGAACCACGGCACCATATCGGTGCAGGAGGAACGGAAGGGAGAAAAAGACTGCCGCGATCGGTGCGGTTGGATGACACAGCGTCGCTCCGGCGAACCCCACGAGGAGCAGCAGAGCGACGCGGAATCTGACGGCGGAACGTGTGCCTCGCGCCGAGATCATCAGGATCAGCGCAATAAGCACGGGCACGATGGCCGTCCCCATTGCGGCAGGCCAGACCGTGCCGTAGGAGATCATTCGTGCCGGGAACGCGACAAATCCTGACGCAACGATGGGAGCAAGCAAGGGCAGCCAGGTGAGCCGGGGGAACGTGACCCGCGCCAGGTAGGCCACCGATAACGGCCAGATGACACACGCCAACACAAGCGCAGCTAGGTTGAGACTGACCGTGATGGGCAAGTCGCCGACGGTCAGGCTGACGAGGTCGTGCCATGCCCCGGGGTAGAACTGGGGCTCACCGGTGATTGTGCCCACCGCTCCGAGACGAAGACTCGAGCCATTGCCGGTCTCGATGATGTAGCGAACGGCACTGTGATGATAGACAGAGTCCCAGGTGAGCGCCGGAAACCCTGGTTCCCGCATACCGTCCCGCAGCGGTGCGAAACTCACGATGGCTGCAGTGACGACCCCCGCCAGCGGCGCGAAGGCCCGCATGAACCTCAGGAGCCGCGGCGTCCTTGACGCTTCGTCAGAGACGGCACTGGAGCCCTCGAGCTGACTGCCTGCCAACTGCTCCGCTGCCGGCTTCCTGAAGGGCAGTCGCATCCTGATCAGGAGCGCGAGGGCAAGAACGACCACGGCAGAGAATCCGAGGTAACTCCACAGGGTCCAGCGTATGCCGAGCAGTCCAAGAACCACCGCGCCGACGCCCCCGAGACCGAGGGAAAGAGCCGGCGCGAGCGCGAACATGGTAAGACCCCAGGCTCCAACCACTCTCGCCAGGACCATTCCGGGCAGGAAGAAGCAGGCAAGTGTTGCGATGGCGACTGGGATCGTATCAACCCAGCTCACCACGGCTGCCGCCCCCGAATGCCTTTGCCGTCGTTCCTAATGATTGCCCCTCAACGTCGCCACGGCTTCTTCCACGGACGCGTCGAGCACCACCCGGCCGTGCTCGAGCAGGACGCCTCGGCGGCACACCTTCACCACCAGGTCCAGGTCGTGACTCACCACCACGAGGGTCTTCCCTGCTTCCCCGAGCTCCTTGATCTTCGCCAGGCATTTCTTCTGGAACGGTTCGTCGCCGACAGCGAGGATCTCATCGATGAGGAAGATCTCGGGATCGGTGTGGATGGCGACGGCGAAGGCGAGCCGGAGGTACATCCCGGAGGAGTAGAACTTCACCTCGGTGTCGATGAACTGCCCGATCTCGGAGAAATCCAGGATGCTCTCGAACCGCTCGTTGATCTGTTCCTCGGTCATGCCGAGGATGGCTCCGTTCAGGTACACGTTGTCCCGACCACTGAGATCGGGATGAAAGCCCGCGCCGACCTCGATCAGTCCCGCTACCCTCCCCCGCGTCTGCACCGTCCCGCTGTCGGGGAGCATGACGCCGGAGATGTGTTTGAGCAGCGTCGACTTGCCCGAGCCGTTCAGTCCCAGCAGTGCAACCGCTTCGCCCTGCTCGACCCGCAGGGAGACCCCGTCCAGGGCATGAAACTTCTGGGACAGATCACCCTTCCGGCCCTTCATGATCCACACGAAGGCTTCCTTGATGGACCGCGTGTGCCGAAGGACGAACTGCTTTGAGATCGACTGCACGTCGACTGCGATGGCCACTGCTACAACTCCTGTGCGAATCGGCCCTCAAGGCGCCGGAAGGTGAATTGCCCTACGACGAGCACCGCAATCGCGATTCCGAAACCGATGGGCGTCCAGACGTCGAGCAGATTGGGAGGCACGGCCAGGAGAGGATCGGTACGCGGCGCACTCGTCGTCGGCATCCAGAAAGCAAAGTGGAACAGTTCAACGGCGATGGTGAGCGGATTGGTCTGGTAGATCGTGTGGAGCACCTCGCCCGTTTCGGCGCCGAAGGCACCGAACAGACCGTCCCGGACCATCGTCCACGAGTACAGGACCGGGGAGGCCCAGGTGGCGATCATCAACAGCATGTCGACGAAATTCTCCGAGTCGCGGAAGTAGACATTCACCGCACCGAAGAAGAGGCCGAGACCGACAGCGAGCATGGTCACGATGACGAACCCCGCCACTGCTGCCGCTATCTGGACCGGACCCGGCGACCAGCCGCCGATGAAACAGGCGACCAGCAGCACGATCAGTTGCGGTACGAAATGGACCGCGGACACCCACACAGAGGCAACAGGGAAGAGCTCACGTGGTAGATAGATCTTCTTGATCAGTCCGCCGTTGCCGACGATCGACCGCGCAGCATTTCCCAACGCCTCGTTGAAATAGTTGATGAGGACGATGCCGGAGAAGAGGTAGATCGGGTAGTTCTCCGTGTTGCGGTTCATGCCGAGAAAGATCCCGAGCGCGAACCAGAAGACGACGAACTGCACTCCCGGCTTCACGTAGGACCACAGCAATCCGAGGACCGACCCCCGGTAGCGGACCTTCAGCTCCTTCGCGACCAGCAGCTGCAGGAGGTACCGCGAACGGAGGACATCCCGCAAGCCGCCGCCGAAGCCCGGTGTGGTGAGCCCAACTCCGGCCATGTCACTGGCCCTTAGACGAGTGGGACTCAAAGGTCCTCTTCCATGACTCGAAGGACGTGATCTCCTCAAGGGCATCGCGGTACTGCTCACTCAGGCTAGGCCAGCGGCGAAGGATCTCGGCGTTCAGGCGGACAGCCTCAGCCAGGAGCGCGCGCATCTCCTTCGGGTTGCGGCGATACCAGGACGCTCCCGTTCCCTCAGCGTTCGACACGATGGCACTGTCATACTGCGACATCCGCCACCACTTGTTGTCCTGGTGGGCGATGAGCGCTTGGGGCCGCTGCTGGCTCTCGGCTGAAACGGGCGCGCTGAGCTGCCGGACGATCGTCTTGGCGGCCCATGGCACGAGATTCCGGTAGGACGGGGCCCTGAAACCTTGCCCGCGCCGGGGTGGCTTGTCCATTTTCGGCGTGGGGAAGGAATCCGGATCGGACTCGATGTGCGCATCCGAGTACTTCTTGGCCATCGATCGGATCTCCGGCAGCTTCGTGGCCAGGATGTCGTGGAGCTGATCCGGGCCCTTGAGCACGTCCCGCATGGCCATGACACGGCCACGCGCCGTGTGGTACTGCATCGAGACCAGGTGCTTGATGTCCGAGTAGCCCGATTCGCGGACGACGCGACCGCCGTGCTCGTACGGGCTGTGGAGGAGGGCGGCGACGATACGGTTCCGCGTATGGAAATAGGCCTGCCAGCCCACCATGTCGTCCTTGTCGATCCAGGAGACATGCCACACTCCCGCGCCGGGCATCGACACCGTCGGATATCCCGCCTTCTTGGCACGAAGGCCGTATTCGGCGTCGTCCCATTTGATGAAGATCGGCAGGGAGAGCCCGATCTCGCGGATCACGGCGGTGGGGATCAGGCACATCCACCATCCGTTGTAGTCGACGTCGATCCTGCGGTGCAGCCAGGGCGTGTGTCGCAGGTTCGCGCGGGCGAAATCGTGCCCGAGGACCTGGTCCGGAAGCGGCTGGTCCGGCTGGAACCGGTACGGGTTCACGACCTCACCGAACGTGTGCAGGACCGTCCGGTTGTAGAGATCGAACATGTGCCCACCGACGATGGTCGGCGACTTGCAGTGCGTCGCGAACGAGAGGAGGCGCGGAATGCTTTCGGGCTCCATCACCACGTCATCATCGAGAAGTAACGCGAAGTCGCTGCCGTTCTCCACCGCCTCGTACATGCCGCGGGCGAATCCGCCCGAACCTCCCAGGTTGTCCTGATCGATGATGCGCAGCTTGTCCCCGAGTTCGGCTCTCACCGCGTCGAATCCTGGCTGGTCGGCGACCTTCTGCGTCCCCTGATCGACGATCAGGATTTCCTGCACGTCCTTGATTGCACCAGGGTTCCCGGCGAGGATCCGGAGATTGTTCAGGCAGAAATCGGGCTTGTTGAGGGTCGTGATCTCGAGCGTGATGCTGCCCCGTCGCGGCTCCTCCCCGCTTGCGAGCCAGTCCGCTTCGTTCAGGAC